>Ga0137404_10001057_pt1 | contig 17985 bp, 20 predicted proteins | sample CZOMad2_1_16fung_FD_108285 | JGI IMG/M metagenome (GOLD analysis project Ga0137404, IMG submission 108285) | Vadose zone soil fungal communities from Angelo Coast Range Reserve, California, USA - CZOMad2_1_16fungal (Illumina Assembly) | ecosystem: Environmental > Terrestrial > Soil > Vadose...
CCCTGCATCGCGCGCTGGCCGAAGCTGGGCAGGAGGATGTTGTGTGCCCGGGACCAGTTGGGCTCCTGGGTGTAGGCGGTGAAGAGCCCGTCGCCCGCGAAGTCGCGCAGCCGGCGGAGAGCCCCGCGCACGCTCTTGTCGAAGCGCGACTCGTCGCAGAGCTCGTCCACGAGGTCGAATCCCGAGACGATCACCACCGGCTTGCCGAGCATGTCGAGCCAGTAGATCGGGCCGTACTCGCGGGCCAGCTTCATCATGTCCTGCACGGGCGAGGTGGTGGTGAGCGAGAGGAGATTGCCGAGGACGAAGGTCCGCGGCGGATGGGGGATCGGGGCGAGGGCATTCGTCTTCGCCATCTCGCTCACCCGCCCCGCGGGCCGGGAGTGGGCCGCTCGGGGGGCCGCCCTGACGCGGCGCCCTTCCGGAAGCCCTCCAGGAACGGCACGCTCTGGCCCAGCACGAAGTCCATGATGCCCGGCGCCACCGTGTTGAGGAAGTCCACCACCTGCGCGTCGAGCGCCATCACGATCTCCGGCTGGGGCACGCGCGCGTCCTGCACGATGATGCGGGCGAGCTCGCGCGCGGGGAATTTCGGCAGCACACTCGCCATGTCCAGCCCGGTACGGTTCTCGGTGGTCTCCCAGATCTCCGACTCGACGGCGCCGGGAAAGATGGTGCTCACGTCGATCCCCTGCGCCATGACCTCGGTGCGCAGCGCCTCCGAGAACCCGGCCAGGGCGAACTTGCTCGCGCAGTAGGCCGTCTCGTAGGGCAGCCCGCGCTTGCCCATGATGGAGGAGATATTGATGATCAGCCCGCCGCTGGCCTGCGCCCGCATGCGGGGCAGCGCGGCCTTGCACGCGTACACCGCGCCCCAGAAGTTGACCTCCATCACGCGGCGGAAGTCCTCGATGGACTGCTCCTCGAAGCGCGCGGCCATCCCCATCCCGGCGTTGTTGACGAGGGTGTCGACGGCGCCGAAGCGCTCGATGGCCCGCTCGATGAGGCGATCCACCTGCGCCGCATCGGCGACGTCGGTCGCCACCGCGAGGGCCGCCCCGCCCTTGCCCTCGATCTCGGCCACCAGCTCGCGGAGCCGGTCCTCGCGCCGTCCCGCCGCGACCACGCGCGCCCCCGCGCGCGCGAACTCGCGCGCGGTCTCGCGCCCGATGCCGCTCGTCGCGCCGGTGATGACCACGGTGGTGCCGCGGACCTGCCTCAGCGCCATCGCGGCGGGCTCAGGCCCGGGGGCCTGGGCGTAGCGTCTCTCCGGCGCGGACGAGCGCCTCCATCCACAGCTTGTACGCCTTGCCCTGGGCCTGGGTGAGCCGGGCGATGGCGTCGGCGAGCTCGGTGGGGGAGGCGCCGGTGGCGAGCGCGAGGGGCAGGCGCATCCAGGCCTGCCCGGCGGCGAAGGCGGCCTCGTGCAGCTCGCGGAGCGCCGCCGTCCCCTCGGCGGACATGCCGGGGGCGGAGCGCGGGAGCTGGGCCGTCCACGCGCCCGCCACCTCGCCCAGGCTCCGCGCGGCGTTGTTCCAGAACTCCTGCGCCTGGCGGAACCCTTCGAGGAGCGAGCGCGAGCCCGTCTCCCACATCTGGCGGATTTCTTCCGGATTCATGCCGGGGGGTGTGCCGGGCGGTGCGGCCATGGGGTACCTCCTTTGCGGCTATTCCACGAACTCGGTCAGTCCCGTGACGTCGTAGGCCATGACCACGAGGTCGCGCGTCCGCCCGGCGTGATCCACCACGAAGTCCTGGAGCAGCGCCTCCGGCTTGAAGCCGAGCCGCTCGAAGGTGGCGATGGCCCCCTTCTGATCGGTGGTCATCTGGGCGACGATCTTCCGCAGACCCCGCTCGCGCCCGATGGAGAAGATCTCGCCGGCGAGGGCGCGCCCCAGGCCGCGGGAGCGGTACGGGAGGCCGACCTGGGTGCGGATCTCGCCGAGGTGGCGTTGCCAGGCGACCCGGTTCTGCACCAGGGAGGCGTAGCCCGCGGTCTCTCCGTTCACCTCGGCGATCACGGTGGTGGCGAGCCCGGCCTCGAGGTTGCGCACCCACAGCGCGACCGCGCCGGGGTCCGTGATGTCCATCCGGAGAAAGAGGAGATCGTCCTCGGGCAGGTTCCGCGCGAAGGCCGCGATCCGCCCCGCGTCCGCCGCGGTCATGAGCCGCAGGCTCACCGGCGTTCCGTCCCGCAACGGCACGGTATGCGGGTACGCGCGCGCGGACGCGCGCGGCGGTGTCATGAAGGGTCCGCCCGATGGTGCATGGGCCGGTGGCGCATGGGGTGCCAGTATAAACGAGCCCTCCACGCGACACCACCGCCGCCGGCGCGTGGGCGCGGTACAGTGGCGGGAGCATGGGCAGGATCGTCGCGACGAGCCGGGGACGGCTGGAGGGCAGCGAGGAAGGCGGTCTCGTGGTCTTCCGCGGCATTCCGTACGCGCGGGCGCCGGTGGGCCCGCTCCGCTTCCGCCCGCCCGAGCCGGCGGCGCCCTGGGACGGCGTCCGCGAGGCCCGGCGCTTCGGGCCGGCGGCCCCCCAGAACGCCGCCGAGATGGGCCCGATCTTTCGCCTCGGGATCGGCGAGACCGCCGAGGACTGCCTCCATCTCAACGTGTGGACGCCCGCTCCCGACGGCGCGCGGCGGCCGGTCGTCGTGTGGATCCACGGGGGCGCCTTCGTGCTGGGCGCCGGCTCGCAGCTTCTCTACGACGGGTCCACTCTCGCCCGGCGCGGCGACGTGGTGGTCGTTACCCTCAACTACCGGCTGGGCGCCCTCGGCTTCCTCCACCTCGCCACGCGCATCGGGGCGGCACTCCCCGCCTCCGGCAACGAGGGGCTGCTCGACCAGATCATCGCGCTCGAATGGGTGCGCGACGAGATCGCGGGCTTCGGCGGCGAGCCCGACAACGTCACCATCTTCGGCGAGTCGGCGGGCTCGATGAGCTGCGCCACGCTGCTGGGGACCCCGCGCGCCCAGGGGCTCTTCCACCGCGCCATCCTCCAGTCCGGCGCCGCCAACTACGTGTGGCCCCGGGAAACCGCCGCCGCCGTCGCCGATGCCTTCCTCGCCGCGCTCGACGTCGCGACGCCGGAGGCGCTGCTCGCGGCGCCGCCCGAGCGGATCCTCGCCGCCCAGCGCCGTATCTTCCTCTCGCTCATGCTCGGCCGGGACCACCTCCTGAATGACCTGTCCCCGGGCGGACAGCGGTTGGTCGGCGCGGCCTTCCTCGGCCTGACGCTGGCGCGCCGACCGCTCGGCGGCGCCGCCGGCGCGCTCACGCGCGGCCTCGTCGGCGTGCTCCGGCGACGCCAGCGGGCTCGCGCGTCGGGATCGGCGTCTTCCGAGATGCCCGCTCGGCTCGCCGGGCTCCGCGCGCGCGGTCTGCCGTTCCAGCCGGTGGTGGACGGCCAGGTCCTGCCGCGTCCGCCCCTGGAGGCCATCCGGGACGGGCTGGCGCGACGGGTCCCCGTGCTCGTGGGAACAAACCGCGACGAGTCGAAGCTCTTCCTCTTCCTGGATCCCGAAGCCGGCGCGCTCGACGCGGCGGGGCTCGAGCGGCGGTGCGCGGAGATCCTCGGCGTGCACGCCGCGCGGGCGGTGGCGGTGTACCGGGCGGCGCGGCAGGCGCGCGGCGAGTCGATCGGGCCGGCCGAGATCTGGGCCGCGATCGAGTCGGACCGGACCATGCGCCATCCCGCCATGCGGCTCGCCGAGCGGCAGCGGGCGCATCAGGCGCGCACCTACGCGTATCTCTTCACCTGGCCCTCGCCCTTCATGGGCGGCATCCTCGGCGCCTGCCACGCCCTCGAGCTCCCCTTCGTCTTCGGCACCCTGGGCCATCCGTTGCTCCGCCCGTTCGCGGGCAAGGGACCGGCCGCCGAGGCGCTCGCCGCGCGGATCCAGGACGCGTGGCTGGCCTTCGCGCGCTCCGGGGATCCCTCCCACGGAGGGATCGGGGACTGGCCCGCCTACGACGCGACCCGCCGGGCCACCATGGTGCTCGACCGCGAGTGCCGGGTAGAGCTCGCGCCCCGCGAGCCGGAGCGCGCCTTCTGGGACTCGCTGCCGGGCGACGGGGCGGCGGCAGCGGGCGCCGGCTAGACGAACGGCGCCCGGCCGGCGAGAAGGGTCCAGATGCGAGGCGGCGCTCGAAGGCCGCACGCGAGGCGTACCCCTGGTACGTTGAGTGTGCGGCCGAGGGCGCCAACGACGCAGATGGGCCCTTATCGGCGGCCGGCTACCCGGCGGTGTGGCCGCCGTCGAGGAAGATCGTCTGGCCCGTCATGTAGGACGAGGCGGACGAGGCCAGGTAGACCGCGAGCGGGCCGATCTCGGACAGCTCGCCCGTCCTCCGCATGGGCACGTCGCGCAGGAGCCGGTCGCGGACCTTCGCGTCCGCGAAGGCTTCGGCGTTCATGTCGGTGACGAACCAGCCCGGCGCGATGGCGTTGACCTGCACGTCGTAGCGCGCCCACTCCACCGCGAGGCATTTGGTGAAGGCGATGACGCCGCCCTTGGACGCGGCGTAGGAGGTGTAGCCGGCGAGTCCCGCGGTGGCCATCACCGAGGCCATGTTGATGACCTTGCCGGACTTCTGTCCGGTGAGCCGCGCGGCGGCGGCGCGGCAGCCGTTGAAGACCCCGACGAGATTGACCTGGATGGTCCGGACGAACTCCTCGGGCGGCATCTCGAGCACCGGCCGCACCCCCGCGATCCCGGAGTTGTTGACGACGATGTGAAGGCCGCCGAGCCCGTCGACGGTCCGTGCGACCAGGGCCTCCACCTGCGCGTACTCGGTCACGTCGGTGGACACCGCGAGGGCCCGCCGCCCGAGCCTCTCCACCTGGTGCGCGGTCTCCTCGATCTCGGCGGGAGAGCGGGCGGCCACCGCCACGTCGGCGCCGGCCTCGGCGAGGGCCAGGGCCATCGCGCGCCCCAGTCCCCGGCTGGCTCCGGTGACGATCGCCACCCGGCCGTCGAGATCAAACGGAGTCCCCATCGGCCTCAGCGATAGAGCTGGTCGAGGGCGTCCTGGTACTTGTCGCGGATGACCTTGCGCTTCACCTTCAAGGTCGGGGTCAGGAAGCCGTTCTCCACCGTGAAGTCGCCGGCGAGAATGGTGAACTTCTTGATCTTGGCGTAGGACTGGAGCTCGCCATTGCGCTCCTCCACGATGCGCGAGACCCGCTCCACCACCCTGGGGTGCCGGGTCAGCGCGGCGGAGTCCGGCGTCAGGATGCCCTCGGCCTTGGCGAAGGCGGTCAGCTCGTCCGGGTTCAGCGTGATGAGGGCCACCGGAAACGGACGCCGGTCCCCGTAGACCATGACCTGGCTCACGAAGGGATCGCCCTTGAGGAGGTTCTCGATGTTCTGGGGGGCGATGTTCATCCCGCCCGCGGTGACGATGAGGTCCTTCTTCCGGTCGGTGATGAAGAGGAAGCCGTCCTCGTCGAGGGTGCCGATGTCGCCGGTGGCGAACCAGCCGTCGGCGAGGAAGACCTCCGCGGTGGCGTCCGGCTTCTTGAAGTAGCCCTTGGCGATATTGCCGCCCCGCCCCAGGATCTCCCCGTCGGGCGCGATGCGGATCTCCTCCCCCGGCAGCGGCAGGCCCACCGAGCCGAACTTGAACTTGTCCTCGCGGTTGTTGGTGAGCACGGGACAGGTCTCGGTGAGCCCGTACCCCTCGAGGATGAGGATGCCGGCGGCGTGGAAGAACTCCGCGATCTCCCGGGACAATGGGGCACCGCCGGAGACGGCGAAGCGCAGGCGCCCTCCCAGGGCGGCGTGCATCTTCGAGAAGACAAGCTTGCTGGCGATGCGGTACTTGAAGGCGAGCAGGCCGGGGACGGGCTTGCCCGCCTGCTTGAGCCGGGAGACCTCCTTGCCCACCCCGACCGCCCAGCGGAAGATCTTTTTCTTGAGCGGGGAGCCGGCCTCGGCCTTGGCGAGCACGCCCGCGTAGACCTTCTCGAAGACGCGCGGCACGCTGCAGAGGAAGTGCGGGCGCACCTCGGGCAGGTTGTCGCGCAGCTTGTCGATGTTCTCCGCGAAGGCGGTGGTGAGGCCCCGGTGGATCCCGATGAACGCCTCCAGCCGCGCGAAGGAGTGTGCGAGGGGAAGGAAGAGCAGGTGGACGTCTCCCTCGGCGATCGACGTGGTCTGGGCCGCGGAATCGAGCGCGGCCATGTGGTTACCGTGAGTCTGCACCACGCCCTTGGGCGGTCCGGTGGTGCCCGACGTGTAGACGATGGTGGCGACGTCGTCGGAACGGCCGCCGGCCCGGCGCGCCTCGAGCTCGCTCCGCACGCGGTCCAGGCTGTCGCGGCCGAGGCGCCGGAGCTGCTCCCACGTCTGCACCCACGGGTTAGGCGTCTTGCCCGCCTCGGCCTGGATGAGGATGATCTGCTCCAGCCCCTCCATCTTCCCCTGAACCTCGAGAACCTTGGCGAGCTGGGTGGTGTCCTCGACGAAGAGGGTGCGGACGCCGGCGTCGTTGACGATGTACTGGATGAGGTCTGCCGGGTAGGTCGGGTAGATGGGAATGGTCACGCACCCCACCGAGAAGATGGCGAAGTCCGCGTGCACCCACTCGGCGCGGCTCGCCGAGAGGATCCCGACGGCGTCGCCCTTCTTCCGGCCGAGCGCGAGCAGGCCGGCCGCCAGCTCGCGGACGGCCTGGCCGACCTCCTTCCACGTGAGCGTCTTCCAGACGCCGTCGCGCTTGGCTTGCTGGGCGGGCTGGTCACCGCTTCGCTCGATCCGGTTCCAGAACATCTTCGCAAGGGTATCTTGGGTCATGGGCCCCTCCTCACACCTGTGTGCGGAGCTCTTTACGGAGAATCTTGCCGATGGGACTCTTGGGCAGGGCACTGACGAAGCGCACCTGCTTCGGACACTTGTAGCGGGCCAGCCGGGTCTGGCAGAAGGCCATGACCTCGTCGGCGGTGGCGGTCTGGCCGTCGCGGAGCACCACGAAGGCGAGGACGTCCTCACCCATGAGGAGATCCGGCTGCCCGATCACCGCGGCTTCCGCCGTCTTCGGGAACGCGTAAAGGGCTTCTTCGACCTCGCGGGGATAGATGTTGAAGCCCCCGCGGATGATGAGATCCTTCTTTCGCTCGACGATGTAGAGGAAGCCGTCCCCGTCCAGGCGCCCCATGTCCCCGGTGTGGAGCCAGCCGCCGCGCACGGTGCGGGCCGTCTCGTCCGGATCGCGGTAGTAGCCGAGCATCACGTTGGGACCCATCACGCACACCTCGCCCACCTCGCCGGCGGGCAGCATCCGGTCGGCGTCGTCCTGGATGGTGACCGACACCCCCGGGATGGGCTGGCCCACCGAGCCGAGCTTGCGCACCCCGGAGAGCCGATGCGCGGACACCACCGGGGCGGCCTCGGTGAGCCCATAGCCCTCCATCAGCTTGCCGCCGAACTTCCGCTCGAAGGGCTCCACCACCTCCACCGGGAGCGGCGCCGCCCCCGAGCCCCATACCCGCATCGAGGAGGTGTCGAAGCGATCCGCCTCGGGATAGTTCAGAAGATAGACGAACATCGTGGGAACGCCCGACATCGCGGTGGCGCGGAATTTCTGAATGGCCTCCAGCACCGCTTCCGGGTTGAACCAGCGGAGCAGCACCGCGCAAGTGCCGAGGATATTCCCCGCGTTCATGAGGGTGAGCCCGTACGAATGCGAGAGCGGCAGCACCGCCACCGCCCACTCGCGCCGGTCCAGCTCGTAGAGCTCGGCGGCGGCGCGGGCGTTCGCGGCGAGGTTCGCGTGCGACAGCGCCACCCCCTTCGGCGTCCCGGTGGTGCCGGAGGTGTAGAGGATCACCGCGAGGTCTTCGTCCCCGCGGTCGACCGTCTCGAAGCGCTCGCTCTCCCCCGCCGTCTCCGCCACGAGGGACCGGGTGCGGCCGTCGCGGTCGCCCTCGCCGTCCACCACCAGCACGTGCCGGAGTGTCGGCAGGGCTCCGATCTGGTCCTCGACCTTCCACACCATGTCGCGGGAGGTGATCACCACCTTGGCCTCGGAATGAGCGAGGATGTGCGCCACCTCGGCGGATCCCAGGAGGAAGATCACCGGCACGATCACCCCGCCCGCCTTGAGGATGCCGCCGTAGCTCTGGGTGACCTCGGGGCAGTTGGGGAGCATCACCACCACCCGGTCGCCCGGCGCCACGCCCAGACGCCGGAGGGCGTTGGCGAGGCGGCGTGACGCGCGGTCAGCCTCCACATTGGTGATCTCGCGCCCCTCGAAGGACAGCGACACGAACTCGCCGTAGGTGCCGAGGCTGTCCTCACCCAGTCGGGCCAGGTTCATCGAGCAGTATCTTAACGGGGCGTCACGCGGAACGCCTCGATGAGATTCGAGCTGGCGCGGAAGATCCCTTCCACCTCCACCGGCGCCCCCGGCCGCACCGGGAAGCCTCCCGGCGCCACCACGTCCACGCTGAACCCGCCCGACACCAGGGTGAAGCGCTGGGTGGCGCCCCCCGGCACTCCCCCGATGCCCACCGTGCCGGTGACGATCACCGGCTGCTGGTCGAACCGGGCGCGCTCGGTGACCAGCGCCGAGAGCGGAATCGCCTGCGCCAGGGCGGGACTTCCCGTCGCCACCGTGGCGAGCGCCAGCGCGAGCGCCATGATCAATCGCCTCATGAGCAGGTCTCCTTGATGGCCTCGAGCCGCGCGGTGGGGCTCGGGTGCGTCGAAAGCCAGTTCTCGGACTGGGGCCGGCGGCCGTCGCGAGCGAGGCGCCGGAGCAGCGCGGAGAGCGCGCGGCAGCGGGTGCCGTCGCCCGGCAGCCGATTCAAGAGCTCCACGGCGTAACGGTCCGCCGCGCGCTCCTCGTCGCGATCATAGGCGCGGAACTTGGCCAGCTCGGCGGGCTCACGCGAGAGCATGGGCCCCGCGCCGCGCTCATCCTGCCGGCGTGCCCGGCGCGCCATCACGTGGTCGAGCTCCACATGTCCCAGCTCGTGCGCGAGCGCGGCGCGCAGCTCCTCGGGGGGAAGCTGCGCCAGCGCGCCCTCGGTCACGATGAGGCTGAAACGACAGGTGGGGTGCGGCGCCACGCCGAGGTTGATGCGCTTCATCGGCAGGATCCCGAGGCCCACCGCGCAGCCGTCTTCCGGGCCCCGCCACACCCCGGCGGTGAGCAGGAGGGGCGCCAGGGCCGCCGAGATCCGGAAGCGGTCGTCCTCCGTCGGGGCGCGAGGCTGCATCGCCGGGCGGACAGGCGCCGTCGGCGGCGGGGCGGTGGCACAGCCGGAGAGGAGCGCCAGGGCGAGGAGAGAGACGGCTCCAAACCTGTGGAGATACCTGGCATTACCACCGCTTGACGCCTCATAGCGCATTGCGTTATCATGACTCCATGGTCACGCCGCACTGTGACAAGCGCGTGACGACATACTTCCAAGACGGAGGAATCGATCAATGACGATGGCCGCCCCGGGAACTGACTTCTTCGCCCAGATTACCGGCACCGCCGTGGAGATGTTCACCCTCTATGCCGACGCGAATCAGAAGGTGCTGCGAGAGCTCGTCGACCTCTCCGCGAGCGCCGCCAAGGAGGGTGTCCGCCTCTACGCGGAGCTCCAGTCCTCGGCGGTCGAGGCGGTGAAGGATGGCCAAGCCTATGCCTTCCGGCGTCAGACCGACCTGCAGGGCGCCCCGATGGACCCCCTTGCCTCTTGCCAACGCGGCCTGCTGGAGTCGGCGGAGGGCGCGCAGCAAGCCTTCAAGCTCTTCGAGGGCAATGCCCAGGCCGTGACGCGTTCGGCCGAACGGCTCCAGGTCAGCGCCGAGCATGCCGGCAAGGAGATCCAGACCACCTTCGCCCAGCTCTCGGATCGGGTGAAGTCGCTCTACGTTCATACCGCCTAACGGGATAGCCTAGCGGCATCGACGCGGGCCGGGCCGTCCCGGTCCGCGATCACTTCTCGCGTCGCTTCTCCAGCCGCTCCTCGAGCGCGCGCAGCTGTTCGCGGAGCGCCGCCACCTCGTCGCGCAGCGCGTCCGCCTCGCCCGACGCCTCCCCCTTGCGCTCGGACGCTCCCGCCGTCGGCGCGACCTTCGGCGCCGCCGCCCAGCCCGCGCGCGTCGCCCACTCGCGGAACACGCGGTCGGCCTCGCGCTGGCTGGTCATGATCGCATCGAGGCTCGACTTCATCGTGCCCTGCACGAATTCTTGCCACGCCTGGCCGTGCTTGATGAGCTGGTGGAGGAACGCGGTTGGGAGGGCGGCGCGGTGGTTGCGCTCGTTCTCGAGGATGATCTGGGCCAGCGTGACCGAGGTGAGATCCTCCCCGGTGGACACATCCACCACCGAGATTTCTTTCCCGGCGCGGATCAGCTCCTCGAGCTCCTCCAGCGTGACGTAGCGGCTCTCCTGCGTGTCGTAGAGTTTACGGTTGGAGTACCGTTTGATCACGTACGCCATGGCGGGAGTCTAACACCGCGCGTCAGGGCCCACAAGCCGACGCCCCCTCGCCCTGATATACTGCGAGCCTTCACGACCTCGACAGGAGGACGCGCCATGTTGCTCGAAGGACGCACCGCCCTCGTGACCGGAGGCTCCCGCGGCATCGGACGCGCCATCGCGCTCGCGCTCGCCGAGGAGGGCGCCGACGTCGCCGTCAACTACGTCTCCAGCGAGGCCACCGCCCGCGGCGTGGCCGACCAGATCCAGAAGCTGGGACGTCGGGTCATGCTCGCCCAGGCCGACGTGGCCGACTACCCCGACACCTACCGGATGGCGCAGGAGGTGTTGAAGGAGTTCGGGCACGTCGACATCCTCATCAACAACGCCGGCATCACGTCGGACAAGAGCTTCGTGAAGATGGATCACGCCTCGTGGCGCAAGGTGCTGGCCATCAATCTCGACGGGGTCTTCAACTCCACCAAGGTGTTCATCGACCAGATGCTCAAGCAGAGCTTCGGCCGCGTGGTGAACATCACCTCGGTGATCGGTCAGATCGGCAACTTCGGACAGGCCAACTACGCCGCCTCCAAGGCGGGCGTGGCGGCCTTCACCAAGTCCCTGGCCAAGGAGCTGGCCGGCAAGGGTATCACCGTGAACTGCGTGGCGCCGGGCTTCACCGAGACCGACATGGTCACGGCCATCCCCGAGAAGGTGCGCGCCAAGCTGCTGGAGCAGATCCCCATGCGGCGCTTCGGGAAGGCGGAGGAGGTGGCGCGCGCGTGCGTCTACCTCTGCTCCAAGGACGGCGACTACGTGACGGGGGCGGAGCTCTCCATCAACGGGGGCCTGTTCATGTAGGGCGAGCTGAAGAACGCCCGGCGTTCTGAGGCGAGCAATACGAAAGTTGAGGGCGTCGCCTTACCGCCGCGGCCCTGACCGCGGAATTCCGTTCAAGCCGCGCGGCACTGACAGCGCGATCGCGCTGAGGCCCAGCATCCCCATCATGGCCGCGCCCTGGGCCGCCCACGCCCACGGGCTCAGTGCCCACAGGGTCAGCAGCGCGGCGGGCTCCGCCACCCGCTCGTAGCGCACCGGCAGGCGCGACGGCATCACCAGCGCCTCGCCGCCGAGCACCTCCTCGCCGCGCTGGTTGACGCACACCGTCTTGAGCCGCACGCGGTTCTTCTCGCGGTTGATCTCGGCCACCTCGACCCGCGCGGTGATGGTGTCGCCCAGCTTGACCGGCCGGAGGAACTTGAGGTCCTGCGAGAGGTAGATGGTGCCGGGACCGGGGAGGCGGGTGCCGATCACCGCCGACACCAGGCCGGCCGTCCAGATCCCCGGCGCGATCCGCTCCTTGAACAAGGTGCCCGCGGCATAGGCCGGATCGGAGTGGATGGGGTTATAGTCCCCCACCGAGTCCACGAAGCCCGCGATGTCTCCGTCGGTGGCCACGCGCGTCACCTCCGCGCGGTCGCCCACTTCGATGCGGTCGATGGTGATCCCGATCATGCCGCGCCTACCGGGACCCGCCCACCGCGTCCAGCCGGCGGAGCACGGCGTCCAGTTTGTCCTCGACACCCTCGATCTTCTCCTCGAGCTGGACGATCTGCTGGGCCACCGCGATGAGCTGGCTGCGCGAGGCCAGCCCCAGGCCCGCCAGGGACGTCTCCACCTGCTGCTCGGCCGCCTTCTTCACCGGGCTCGCCGCGTTGAGAAATCCCTCCATCTGCTTGCCGAGGGTCTTGGCGAAGGCCTCGGTGCCCATGGCCTGCTCGAGAACCTTGGACCAGGCGGCTATCCACTGGTCGAGGAACTGCTTCCACTGGGCCATGAGATCCGGCGGGGCCTGTCCCTGGGTCATCGCCCGGGACCAGGCGGCGATGCCCTGGTCCATGAAGGGGCGCCAGAAGGCCTGGGGGTCCATCGGCGCGGCCTGCGGGGTGCCCAGCATCCTGAGCCACGCCTGACTCCCCTCCTCCACCTGCTTCTTCCACATGTCGAATAGCTGGTTGCTCGCATCCGCCATTGGATGATCCTCCTACGACCTAGCCGCCAGCCAGGACGCGACCTTGGGCCAGCAGTGCACCGAGGCGCCACGTCCCGCGATGAGGGAGATGTGACCGCCCGGGAGCTCCACGTATTCGCGGTCGGTGCTCGACACCGCGGTGATGAGGGGCTTCACGCAGCCGGGCGGCGCGATATTGTCTTCCTTGGCGCCCACCGCGAGCACGGGAGCGTGGATGTTGCGCAGGCTCACCGGCCGGCCCCCCATGCGCAGCTCGCCCCGGACGAGCCGGTTCTGCTGGTAGAAGTCCTTCACCCACTGCCGGAAGAACTCGCCGGGGAACGGCTGGTACTCGTTGGCCCACTTGTTGAGCGCGTTGAATCCCGAGACGTACTCCGGATTCCACAGGTTCCACCAGAGATTGATGTTGGTGGAGAGGTCCATGGTCGGCTTGAGGAGCTTGAAGCCGGCCTTCACCATGTCGGCGGGAATGCTGCCCATGGTGTCCACGTACTTGTCCACGTCGAAGTAGCGCGCGTCGAGCCACTGGGCGAAGAGCCCCGCGTGGGCGAAGTCGATGGGCCCCGCCATATCCACGAAGTTCTTCAGCGGGAACTCGGGCGTGGAGCCGAGGTAGCTGGCCGAGATGGGCGCGCCCATGCAGTACCCGAGCACGGAGAGCTCGCGCGCGCCCGAGGACTCCAGCGCCTTGCGCGCCATCCGGGGCAGGATCTTGGTCACCACGTCCTCGAAGGTGAGGCCGTTGTCCTCCGGCCCGAACACGCCCCAGTCCAGCAGGTACATGTCGAACCCCTGCTGGGTCATGTACTCGATGAACGAGCCCCTGGGCATGAGGTCGAAGATGTAGGGCCGGCTGATGCCGAGATTGGGGACGAACAGCACCGGGGTCCGGTGCATCCGCCGGGACTCGTACCGGTAGAGGCGCGACTTGTTCTTCCGGTAGATCTCCTGGCGCGGGGTGGGCCCGATCTCGGGCTCCTTGGGATTCATGACCATCTCGGAGAAGTGTTTCATGCGGAGGAAGTTCCGGTTGACCTCCTCCTGCCAGCGAGCCCGCGTTTCGGACGACACCCCGGGCATCTCGGGCACCACCATGGTGAACAGTTCGTCCTTCATGCGTCCTCCATTGGACTCTGATCCCATCCTACGCGGCGCTGACGCTTCGCGTCAAGCAGAGACCGCCCCCACCCGCCCGAGAGGGAGAGGGAACGGAAAAGCTAGACGGAGAAGAGGGACCCCACCTTCATGGCGAGGCCCATGTCGCCCTTGAGCTTGAGCTTGCCCGACATGAAGGCCATCTGGCCGGAGAGCTTGCCGGCGATCATGTCGAGCCAATCCTGGGAGGACATGCCGAGCGTGAGGTTCGGCGCCGCCGCCGCGCCCTGATTCACCGCGCAGGTCCCGTCCTTGATCACGGCGTGCCAGGTGCCGCCCTGGTCTCCGGAGATGTCGTACTGGATGGTGGCATTGACCCCGGTCGCCTTGCTCGGCTGAAACCGGCCCGCCATCGCGTCGAAGGTTTCCTTCACTGTAGGCATGACTGATCCTCCTGGTTGGTGCCCTGGGTCCCGGTTAGAACGTGAAGAGGTCCATTCCGCCCGTCACCGTGAGGACGGCGCCGGTGATGTAGCGGGCGCGCTCGGAGCACAGGAAAGCGATGGCATTGGCCACGTCCTCCGGCTGCCCTTCCGTCTGCATCGCGACACGCTTGACCATCCGCTCGTACAGCGGCGAGAGATTGGCGTTGGGGCCGATGATGCCCGGCGCGATGACATTGCTGGTGATGTGGTAACGCGCGCCCTCGAGCGCGACCGACTTGGCGAAGCCGATCACGCCCATCTTGCTCGTCGAGTAGGCGGTCTGCCCGAAGCCCCCCATGAGGCCCGCGATCGAGGCCATGGAGATCACTCGGCCCCACTTCCGCTCGCGCATGCCCGGGAACACCGCCTTGGTGACATTGTAGGTGCCGGTGAGATTCACCTGGAGGTTGAGGTCCCAGGCCGCGTCGTCCATGTCCTTGAGCTGGCCCAGGGTGTAGATGAGGCCGGCGTTGTTCACGCAGATGTCCACCGGCCCCACCTCGCCCTGGGCGCGGCGGAGCACCTCGGCGAGGCCCGGACGATCGGTGATGTCCACCTCGTAACCCCGCGCGACCCCACCGCTGCCCACGATCTCCTTGGCCGTTTCCTCGGCCCCCTCGCCGTTCAGGTCGAGGACGATGACCCGGCAGCCTTCCGCGGCGAGGGTGAGGCAGTCCTGCCGGCCGAGGCTCCGCGCCCCTCCCGTGACCAGCGCCACCCTGTCTTTCAAACCGAGGTCCATCGCTAGCTCGCTCCGCTCGCAACCATTTCCATGTTCGCTCGCCTCGCCTCCGGCTGCGGCTCGCCCCCCTCGCTCCGCTCGGAAAGCATTCCCTTATCCGCTCGCCTCGCCTCCGGCTGCGGCTCGCCCTAGTTTCCCTTGAACTCGGGCGCGCGCTTCTGGAAGAAGGCCTGCAGCCCCTCCCCCGCGTCCTCGGTGCGGATGACTTTCTCGAAGGCACGGATCTCGATCTCGATGGCCTTGTCGATGGGCTCCTCGAGGCCGTCGTCCACCGCCTCGATGATGAGCCGGGTGGCGATGGGCGGCCGCTTGCCCAGCTCCCGCGCCAGCCCCTTGGCGTCGTTGAGCGTCTCGCCGTCCTTGGCCAGGCGGTTGACGAGCCCGATCCGGTGGCACTCCGCGGCGGAGATCTGGGTGCCCAGGATGAGGTGCTCCAGGGCCAGCCCGCGCCCGATGAGGCGGGGCGTCCGCTGCGTCCCGCCATAGCCGGGGATGATGCCGAGGTTGGACTCCGTCTGGCCCATGCGCGCCGTCTCCTTGAGGATGCGGATGTGGCAGCCCATGGCGATCTCGCATCCGCCGCCCAGCGCGTGCCCGTTGATGGCGGCCACCACCGGCTTGGGGAAGCGCTCGATGCGCCGCACCACGCTGTTGCCGAACCGGAGAAAGGCCGCGATGTCCGGGCCCGAGAAGGCGGAGCCGAGGTCGGCGCCCGCGCAGAAGATCTTGTCGCCCGCCCCGGTGATGATCAGCGATCGGATGGCGGCGTCGGTCTCGAGCTCGGACAGGGCGGCGTTGAGCTCGCGCATCAACCCCTCGCTGATGGCGTTGGCGGGGGGCCGGCTCAGGGTGATGACCGCGAAGGACTCCTCGCGGGTGACCACGATGTTCTCGTACGGCATCGGTGGATGGCTCCTGGTTGCGCGCGGCTCAGCGGCGGCCGAGGCCGCGGAGGAAAATGTCGGCGAGGGCGTCCGCGGTGTCGGCGAGGCGATAGCCGCGCTTGCCCAGCACCCACGAGGTGGCCATCTGGTCCATGGCGCCGAAGAGGGCCTTGGTCGCGACCTTCACCGGCAGCCCCGCCCGGAAGCGGCCCTCCGCCACGCCCTCTTCCAGCACCGAGGCGATGAGGGCGAAGTAGGACGCGATCTCCTGCGCGGAGGCCCCCCGGAAGAACTTCTGTCCCTGCCGCTGCTCCACCTGGACCACCTCGGCGAGCTGCGGGTCTTCTTCCAGCATCTCGAAGTGGAGTCGGATGAGCCGGGAGAGCTTGGCCACCGCGTCTGGCTCGTCGGCGATCGCCTTGCGCAGGCTCCCCACGAACTGGGCCATCTTGTCGCGGAACAGGGTGACGAGGATGTCGTCCTTGGTGCGGAAGTAGAGATAGATGGTGCCCGCGGCAATGCCGGCTTCCCGGGCAATGTCGGAGACGCGCGAGTTGTAGTAGCCCTTGCGGGCGAAGACCCGAACGGCCGCCTCGATGATTTGCTGGGGCTTGTCAGGATCGCGCATTGGAGGATGACTGAACCGCCATTCATCTTAGTCAGGCGGCCCGGTCCTGTCAAACGCAAAGTCGGCGGGGGCTTCCCCGCCGGCGGCGAGCGGATCCGCGATCAGGGCTCGTCGAGGAGTGCCGACACGAAGCGCGTCAGGCGCTCGAAGGCCGGGGCCGGCACGTTCACGAAGACGAGCGCGGCGCTCCGAGCATCCACCTCCCACACCACCGCCCGGAGCGACAGGGGCTCGACGTCGCCGTCGGCCGGGAGCCGCACATCGACGCGCTCCCCCGCGCGCAGGACGAGCCCGGTCGTGATCCGCGCCCCGAACGTGCTGAGGTCCACCGTCTCCGCGGGCACCTGCGCGCCGCCCTCGTGCCCGAGGGTCACCACCACCGGCAGGTGCACGCGCGGCGAGCGCCGGCGGGTCTCCCAGTGGTCGAGGCGGGACCGCACACGGCGCATCGCACGCTCGGGCAGGCCGCCGCCCGCGCTGATGACGTCCACCGCGATGCCCTCCCCGTCACTGCGTACCACGCGTCCCCCCACCGCCACCACCTCGACGCGGTCGGGCGGGCCGGGGAGGGTCATGCGAAGGGTCACCGGAGTATCGGCGGCGAGCGCGATGGGCACCTGCACGCGGAGACCCGACGTGCTGATGTCGGAGACGTGTCCGCTGACCGTCTCGCCCTGCGGCGACTCGAGCTGGACCGGCCAGCGGGCACGCATCCGCTGGGCGCCTCGCCGATCCTCGCGCCCCATGCGGGTGCCCGCCTCAGCTTCCCCGCTCGACCAGCCGGCCCACGTACTGGCTCAGGCGAGCGAAGTCGCTGCTGCGGAGATTGGCGAAGACGAACACCGCGCCGCGGTCCGCCAGGCTCCAGACCACCGCGGACAGGCGCAGCGGATCTCCGTCGCCCTCCGGCTGGAACTCCAGCTTGGCGAAGTCTCCCGGCTGTAGGTCCAGGTCGGTGGCGATCCGCGCCCCGAAGGCGCTGAGGTCGAGCGTCTTGCCTTGGCCCGCTTCGCCCCGCCCCACGCGGATGCTCACCGGCAGCGGCCGCGTCGCTCGCGGGCCGCGGCGGCGCGTGTCCCAGCCGCCCACCAGCGGCTCGACCCGGCGGGCCTCGGTCTCGGGCAGCCCGATGAAATCCAGCGCCAGGCCGTCGGCCTCTCGCCGCGCCACGCGCGCCACCACCTCCAGCCGGTTGGCTCCGCGCGGCAGGGTGATGCGGAGAGTCACCGCCGCGCCGACCGGCAGATCGGCGCCGACCCGGACGCGCACGCCGGAGGTGCTGACGTCGAGGACGTGGCCCTCGATGATCCCCCGCTCGAAGGTCTCGAGCGTCACCGGCCAATCGGCTCTGGCCCGTGCCGCCCCGCGCCGGTCCCGTCCCTTCACGCTCGCGTCCTCATGCCCGCACCAACTTGCGTCCCGCGCCCGCCGGTGTCAAGCCCGCCGTCACTCCCCGGGACGGCAAGGCGCGGGCGACTGAGGTAAGATGGCGCCCATGAAGATCAAGTACCGCATCGGCATCATGCCGGGCCCGTGGCCGCCGGGTCGCGAGGGCGCCGACTTCCTCTGGAGCCTCTGCGACCTCTGCGAACATTCCGGCATCGACTCGATCTGGCTCTCGGACCGTCTCTCCTCGCCGGTACCCGTTCCCGAAGTGATGACGACGCTGGCCGCCATCGCCGCGCGGACCAC
>Ga0137404_10001058_pt1 | contig 17985 bp, 17 predicted proteins | sample CZOMad2_1_16fung_FD_108285 | JGI IMG/M metagenome (GOLD analysis project Ga0137404, IMG submission 108285) | Vadose zone soil fungal communities from Angelo Coast Range Reserve, California, USA - CZOMad2_1_16fungal (Illumina Assembly) | ecosystem: Environmental > Terrestrial > Soil > Vadose...
GCTTTGTCGCCAATCCACCAATCCAGGCCTGGATGTTGGACGTCGCTGCCGCACGCGAGGCGATCGCTGATGTCGGCAAGATCGCGGTCACCGGCTTCTGCCTCGGCGGAACACTGAGCTATGGCGCGGCTGCTAATCTGCCGGGCTTCTCGGTGGCAGTCGGCTATTACGGCGGCCACATCGTCAGGATGGCCGATCAGTCCCCGAAAATTCCGACCATGCTGCATTTCGGTGAGTTGGACGCGCACATCCCGATGAGCGACGTCGAGACGATCAAGTCGAAGCAGCCGTCGGTCGAGGTCTACACCTATAACGCTGACCACGGTTTCCAGTGCGACGAACGCGATAGCTTTGCCCCCGAAGCAGCTCAAATCGCTTGGGGCCGCACCCTGCGCTTCATTGACAGCCACATGTAAGACGATCGTCAGCGACAACGGCACGGAACTCACGTCCAACGCCGTACTCGTATGGTGTGGGGAGATCGGTGTGGAGTGGCATTACATCGGGCCGGTGAAGCCGATGCGCCGCATCAGTCCACCGCGCAACTGGGCAAACTTGAAAGTGCCGGGCCGTAGTATGCGATTATTCGCGCGTGGTTTGCGGCGTGATCCGCAGGGATCTGTGAAGCAGATACACCACGAAGAATTGGAGGATGGCGAGAAAGAGCGGCCCAGCGCATTTCCCAAGATCATGCTCAAACAGGCCGATTCCGGCATCCAGCAATTGCATGGCGCCGGCGAGCGCACCCAGGATCAGCAACGCCGGCGTCGCACGTTTGTAGATCGCCGCTAATGCGAACAAAGCCAGAGGAATTGTGCGCGCCGCCGCGTACATCGCCAATAGCAACGACGCCTGCGTTCGAACGGATTCGGCAGGGACCAGGACTTGCGGACGGATGATCGCCGCGATGGAAAAGCCGCTCGCGACCAGGACATCGATTGCCGTGACCAGCGAAGCCAGCCGAAACGCCATGATTGTTGTCATTGATTCCTCTCTCTGAGTAAGCTCGTCCGAGCGTAGTTGGGTTGATTTGACAACTTGTGTTCGCACTACGCCTGCGCATAGTACGAAAGCGCTTGGTACCAGGCCAGATCTCTCTTCAAGTTGAACTCAGGCCATCTATGCCCTGCCTCGCACAGTTGAGCTCACCGCAGCTCAACTCCGGCACGGCGTCCAATTGTTTTTCTGGAGTGTCAGGCTGGAATCGACGAGGTAAAGAATTCCGCAGGCATGAATCATGCGCTACGAAACCTCCGCCTCATCGAATCCGGTTGTGGTACTTAAAGCCTAATCTGCGGCAGCATTCGTTGCGCCTCTTTTCGGTGCTACCAATGCACCTCTTGCTGCTTCTTCGATGATGTGAGCGACCGCTTGTGGATGCGACACATACACGGCGTGGCTGCTTTTAACCTCCACGACCGTTGCACCGGCGCGCTTCGACATCAGCCGCTGCGCATCGGGCGGAAGCATCCTATCCTCGGTCGTTAGCAGGTACCAGGTAGGTTTCGCCTTCCATGCCGCTTGGCTGATGGTGCCTCCCACCGCGTCCACACCCCACGGCACTTGCGAGTCGGCCATGAATTCGGCCTTTTCCGGGCTTACATCGCCGGCGAAAGACGCAGGGAATTTCGCCTTGTCGAGTAGCAGAAAGCCATCCACGGGCGGAAGGAGCGGCGGTACAGGCGCGCCAGGCGGCGGATCCTTGATCAGCGAGGATACAGATTCGCCTTTGTCGAGCGCAAAGGCAGCGATATAAACCAGCCCCGCCACCTTCGGGTCGTTGCCGGCTTCGGTGATGACAGCGCCGCCATACGAGTGACCGACGAGTATCACGGGGCCGTTCTGAGCGGCGATCGCCCGCTTGGTAACCGCCACGTCGTCTGCCAGAGAGATGGTCGGATTCTGGACGATGGTGACCGTGTAGCCGTCCTTCTTCAAGACGTTGTAGACGGCTTCCCACCCGGACCCATCCACTAAGCCGCCGTGGACGAGAACGATATTCTTCACAACTGCCGTTGATTTTGTTTGTGCCATTGTGTTTTCTCCTATGCTTAACAGGATTGTCATGATCGCCATCGCACCGTAGATGATTCGTGTTCTTACGCCCATTGGAATTGCGTTATTCTTCATCTCATATCCTCCGTTTCATCGATTGCTAAGGTTCAAAAGTCGTTCTTGTTTTGACGCTTGTGATATATCGCGTTCCTTCAGTTCAGCCGTGACCCAAGATCAGAGGCACAGTCGGAGATTGGCAGTTAGATCTGCGCTCTGCCGCCGTCAACGAATAGTTCAATGCCCGTGACGAAACTCGAGTCATCCGACGCCAGAAACAACGCCGCCTTCGCCACTTCATCGGGTTCCCCCATGCGTCCCATCGGGATGGTGGACACAATCCGCGCAATCACGTCTGGAGATTGCCGACTCGCCATTGGCGTATTGATCGGACCCGGACTAACAACGTTTGAGCGGATACGACGGTCCTTGAGGTCTGTAGTCCAGGTTCGCACTAAAGATCGGATTGCAGCCTTACTCGCGGCGTAGACGCCGAAGGCGGCAGTACCCTTAACACTTGCGACGGAGCCGTTGAGAATGATAGAGCCACCATCTTTCAAGAGCGGCAATGCCTTTTGCACTGTAAATAGCGTTCCCCTTACATTGATGTTGAACAGCTTGTCGAAATGCTCTTCGGTAACAGCCCCGAAGGGAACAAATTCGCCAACGCCGGCGTTGGCGAAAACAATATCGATTCGACCCTTAACCTTAGCGACGGTCTCGTAGAGACGATCGAGGTCGTCAAGTTTGGCGACGTCTCCCTGAACGCCAGAAACGTTGCTGCCGATTGCCTTCACGGCCTCCTCGAGTTCCTTCCGGCGGCGGCCCGTGATGAAGACATACGCGCCCTCCTTGGCGAATAGCTTCGCCGTAGCCAATCCAATCCCTTCGGTGCCGCCGGTGATGAGAGCGATCTTATCTTTAAGCTTGTTGGACATCTTTTTCTCCGTCGAGCCGCGCACTGTGCTGACCAACCGGCTCTCGGTAATTGGATGCTAATGAGACCGTTCGGTCGCATACGTTTCCATTCTCGTTACGACTATATAGCTGAGGACTTGGAGCTTCATGACACGGCCTCATGGGTGTCGAGCCACTTCCGAATATTCGAGACGGTATCCTCGAAGAATGTTTTGTAAAGACCCCGCGTTCCGTAGGCCACATGCGGCGTCGCCAGTACGTTGTCCAGCGTTCGAAACGGGTGATTCGGAGGCAGCGGCTCAACGTCGAATACATCGATCGCCGCACCCGCGATTTGCTTGTTCTTCAACACGCTGACCAAAGCTTGCTCTTCGACGATCGGGCCGCGCGACGCATTGATCAACCACGCCGTTGGCTTCATTCTCTCCAACTCCGCGGCCCCTACCAGGCCGCGCGTACGGCTGCTCAACACCAAATGGATCGTCAGAATATCGGCCTGCTCGAACAACTGGTCCTTGGACACGAGGATTGCGCCTGCGGCTTTGGCGGCCTCGGGGGTCATGTTCTGGCTCCAACTAATCAGCTTCATTCCAAAAGCGGTCCCGATCCGCGCGACCTGTGATCCAACGTTCCCAAGTCCCAGAACGCCCAAGGTCTTTCCACGGAGATCCGTGCCCACAGTTTGTTGCCAGCCGCCGGATCGGACGGAGTTGCTCTCCGTCACGATATGGCGTGCGGAGGCCAAGATCAGCGCCCAAGTGAATTCGATCGTCGGGTCCGATCTATACCCCGTGTGAACCACTGCGATCCCATGATCGCCCGCGGCGGCGACATCGATCGACGCGTTTATGGATCCCGTCGAGGCGATGAGCTTGAGATTGGGAAGGCGCTCGACGACTTTGCGGGGTAGCGGGGTGCGCTCGCGCATGACACAAACGACATCAAAAGGCAGCAACCGCTCAATCACGGCGTCCGGGTCGGCGAGGTGGTCCTGAAATACGGCGATGTCCGCTCGATCACTGAGCACCGACCAATCGGCGCTCTCAAGGGCCGCATTTTGGTAATCGTCCAGAACAGCGATCTGGTATTTCTTCATTGGTATCCATCCCGCGCGGTGATTGATTCGGCCAGCAACGAAGGCTCGGTCTACCAATCGTCAGTTTGTTGATCAGGGTTTGACATTCGCCTTCGCGCCCCGTTCGAGCGCCAAAAGGAGGTTGGCAGATGGGAATCTTTCCTTCATTGCATTAATGAGGCTGTCGGGATTCCTGGCTTTCCTGACTTCTTCTTCAAAAACTAATAAATAGCCTTCCGTAAAATCTACGGCGGTATTCGCGTCGAGAGGAGCTCCAACTTTGCTGTGCCCGGGGATAACAACCGAAGGTTTTAATTCTCGGATTTTCTGCAATGAGTTCAGCCATTTCCCTCTAGCCTTGCTGTCCGTTTCTGCGGTGTAAACATGCATGTTATTGAATACAACATCGCCAGCAATGAGAATTCTCTGCCCAGGAATCCAAAGCATCGTGTTTTCGTCGGTGTCGCCTTGGATGTTTTTAAGAACCTCTATTTTTGAGCTCTCAAATTTAATGAAGTTGCCGTCCAATTTGTCGATCGCAACAACGTGAGAGGTTGCACCTGGCCCCAAGATCTCTTTCCATTTGTCTATTTTCTCTTGATAGACCTTGTTGATTCGGTCCACGACCGCAGAATTCGCAATAATCCTCACTCTCGGGTATGCCTCCCTAAAAACTTCCAGACCAAGAAAATGATCGGCGTGCTCATGGCTAATGTAGACAATAGACAGTGGCTTTTTAGTCTCTTTGATTTCCTGTAATACTCTTTCAGCACTGGTTTTGGTTAACTGCGCATCGACCAACATCACTTCGTGTGTTCCCTCGATAATGACGGAGTTAGTCCAAAACTGATCATCGGGGGAGGTGAACACCTTGATAGAAAATCCGTGCTGACCGCCCCCAAATGCAGATGGACACGAGATTAGAAGACCGATCACTGCTGAACAAATAGCAAGACGCTCCATAAAATTCTCCTATCTTGATTCTTCGCCGGGCCGAGTTGTTCTCACCCGGTCATCAAGGCAGTCACTTCGCAGCCAAATCCGGCGGCAAAGTAACTGCCATTTGCCAAGTCCACCAATTCCGATGGTCCCAACTTGACCTGTCGACCTGCCCGCAGCATTACTACTTTTGAGGCGAAGGTGCGCGCTCGTCCCATCGATCGTTAAATATCACTGGCACCCAGCTATACCCACTTCCTTCCTTGCGCAAGCGACCCAGGGCAGGAAATGGCATATGTGGACCCGCGATCAAAACGTTCTCTTGCCCGAGTTCAGCCAGCAATTGATTTCGCGTCGCCGCAGCCGCAGCCTGGCCGATGTCGAAGACCACCGTGACCTCGGGATGCGGCAACTGGACGCGTTGCGCATGGACGACGTCGCCCCAAAACAGGATTTTTTGTCCCTTTGACGAAAATTCATAGCCGGTATGTCCTGGGGTATGACCAGGCAACGGGACGATTTGCATGCCGTCGACGATTGGCTCGGAGCCACTGAACGTGTGCCACTTACCGGCCTCGATGTACGGCGCTGCGATGGCTTGCGCACTCCGGAAGAATGGTTGCGCATCCTTCGGCGCCTTTGCAGCTATTTCCGGCGACAACCAGAAGCTGCTTTCGGCCTTCGCGACATAAACCTCGGCATTTGGAAAGACGCGCTTTCCGTCCTGAGTGGTCAGGCCGCCGACGTGATCGGAATGGAGGTGCGTGAGCAAGACGATATCGACCTCTTCGGGCGTGTAGCCCGCGCTGCGGAGGCTGTCGACCAGGCGCCCGAGTGCTCCCCCGCCCCACCAGGTGCCGGCACCCGCATCGACGAGGACCAGTTGCGTGCCGGTGTTGACTAGGAAGCCCTCATCAGAAACATCCAGCATGTGCGGATCTTCGTGCAGTGCCTCTGCAACACCATCCATCGTCGCCCTCGTTCCGTTCAGCCAGTGCGGATCGAATACGGCGTGACCATCGAATAGGGCCGTCACTTCAAGGTCCCCGACTTTCATTCTGTAGAAGCCCGGCACCTGATCATGATGCTGGGCTGCGGCAGCCAGAGCTGCATTTGGAAAGGTGACAAAGCTGGCCAACGCTACCAAAAAAGCGGTGGCGAAGCGCATCGAATTTCTTTTGAGCACGCTTCTCATCGTCAGCGCGGGGATTTCCACTGCTTTGTTTATGCTTTTCATTGGTATGTCTCTCTTCTCTGAGTTTCAATTTGGCTCTCGTATTTCATTCGGCTCGGTGAGGCCGATCAGTCGATCGATCAGCCTACTTCCATTCTGGTTGCATAATGCAACCATCCATAGGATGCCTGAATCTGGTATAATGATGCAACTAGCTTTAGGGGGGGTAAACACGAGGACCTATGCAACACAAATCCTTCAAAACCAACCTGTGCCCGGTAGCACGCTCGCTCGATACCATCGGCGAATGGTGGTCTCTGCTGATCGTTCGTGACGCCCTCTCAGGCATCCGACGGTTTTCCGATTTTCAGAAGAGCTTGGGATTGGCAAAGAACATCCTGAGCGTGCGCCTTAAGAAGTTGGTTGCGTGCGGAATCATGGAACAGGTGCCGGCTTCGGACGGCAGTGCCTACCAGGAATATGCCCTAACCCAAAAAGGCCGAGAGTTGTTCCCGGTCATCGTTGCTTTGCGCCAGTGGGGAGAAAGTCATCTCTTCTACCGCGGCGAGAAACGCCTTCGGGTTCTGGACAAACGCACCGGAAAACCCTTTAGAGTGGAGGTGCAAAACGCGAAAGGGGAAATCCTTACGGCGAACGATCTGGAACTGGTTACTGTTAGGAATTGACCTGACGTTTACGGCGTCCAACCTCCTCGTAACTCCTGAAAGGAACCGACCGCCGCGCGAGTACAGGTTTCCATGCCGGGTCAGAGCAAATGTTCGAGCCCTCCTAGCATTGCACTCGATTCGATCTGCTGAACCGCCGTTTTATTTCCTCGACGTGCAGCTGGAGGTCTCCTACATCTCTGCGTTGGAGACCTTCGCCATGAGCTCGCTTTCCCTTCAGTCCTACTTGCTCACGGACGGCCTCGAAGCTCCTTCGCAGCCAGGCGGAATCGATCAACCGGTGCGTGAAGTCAATCTCCCGCTCCAGATGGGCACAAGCCCCCAGTAAAGGCAGGCGCATGAGACAACTCACTGCTGTTCGGACAATCGGACTTCAAAATGGACCGTATGACACACAAAGATCACAGACAGGCGTCCGATCCACATGCCGGTCACAAGATGTCAGACATTCACGGGAGCCACGACCGTCACGCCGGACACTCCGTCGCTATGTTTCGTGACAAGTTTTGGTTGAGCTTCGCTCTCCCAATTCCAGTGGTCTTCCCGGCTCGAACCTAATCGCTCCCATCCTCGGAACGGTGATCTTTGTTTACGGTGGTCTCGTTTTCATCCGTGGGGCGTGGACGAGCTTGCCGACCACCGTCAGTGCGAGTTTCCCTGGCCTGGCGGCAGAGACTTGAAGAATCCAGATTCGAGCCCTGCTGGGACTGACTGGTGGGATTTCAAACTCATGCCGCGACGAGCGTTCGGTTATCTTTCGGCGAAGTGAAAACCTCGAACCAAAATGAGTACCCGCCATCTCTGATGTACGGGCGGCACGGGCTGAAGCAACAGTTGGAGGAACTCCGCGACTCTCCCGCTGTGAAAGACGCACTGGTCAAGTACTTGGGCCTGCACGCCTCTGGGCGACCTTGGGCTGGGCGGTTTCGCGAAGCCGCTGCGCGCTACATCCACGACAGGTCTGACGTCGCTATTTTTGGTGTTCTGGTTCGAGACGTGGAACCGAATGCTCTGGATTGTTCAGGGCGCGCCAACAGGCTGGCCCAACAGTGTCCGCCTTTGTCTGTGATCGAATTGCTTGCGTTGTACCTGCCAGCTGATAGCATTTCGACTTTGCCGCAGAGAGTCCCATCGTCAGGAGGGGGGCAATGAGCGCCACACAGACACCGATGAGCGCCCTTCTATCCCACTGGGCTGTAGCCGCGCTCACCAGCGACGAGCTTCAGCGGGCGTTCGAAGTTGCGGAACTGCGTCTCGTGCGTGCGACCCTCGGTTCCCAAATGGAGATCCAGGCCGTCGACGGGCCGCAGGACACAGATCTCCTGGAGCGTGCCGCTGTCGCATTCGAATTGGCCGCTATCGAGGGTCTCAACGCCCTGCTGCATCCGGCCGGTGATGATGGTTCTACGCGACTGCGGGAGCAAGCCCAGGCCGCCGCTCACCGTGCTTTTGAGTTGCGGCGTGCCATTCGAACTACAGGAGCGCCGGAACAGCGCATCTCGCAGGTACTGCATCTCGCGGCGCTCGGGTACTGCGGTGATCGCTGGTCGGATTTGCGGCGATGGTTGAAAGAGCACAATGACGAGGCGGTGGCGCCGTCCGTGGCCGACGCTCCATGGGACAGACGAGTGCTGTACAGGCTATTCGATTGCTGGGTTAGGCTGCTGCGCAAAGATCGCTGGGATGACCTTGACGGAATCCGAGAGATCATCGCCGGGCTGCGAAGTGACCAGGCGACGTACGAATCTACGCTGCTGCAATCGGAAAGGGATTCCGCTGCTCAAGCGGTCGCGCTGCGACTGATCGCGCTGTACCACTGGGCAAAGGCTACCGAGCTAGTTGCTATTTACATGCTGCAAGGGCAGCCGACCGGGATCACACAAGAACTCGACAAGCACTTTGAGTCTGCTCGCGACGCGGCCCTTGCGTCCCACGACCCGGCGTTCAACGTACTGCTGGGCTGGTTGCACGCGGGCGCTCGCAGGATGGTTGCTGGGTCCGTCTGGTGGGTCGCCCAGGCGGTGAATTCACGCGTGACGCGGTTCGTCACCAACGTCACAAAGGCCCGCGGACTATTCGAGCTTCTTCCCCCACAGCGCGTGGCGCTGCAAGAGCAGGGGCTGTTAGATCAGGCGAGCCGTGCCATCGTGGTCGATCTGCCCACATCTGGCGGGAAGACTGTTCTCGCGCAGTTCCGAATTCTTCAGGCGCTCAACCAGTTTGACGCCGATAACGGCTGGGTTGCATACGTCGCTCCAACGCGAGCGCTGGTGTCGCAGATCACGCGCAGACTCCGCGCCGACTTCGGTCCCATCGGAATTCGAGTGGAGCAGCTGACCTCAGCCGTCGATATTGATTCATTCGAAGACGCGATCTTGTCGGCCTCGGGGACCCTCCAGCAATTTCACGTGCTGGTCGCAACCCCCGAGAAGCTGCACCTGGTTCTCCGCAACAAGAAAATCTCGCGACCGCTCGCGTTGATTGTGATGGACGAGGCGCACAACATCGAGGACGAAGAGCGCGGGATGCGGATTGAGTTGCTGCTCGCCACCGTGAAGAGAGAGAATTCCAGCGCAAATTTCCTGTTGCTGATGCCGTTCGTTCCGAACGCCGATGCTCTGGCGCGATGGCTCGCGCCAGATTCCGGAAAGACGATACGACTCGGCACCACGCCTTGGCTCCCCAATGAGCGGATCGTAGGCATGTTCCACGCCGTGAAAGATGGTGACGCCGTGCGGGACTGGTCCATGCGGTTTGAGACCATCATCACGACGCCCAAGACTATTCAGCTCCATGGTGAACATCGTGTTGGCCACACGAACCCGCTCAACCTCACCTTCGGCAAGATCAAAACAGCCCTTTACAAGCAAACTGCTTCGATGGCGAAAGTGTTCTCCGAGCGCGGCACGAGCATTGCCGTGGCTCGCGACATCCCGCAGGCGTGGGAGATGGGTCGACTTATAGCCAGTGTCAGCGACCCCTTCGCCAGATCCCGGACGACATTGCGCTGGTGCAGCGCTTTCTCGCGACGGAGATCAGCACACAGTTTGAACTCATCGAAATGCTCGGCAAGGGCATCGCGGTCCACCATGCGGGCCTGTCGGATGAGTCGCGATCACTGATCGAGTGGCTGGCAGAGAGCGCAAAACTTCGTGTGCTGTGCGCGACCACAACGATTGCCCAGGGCATCAACTTTCCAGTGAGTTCCGTGTTTCTCGCCACGCGTAAGCTCCCCGTGCAGGGATCGAGGGACATCCCGAACCGCGCATTCTGGAATTTGGCGGGCCGGGCCGGTCGCATCGACCACGACAGCGTTGGCGTGGTCGGGATCGCGGCGGGTGACGATCCTGCAGCCGTGCAGTCTTATGTCGGACAGCAAACCGTGGAGTTGATCTCTCGATTAGTTTCTCTGCTGGACGCGGTGGAGGCTGCGGGCAACCTAAACAATCTCTCCCTGATCATCCACCAGGAGCAGTGGGCCGATTTCCGCAGCTACGTTGCGCACTTGTGGAATGAAAAAAAGAACCTGGATCTGGTGCTGGCGGAAACGGAACAGCTGCTGAGAAACACTTTCGGCTACGGTGTGCTCCAAGCACGGGCAGATGACAGAAAGGCCCGCGCCTTGCTGGACGCGACACAGCAATACGCTCGCGGCCTCGCGGAACACCCGGAAAACGCAACGTTGGCCGACTCGACAGGATTCTCGCCAGAAGGCGTGCGCTCGGCGTTGATAAACATGCGCGGTCTTGAGACCAAGCTCACGACATCCGACTGGCAGCCGGCCAGCCTCTTTGGTCCACCCCGCACTTCGTCTCTGCCAACGTTGTTCGGGGTCATGTTGCAAATCCCGCAGCTAAGAGATCCCCTGCGGGAGTTGGGTTCGCACGGCCTCGATAAGACCCGCCTTGCTCAACTCGCCCAAGCGTGGGTCTCCGGTGCTCCCATCGAGAGAATCGCGACCGACTATTTTGATCGCAATGCGGCGAACATGACCAAAGCTATCACGGCGGCGTGCAAGGGCATCTATCGCACGCTTGCCAACGTGGGGACGTGGGGACTTGCTGCGCTCTCTAAAATGTCAGGAGTCGACTTCGATACCCTGTCGCCCGAACTGCGCCGTTCGATCAACAATCTGCCAGCCATGCTCTATCACGGCGTGAACAGCGAAGCGGGCATCGCAATGCGAATCAACTCCGTTCCACGCAGCATCGCGGAACGCCTTGGGCGAGAAATTTGCTGGGTCGGTCGCATCTGTGGAGGAAGTGGGGCGTCCGCAGATCGCACGCGAGTTTCTGCTGAGCCTCAGAGAAGCTGACTGGGATGAGGCGCGACCGGCTGGAGCCGCCATGTCCGGTGCCGATTACCGATACGTTTGGGCGCAGCTGTCAGGCGAGGCGACTAAGGGCTAAACTGCGGCGACGCGGAACGGAACACGCGACATTCGTCGAACGGACCAACAGCCACCGGTTTCTTCTTCACGCGGAAGTCCGGGCGGTCACTTTCTAAGGGCAGGAACCGATGGTCGATACAGCCATTTTTCTCGGAGCCGGTGCATCAAAGGCGGAAGGCGCTCCCCTCCAAGGAGAGTTGTTCGCAGACTATTTTTCGTCGCCTTCCTTTCGCAGGAGCCGTGGAAAGATGGATCGCGAGCTGGTGCACGGAAAGCACTTTCCAGTCGAGTGGCTCTCCTTGTCAGATATGTGTGTGTGTGACAGCACGGGGAGCGGAATCAAGGTGGAACATGGGAAATGCTGTCGTTGTCAAACGGCAACCGGATCCGTCCGATCTCGAGTCTTATGAGAATCGTGCCTCTGGTGCCGCTGGTATTGTCGTCCCGTTTGAATCTCGGTCCACTCTGTCCGAAATTCCTGCACAGAAGCGAATGTCCCGCCAACTCGTCAGTACCAAGGAGTTGTCAGCGATCTGGGGAGTTCCGGAAAGCACATTGCGTTACTGGCGTTCTGCAGAGACCGGTCCGCCCTACGTGAAATTAGGTGGGCGTATCAAGTATGATCTTGCTGATGTAGAACATTACGTCCGAGCCAATAAGCGAATGCCGTCCGTGCGGGCACATGGAGGCTAAAGCAAATGGCTTTGTTCAAAAGGGGTGGGATCTATCACTACCACTTCTGGGTAAATAGCACGCGGTACCGTGGTTCAACGAAGAAGACAAATCTTGCGGCAGCACGGCGATTTGAAGCGCTGCTGATCGCCCAAGCCGAAGAGAAGGGAGAGGTAGTTCTCAGAAAGCGGAGCCCGCTGTTGCGTGATTTCAAGGCACGGTTTTTTGAATGGGTGGAAAGCAATACAACGCTCAAGCAGAAAACCAAGGACTATTACGAGAATGGCTGGCGACTGCTCGAGGAAACTGACGTAGCAGCGATGAGGCTCAACGCAATCACCAGAGATGATGCTGATCGGCTTACCTTCCCAGGTGGTCCATCAAATCACAATAACGCGCTCCGCACCCTGCGGCGGATGCTCGGAAAAGCCGAGGAATGGAACATTATCAAGGCTGCTCCAAAGATCAAGCTCATGCAGGAGCATGCGCGGGAGCGCGTCATCGACGCCCACATCGAAGCCAAGGTTTTGCCGTTCTGCAAACAGCCGCTTCGTGACGTGCTGATGATCATGCGCGATTCCGGGATGCGTAACCAGAAAGAAGTTTTCACGATGCGTTGGGAGCATGTGGACTGGGCAAACAACCGATACTTCGTCTATGACAGCAAGTCGCCAAAAGGACGAAGATTCGTGCCGGTCAGTCCGCGGGTCCGGTTGGCGCTCCTGGCACGATACTCGGAGCAGAAGGAGGGATGGGTGTTTCCCTCAAAACGAGCCCGGTGCGGGCATCTGACAACGATGGCCAAACAGTTCGAAAAAGCCAGGAAGGACGCAGGATTGCCAAAGGATCTGGTTCTTTACTGCGCACGTCATGGCTTCGGAACGGAGATGTACCGGGCAACCAAAAACCTGTTCGCGGTCATGAATGTCATGGGACACACGGCCGTGAGCACGACGATGAAGTACCAGCACCAGAACATCGATGAGGTGGCCGCCGTGGCCAGCCATCGCGTCCAGTAAGGACACAAAAAGGACACATCATATTTTCAGCTCAGTAGGGAGTGCTGCCAAGTTATTGAAAAGATGGTGAGCGCGGTAGGAATCGAACCTTCAACCTACTGATTAAGAGTAGGCTGATGGGCAGAGTGCCAGATCGTGTTTTAACCATGTAAAATCAATTACTTGCCCGCAGCCAAGCCCGCACGGAAGCATTTGGAAGAGGTATTGAAAAGGCGCACTTTAGCTCATTTGGGACCGAAGCGTACGGCACACTTACGGCACACCTTGGCGGGGTAAACCCCTCTCCTATGAGACAATTCTCGATTGGCACACTTGCTGTTGTTGGTGGGCATCTGCTTCTGCGAGAGAATGCGCATTGGGAACGCCGTGGCTGTTGTTTCCGTTCGAGCGTCAGGAAGCTTGAAAGATAGCAAGGTCTTCTTGAGTATAGGAAGGGTTCAGCCTTCCGGAAGCGATTGAATCGCCCTTGAAACAACGAGGATTGGTTCGTTGTCGCACACTCACAGAAATTCCGTTTGGATCAGGCTGTATGTAGCTTCTAGAGGGCTTGACTTCGTGTGTGGCAAAGCGACATAAGCTGCTAATGAGCCGGCGTTAATTTTTGCGTGCGCGTCTTTAGATTCTAGCCCTCTCAAGTAGACCATTGTTGATTGAATGTCGCGGTGTCCCATCCATTGCTGCACGGTACGGATATCAACACCATGGCGCAGGTGCTCGGTCGCAAATGTATGCCTAAATTTGTGCAAGTAGAAATGTCGACAGTGAGGGCCATCGGCACAGCTGTTTCCGTGTTTTGTGCGACATTGCCGGCAGTTCAACCCGGCGCGCTCGGCTACAAGCTTTACGATCATTATATGCGAGGCGTTCGGATTTCCCTTGGAATTTGGAAAAATCAAGCTGTTTGAATGAGCATGCCGGCGCTTCTTGAGATCCCCCAATTGCTGAATCAATGCTAACGGAAGTGGTACGACCCGCTCTTCCCAATTCTTCGGGGTAAAGTGCCACGCAGTTTTCACCGTCACACGAGCGATGCAGCTATGGAAATCAATGTCCCGCCAAGCGACGCACCGAACCTCACGATCGCGAAACCCTGATGCAAGCAAGAATTTCAACAGAACTCGCTCGTCCTCTTCGGCGTGTCGAAGCAGCAGTTCGACTTCTTCACGTTGATAAATCGGACGAACAGCCTCAACATATGCTGGCCAGTCACTACGCTCAACCAATCGCGCATGGCCGTAATGCCTGAAGAACTGCAGCACGATTACGAGCTTGTTGTAAACCGTACGGCCGCAGAATCCCTGCCTATAGCACTGCATCATAAATTCGAGAATGTCATCGCGCCTGACTTCGTGTATATGGATTTTCCGATAGGATCGATATAAGAGCTTCAGAGTCAGTCGATAGCTGCGAAGCGTACCAAGGCTCCGATGGATCGCGATGAACTCCAGATAGCGCTCAATGGCCCCACTTAACGTGCCCACTATCTGCTCTGGTGCAATTTTAGTGCTGCCGTCAGGCACACTTACGGATAGATTGGAGTTGGCGCCACTCAACTCCCTGTATTTGCGACGCGTTGCTTCCGCAAGTTCATCAAATGTTGTGACCCTCTGCCGGTGACGCTTGCCACGATCGTGCCAATCAAGAAAATATCTGCCCTCTGGATGGTGTTCATCTTGGCCGCCAATCCAAACATGGTCGCGGACGATTTCGCCGTCTTTCTCGACGAGTGCTGCAAATCGCCATTTGCCGGCGACTTTGACGCACTTGATAGCGTTTACACGGTCAACATGTTTCCTAGGCATGACACCAAAGAACCTCTCAGCTGCTCCTAAAAGGTGCGGTATAGCAACTCGCGAGCGGCATAGGCCAGAGAAACGGAGAACTTGGACTAACCCGAGCCCGCTCGGGTATTTGAAAAGAGTATCGCGTTGAGTCTGTTGGGAAAAAGATTACGACTGTACTTAAAATTTTCTCAGGAATCAACTGCCACACTATGCCGACCAAGACCAGAGTTCCATGATTGCAAGATTCGTGTTCACGACTCGAGCGTGCCTTAAGTTCGAGGTCTCGGCGGGCAGGCAAGATCAAAACGCCTGATTGAACACGACTTGGGCAAAGATCCATTGAGACAGCGGAGAAGCAGTATCAGGATAGCCGTTGCAGACAAGTCCGGGTTGGCTTCCTTGCTCGTCATCGAGGAATGCCTCGACCGACGCTGCGGATCGTCACCCGCTGCGGCTCGATCGGATTTTTAGGCGCGTCGGTTTCGATTGCGCTTTTAGAGATGTCGCCGTTTTCGATCGAGTGCGCGGCAATCTCGGCTTTCTCCCAGCTGCGGGTCTTCGCCGATTTCCGGACCTCGCGACCAGCAACTGTGCCGCGAAGCCATTTGGGGCAGCGGCAGTGGCGCCAGAAACGATCCGCGCGTTTCGGGCAGTCCGTGGTGTGGCGGACGTAAACGAAGACTCCCATCAAAAGCGGAGTGATGGTAGAGAGAGATTGCACCTCGGTCAAACGGCGGTACAAAAACGGTACAAAATTTTCGGCCAGGTTGTAAGTGGTTGAAAAAACGAGGTTAGTAATGGTAGAGCTAGTCGGGATCGCTGTGCAGGAGTGTTGAGAGCATGTAAGTTATTGATTCTCCAAAAAAAGCAGAAAGAGCTAAAAAGGCTCAAATGCCGAATCGGCGGTACAAAAACGGTACAAAAACCTTTTGCGTTCGCATTGGATAGTGAGCGGATACTCGGACCTTGTTCAGAAATTAACACAAAAAACCGATCATCCCAATCGAATCATTTTACCGTTCTTCAGGCGACAATTTCATTTTAGTAATCAAGCCATATCTCCCTGTTTCAACCGACGTACACTAGGCTTTGATTCCTTGGTGCAGATCTCATCCGCCGATATCCTTGATGAACGCCGGGAAGAAAGTCCACTCCTCGGTCGCGATCTTCTGAGGGAGGTCGCACAGTTGTTCACGTTCTGTAGCGCTCAATGAGGCGCCACCTCGAGCGAATTCCCAAGGAGCAACTTGCATCGTTGGTGGATGCTCATCCACTCAAGCGGCCTGTGCAACTCTAAAAGATGTCGCACAAGCGACAGCTTTTCTCGCGTCAGGTGACGTGGGCTGATCACCGTTGCGGGCGGAGCAGTAATGCTGAGATGAGCAGCGGAGATTGAACCCGTGCTCTCCTATCGTCAATGATCGACTCTCTGTCGTCGTTCTGGCGACTGGGCACTCGGTTGAGGATATTGAAGCCGCTTTTGCGCGAGTTTGACCAAACATTCCGGCAGATCTAACACCGGTCGAAGAACCCTCGGCGGGAGGCGCAGTCCCCTTCGTAAAACAACTTTTTGCGCCACTACCGTCCACATTAAGGCTAGCTGCTGCGATGACAGAAATCTCGCTAGATACAGTTCTTAATCCATGCTTATGGCACGGTAGTGCCGGGCCATCGTGCTTCCGAAGGGCAAAACAAACCCGCCGTGACCGGCGGGTTTTTATTTCACGAGTCCTTATTTCACCCGCTAGTCGCGATCACCGTCTTCTCTTTCCGTTCTGACAATCTCCCAGACCTGATTCAAGCCATGTTGCTGGGTTACGAACCAGCGTGCCCGCTCCATATTGCGCGACGTGCCGAGCAAGCCCTTGGCGGACGTGTCGCCATTGCTGACGTGCACGCCCGTGGGCTCATTGTCGCCGTCGTTCTGGAAACCGGGTTTGCCCAGGAGAGCGGAGTCCTGCTCAGATGCAGTATCCCGTCCCAAGGCGATGAATCGGGCGTCGCGGGATTCGTTATCGTCGTCATCGTTTCCAACACGGAAGGCCCAGACTGAATCGAGCTTGTTGAGCTGCGTATGCAATGTGTCGCCACGGTCCTCTGCCGCGAGCAACGTATCGTGATCGGCGAAAGCCAGATTGTCGAATGAAGCGTGATTGGCATCGCCAAGGACTGCAATTGAGATGAAACCGTCATTTCCACTGGGCGAGAGCCGCACTCTGAAGATTGAACCCCACGAGCCGCGGGCTGCCAGTGCAGGTGCACCGCCCGCATTCGCGTCGGTGTCGCCCGTCGAATCAAAGAAGAATGTCCGGAAATTCGAGCCCGGAAGGAAAGCCACGTTTTCAGGACGCTTGAACGGTGTCGCTCCGGCCTTCTTGGCTTCAGCGTTGGCGTCAAAGGTCGGGCAGTTGGGGGCGCATGCTCTGGAATCATGCACGTCCACCCACTTCACCGGCCAGCTGGTGCCCGGCATGTGCAACTTCAGCTGGGCCACGGCAAAAACATCAGCCTGAACCTGCGCTGCAGTTGCGCCCCCGAAAACCACCCGTTGCCCATCAATCGTCACCTGCAGGGCCTGCAAGACGCCGCCGTGGCTGATGTTGGTGATGTCTTTCGGCACAAACCGGTAAATGAAGGAATTGGGCTGGCGCGCCGTCTTGGGGCTGTTGGGATTGTTGGGGTCAATATTGGTGGACGTTCCGCCTACATCTTCCGCCAGAATCAGATTCCCTCTGTTGTCGGGATGAATACCTTCAAAACCGCCGTTGCCCAGAAATCCTTCCAGCGTACGCACTTGTGACGGCCAATCGGGCGTGATCTCGATCGGAGCTCCGCCGTTTCCACGCTCCTGCGTGAAGAACATCGTCCGGGTGAACGGGTTCCAGGTGGAGCCGTCAATCGAGCCGAAGCCGGTGATCCCGTCCTGTCCCACGGGCGTCAATAGCGTGATCCGGTGCGCCGGGTCGGTTACGTCGAGATTGATACGCGTGACATAGGCGCGTTGCACACCATTCTCGTGTCCCTGGAAAAGGTAATGCCGGCCGTAATCGAGGCCGGGAGTCGGCCCACCCAGGTTGTGGTCGAATACCAGGAGCAGATTCTCGTCGGGCTCGGTGCGCGTGGGCTCAAACTTCTGCGTTAAGCCATCATTGAGGAGGCCGAACGTTGTAATGATGCCAGAAGGATTCTCGAGTTTGTTAGTGCCTTGCGCGACCAGCACCAGCTTGAATCCAGGTGATATCACATTGTCCGGATGTCCGGACTTTGCATTGGCGA
>Ga0137404_10001065_pt1 | contig 17926 bp, 14 predicted proteins | sample CZOMad2_1_16fung_FD_108285 | JGI IMG/M metagenome (GOLD analysis project Ga0137404, IMG submission 108285) | Vadose zone soil fungal communities from Angelo Coast Range Reserve, California, USA - CZOMad2_1_16fungal (Illumina Assembly) | ecosystem: Environmental > Terrestrial > Soil > Vadose...
AGGGGATCATCACTCCCATGATGTTCTACTATGCCCTGCACGATGCGCTGGTCAAACCGATGCCAGGCAATATCATGGCCCCCAGCCTGGCGGAGTCGTGGACCGAGAGCCCGGATGGGCTGGTCTATGAGTTCCGACTACGCCAGGGGGTGAGCTTCCATAATGGCGACCCCTTGACCGCCGAAGACGTGGTCTTCAGCTTTGAGCGCTACAAAGGCGCCGCGGCCAACGAGTTAAAGACCCGGGTGCGGGCTGTCGAGGCGGTCGATCCCCATCGTGTCCGGTTCCACATGAACGAACCATGGCCCGACTTCCTGGCCACCTTTGCCACGCCCGCGACGGGGGCGGCCTGGATCGTCCCGAAGGCGTACATCGAGAAGGTCGGGGCCGATGGGTTCAAGCAGCATCCGGTTGGTGCCGGGCCCTATCAATTTGTGAGTCAGGACCCCGGCGTCGGCCTGATCCTGGAGGCCAACGAGCGCTATTGGCGGAAGGTTCCACACATCAAGCGGCTCGTGCTGAAGAGCATCCCCGAGGACACCACACGGTTAGCCATGCTGAAGCGGGGGGAAGCGGACATCGCCTATGGGGTATTGGGTGCTGTGGCGGAGGAGATCCAGCGCGACCCGAACCTGAAGCTGGTCCCCGTGCTTGGCACGGTCACGCAATGGGTGGACATTTTCGCACAGTGGGACCCCAAGTCCCCATGGGCGGATGTACGCGTGCGGCGCGCCGCGAACCATGCCATCGATCGGCAGACCATGAGCGACGCCGAAAGCCTGGGATACTCGAAACCGATGGGCAGTATCATCCCGCCCGACTTCGATTTTGCGCTCCCCCTGGAGCCGCCCGCCTATGATCCGGACAAAGCCCGCCAGCTGTTGCGTGACGCCGGCTTCCCCAACGGCTTCGACGGTGGAGAGATCGCCGTCGGGCCACCGTATGGATCGCTGGCTGAAGCGGTCGCCAATTACCTAGGGGCGGTTGGCATTCGCACCAAAGTGCGCCTGATGGAGCGCGCTGCGTTTAACACAGCGCGCCGGGAACGGCAGCTGAAGCATCTCAGTTATGGCGGTAGCGGGTCGTATGGGAACGCGGCCACTCGCATCGAGGCGTTCGTGTTGGGCGGAGGCACCTTTGCGGTGGGCAGCGTGCCGGAGATCGACGAACTCTTTCGCCAGCAGGCAAACGAACGGGATTCCACCAAACGGGAAGCCATGTTACATCAGATCCAGCGCATCATACAGGAGAAGGCCTTGTTTGTCCCGAACTGGCAGCTGGCGTTCCTGAGTGGCGTGGGCCCGCGGGTCGTGGAGTCAGGGCTTGGCCTGATCCCACTCTATATCTACTCGGCCCCCTATGAGGATGTGCGGCTGAAATAAATCGCCCCAAGCCATGCGTCCTGGTCGCCAGGCAGTCGGAGAAGATCGCAGGACTCACTCGTCTCGATTGGACAGGAGGTGCGTGAGGCGCAGAGCCCCTGTGGCGGGTTGGAGGCGGTTGGTGCATCGGCAAAGGTGGGTTGGGGCGCTCGCTGGGGGTGTGCAGGCCGAGGGGCGACGGGCCCTCTGGCCCCTGAAGGGGCCTCACGCGGGCACATGGTTGGTCACATCAGGCGTACGGTGGTCAGAATCGGCTACTCTCCACTGTCATCCCAGCGGAGGAACGTGATGGTCACGTGAATCTCTCGGGACTCGGCGCCCGCGGGGCTGATCCGCATCCCCCGAATGTCATACCAGCGGCTCTTGATCAGCCAGGGCATCTTGGCCATATAGGCGTCGAAGAGCTGTTCCTTGATCTCGTCCGGGACCTCAACCGTCGCGATGAGTGTTCCCTGGTCATCGCTGTAGGTGACTGTCGTCATGATTCCCTCCACTGCCGCGCCGCTGCGGCCTCTCACACGAGGGGCACCGCCGCATAGCTTTGGCTGACGAGCGGCCGGCCCTCCAACGTTTCGATTCCTGATCGTGGCCACGAACCCTTACCCCGTGGCCGTGTCCACCCTGCCCCTGCGGCATCAGGGGTTATACCCATCTATCTTTCGCCTTGGCCGCCTCGATCGTTTGCCTCGGCATGTTCGCCAGGCAATCGCACCCGCCTTTTCTGAGGGGCACGATGTGATTGACTACAGAGCCGAGCCGGCTGTGGGGATAACCCATCTGCCGCATAAACTCTTCGCGGGCTTGGTGACTGCGCGCGATGTGCACCTGCGCATCGCGTGGGCAAGTCGAACACGACCGCTCACGGTGCACCTGACGCTCGCCGCTTGACAGGTAAGGTGATGCCGAATGATACGCGTGGCCGGAACTCTGGCCATGATGGCTCCCCCCGCTGTGAGAGCCTCTGCGGACATACGCCTGACCGTGTCACTCCATGTCAGGCGGTCTGCCGTGGGGGCTCCGTGTCCGGCTCACCCCAAAATACCTTTGCCCCGTACTGCGCGGTCAGATGCTCCAGCGTGTCCAGTTGCCTTTCGACGGTCGCCAGGGAATCCTCATTGATGAGGATCGTAATGGTGGTATAAGGCTCGCCAATAGTCTCCATACGCACATAGATCTGAGAAGAGAGAGACATTTGCCTGTCATGCCTTTCTGCCCCATGGATACGGGCGAGCCATCGGCCCCGGCGTGTGTTCAGGAGCTACTGCTAGATAGGTCAAAAATTAATAATATGCTTCGTTTCATATCATATTACAGCAAAATGTATGCCGCCCATGTGCTAGGCAATCACCCCATCCCTATGGCGTGGGGTGCGTGGCCACTGGCACAGCATGTCGCCCGATCGGAGGCAAGCGCGGGGACGGGAGGAGCAGAGGGAGTGTCTCAGCCTTGGGATCTAGGCTAGAGATTTCGATAGCGGAGAGGACCGGCGGCTCACAAGCTGACGGATGGTGAACTGTGTATGTGCCATGCGCCCAAGCCTGGGGCGCCGGCGCGGTCGGTCGTTGAGGTCGGCCCAGTCATTCTGTGAGAAAAACCATCGGCTCACGGATGAGACCGCTCAACGGCGTGTATTCTCATCCGTGAGATTCCCGTCTGACGACCCGCTTGCCGATGTCTCTCCCAAGTGAGATCGACCGCGGAGGCGATGGGGATGGCGCCCCGCGATCCCCCATCTGCGACGCATGGTCAAGCGGCATGGGAGATGAACGCCTCGGTGGCTTCGTCCCGTCCCAGAATATTTGTCGCCTCAGCGTGCCTTGACCCAGGGAATCATCAGTCAAGCCCGTTCGGATCCGGGGAGTCATGCCGATCTATCTGAAAAACAGTTCGTCTCCCCGGCAGCCGAAGGCGTTCGAGTCTGATACGTCGCATGGTCGCGGTGCACAAGGCTGTATCGAGAGAACACCGCTGCTCCACCTGGCCTTGTCGTGGGTGATGCACGGCTAATGATGCTGCAGCCTCAAGCCCCGTTGTGACAGAGGGGAGACGATGATGGCAAAATTTTTTGCCGGTGGGACTGTGATGCAAGAGGTGTGTGACGCGATGTACGACGCTGAACGGCCCGTATCGAGCCATTCACGCTGAGACTTCATGCCATGCACAAAACCGGTGGCGTCTGTACTGATCGTCGATCCCTCAGTCTGACGGATACCCACCGACTATGATCCAAATCGTCTGTGGGTGTGGTTCCTGGCACGGTCACTGTCACCAGAGGCGCCCGCACGGCCCGATGCGATCATGCACGCCGGAGATGGTTAACGCAGATTCGTCCTGCATCGGATGAATCCAATCATTCTAAGGGGTGCGCTGTTCTATAGCGGCATCCAAGTGCATCGCAACGTGAGCCGATCTGGCAGGTCACGCCGAGGGATTCAGACCACGGGAGATGCGCTGGTACGATGGAGCAGCATAAAGGTGTATAAGATAACGTGAGCCCCAGTACAATAATGAGCGTGGGTGGGGTAGTGATGACCGCGGGCGGCGGCATCGCCGGCACGCCAAGGCCGATGTTGAGCTTCACGTCCTGTGCCGCGACTGATGAGGCCAACAATACGGTGGCTCCCGCCGCGGCGAGCATCAGAAGGCAAGCCAGTAGGCGTGGCATGTGATCGCTCCTCTCTCGGGATCAGTGGTGCGTCTAGTTCCTAAGGAGAGTGCGGGATTGAGAGTAGGGCATGAGCTGGCAAAGAAGGGAAAGGATGCTGGCACCATGCCCGCGGCTTCTTTTGCTGTGTTGATCTTCAGTCCGGACGCTTCCATAGTTGGGCATCGCGCGACAACCATTGATCCTCGGAGAGCGCAGCAAGGCCCTCGTGAGGAAAGGGAGGCCGTATGAGCTTACGGAATCAGCGAGGGCAGACAGGTACTGCGGTACTGGCGCTCATCGTAGCACTCGTCGCGTTGGGGATCTCGGTCTATACCTATCTACAGGTGACCCAGCGCGTCGACATGCAAACCCAACTCACTAACATGCGAGAACTGGTCGAGCGTGGGCGTCAGGAGATGGCAGATAGCCTGAAGCGGCTGGAGGAGCAGATTCGAGGCAATCAACCGAAGGAGTCACCGCCGCGGCCGTAAGGCAAGGTCGGCGAGATCTGGGAGAGCGGGATGCCTTGGTGGGTGTCATCGGGGTCAACGATAGGCTCGCGAGGTTCGTTCAGGGCTTGAGGTGCAAGGCTTGAGCGTCAAGTACTTCACTGGGAGCGAATGGGGAGGTCTGTACGGCTCCCCTCGGGCAACGAAGCGCATGATACTGGCCTTGGTAACCATTTCCCCCTCTCCCGTCTCCTTGTGCTAGAGGTATGGCTCGTGAGGCCTCCCAAAAACGCCAGGGGCGGATACGAGGCCTCACTGCACCCGCACCAAGAGGGGTCCGGTCCCGATGTGTCGAGATAGACGACAGATGGTTCTTGGCAGACTGAAGAGCAGGGATCAACCGGACCTGGGCAGTGTGCTCAAGGCTGTTTTTCTTGCCGGGGAGACCCTGGGAAGAACGAAGAGAGGTGCACAGGTGCGGGATGCATGTCAGTCGGGGTGCCAGAGGTTCGTCGTGTGCGGTCTCAGGGGTTGGATGGGGTGACAGGTGCTGAAGATTGAGGCATAAGAGCGGATGACACAAGGGTTGCAGAGGATTTCTGGAGATGAGTCGCCGGCAGTGGGTAGGAGCTGGTGCGTTGACGGGTAGGGGATGGTAAGGGAAAGAGGAGAGATCGGCTCTGAGTGATATGTCCAGAGTTCTTGTGTGGGGGAAATAAATGCCCCTCCCCCACGCGTCGCGATGGAAGAGCGGGGGAGAGACAGGAGATCAGCGCACGGTGAATCAGATCTTTTTCACCGACTTGGCCTGCGGCCCTTTGGGGCCCTGGGTGACCTCAAACTCAACCGGGTCGCCCTCATTCAGGGACTTGAAGCCCGACGCTTCAATCGCCGAGTAGTGAACGAAGACATCCGGCCCATTATCCTGCGTGATGAACCCAAACCCTTTTTGTTCGTTAAACCACTTCACGGTGCCATGCGCCACGACATGATCCTCCTGGCATGTGGTGTACGAGAATGCCGCCACGCATGCGCGGGGCGCATAAAAAAACCGCGCACGGCCTTGGTCTCGCCGTGGCGGTCCCTTGATGTCTCGCGAAGCTCGTGCACTGCTGGCGACTGAAATACCATGGGGAACTTCTAGTAGATGGGCCATAGCCTGTCGAGCAAACAGGGGCAGACAACAAAAACCCCCCTCCCGGTCCTAAACATCCGGAAGGGGGGTCAGCACACGCGCCGCCTGGACACCAACCCACACGGCGCGCTTAGAAGCAGGGAGGCGTATCCATCGCAGAGCTCCTTTCAAAGGGCTGCTGCCACACGGATATTCCTACCAAAAGCCGTGGGCCTTCGGACCCACTACTCCTAAATATAATGTCCCCCTGCCGCTTGTCAAGAGGGTCAACCCGCCTGCGCGCGAGCGCTTCGGCGGCGGCCGGGGCGGGCCTTGCGTCGCTGTCGGGCGGTCTGGAGCTGAGTACCTACCTCTTGCGTCTACTGGATGTCTTCGTCGGCCGAGTACCTGAAGAGGAAGCCCTCGGGCACGCGACAGGGGCACTACCACCAGCTAGATGCGGCGCATTTTCCGGTGAATTGTGGTCATACCTCGAGTGCAGATCGCGCGCAGATAAGCGGTCCATACCCATCTTTCCCTAAGCATATGATAAATTATTTGACAAGTTGATTAAATATGGTATGAATAGCAGGATATGAATTGCCTTGGAACCTGACCACCTGACCGATCCCGGGGACGAACGGAGGGAGCGATGAACACCAGCCTGCTGAGCTTATTGTCAAATGTCCACCTTGGCCATCCGTATGATTCTGCGCTACTGGAATGGGTAGAGCAAACCCTTGACGGCCGCGCGATGATCGCCAGCCTCGAGCCGACGCGAGAACTATGCCGTTCATGGTTGCAGGACGAAACCACAGCGTTGGTGACGAATATGCACGACACGCCGCACCTGCTGGCACCACTCCGTGAAGGTTGCATGCGGTTGATGATCGAGCGTTGGGAACTCTACGCCCTTGTCCTGCTCCTCGATCTGAAACTCAGCCGCTTCGCCACACTGGTGCAAAGGGCCTTTCCAGGAGCGTGTGAGACGTTGTTTGAGGACCTCAGCGTGACGACCCACCATCAGTGCTTTCCTCTCGAGGCCGGCGGGCCGAAAAGACCACCACTCCGGTTGGTGTAACCATCCGGGCGGAACGCTGTAGGAACAGGCGCCGAGATCGGGGAGGGGAGCGTGCCGGCTGCGGCGCGAACAGGCGCTGGCCTTCGAGAGGCTCCCAAGGAATGGCGGCCAAGCCACTCCAAAAACGTACTACCATTGGAACCCCTATCGCGCTACAATCGCACTCACCGATGCTGAATGAGAGTGCACACGACCATGAGGGGAAGCGATGTCTCGAGCGCGGCGGCTCTGCGGCGAGCTGACGTCGGTCCACGCCATCAGACGTATGTGTCGGAGGTGCCAGCTGCCAAAGTATCTCTTGCAAGGCTTCCTATACGGTGGAGGGATTACGAGGGCTCCTTCGGGAGGGTGGGACGAAACGGCGCGAGGCGGTGGAACAGTTGGTCAAGAGCTCGGGGGGAACACTCGAAGCCTTTTATTATGCCTACGGGGGCGACGATTTTTTCATCATTGTTGACCTGCCGGATAGTGTGACCACCACCGCCATCTCCCTGGCGGTCCACACCACGGGGGCCGTGACGTTTAAGACCATCGTACTGATCACCCCCGAGGAGGTGGACGCGGCAGTGAAAAAGAGTGTCAGCTACCGTCCCCCTGGACAGTAACATTACGCTCACCTGTCCCGTCTGACAGGCAGTGGCGCGGCAGGCGGGCGGAGGTGAGATTGGCAAAGAAAAAGGCCGTGCGGGGAAGCACGGCCTAGAATAGGGCATGGCGTCCATGTCGCCTCTCATCTGATCCGCGTCTCCGGGGGATGCTGCCGGAGTTCCCGGAGTTGCGAGGATACGGTCGCCTACTCGCCAAGACCGTAGAGCATGGTGGCCACGGAGAGGGCATGCTGCGCTGCGGCCATCTCAGGGGCTGCTTCTGCACGGAATGGTGTCACAACTTCACGCTTGCTGTCCCAGCAGGCACGGAGCGAGGCCAGTCTCGCCTCTCGGCGTGCAGCTTGGTGCGCTGCCCACCAGTCTCGGAGCTGCTGGTACCAGCCTTTCGTGTCTCCGGTGCGGCTGACGCCGATGTGGGTTCCCCATACGGTAGTATGTCCATGGGCGTGCATCGTGCTCTCCTTCTTGTAGACAACCATCATTAATGTTATGCGGTCCGATCTACCAACCGCTTGGTATATAATATCGTCCCTCATCATGCAAAAATCCAACGAATTGTTATCATGAAAATCATGAATTATATTCATCTCTCCTGCAGAGCCATCGTGGCTGATGGGAACGGTCGCTGAGATGCAGCGAAGTGGCGCATAGGGGAGGCCGGTAGGGAAGAGATCGTTATGAAGACTTCTTAAATCTTTGCATAAGAAGGCTGCGGTGTGAGGAGGACGAGCTCAGGCAAGAAGAATCCCACGCTCGGGTGAGGTGGGATGAAAGAGGGGATGGCACGTCCTGTTCATTGGTAGTCTGGCAGCTGCGCGAACAGGCGTTGTCCTTCGAGAGAAGGTGAGGAATGGTGTGATGAGATGGACATGGGTGCGAATGAGGGGGTTCTGGCCCGTTTGGACTTCTTTCGATCGATACGGTGGAAGTATGAGGCAGTCCTTGGTAGCGCCACCGTTATTTGCACTCGTGGCGATGCTGATGCGCGGCGCGCCTAGGATCAGCCCCGCGCACGTGCAGGCGTGGCGGGGCTTTTGAATTCCTTCCTGCTGTGCTTGCGAGCAGGCTAGGTTTTGCGGTGCACGAGCTGTTGGGCGCACAGACGCGCCACCGCCGCATTCGGGTCCTTGCTTCCCGTCGCTGTCGCCCACCCTCCTCGTTCAATCAATTGACTTTGCTGCCATGAAGCGCTGCGCTGGAATTCTGTGAGCTTCATGTCCGCATCGGCCTGCCCCATGAATTTCTCAACGCAGATGGGCACAAGCATGGCCGTCACGGCTTCGTCAGCACGGGCTTTGGCCATACGCTCAGCGGTGCTGCCAAGGACCCAACCCCACCAGGCAAAGCCGACGATCATGATCCCCAACGCGCCGACGACAATACCCCAGAAGGCTGGTTTACACCACGGGGGGACTTTCATGAGACACCTCCTTAGACTCTTCCCTGCGCTTCGGACACCGGTTCTGCTCAGAACCTTCGATATGATATCATATGTCTCCAATGAATACGATGGATGATCATGGTATAATTTTTTGAACTCTACCAGATGGCCGATGGGCGAATATGGCGAGGCCGCCCACTATCACGTTGGCAAAGGGTCTCCCAGGCAATACATCTACAACACTGGGTATCTCTTCAAACAGGGGGATACCCACTGGACATCCATTTCTTACACCAGCACTGAGCCTCTCATCGCCAACCCCTGCTATCCCAAGACCGCGAACACGACCATAGCCATGACCTCCACCGAACTCGCAAACCCGAGCTATGTGCTGGGTTATGTCTGCACCTGGAGCGGACACGCGTGGAAATACAGATACCGGGACAGTACGTGTACACAATCGTATTGGCAGATACAGAACTTTCGGCGGTAGGAGAGCAGAAGCGAGCTCAGGGAACAGAAACGGACATCAGCCCGAGTGGCTATGCTTCCATGCCGGATGCTGCGGCTGTTTCAGCCTGACGCAGCAGGGTACGCAGATTGCGGATCTCTACGTTCATCATGGCTGGTCCGATGGCAAAGGCGGCGACGGCGAGCCCACCCACGGCGATGGCCAAGGGTGCGGTGATGAGATTGGCCAGGGCGCCCGCCAGCATCCCACCCAGAGGCACGATGTTATAGGTCACGCCATAGAAACCCATCACACGTCCGCGCATGCCGTCTGGGACCAGCATCTGGAGGGAGCTCTGGATCGAGGTGGTATAGGTGGTGTTGCAGATGCCAATGACGAACATGATGGCCAGAGCTAGCGGGAAGGACCCCACGAATGCAGAAGTCAGCCCCAATGCGGCGACAGATAGCCCACTCATCACACCGCCGCCGATGATCAGCCACCCTTTAGACCCGACGTTGCTCCGCGAGCTCAACCATAGCGTGGTGAGTAACGCCGCCACTCCTCCCACGCTCATCAACAGACCCTGACCTTTCGCGCCTACATGCAGGATGTCCACGGCGAGCACCGGCATCAGCGTGATATACGCCAGGCCGAAGAAGCTATTAAAAAAGGTCATGGCGATGAGGAACGAGAATGCAGCATTCTGCCGGATAAACGTTAGCCCTTCCAGGATGTCGTGGGCAGCGCTGCCCCGTTCCTTCCTCGTAATCCGTGAGACTCGGAGGCCATACGTCATAGTGGCCATGATTAAGAACCCCAGGCCAGCCAAGTAGAAAGCCACGGCGGTCCCAGCCCAGGCAATGATGAAGCCTGCCACCGCCGGGGCGATGATGCGGGTCCCCTGCCAGACCGCGGAGTTCAGCGCCACCGCGCTGACCATGACCCTACGGTCGATTAGATGCGGATAGAGGACCTGACGGGCTGGCCCGTCGAAGGCTTCTACCGCACCCACGCCAAAGGCGATGACCACCACGTGCCAGACCTGGACGGCATCGAGGAGCGTCAGGGTCGCCAGCACAAAAATGAGGCCGGCGGTGAGGCTCTGCGTGGTCATAATCAAACGGCGTTGGTCGAATTTGTCGGCAAACACCCCGCCAAAGAGGTTGAGACCAATGGCCGACACACCGCTGGCGAGTCCCACATAGCCGAGGGCCAGGGGAGAGCCTGTGAGTTGGTAGATCAACCAGGATTGGCCGAAGCGTAGCATTTGAAAGCCACCGACCGAAGCCAGAAGTCCGAGCCAGTACGCCCGATAACCCGGGTAGTAGAGCGCAGGGGGTAAGCTCAGCGCGAGCCGACTCAAGGTTCCCTTCGCCATGTCAACGACCTTTCCCACAAGCTTCTCCTGTTGCAAGGACGCTGATGGGTTGCCAGTGTGGCGTGTGTCCTCGCGCCACTGAACACCTCGGAGTGAAAGCGTTTGTCGTCACGACGCGAGTGTAGTGGGGTTAAGCCGCAGTGTCAATGATCATGCACCGCGGCGGCCTTGAGGGGGAAACGGCCTGGAAACGGCCTAAGGAAAGAAGAACCCCACGCTCGGGCGCGGGCTTCATCTTCCTTTCCTAGTCAAATCGTTCGATCTCCCAGGCGAGCGATCTGGATGTGGTCGCTTCGAGATAGTCATGATCTTTCCACCCCCAAATGCTCAGGGAACTGGATCTGTCTCCGCTCTAATTCGGGATCTGTCGCGAACTTTCGATTTTGGGGGCAAAATCCGTGCCTGCATCGGGGGAACATTAGAACATAACCTTGGCGCCAGTGCAGGCGTTGGCGCGCCTTATCGCCTGGAGATCATAGTCAAACCCGGCTGTGTAGAAATAACCAGCGTGTGTTCATCTACACAGCGACCGGAGTGCCGTGAATTAACAAGCCAAAGCGGTGCTTCCCTCTCTCCAACCCGAGCACCACTGTATAGGCGTGCTCATCCGGTGCCCATCACCCTTTCCTTCACGCCTACTAATGAGCACTGTAATTTCAGGTACTTGCACTCAAGAAACGGCGATGGTATCATCTTTGCCCTATGAAGGACCTTATGCCTGTTCTCTGCCGAAATGTGCGATCAGAGTTGGTTGGGCTGCACTCGCCACCAACCCAATCATCCACCCTGCTTCATGCGGGAACTATTGAAAGGAGGAGGTGTATGGCATTGACGGGACAATCGGTACTCTCCGAGGAAATTCTGGCTCGCTGCGCAGAACGCGCCGCCATCTACGATCGCGACAACCGCTTCTTCAGCGAAGACTTCGAGGAACTGCGCGCGGCCCGCTATCTCCTCTTAGCTGTACCGAAGGATCTGGGGGGCTTGGGGATGTCTCTCGCCCAGGTCGCTCAGGAGCAACGCCATCTCGCCTACCACGCCCCTGCTACTGCCCTGGGAATAAACATGCACCTGTATTGGACCGGTGTCGCCGCCGACTTATGGCACGCCGGCGACAAATCCCTGGAGTGGCTCCTCAAGGATGTGGTGAATGGCGAGGTATTTGCCGCTGGCCATGCTGAGAGCGGCAACGATATGCCCCTGCTGCTGTCCACTACCAGAGCCGAGCGCGTCGACGGCGGCTATCGCTTTACCGGTCGAAAATCCTTCGGCAGCCTCACACCGGTATGGACCTATCTGGGCATCCACGGCATGGACAGCAGTGATCCGGCTGCGCCCAAAATCATCCACGCCTTCATGCCCCGCGGTACCAAGGGCTATGCCATTAAGGAAACCTGGGATGTACTGGGCATGCGTGCCACCCGCAGTGATGATACAGTGCTGGAAGGGGCGTTTGTGCCGGATAAATATATCGGCCGCGTGGTGTCGGCGGGTGCGGCGGGGATCGACCGCTTTGTGCTGGGAATTTTCGCTTGGGCGTTGCTGGTGTTCGGCAATATCTACTACAGCCTGGCGCAACGTGCCCTGGACTGGACCATCGACAACATCAAGGGAAAAACATCGTTGGCACTGTCGCGCTCCATGGCTTATCACGCCGAAGTCCAACATGCAGTCGCCGAGATGGTCATGGAGCTCGAGGCGATCAGCCCACACATCGAGAAAGTGGCGCAGGATTGGTCTGACGGTGTGGATTACGGCCATGGCTGGGGGGCCAAGATCGTTGCCGCTAAATACCGAGCGGTCGAAGGCGCATGGAAAGTCGTCGATCATGCCATGGAGCTGGCGGGTGGCTTCGGGATCTTCAAGGTGGCTGGGCTGGAGCGTCTGTTCCGCGATGCACGACTTGGCCGTATCCACCCGGCTAACTCGTTCTTGACGCACGAGTTTGTGGCCAAGGCGGCACTGGGGATCAATCCGGATGAGCAGCCGCGTTGGGGATAGCTAGGCGAGGACCTGTGCCAGCGCTGCCTCGGCCGCAGGCAGCCAGCGCAGCATCTCCCTGGCACGAAAGAGGTCGACGGCGGCGGACAGCGCAGCGCTGGCCTCTTGTGGTCGCCTGCTCCGGGCATACAGCATGCCAAGTCCAAGATGGCTGTGGGCCTGGAGCGGGACCATCCCAAGTTCGTCAGCCAGAGCCAGAGCTTGTCGGTAGACAGCCTCGGCTGGCTCGAGAGCGGGCGTGTGTTGCTGTCCATAGACCTCGCCGAGGAGGCGCAGGCTCCAGGCCTCATGGCCGCGTTCCTTGTGGGCACGGGCGAGATCGAGCGCGCGCATAGCGAGAGGCATGGCCTCATCGATGCGGCCGGCCAGCAGATAGGCCTCGCCTAACCAGGCGAGCCGGCGGGACTGGATACCCATAAAATTCATGGTTGCCGCCCGCTCAACGGCTTCCTCCAGCAGTGGCGTAGCCTCAGCCACTCGACCTGTCAGAGTATACGCTGCCCCCAAAGGCCCGGCCACCAGGGGAAACAACTGCGGGAGTCTCTCGGCCTGGCTCAGGGCCACCCCACGTTCGAGCACTGCAATGGCGCTCTGAGGCTCTCCTGTTTGGAGATACAGCACGCCAAGACCCAGACATGCGACGATGAGGCTATAGCGGTGATCGACGTTCTCGGCGATCTGTAAGGCTTCTTCGCCGTAGGTTAAACCTTCGCTGAACCTGCCTTGCTCGGCAAGACACCAGACCAACCAGGAACGGGAGAGCACAGAGGCCAGACCGGGCAGTTCGAAGTGCTCTTGCACTAAATCACCTTCGAGTAGGGCCACATTGCGTCTGAGAAAGTCGATGGCCTGAAAATAATCGCCCAAAGCGTGATAAGTCTGCCCCATGAGGAAGTATGTCATGACCTGGTGTGGGAAGTTCTTGTATGTGGCGAAGATGGGGAGTTCGGAATGGCCTATCGCGACATATTGCTCATGTTCGCCCCGCCACCAGAGCGAGGAGGAATCCATATGCTGAAACCCGCGCTCACTAACCTGCTGCTGGAAGTAGAGGGGGGCTTTGTTCCATACTTCCCCTCGCACTACATGGTAGGCGAGTTGGTCGCGCCATTCTGGGAGTCGGTCCACATACAACGTTTCAATGGCCTGGATGATTCGCGCATGCAGGACCCGTCGCCGCTCTTGCAAAAGGCTGGCATAGGCGACTTCATGGGTGAGGGTGTGCGTGAAGGCGTATTGGACGTCGGGGAACAGACCCATGTCATACCAGAACTCGGCGGCCTGGAGATGGGCCAATGCTCGCCGCAGTGCGTCGCCGGGTCGATCAGCCACCGCCTGGAGCAGTGCTAGAGGAACTTGTTTGCCGATGACTGCAGCAGTTTGCAGCAGGTGCTTGTCCTCGGCCGGGAGGCGATCGATGCGCGCGGCGAGCACCGCCTGGACGGTGGCCGGCACCTGAATCGTCTGGAACGGTTTCACCAGGCGATAAGCACCCCGCACACCAGCCAGAACCAGGCTCTCGGCCAGCATCCGGACGCTCTCCTCCAGGAAGAAGGGGTTGCCTTCGGTGCGCTCCATCAAGAGCTGCTTGAGTGGAGCTATCCGGTGATCGGCTCCGAGGAGAGCCTGCAGCAGTTCTTCAATCGCCTGCCGAGTCAAGCGGTCGAGAGCGATTTGCGTATAGTAGGTCTTGGCAGCCCAGCGCACGGCATACCCCGGACGATAGGTGGTCAGCAGCAGGACGGGTGTGCCAGCCAGGCTTTCGATGAGAAACGTGAGATACTCCTCGGAGGTTTTGTCCAGCCAGTAGAGATCTTCGATCACGATGACGTGCGGGCGGCGGTGGCTTCCAGCCATCGTCAGCGCCCGCAGGGCCTCGAACGTTTTCCACTGCTTGAGGTGCGGATGCAGTTGCGTCAGGAGCTCATCCTCGGCAGGGAGACCGAAGAGCTCGTCCAAGTAGGGAAGGAACCCTTCGAGACTGGCATCGAGGTGGCGGATGCCGCGGCGCAGCTTCTCCCGAAGCTGCAGCGAGGTATCCCCATCTTCGATCTGAAAATTCGTCCGCAGGATCTCCAGGATCGGCAGATACGGGGTGTTTTGGCCTTGAGCCACACAGTGGCCTTCCAGCCAGATAATGCGCTCCTCTTCCAGGGTCTTACGGAACTCATACAGGAGACGAGACTTCCCGATGCCTGGCTCACCACCAATGCCCACCACCTGTCCGCGCCCGGCCTTGGCACGTGTCAGGCAGTCGTGCAGGAGGCTGAGCTCTCGCTCGCGTCCCACCAGGGGCGTGAGCCCTCTCTCGATACTAACCTCCAGGCGGATGCGCCTCCTCCGGCGGCCGGTCACCTCATACACCTGGACCGCCTCGGTTCGCCCTTTGACCTGAACCGGCCCTTGCGCTGCGTTATGGATGTATCCTTCCACCAGCCGCTGGGTGGCCTCCCCGATGAGAATCGTCCCAGGCTCAGCCAGGCTTTGCAGACGAGCGGCTACGTTGGTGGTGTCGCCGACGGCGGTGTAATCCATGCGCAGGTCATCGCCGATGCGGCCGACCACTACCAGGCCAGTATTCAGGCCCAGGCGCAGGCGAATCTCCACGTCGCGCTCGGATTTGAGCTGCTCGTTATAGGCGTTGATCGTTTCCTGGATCATCAAGGCCGCCATGACCGCCCGGAGAGCATGGTCTTCGAGGGCCACGGGGGCACCAAAAAGAGCCATCAGGCCGTCTCCTAGGAACTGATTCACCGTCCCCTCATAGCGATGGACGGCTTCAGCCATCAGCCGCAGGGCCTGGTCCATGATCTGGTGTATCGCTTCGGGATCCAAACGCTCGGCCAGCCGCGACGACTCCACAACGTCACAGAAGAGGACAGTCACCTCTTTACGCTCGCCCTCCAGGGCGCCGCGGGAGGTCAGGATCTTTTCGGCCAGATATCGGGGGGTATAGGACTGGGGTGAAGCGGACATTACTCCATCTGGTATAGGGGCTGAGGGAGCCACGAGTGGCTGACCGCATTGCTTGCAGAATTTATGGTCGGGGGCATTCCCGGTCCGACACTGCGCGCAGAGAAGCGTCAGCTTGTTGCCGCACTTAGGACAATACGCGGCGTCACCCGGGGCATCATAATGGCACTGCGGACATTGCATGGGTGCCCTTGCCGACCTATGGATTAGTCGCCTTGCTTGACCTCGAAAATCTCGTCCGCGACATTCCCATGGGCTTCACGATGCACCGCCGCGGCCGCTTCTTTGCTCGGGGCATCCACCAGACAGAAGACCTTACCCAGATCTTTGTCATACCAATAGCTCAGGTACCGGACGCCGTGTTTATGCTGCACCTCCAGGTCCTTCTGATGGGCAGCCGCGGCGGCTTCATCGGTCAACCCCACCGCATTGCGGTGGATATCCATATACAGTGGCATGTCGCCGTCCCTCCTGTGGGCACTGCCTTCGAATCGCTATGCCACGGCTTGGGCAGTTTCGATGCACCATCACGGTGCTGCCCCGTGCGTAGTGAAAGAATGATCGAGAAGAGCCATCCGCTGCACACTCCCCCTGAAATGGGGGACAAGTATCCTCTGTGAGTACCTTAGCCGCTGCTCGTTGTCAAGTGGAATCGCCTGTAGCCCCGGCCGATACTCGACCGCTACGCATCCAGGGCACAAACGCTTGTGGTAACCTTCAGGAATCGGCTATACACGGCCCATGAACGCCTTGCAGATCATCGCCCTGCCGCGTGTGGTTTCGACGGTCTCAGGGAGGGCCATATGGTGCAGGATGGTGGTGTGCCGGCGCGACAGCATCGACTGCCACGCCACACGTATGAGTATCGCACCCGAGTCAGACAGTTTCAAGGCGTATCAAGCGTTTCCCGCACCTTCCCTATCAGGATGTCCGGCGTAAACGGCTTTTGGAGAAATGCGGTGCCTGGGTCCAGGACTCCGTGATCGCCAATAGCATCGCTCGCATATCCCGACATGAACACGACCTTAATCGTCGAGTGCACGGGCAGGATGCATTGGGCCATCTCGGGGCCACTCAATCCGGGCATGACGACATCGGTAAGCAAGAGATCGATGGGCCCGTCATATTCGGTGCAGAGACGTACGCCCTCATCGCCGTCGGCCGCGGTCAGTACCGTGTAGCCCTCGGCCTGAAGGATCTCCTGTACCAGCTCGCGAACTTGCACCTCATCTTCCACCACGACGATGGTTTCCGAGCCTGCCAGTAGCGTCATGGTAGGGCGCATCGTCTCTTCTATCTCTACGCGTGTTTCAACCTGAGGTAAGTAGATCTTGAATGTGGACCCCTGCCCAGGTGTACTGTGCACTTCAATGGCTCCACCACTCTGGGTAATGATGCCGTAGACCGTGGCTAACCCCAAGCCTGTCCCGATCCCAGGGCCCTTGGTGGTGAAGAACGGTTCGAAGATATGCGACTGCGTCTCTGCGTCCATGCCGTAGCCGGTGTCACCCACGGCGAGCATGACATAAGACCTCGGTGGAGTGGCATTCAGCTGATGCACGGATGCCTCATGCACGTCAATAGTAGCGGTTTCAATCGTCAGCATGCCACCGCGGGGCATGGCGTCACGAGCATTGATGGCCAGATTCAAGAGCACCTGTTCCAATTGACTCGGGTCAGCGTTCACGTGGCCCAGAGCTGGCTCAAGATGCATGACGAGATGGATATTCTCGCTGATCAGGCGCCGCAGCATGGTGCCGATCTCGGTCACCACGGCATTGAGGTCGATGACTCTTGGCTGCAGCGTTTGTCGTCGGCCGAATGCCAAGAGCTGACGAGTCAAGCCTGCCGCCTTGTCTATAGCACCCTGGATCTCCGCAGCAGCCTTGTAGAGAGGGTGGTGAGAGCCAAGGCGGCGGCGTAACATGTCACCATAACCGGCGATGACCATCAAGAGATTGTTGAAGTCGTGCGCTACCCCGCCTGCCAACCGACCGATTGCCTCCATCTTCTGCGCCTGTCGTAGTTGCTCCTCCAGATGTTTGCGCTCAGCGATGTTGCGCGCCACGCCTACGTACCCGATGATGCGCCCTTCATGGACCAGAGGGGCCATCGAGAGCTCGACAGGAACGCGCACACCATCCTTTCTGATGACTTCGGTTTCAAGGGCATGAGGGAGCGGGTCATCTTCGGCAGTATGCATGCAGCAGCCCGGGAAGGTCACCGCTGCATCGGACCCGTATAATGCTGTCGAGAGTCGCCCGCGTAATTCCTCAAGTCCATAGCCAGTTAAGCATTCCAGGGCGGGATTCCCGAAGGTGATATGCCCTTCCAAATTGACGGTATAGACCGCATCCGTGAGGGACTCAGTGATCACCCGGTGCTCTGCCTGAAGCCGCTGCACCTCGCTGAAGAGCTCACTATTCTCCACGGCCTGGACGACTTGACCCGTCAAGAT
>Ga0137404_10001073_pt1 | contig 17889 bp, 17 predicted proteins | sample CZOMad2_1_16fung_FD_108285 | JGI IMG/M metagenome (GOLD analysis project Ga0137404, IMG submission 108285) | Vadose zone soil fungal communities from Angelo Coast Range Reserve, California, USA - CZOMad2_1_16fungal (Illumina Assembly) | ecosystem: Environmental > Terrestrial > Soil > Vadose...
CGCGAGCAGGGCCTCGACCGCGGCGCCTTCGAGGAGCGGCGCGCCGCCCTTGGCGAGCATCACCGGATCGAGGACGATCGGGGCGACACCGTGCGCCCGCAGGCGCTCCGCCACCGCGGCGACCACCGCCGCCTCGCCCAGCATGCCGATCTTCACCGCATCGGCGCCGATGTCGTCCAAAACGGCATCGATCTGCGCCGCGACGATCGCGGGCGGCACGGGGTGGACCGCGGTCACCCCGCGGGTGTTCTGGACGGTCACCGCGGTCACCGCGCTCATCCCGTAAACGCCGTGGGCGGCGAAGGCTTTGAGGTCTGCCTGGAGGCCGGCACCGCCGCCCGAGTCCGAGCCGGCGATGGTCAGCAGGCGCGGCGGGGTGCGGGGATCCCGGAGGTCATGCGGCTGCCGGTTCACGCCGGGCGCGGGGCCGTGGGAGCGGTGGCGCGGCGGCGCGCCCACCACAGCCCGGAGACCACGAGGAGGACCAGCAGGCTGATCGCCTGGGCAAGCGTGAAGGAGCCGAGGAAGCGGTCGTCCTTGGCGCGCAGGATCTCGACCAGGAAGCGCTCGACGGCCAGGAGGCCCAGGATGGGAAGGGCGGTTCCGCCCGGCACGCCCTCGGCGGCCGCCTCACGGCGCAGGAGCCGCACGCCGAGCCACCAGATCACCAGGCAGGCGAGGGTCTCGTAGAGCTGGGTCGGGTGGACGCGGACGAGGGCGCTGTCGGGGAGGCTCGACGGCAGGTTGACGTGGAAGCTGTCGCGCAGGGAGCCGGCGGTGGTCGGCGGCAGGCCGACGGGGAAGGCGACCCCCCAGGGGAGCGAGGTGGGCCGGCCGTAGTCGTCCCCCACCAGGAAGCAGCCGATCCGGCCGATGGCGTAGCCCAGGGCGAGGGCGGGGACCGCGGCGTCGACCACCGGCCAGGCCGGCAGGCGCCGACGGCGCATGGTCCAGACCACCGCCGCCGCCCCGAGGGCGAAGCCGCCGTACCAGACCAGGCCGGAACGGTCGAAGAGCAGCCGCCAGCTATGGTAAAGGATGGCGTAATAGACCTTGGCGCCGACGATCCCGCCGACGCCGGCGGCGAAGATGATGGCGGAGGCGTCCTCCTCGTCGCCGATGCCCTGGAGACGCATCCCCCAGCGCAACTGGAGGTAGCCGCCGACGAAGGCGAAGACCAGCATCACGCCGAAGGGGCTGATCGAGAACGACCCGATGTGGAAGAGCTCTTGGATCATGGGTTGCCGGTCTGGGGTTCCAAGGTCTTGGGGTTGGCGTGGGATCGGGGCTCGCGGAGCCCCGGTTGGCGGGCGCAATGGTAGCAGAAGGCGGGGTCTCCCCGCCTGGGGTACAATCGGCCTCCCCATGCCGATCGTCACGGAGGCCACCCGGGATGGCTTCGCCCGCCTGGCGGAGCAGGTCCGCCGCGGCGGGAGCGGCGGCCGCTGGCTCGTCCTCACCCACGACAACCCCGATCCCGACGCCCTGGCCTCCGCCCAGATCCTCACCCTGCTGCTCTCCCGAGCCTTCAAACAAAAGGTGACGGAGGCCTATGGCGGCATCATCGGCCGGGCCGAGAACCGGGAGATGGTGCGCGCCCTGCGCCTGCCGTTCCGGCACGTCCGCAAGCTCGCCTTCAAAAACTATTCTCACTTCGCCCTCGTCGACACCCAGCCGCGGACGGGCAACAACCAGCTCCCCCGGGGCGTGGTGCCCGACGTCGTCATCGACCACCATCCCCTGCGCAAGTCGACCGAGCTCGCCCTCTTCCGCGACGTGCGACCGGACTATGGCGCCACCGCCACCATCCTCGCCGAGTACCTGCTCGCCTCCGGTCTGCGTCCCACCCACGCCCTGGCGACCGCCCTGGTCTACGCCATCCGCTCCGAGACCCAGGACTTCGCCCGCGAGTACGCCGGCCACGACAAGGAGATCTACGACGCCGTCTTCCCGCAGGCGAACCACCGTCTCCTCGCCCGCATCCAGACGCCGCGGCTGCCGCTCACCTATTTCAGCAATCTGCACGAGGCGCTGGAGCGCCTGGAGACGGTCGACACTCTGATCGTCACCCACCTGGGCGCCGTCGAGCAGCCGGACATCGTCCCCGAGATCGCCGACCTTCTCCTCCGCATGGAGGGGAAGACCTGGTCGCTCGCGACCGGCCTGTTCGACGACCGCATCTACCTCTCGATCCGCACCACCAACCCGAGGGCCGACGCCGGCACCCTCATGCGCCGCCTCCTGGGCCGCCGCGGCAAAGGCGGCGGCCACGGCCGCACCGCCGGCGGCTGGATCGACGTCGCCAAGCTCTCCCTGGAAGAGCGCCGCCGCGGCCAGCGCGAAGTCGCCGCCCGCCTGGCCCGGGAGCTCAAGAAGGACCCGGAGAAGATGGTGAAAATCGCGCTCGAAGCGGCGCGCGGGGGCGGGGAGGGCGGGGGGAGGGGGAATGGCGGCTGAGCAGGAGGTCTCAGCGACTCGGAAGGACGAGTTTGCTAGACTGGTGTCAAGGAGGGCTCCATGAACGCCGTTACCTTGAAAGATGCCAAGCTCCATCTGGAACAGCTCGTCGAGCAGGTGATCGCTGACGCGGAGCCGACGATCGTCGTCACCGAGACCGGCGGTCAGGTCGTGTTCCTGCCGCTCGACGAGTACAACTCCTGGAAGGAGACCCTCTACCTGCTGTCGAATCCCGCCAACGCCGACCACCTGCGGCAGTCGATCGCGGAGGCGCGGGCGGACAACGTGCAGGAGCGGGAGCTTCTCGAAGAATGAAGCTGGGATTCACTCCCTCGGCCTGGGAGGACTATCTCTGGTTCCAGGATCATGACCGAAAGCTTCTCAAGCGCATCAATCTGCTGATCAAGGACGTCCTCCGCAGTCCCTTCGAAGGAATCGGTAAACCAGAACCTCTTAAGGCGGACCTGGCAGGGTATTGGTCCCGCCGGATCACGGACGAGCACCGTCTGGTCTATGCCGCAACCCATGCCGACGTGACGATCATCTCCTGCCGGTTCCATTACATGAAGTAGCCGCAGTTCCACCGCTACGGCCGGAGCACCAGCTTCCCCTGGTTGCGCCGTTCTTCGAGGCAGCGGTGCGCCTCGGCGGCCTCGCCCAGGGGCAGGACCTCGTGGAGGAACAGGCGCAAGGTGCCCGAGCGCACCCATTCCAGCAGCTCCTGCCGCGCCCGGATCCAGCGCTCCGGCTTGACCTGGAAATTGAGGCCGAAGGAGCTCACCGAGAGCGAGCGGCTGTGGAGTGACGGGATCGAGACCGGCTCGGTGGGCCCGCTCGCATCGCCGTAGAACACCAGGCGCCCGTAGGAAGCGAGCATCGCCAGGCTCGCCGCCTGGGTCTCCCGCCCGACCGAGTCGAAAACGACGTCCACCCCGCGCCGTCCGGTGGCGGCGAGGACCTCCTCGACCAGCCGCGGACCGTAGAGGAAGGGCTCGGCGCCGAGCTCCCGCACCCGCTCGGTCTTCGCCGGGCTCGACACGGTTCCCAGGACCCGCGCGCCGTAGAGATGGGCGATCATCTGCACCAGGAGCGACCCGATGCCTCCCGCCGCCGCGTGCACGAGGACCACCTGCCCCGCCTCGAGGGGCGCCGCGAAGCAGGCGAGCCCGTAGGCGGTGAGCCCCTGGAGGGGGAGCGCGGCGCCGAGATCGAAGGAGAGGTCGTCGGGGAGACGGAACAGCGCACTGACCGGGACGACCGCCGCCTCGGCATAGGTCGCCGTGGCCGCGGAGGGACTCCAGAAGGCGACCCGCGCCCCCTGCCAGGAAGGGTCGATCCCCGACCCGAGGGCCTCGACGACTCCGGCGCCCTCGCGGCCCGGAATCCAGGGCATCTGCGGTGGGTCGTAGACCCCGCGCCGCCGCTCGGTCTCGGAGAAGTTGACGCCGATGGAGTGCAGACGGACGAGGACGTCTCCCGGCCCCGGCGAAGGCTCGGGGATCTCGCCGAGGACGAGGACGTCAGGGGGGCCGAAGCGGTCGACGACGATGGCGCGCATGGGGAAAGGATAGCTGGAAATGCGCTTGCCGCGCCCCCCAATCGGGGAAACCAGGGGCTTCGGTCCGAGAGCCAGGCCGCTGCAACCCTCCCCCATCCTCCTGCGTAGCAACGAGATCCGATTTCCGAGCCCCGCCGCCCCTCCGGGCGCCGGCCGGCGTTCTGTCCTCTGGGAGAAACCATGCTCCGCACCCGCCTGTCCATCCTTGCCGCCGCTCTCGCCCTCCCGCTCTCCATTGCGGTGGCGTCGGCGGCTTTCGCCACCCAGCTCCTGCGCTTTCCCGACGTCCATGGCGACAAGGTCGTCTTCTGCTATGGCGGCGACCTGTGGATCGCTCCGGTCGCCGGCGGCACGGCCATCCGCCTGACCGCCCATCCGGGGCTCGAGCTCTTCCCCAAGTTCTCGCCCGACGGCCAGTGGATCGCCTTCACCGGCCAGTACGACGGCGACGAGCAGGTCTACGTCATCCCGGCGGCCGGCGGCGTGCCGAAGCAGCTCACCTGGTATCCGGCCCAGGGTCCCCTGCCGCCGCGGTGGGGTTCCGACAACCAGGTCTACGGCTGGACCAAAGACGGCAAAGCGGTGCTCTTCCGCAGCTCAGCACTTCCCATTCCTATATCGAAGGGGGCGACTTCGAGGTCCCGGAGCGGCCGAAGGTCGCCCTCCTGGGCGCTGAATTCGAGCTCGACCGGCAGGCTGGCCGCTACCGGATCTCCCGCATTTTCCAGGGGGAGAACGACGAGGAGCGCTACCGCTCGCCGCTGACCGAGATCGGGGTCGACGCCCACGTCGGCGACTACCTGCTGGCGATCGACGGCACCGACTTGGATGGCGGTGACAACCCCTACCGCCTGCTGCGCGGCAAGCTCGGCCATGCCGTCGAGCTGACCCTCAACCGCCGTCCCACCCTGGAGGAAGCGCAGAAGGTGCTCGTCCGGCCGATCGGCACCGAGACGAACCTGCGCTACCTCGACTGGGTACGCCGGAACCGGGAGCGGGTGGAGAAGCTCTCCGGCGGCCGGGTGGGCTACCTCCACATCCCGGACATGGGGGGCGACGGCCTGCGCGAGTTCAACAAGGCCTTCTATCCCCAGGTGCGCAAGGAGGGGCTTGGTCATCGACGTCCGCGGCAACAACGGCGGCTTCGTCTCGGAGATGATTCTCGAACGGCTGCGGCGCAAGCTGCTGTCGGTCGGCGTGTCGAGGAACGTCCGCTTCCTGACCACCTACCCGGCGACGCTCTTCTGGGGCTCCCTGGTCTGCCTGGAGAACGAGACCACCGGCTCGGACGGCGACGTCTTCGCCGCCATGTTCCGCGAGGCGAAGCTCGGGCCGGTCGTCGGCAAGCGCACCTGGGGCGGCGTCGTGGGGATCAACGGCCATGGCCCGCTCTTAGACGGCGGCAACGTCTTCGTCCCCGAGGGCGGCACCGCCTCGGCCGACGGCAAGTGGATCATCGAGGGGCACGGGGTCGACCCCGACGTCGAGGTCGACAACGACGCCAAGTCGCTCCTCGACGGCCGCGACCCGCAGCTCGAACGCTCGGTGGCCGAGGCCCTGAAGCGGATCGCCGAGCACCCGCGCCACCTGCCGGCCCGGCCGGCCGATCCGGTGAAGACGCCGTAGGATGAAACGGTGCCGTCACACCGGAGCCGGTGCCGTACGCTCGTCCGTGCGATAGGATATCGCGTCGAAACGAGTCCACGACTCCCAAGGAGAAAGAGACATGAGCGAAGGACACCCGGTATTGGGCAAGTTTGTCTGGCACGACCTGCTGACGACCGACCTCGACAAATCCATCGCGTTCCACCTGGACCTCTTCGGTTGGACGATCGAGGAGTGGGACATGGGTCCGGGCGGCACCTACAAGATGATCCACGCCGCGGGGGAGAACCACGGCGGCTTCGCGGCGCTCTCTCCCGAGCAGACCGCCCAGGGCGTTCCCCCGCACTGGATGTCCCACTGCACGGTCGCGGACGTCGACGCGGCCGTGGCGCGGTCCGAGAAGCTGGGCGGCACGACCCAGGTGCCGGCGACCGACATCCCGACCGTCGGGCGCTACGCGGTGATCGCCGACCCCCAGGGCGCCACGATCTCCCTTTACAAGCCCGCGGCCTGGGGCGGCGAGGGGGCCGCGCAACCCGCTCCCGGCACCTTCTGCTGGCATGAGCTGCTCGCCGTGGACCCCGAAGAGGAGGGGAAGTTCCATGCCGAGGTCTTCGGTTGGAAGATCGTCCCCGTGGACATGGGCCCCATGGGCACCTACCGCCTCTTCAAGCGCGACGACGACAAGGACGCCGGCGGGATGCTGCAGAAGCCGGCGGAGAGCGGCGGCCCCTCGGCCTGGCTTCCCTACGTCGCGGTCGAGAACACCGACGACCGCGCCCAGCGGGTCCCCCAGCTGGGCGGCAAGGTCTGGGTGCAGCCCATGGACATCCCCAACGTCGGCCGCTTCGCCGTCATCGCCGATCCCACCGGAGCCATGCTCGGCATCCTGGGACCGTCGACCTAGACGCCCGCTCACACCCGCCGCCGGACGATCCGTTCGAGCGTCCGGCGGTCGAGGCGGACCTTCGCCACCGGCAGGCCGTCGCGCAGGAGGACGGGAACGGTGTCGCCGAACCGCGCCAGCATCTCGGGATCGCCGTCGACGTCGCGCAGCGCATAGGACTGTCCGAGCTCCGGGAGGACCTCGTCGAGCACGGCCGCCATCTCGTCGCAGAGGTGGCAGCCGGCGCGGGTCAGCAATTCGTAGTGGTCAGCTCCTTGCATACAGTCCTTTCCATCTGCCATGACCCACGCAGTCGCCTCCCGAAGCCGCCTCCTCGCCGTCCTGCTCCTCCTCGCGCTCCCGGCCCTCGGCCAGGCCAGGGAGAGAAACTCGAAGTGGACGACCCCCATCCGGCTGGCCGGCGTCCCCGGCCTGGCCCGGATCTCGCCGGAGCTCTACCGCGCGGGGCAGCTCACCAACGAGGGGGTGGAGAGCCTGGCCAAGGCGCCTTTCCGCATCCGGACGGTGGTGTCGCTCCGGCTGTTCCACAATGATACCCGGCGCCTCTCTCCCGGGCTGCTCACCCGGCACGGCATCCACTACGACCGCATCCGGCAGCTGGCCGGCTTTCCCCTGGAATCCGAGATGGTGCAGTTCCTGGGCATCGTCGCCACGGCGCCCAAACCGATCCTCATCCACTGCAACCTGGGCGCCGACCGCGCGGGCCTCCTGTGCGCGGTCTACCGGGTGGTGTTTGAGGGGTGGACGAAAGACGAGGCCATGGCCGAGATGTTCGGCGGGGACTTCCACACCAGCCGTTTCCTGGGGATCACCGAGAAGCACTTCTTCCGCAAACTCGACATCGCCAAGCTCAAGCGGGACGCGGGTCTCGCCGCCTCTCCGCCGCCCGACGCCACTTCAGGCCGGAGCCCCGCCACCGGTCTCGGCCATCAGGCGCATCAGGCTCTCTAAGATCGCCGGATCGGCGAGCAGCCGCTGGACCGCCGGCGCGCTCATCAGCTGCTGCAGCTTGATCGGATCGAGGGCCGCGCCGGGAGCGCCGGCCGCGCCGCCCGCCCGGTTGAACAGGTCCATGCCGGCGACCGGCGCCCCGCCGCCCATCTGTTTGAAGAGATCCGACAGCACGGCGAGCTCGCTCGTCGTCGTCCCGCCGGCGAAGGTGAAGCCGACCGAGATCGACGGCGCGAGCGTCTCCACCTCGTGGAACCAGTTCGAGGGGATGAAGAGCGCCTCCCCCTCGCGCAGGGTGCAGGTGAGCGCCACGGCCTGCCGGAACGCCGGGAAGGCCGCCCAGTCCGGGTGGTGGATGTCGACCTGGCTCTGGCGCTCGAAGTTGTCGAAGCCGGGGAACTTGGCCCCCCGCAGGTAGAGGCGGTCGTACTGGGAGGGGTCGAAGAGCCAGACCTGCTTTTCTCCCCGTACCTGGCAGAGCAGGGTGTTGGGCAGATCGTAGTGCAGCGGGGTGACGCACCCTGCCGAGCTGATCCAGGTGCTGGTGGTCGAGATCGGGAGGGTCCCCAGGCAGGCCGGGGGTTCCACGTCGTCGAGGAGCTCGGGGAAGGCCTCGAAGAGGTAGGACTTGCCGTAGATGTAGTAGGTCTCCCCGGGCGTCAGGATGGGAGCGCGGGATGCACCGCCGCCCCGGCCGTCCCGACCGGAAACCGCGCGCTCCACGAACTCGCGGAGGGTCATGGCGACCTTGGTCATCGGCGAGGGTTGCGAGAGATAGTCGGGATAGAGGCCGTTGGCCGAGACGATCACCTCCCCCGCGTGGTCCCCGGTGCGGGCGGCGAGAGCGTCCCACGACCAGGCCTCCCGTGCCCTCCAGCTTCCCATCACCCCCTGCACGACGACCGGCCGGTTGGCCTGGACGTACCCCTTCTGGAAGGCGGCGGGCGGGGGCTCCTCGATCCGTCCCACCTTCCCCTTGACCTGGAACGGCGCGTCTGCTCCGGTTCCGGGCTTGCTGCGAGCTTTCCATGCCATACCGCTACGAGCCTTCCCAGAGCGAACCGCCGCCCTTGCGCTCGATGACCTCTTCGAGCTCCCGGCCCAGCCGGTCGAGGGCCTGGCGGAGCTCCGCGCTGCGCCGGTCGAGCCCTTCGAGGCACTCCGCCACCGGCCCCCCCAGCTCTCCGGAGGCGATCGCCTTGCGGACCTGGGACACCCCGCGGAGGAGGTTCCTCAACCCGTCGTCCACCCAGTCGCGGGCGTCGCCGGCGGTGAGCGACGCCCCCTGCCGGCGCTCCACCTCCAGCCGCTTCTCGATCGCCTCCCAGCTGGCGGCGAAGCGGGTGCGGAACGAGGCGTCGTGGCCGTCTCCCAGCCGGCTGCGCAGGAGTCTCGACTCGACCCGCAGGAGGCCGAGCGCGGTGCGGACCTGGCGGGCGATGTCCGCCTGGTCGCGGAGAGTCCGCGGCCGCAGGTCCCGCCACTCGTACGATCTCTGCTCCGCCTGCTCGCGGCGGGCTTCCGCCTCGCTGCGCCGCACGAACTCGGCGCGATCGGCGAAGAGGCCGGGGAGACCGCTCAGGTCGCCGGTCAGCAGATCGGAGGCGTGGGCCCTGAGCGCCGTCGCATAGCCCTGGATCTGCTTCAGCGGCCCCTTCCACGAACCGCGGGAGCTCCATCCCGGGGCGCGGCGGTCGAGCAGCCAGCTGACGTCGAGCCGCTCCCCCTCCAGGGTCTCGAACTGCACGAGGGTGCCGTAGCCGTCGGGGATGCTCTGGACGAGGAGCGCCAGGTGAGGTCCCTGGAAGCGGACTTCGAACGGCGCCGTCTCCGCCGTCTCCACCGTCTCCGGTCGCTGGCGCGGGACCGGCGGCGGGGGTGTGAAGCCGTAGCTTTCCACCAGATAGTGGAACTCCCGGTGGCAGGCGGCGGCGAGCTGCTTGGGCGTCGGGCGATTGGTCATCCTGCGTATCCTACCCCGGCGCCCGGCCCGGCGGAGGGGGTCCTGCCACTGCAAATGGTTCTTGCCGGAGGTGGGCCGACATCGATCGCCGCTGGTTCGTATACAAGGGTATTCAGAAGGAGGGTGATCCCCATGACCCGCTCCGCGTCGTTGCGCCGCCTCGCCTCTGCCCTGCTGCTCGCGGTGCTCGCCCGCCCCGCGGCAGCCGGGGTCGACCGCTTTACGCCGACCGGCCCCTTGAACGGCGACCTTATCAAGGTCCTGGTCGACCCGTTCCACCCCGGCTCCCTGCTCGCCCTGACCGCCGGCACCCGTCTCTTCCGCAGCGACGACGGCGGCCATCGCTGGGCGTTTTCGGGGGCCGGGCTCGCCGGGGTACAGGCGATCGCCGCCGATGCGGCGAACCCGGGGAGCTTCTATGCCATCAGCCTGTCGGAGGTCTTCCACAGCACCGACGGCGGCCGGCACTGGACCCAGGTCGCCTCCGGGCAGAGCTTCCCGGCGCTCTTCACCCCGCACTCCCGCAGCTACGCCGTCCTCACCGCCCTCCCCACCGGCCCTGGCGCGCCGGCCACCTTGCTGGCGACCAATGTCCAGACGGTGCAGCGCAGCGAGGACGGCGGGGTGACCTGGAGCACCGTTTTCACCACGTCCTTCCTCGCCACCAACTGGGGCCCCGTCGCCGATCCGACGGACCCGCTGCTGTCCTGGCTCTCCCCTCCCGGCGGCGGCCTGCTCGAAAGCACCAACGCCGGCCAGACCTGGGCTCCCGTGCCGAGCTTCCCTGCGCCGCAGGCCATGGACCTCCGCATCCTCGTTCTCCCCACGACCCCGGAGACGATCCTCGCCGGCTCCTGGAGGAGCCCGGACGGCGGCGTGAGTTGGAGCCAGAGCCCGGTGGGCGTCGAACCCGTGGCCTACGAGACGCAGACGCCGTCGATCGTCTACGGCCTGGGCGGTCCCGGCCTGCTCTTCAGCACCGACGCCGGAGCGACCTGGACGCCGCGGCCGGTCCCGCCGCCAGGCACCCCCCTGGCCGCCCCAGGCACCCGCACTCTCTATGCGGTCGGCAGGAACGACATCTCGACCAGCCCCGACCGCGGCCGGCACTGGTCGCTCACCACCGAGAGCGGCGTGACGCCCTTTATCCTCCTCGGTTCCCCGGGGTCTCCGACCCGGCTGCGGTTCCAGCCGGGCGATCCGGCGATCGCCTACGCGGTCTTCGGCACCCGCGCCTTCCGGAGCGCGGACGGCGGCGCCACCTGGGCGAGCTTCGCGCTCGATCTCGCGCCGCTCCAGTCGACCGTCGTCCAGGACCTCGCGATCGACACCCAAAATCCGGCCGCCGTCTACCTGGCGACCGGCCAGGGGGTCTTCCACTCCGCCGATGCCGGGGCGAGCTGGGACCATCCCACGCCGCAGAGCTTCGCCCGCCTCGACTTCGCCGGCCGGACGCTCCTCGGCGCCGGCTGCGGCATAGAGCGCAGCACCAACGGCGGCCGCACCTGGAAGGTCGCTCTCTCCTGCCCGAGCCCCGGCAGCGGGTACCCGCGCTCGATCACCGGGCTGCTCGTCGATCCGAGGAACTCCAATACCGTCTATGCCGAAGGCTTCGAGATCTCGCCCGTGACCGCGGCGCCGCCCCCCCACGTCTGGCAGAGCCTCGACAACGGCGCCAGCTGGAAGGTCCTCGTCGCCGACGGGAACGTCGTGGCCGTCGATCCGACCCGCTCGGGACGGCTCTACACGACTCACCCCTCTGGCCTGGAGCGGAGCGACGACAACGGCCGCACCTTCCGGGCGATCTCCAACTTCCCCGCCGACGCGGGCCTCACCGTGAACGCCCTCCTGGTCGACGCGGCGACCCCGACCACCCTCTACGCCGGCACCAGCGGGCAGGGGGTCTGGCGCAGCACCGACCGCGGCGCCACCTGGGCGCCGGTCGACGGCCGCATCGACGTCCGGGACCTCGTCCTTCATCCCACGCTGCCGCACTGGGTCTACGCCCTCGGCGCGGACGGGCTCTTCCAGAGCCGGTTCACGGAGCCCTGAGCCGCCACCGCGCCGTCACCCGGGCGGGATAGAATCCCGCCCGGGCGTATTTTCCCCGGATGGATAGCGCAGTGACGGCAAACGATCCCTACGACCTCGTCTGTATCGGCAGCGGTCCAGCCGGGCAGCGGTGCAGGCGGCGAAGCTCGGACGGCGGGTGGCGTTGATCGAGCGGCGGCCGGGGTTGGGTGGGGTCTGCCTCGACACCGGCACCATTCCGAGCAAGACCTTCCGCGAGGCGGTCCTCTCCTTCTCCCGCCGCTCTCCCTTCGAGCGCGGCGGCAACGCGCACCCGGTGGGACGGCCCTCGATCGCCGACCTCCTGGCGCGGGTTTCCGAGGTGGTGGATCGCGAGGCCCAGGTGATCGAGGACCAGCTGGGGAGAAACGGCATCCAGGTCCTCCGCGGCGAGGCCTCCTTCGCCGATCCCCATACCCTCCACGTCGACTTTGGCAGCAGCCGCACGACGATCACCGCCACCCAGGTGCTGATCGCCGTCGGCACCCGCCCCTCGCCGCCCCCGGGCGTGCCGGTCGACGGCATCACCATCCTGACCAGCGACGAGATCGTCCGCCTCCAGGAGGTGCCGCACAGTATGGTGGTGGTGGGCGCCGGGGTGATCGGCCTCGAATACGCCTCGATGTTCGCCGCCCTGGGGACGAACGTGACCCTCGTCGACCGCCAGCGCCGCCCCCTGGAGTTCCTCGACGAGGAGATCGTCGACGAGCTGATCCACCAGATGCGCAATAGGAACGTCCTCTTCCGCGGCAGCGAGAAGGTGGACACCCTGGAGGTGCACGACGGCCCGCCGCGCCGGGCGGTCCTCACCCTCGAATCCGGCAAGCGCCTGGTGGCGGACGTCGTCCTCTTCTCGATCGGCCGGACGGGCGCGACGGACAGCCTGAACCTGTCCGCGGCGGGCCTGACCGCCGACGAGCGCGGCCGGCTCCAGGTGGACGACTGCTTTCGCACCGCGGTGCCGCACATCTCCGCGGCAGGCGACGTGATCGGCTATCCGAGCCTCGCCGCCTCCTCCAGCGAACAGGGCCGTCTCGCCGCCTGCCACGCCCTGGGCGCCCCGGCGAAGCCGATGACCCGCCACTTCCCCATCGGCATCTACGCCATCCCCGAAGTCTCGATGGTCGGCGCCACCGAGCAGGAGCTGACCGGGAAGAAGATCCCCTACGAGGTGGGCATGGCGCGCTACCGGGAGATCGCCCGCGGCCAGATCCTGGGCGACGACAGCGGCCTCCTGAAGCTCCTCTTCCACCGCGAGGACCGGAGCCTCCTGGGCGTCCACATCCTCGGCACCGGGGCGACCGAGCTCCTCCACATCGGCCAGGCGGTCCTCGCCCTGGGCGGCGGGCTCGACTACTTCCTGGAGACGGTGTTCAACTACCCCACCCTGGCCGAGTGCTACAAGGTGGCGGCGCTCGACGCGGCCAACCGGCTGGCGCTCTGAGCGCCCGCGGAAGTCGTTCCGGACGCGCCGGAAACCGTTCCGGGCGCTCCGAAAGTCTTCCGGATGCTTCGGAAACCGTTCCGGACGCTCCCAAAGTCGTTCCGGGTGCTCCGAAAACCGTTCCGGACGCTCCGAAAACCGTTCCGGATGCTCCGAAAACCGTTCCGGATGCTCCGAAAGTCGTTCCCGATGCTCCGAAAACCGTTCCGGACGCTCCGGAAACCGTTCCCGACGCTTCTGAAGTCGTTCCGGACGCGCCGGAACCGTTTCGGAGGCTCCGGAAGTCGTTCCCGATGCTCCGGAAACGTTTCGGGCGCTCCCAAAGTCTTTCCGGATGCTCCGGAAACGTTTCCGGAGGTCCCAAAAGCTTTCCGGACGCTCCGGAAACCGTGCGGGAGGGGGCAGCCTCCCAGACCGGCATGGCGCCCGCTATCGCGTCCCTCCCCCCGGGGCGGGGGAGGGTTGGGCCTGGGGGGAGGACAGGAGGGGGGTGCTCCGGAGTTTCCCTGGGAACGCTGGCGTCCTCGCCGGCTCTTCTCGTCCTTCGCGATCCGGCCGGCGGGGACGCCAGCGCTCCCAGGGACCCCATAGGCGCTAACTTTGCGGCCGCGACGCCTGGGATGAACGCAGTAGGAGGGGGTAGAGACGCCCAGCCGCTACCACAGGCTTTTCCTTGACTCGAACGCCAGGGCGTCTCCAGCGCTGCGGCATCGTAGGCGTTCCCGGCCTGCGGAGACGCCCTGGCGGCGGTGGTTGAGGCAAGGTTCGTGGTAGCGGCTGGGCGTCTACGAACACCCGCTCCGCATGCGCGATTTCTTTACAGCTCAGGTCCCGGCTCGGCTGACCCGTGACTCTTCGGGATAGGGAAAGTCGGGTGCGGATCCCGCAAGCTCGAGGAACTCTTGGCTCCACGTCCTCTTGATGGGCTCCAGAATCACGCGGTCTCCCTGCTGCGAGATCAGGACCTCCTCCTCGCTCTCCAAGCGGAGCTCCTTCGGCAGCTGGACCGCCTGACTCCCGCCGCTCTTGAATAGTTTGGCCTTCTGGGCCATGGCCGTGACCTCCAACCGAGCCAGCATTCGAGTCGATGATATCCTTCTGGCAGATCCGAAGAAATGGGGGAATCGCCCAGAGATGTCGCCGCTGATCAACTCTGTCGTCCTGGCGTGTCTGGTGCTGTCGGCCGTTCTCGTCCTGGCCGACCTTCTGCTCTCTCGCTCGCTCCGTCGGTTCCTCCTTGAGGCCGGGTTGCTGGTCGTGGCTGCGCTGGTCCTCCGGTTCACCACCGGCTTCCCCGAACCCGCGTCCCGGCAGTCCTTCGGGAGCGGTAGCATCTCCCTACCGATCCTCGTCCTCCTGTTCGTCTGCATCCTCGTCGGGATGGCGGCCCGCTACGTCTTCTACCTCCGGGGGCGTTTCTCCTGGATGTCCTTCCTCAAGCCTCTCTGTGTCTCACCGATCGTCCTCCTTCCCCTGCTCGGCACGCTTCAGGGCTCCGCAGCCCTGGAGCCGATTCAGGTGATCTCCTTCTGCCTTCTGGCGTTCCAGAACGGCTTCTTCTGGCGGGTGGTGTTCGAGCGTGCTGATCCCGGCCGCAAACCTTAAGCGGATTCGCTCCTTCTTGAGTCTGGCGCTGGCGCTCCTTAGCGCTCAGGCGGCGGTGGCCGCCCAGCCGCAGGACGTCCCCGCGCAATACCGGAAGTTCTTCGTCCATTACGTCGATCGCCGATCCTTATCCGAGAAGGTCCTCAACTTGGCCGGCCTGACCTCTGGGGACGTCGGCCGCAGCTTCGCGCTGATCGCGGGTGTCGATACCTATCCGAACCTGCCGCGGCAAGACCGCTCGCTCCGGCCGGCAGCTGTGGATCTCCAGAATCTGGAGCGTTACCTCCGGGACTTTGAGTATTTCGACGAGATCGTGGTTCTCCGCAACGAGGCGGTCACGGACGACAACTTCAAGTACTTCCTCCAGGCCTACTTCCCGGAGCGCCTCACGAAGTTCCCCAAGTCCCGTTTCCTGTTCGCCTACTCGGGGCATGGGATTCAAGAGGGACCCAGAGGCTATCTCCTACAGTCGAACGCGACCAGTTTCAGCGATAAAGCCAACAGCATCTCCCTTGAAGTCCTGCGAACGTTATATGGTGAGATCGTCGACTCGGCCTATCAATCCCTCGCCCTGATCAATGCCTGCCACAGCGGCGCATTTGAGAAGAGAGCTTTCGGTCGCCGCAAGCTCTTGCCGAGGGGACCGGGCGCCCACGTGATCACCGCGGGAGGAACCCGCGAGCTCGCCTGGCACGACGAGCGCGTCGGCCCCGGGAGCCTCTTTTTCGAAAAGCTCTTCGCCGGTCTGGAAGGGCCGGCGGACAACGAACCTATCCAATCACAAGGCCCTCCCGGCGACGGCGTCATTACGGTACCTGAGCTCTGGGCCTATCTTTCCGAAGAGATCCAGCTCGAGACAGATCAACGCCAGAACCCACTGGCGAGCGATCTCTCCAGCAACGGCAGCAGCGGAAGCTTCTTTTTCCTCAATCGTGGCAGGGAAGTGCGCGCTGGAATCGCACAGCCGTGGGATTCGAAGCGGCCGGGAGTCAGGAGTCTCGGAACGATCTCGCATCCGGAACCTTCACCCCAAGAGCTTGCCTCGAAGGGCGATGAAGCATTCAAAAGAGGGCACTTCGGAGAAGCCTTGAGTCGCTTCCTTGAAGCCTGCAATTCAGGATCTGCCCACTCTTGCTGGCACGCTGGCGACATCTATCACACTGGCCCGGGTGGATTGACGGTCGACCAGACCAAAGCCGTCGAGTTCGATCGGAAAGCCTGTGACAAGGGAGATGCGAGGGGATGCGCGGCTCTGGGATTCATGTACGACAAGGGCCAAGGAGGGCTGGCCGCCGACTCGGTCAAGGCTGTAGATCTCTACCGAAAAGCCTGTGATGCTGGAGATGGAAGGGGTTGCTCAAACCTTGGAGTCTCCTACGCAAAGGGCCAAGGAGGGCTGGTCGCAGACTTGGTCAAGGCTGTAGAGTTCTACCGAAAAGCCTGCGATGCTGGAGATGGAAAGGACTGCTCAAACCTCGGAATGTCATACGCAAACGGCCAAGGAGGGCTGGCCGCCGACCCGGTCAAGGCTGCAGAGCTCTACCGCACGGCCTGCGACGCAGGAGAGGCATTGAGCTGCACAAACCTTGGATTCGTGTACGAGAAAGGCCGAGGAGGGCTGGCCCCAGACCAGGACAAAGCAGTAGATCTCTACCGCAAGGCCTGTGATGCAGGCGATGCATTGGGCTGCACAAACCTCGGATTTGCGTACGGACGTGGCCAAGGCCGACTGGCCGTCGATCAAGGCAAAGCGGTAGAGCTCTACCGAAAGGCCTGCGATGCAGACGATGCGTTGGGCTGCTCAAACCTCGGAGTCGCATACGAGGTAGGCCAAGGCCGGCTGGCCGTCGATCAAGTCAAAGCGGTAGAGCTCTACCGAAAAGCCTGCGATGCAGACGATCCATTGGGCTGTTCAAACCTCGGAAGTGCGTACAACGGTGGGAAAGGAGGACTGACCCGAGACTGGGACAAAGCTGTAAAGCTCTTCCAGAAGGCATGCAACGCAGGAAATGCCCAAGGATGTACTAACCTGGGCAATATGTACACCTGGGGTAAAGGTGTGCCTAGAGACACGGCGAAGGCGGCTGAGCTATACAAGACGGGGTGTAACCTCGGAGAGCCGACTGCCTGCAAAAAGCTGAAGAATTGAGGGCGCATCAGCCCCCGCCCTCCCGCCCCTCCACCCCCAGCCGCCGCGCCAGATCGCTGGTCAACATCCCATCCGGGTCCAACCGCCGTTTCATCTCCCGGAACCGGACCAACCGCTCCCCATACGCCCGCGCCAGCTCCTCGCCATTCAGCAGCGCATCCTTGGCCAGATAGAAGCTCCCTCCCGCGTCGAGCACGATCACCGTCATCTCGTGCCCGAGCGCTTCAAGCGCCGCCCAGCCCTTGGTGGCGACCCGGAAATCGAGCGCCAGCGAGTAGCCGTCCAGGGCATGGGTCAGGAGGAAGGTATCGGGGCGGTGGCGCTTCAGCACCCCGAGCGACGAGACGATCCCCCGCTTCCGGCAGAGCTTGAGGACCTCCGGCATCACCCGCCGCGCCTCCTCTTTCGGCACGAAGAGCTGGTACTGGACCAGCCCCTCCGGCCCATAGGCGAGCCGCCAGTTGGGGATGTAGTCCAGGAGGAAGGCGAAGCCGACGTGCGATTGGAGATAGGTCTTCCCCGGCCGCGAGAGAAACCCCAGGTGGTACTTGGCGGAGTTCGTCAGGCGGACGCCGGGATTGTTCAGGAAGAAAGTCATGAAGCGCCAGATCTGGCTCTTCGGGAATCCCAGGATGCGCGGCGGGAGCCCCTGGCGCTCGACGTGGAGAGAGGCCGGACCCTGGGGGTCCTCCCCCGCCGGCAGGTAGTTCGCCTGGTGGATCAGGCCGCGCCCCTCGCCCCAGGCGTCGATCCACCCGACCAGGTAGTCCGCGACCGGCAGGCGCTCCTCGAAGCGGTCGAACATCTCCGCGAAGCTCCTGGCCGGGATCGGCTCGACCCGCAGGAGCCCGCTCTCGACCTTCTTGAGCCGTAGGCGGAGCCGGGTCATCACCCCGAGGAGGCCGGCGCCGCCGATCACCGCGTGGAAGACGTCGGCGTTCTCCTCTCGGCTGCAGCGCAGGAGGTCGCCCCGCGGGGTCAGGAGATCGAATTCCAGCGTGTGCTCGCCGATCGTTCCGGCCTTGAAATTGTTCTTGCCGTGGATGTTCATGGCGAGGCAGCCGGCCAGGGTGGGAAACATGGTGCCCGGCACTACCGCCGGCCACCAGCCGTCCTCGATCGTCCGGCGCCAGAGCCCCTCGATGGTCAGCCCCGGCTCGGCCTCGACGACCCCGGCTTC
>Ga0137404_10001080_pt1 | contig 17809 bp, 33 predicted proteins | sample CZOMad2_1_16fung_FD_108285 | JGI IMG/M metagenome (GOLD analysis project Ga0137404, IMG submission 108285) | Vadose zone soil fungal communities from Angelo Coast Range Reserve, California, USA - CZOMad2_1_16fungal (Illumina Assembly) | ecosystem: Environmental > Terrestrial > Soil > Vadose...
CGATTCCGCGTGACGTATTTGCGAGACGTATCTGCTTGACGGTTTTGCTTGACGATGTTGCTTGACGTCTTTTTTCTGTTAGGGCCGATAGCTCAACTGGCAGAGCAACTGACTCTTAATCAGCGACGGCCCTAGACAGCGCAAGGCGTTTCTCGCGAAGTGTGTGAACGGTGTGTGTGCCAGTTGTACCCGCAGTTAGTGTTGAACGGGTTTGTGTAGGGCCGATAGCTCAACTGGTAGAGCAATTGACTCTCTGGTAAGGGACACCGCGTCAGAAATGGCGCGAGTGAATGGTGTCAAAGTCGGTGGACGGTCAACGACCCAACGCCGAGCCAAGCCCCGATGTCGGGGAAGGTGTAGAGACTTGACGGCACCCACCTGACCGCGTAACGGCGAAGGTGAAGGCAAAGTCCAGACTCCAAACACTCAGCTTGAGTGGCGGCGCAAGCCGTAGCGAGCAGGTAATCAATAGGTTCTCGGTTCGATCCCGAGTCGGCCCATAGAGTTAGCAGATTCAGAGTGAAAGAAAAGTGAAAGGTCGACATGGGGGAGTACGGAGCGATCTGCAGGTTGGGCGTCTTCTACGACGGCACGTTCTTCACGTACGCACAGAATTACTACTACCACGAGCGGCAGCTGGGCTGGCTTCGCTTCCCCGAGTTCCATCACTTCCTGGAGAAATGGATCGGGTTGCGAGAGCAAGAGTTTGCGAGCTACAAGGTCGTCTACGCCGCATGGCACCAAGGTCTCTTTACGTCCAAGGACGCGACTGCCGAGCAGCTGAAGCGCGATCGCAATCGGCACCACGACTTGATGCACGCCGGCGTGGAGCCCAAGTATCTGCCCATGTCGCAGACGCACGGCGAGAAAGGCGTAGACGTCGCTCTCGCCGTGGACGCCCTGCAGGTCGGTTTGGGAAGAATGATCGATGTGGCTGTTCTAGTCACCGGCGACGGCGACTTCGTTCCATTGGTTCGGGCGCTGAACAAGCAAGGTGTTCGCGTGCTCGCGGCCTACTTCGCATTCGAGAGCAAGGACGGCAGTAAGAGCTTCATCAACGAGCGATTGCTGGCAGCAGCGAACTACGCGGTTGACATCGACGCCCTCGGATCGTCCAAGGAGCACAAGCACGACTTCGGGACGCTGTTCAGGAAGGCGTGAGCGCCCTCACCGCTGGACTTGCTTCGCCGTCCCGGTTTGAGGTAGCCGCGACGATAGCGCGGGGGCGTCAACGGTCCGTCAACGCGCTCAGCAGGCCGCCCTCCGGCGGTGGACACTTTCCCTCCCAATGGATGGGCGCGCTGTCTGACGAGCGCCGGCCGACGGGTCCGACAATTGGCTTCCCGCAGTTGGCGCAGGTCGGTGCCTGCGATGCTGGCGAAGCCGGGCCGATTTTCAAACCACGGAGCGCCTCGCCCACGTTCCTAATCATTTGAGCATCGAAGTTGAATGTTTGCGTCTCGCGAGGCTTCTGCTGGCCACGCAGCTCCTCCCGCAGTTCCGTGATGGCCGTGAGGATTTTGGCCAATGTCTGGTCGGTTGTGTCCCTGCTCTTGGCTAGATCGAGAACGAGTAGCGCCGCCGTGATCGGGTTATCTGCTGCCTCGGGGTCCTTGAGCACCGCGTCGGCGTGCCTGGCCAGGTCCTCCTTGGCTTGCTCCGCGGCGTCGAGGTTCGACGTGTCATAGAAGACGGTCCGCTGGTGCACGATGTCGAAGGGGAGCGCCTGCCCCGCGAGCAGCATGTGCACGATGGGTTTGCGTGTGACGTGCCGCAGCGCCAGCTCGTAGTGGGCGTTTGCGTTCCTGTCGGTCAGGTCCGCGACGACCAGGTCCGCGTTGACCACGCTCGCGATGATCTGCTGGGATATCAGACCGGGCTGCATCTCGTCGGCCCGCGTTACGTCCATCTCGAACGGCGGGGCCTCCAAGACTTTTCGGACGATGTGCTTGAGGAGCGCGTCGGCACGCACGCGAACGTCCGTCCCCTCCTTGCCGATAGGCCCAACGACGAAGCACGTCTTCTTGACCATGTGCGTCTACACGCCCTATGATCGAGTTACCCAAACGTGTAGGCCCGCCCGCCTCAGCACTAGACCGTCTTTGCGGCACGGAGGGTGTCGGATGAGACACCGGAGGCTTGTCAGGGCGCTCTGAGGATGCAGGGGACGGAGGCGGCACGGGCGGATTGAGCGGCGGTGGCGGCCAGGGCCAGTCGGGCCAGATGACGAGGCACATGGGGACGCTTCTCGCTGTCGGGTCACGCCCATGATGTGCTGGAGGCGTCAACGGACCGTCAACGTCTTCATCCTGCTGCCGGCGACACCCGTCCCTCCGTGTCGCGAATCCGCCCGTCCGTGCCGCAAAAACGCCGTAGCGGATCATCCCTAGGCTACCCAACTTAGATCGGATCGGAGTACGCCTCCCTGGCGACCCGATCAAGAACCTTGGGAGGTTACCGCTCCCGACGACGGCCCAGAAACAACTGGAGGCGGTCGATGCCGAAAACCCAGGACCGAAACGAAGCCACAGAGGTGCTGAGAGACATGCTGATCGTTCAACTTGGATTGGCGGATGTGAAGCAGCAAGCGATTCGTTCGATTGTGGGATGTGACATGCATCGGGTCACACGGATCATGAAGCACCTGAAGTCCAAGGTCCCCCCAAAGAGACGAGCAGAGGGAGGCTGACCAATGGCGGGCAGGTCTTCGTCAAACGGCACGGAGGTGCTTGCGACCAAACTCGATGCGATTCTCAGCACCCTTCAGAGCTTGGTGATCATAGAGGCCGCGAAAGGCGGGATGAGCAAGGCCGAAGTGCGCAAGATGCTGGGCGTTGCCGACTCCACGGTATCGCAAATCTGGAAGCACCTACGAAAGCTGCAAGCCGAGTGACTAGCCGATGAGTCCTCGGCCTCGGCTTGACCAGGCGCTTCTCGCAAGGATTGCCGAAGAGAGCGGTAAGTCCACACAGTACGTCAGGGAGCAAGTTAGTAGGCGAGCTTCGCGCCTGGGCGTCGTGTCTGAGGCTGCTGAGATTCTCTGGGCACAGGAACTTGGTATCAGCACGACACGCGCCCTCCAGAAGCAGCCGCCGCACGTACAGGAACAGGTCCGGGCAACCTTGCCTATCTTCGAGGCGCTGAGGCCACGCATTCCCCGCAGAGTCTCCAAGAAAGCTGCCAAGGCTCCGCGACCCCCGTCCCCTCTGAACGCCGCGGTCGAATACATCTTGAAAGACGAGGAGCTAAAGAGACGTTGCGCTGACCTACTCAAGGCCAAGGGGAGTTTTGATCGAGTCTTTCGAGAGGCAACAACGGTGCTCGACGACCGGCTGAAACGACTCGCTAAGATCAAGGGCAAAATCGACCCCACGGACTTGGTTGGCAAAGTCCTTCATCCCAACAACGCCATCCTCGTAGTGAGTGACTACAAAGACGAGCAGGAGGGGTTCTTCAGCATCTGCAAGGGACTGATGCTTGCCTTTCGCAATCCCACGCACCACGCGCTGAACGACAAGCTAAAGCGCGAAGATGCTCTCCAGTTCTGCGGATTTGTCGATGCTCTTTTGACGATTCTGAAACAGGCCCGAGTCACCTTACCTGGCACCTAAGGGATCGCGACATGAATGCGAATGGTAGCGTTCCCCGCGCGCGTGTGGTCAACATCGTCCTTTTGGTCGCGAGTCTTGAGGCGTGCGTCGGGTCGAAACCTGACTCACCAAAACTCGGTGCGGCTACTGTTGTCCTCGATTCAACAGTCGCTCAGCTTGAATCGCTTCAACACTCCGACCCGAAGCTATACGAGTTCTTGAAAACGTTCTCTTTCCTTGGCACCCAAATGGCTCTCAATCAAATGGGTTTTCGTAGTGGGCCATTTGAGACGTACCTTGATCCCGCTACGGAAGCGGCCACGAAGCAGTATGAGTTGGCTCGCGGCTTGCCCGTGACTGGAAACCCGTTTGCGCGTTCGACATTCGGCCACCTGATGGCGGACGCAAGTCGCCTTGACAAGATACGCGGTCCAGCCACCGGAGACCGCTGGTTCGAGGCCCTCTCGTGGAACGCGGGGTTTGTTTCTGCAAAAGGACCTTGGGTGTCGTCCGACGACGACAGCATTCCTAAGGCCATCAACGTCAAGTGCTTTAGGAGTCGAATGGAGTGCTACGTCGCCGAGGCGGAGAACCAAGGAGAGGGTCTTGTACCGACGATTGATTTTTACGACCTAGAGACGTGGGACGCAGCCGAGATTCGGTCGAAGCCGTCAGACTCCATTTGCGAGCGGGCCATCCTCACTCTGAACCGAGTGCAGGAATCCGTGAGCTTAGTGTCTAGCAGCATTCGGAAGAGCGGGCCGTGCAGAATCCTGTATGCCGATACCACCGCCATTCACGACAGAACGAGCCATCTCGCGACCCCTGCAGAGATTCGGGCGATGAGCGAACACGAGTTGCGAGTAATCTTTGACACGCTCTTGTATCTCAGTCCCGAGATGCGGACCAAGGTGCTCCCGTTACTCGACAGCAACTCGTTTCTCTATGGGAAGAAGGCACGTCACTAGGGCCTAACTGAGGCGGAAGGACTCGAACGCTACTTCAGGAGTGTCTCGAATCCCTCGGCCAGCTTCTTCTCGTGTTCAGCCTTCCGCGTCCGCTCCTTCTCGACCGCCCCGATCACATGGCCGGCGAACCGGCTGTAGGTCGCGACGAGGAACTCCGCGATGTACTCGGTGACCCGAGCGGGGAGCACGCGGTAGGCATAGCGCACGCAATCCTGTGCCTCGTTGTAGTACGAGCCGAACGCCATCCGCGTCTGGGCTCGCCACATCCGCGACAGCTCGTAGTTGAAGCCCTTGTCGGAGGCGAACAGGTTCGCTCGCTCGATCCGCAACAGGAACATCGCTCCGACCAAGAGCCCCGAGTCGATGGGGTCGGAGTCGTCGAGCACTTTCACCATCTCGCTCACCGCCTGCACTTTCCAGCGGGTGACCCAGATGCGAGGACGCCCAGGTTGCGCGGTGGGCACCTCGACGGCTTCGGGTGATGTGGCGGCCTCACGGAGGAGCGCAGCCCGCTCACGCAGGTACGCTTCGACCTTCTCGAAATTGCCCCGCTTCAACAGGCGCGCGATCCGCTTCACGACCTTGGTCACGTCGGGCTTCCTGATCGGCACCTGTTGCGGGTCTCCGTGAGCCCGAGCGCGGGTGCGGCACGTCTCGCAGTAGCGGGCGAGTCCGCCCGTGGCCCAGCGGCACGGTCGAGCTGGTCGGTCGCAGCCCGGACGAGCGCAGGCGCGAGTGGGGTACGGCATGGGTGATGATCCTCGTGGTGGTTAGGTGGTGTCGGCCTCAGCTGCTTCGCGACACATAAAGAGACCGACACATAAAGAGACCGACACATAAAGAGACAGGCTCTAGAGAGTCCCTATAGGCATCACCTGGTCGAGCGGTAGCGAGCAGGTGCTTCAGACCAAAGGCCCGACCAGCAAGGAAAGGGAGTTCCCCGCGAAGCAGGGGGAACGACCCATGCTGGACCTGTCTTTGGAGAAGCCTCAGTTTCAGTTAGAAGTCTTCGTCGTCCTGGGATTCAGACGTTGGTGAAGCTGGACTGGCAGGTCTAGAGACCACGGTTGTAGTCAGGCATCTCGGGCAGCAAGCCGTGTGGGGATGAGAGCATTTTCCCCTATACTTCTCTGTTATTGGTTCTCTGTTACTGGCTCTCTGTGGAGGGCAGGTGGTGCCCTGGTCTGAGGGCAGGTGGTGCCCCTGTTTAGAGGCAGGTGGTGCCCTTTTGACTCCGTCTGCCGCCTCCCGATTAGAGGCAGGTGGTGCCCTTTTGGACGCTTCTCCTGGCCCGTCACCGGCGGGATACAGAGTGTACAGATTCCCCTGGCTATGGCGCTTGCTGCCGGTCTTCCAAGAAACGTAGCCGAGTGCTCGCAACCTCTCTCGCGCATAGCGAACCTGCCGGGGTGAACAGCCCATTCGCTTCGCAAGCTGTTCGGTTTTGGGGTAAGCTCCCGTCGTCGTCCCGAAGGTGCAGTAGCTATGGATCGCTGCGTACACTAAGCGGACGTAGGCGGTCACTTCCGGCCGCGTGTCATTCAACAACGACAGCGGTATCTGCGCGAAGTACTCAAGTTCGGTACTTCGTTTCTCAATCGTACTGAGTGGCATAGGGAGAATCGCTCCTTGGCCTGAAGGGTGAACATGAGCACTCCCCCACCTCGCCCGACTCCCCTGTGGTTCCGGCCAAGGAGACTTTCGGGGATCAGCACGAGGTGAAGGGTGCTTGACTTGGTACAGCGTGGATTAGGCTCTGCGACTGCGGTCCTACAGAATCCGAGCGGTGAGCGGTAGGTCGGTTGACGTTGCGCGATAACTGCGACCTAGAACCAGCCCGCCGCTTCCGAGCGATCCGCGTCGCTCCGCAGGAGGCTGTCATCGGCTCGACCCCCGGCCAGCCACTCGCGGACGTTGGGCGACGTGGGCTGCGTCCCTGTTGCGAACCCGAGCACCTCGGCAATCCGCTCCGTCAGACCGTTCTCGTAGGCGATGATCGCCTGTTTCCCCGCCTCGATCTCCGCGAGCAGGGCCTGCACTCGCGGACGAGCGAGCCAGAGCGTTGCGGCCTTCGCGCCGAGCCGATTCGTGACGATGGCTTCGGGCCTCTTCTTTGCCACGAGGTAAACCACGACACAGAAGGCTAGGTCGTCCTTGTTGCGATGCCCCGTGTCTTCCGCCCAGGTGTCGAGGGCTTTCTCCTGGTGACGGATATATCCAGCCACCAATGGCGTCGGAAAACCACACCGCTTACCGAGCGTCACGAAGTTCTGAAGCACCGCCGTCGCGTCCTGGGCCGACTCCTGCGCGGCGCGTTCCTCTTCGAGGAGGGCGCTGGAAGGCGGGAACACGAAACTTCGTTCGTCTGGTGTGAGTGGCGGCTGTTCATCCGTAGTAGTCATCGTCTTCTCCCTTGAGTTGGTTGACTCGATTTCGGTTGTCACGCGGGTACGATGCCGCCCCCCTCGTCAACGCCGTCCGGGTGTGCAGCATCCCACTCTTTGGCCTTCCGTAGGGCCTCCTTCTGTTCCTCCGTCTTCGGTCCCAGGAAGAGGGCGCGGGGATCGCCTCGATGCGGATTGCCTCTCTTGCGGGCAATCTGGCCGGGACGTGACGGGTTCTGGTTTATCTCGTCGCCCATCGTGTGCTCTTTTCTGTTGTGAGTTGGTTGAACTGGGGTCCTGCTAGGCGACTTCGTATCTCACCGCGCCTTCGGGGAGTCCGCGTCGAATCTCTACCGCCGTCCCGTCGCGAACGTGTACCAGCCCGTGTTGAATGCGGAGGACCGGCTGGTAGCGGCCAGGAGGCGCGACCCACTTGCAGAGAACACATTCGAGATCGCGCAGGCCGACCAGCTCGAACAGCGAGTCGCCCGAGCGTGGCTTCGTCTCGATGACGATGCTCTTCGCCGGCCCTGGGCTGGCGTGTTGCTCATCGTCGGGTCCAATGTGGGGACAGTTGGACTTGCGGCACAGATGACAAATCATGGAGTCTCCGTTGGTAAGAATGAGAATCGAGGAGCCTTCGGGACGAGTGTCGCAGGCTTCGCTTCGTGCTTCAGCGCGGCATCGTAGCGTCGTTGCCAGCGCAGCTGTTCAAACATGTCTCGTCCGTCATCGGGCTTCGCCTTGCGCTCCTCCCTCTGTGCACGCAGGTCCGCCGCGTCGGGCGTGTCGTCGGGCAATAGATGCAAGCAGCGCAGCCACCGAAGCCGGCCTGACGGGAACGAGAGCGTGATCGTCGCCCCATCGAGCGGGCGGCGTATAGTCGGCACGTCGTTTCTCCTTGTCGCATTGTCTCGGGGAGAACAGCGGGGAAGCAGCGAGGTGAGCGAGTTGTCTCCCACGGAGCCCGCAGGCTGCGTGGCAAGGCACGCTCTTCGCTGCCTCCCCCTTACGACTTCAGGCGGGACTACTCGGCCTTCACGAGGCCCGCGTTCTTCAGCACCGTGAGCACGCTGGTGATCGCCGTGCGCGCTTGGGCGTCGATGGTCGCGCCGCCCGTGGGGTCCGCAATGAACGTGGCAGAAGGGACAGCCAACCGGGAGAAGACCCATCGGTCGGGCTCGCCCTGCACTTGGCCGGCCTGAGAGACGACGACCGCCTTGGTACGACCGGAAACGGTGCCGACACGCGATCCGCCGAGCGTGACGACTTCGATGCTGCCCGACCCGAGCGACTCGATGCGGATTTCCTTGTTGACCGCGATGGTGCCGCCCGTCCCGTCGTTGATCTTCGGGAGGTACACGCGGACGCTGGTCGGGAGGTTAGACGAGACGTAGGTCTCGGTGCTGGCGATCACCTCGTTGTTGCCAGCGATGACGCGAACTGCCATGTGAATGACTCCTGGGATTGTGAGTGGGAAAACGAAGCTCCTCGGATGAGGAGGCACAACTACATCAGGTCTTCCACCAAGGTTGAAAGCGACTGTTGGCGTCGAGCGTGGGCTGCGACCCACCATCCGGCTCGTCGTCCTCGTCGGTGACGGGCACGCGCTCTGCGAGCGACGTTGGCTTCGGTCGCTCCGCGTTCTCGCGGTTCATAGCCTCTACCGCGTCAGCGATGAGTTGCTCGACCAATTCTGCCCGACCGAGCCCCAAGTGGACTTGCAGGGGCCAGAGCGAGTCGATGGTCTTCTGGCTGACCTTGACACCAAGGTGTCGCTCGCGTCGCGGTTCTGGTGGGCTCTCGCTCATCAGAAGCTGCTCGCGGCGATCCGCTCGATGACCCAATCGCGGTACTTCGCGTCGCGGTCGTAGCGCAGGTTGCCGTTCTCGTCGCGGGCCGACATGAACTTGATTTGCTCTTCCCGGTCCTTGAACGGGGTCGCAGGCTTGGTCGGATCGACCTGCTTGAGATCGGGAATGGTGATCGCTCCCGCCAGCTGGCGCTCGTTCTCCGCAATGGCTGCGTCCCGAGCCGCGACCCGGTCTCGCTCTGCAAGCTGCGCGGCGATCTCAGCGTGATCCTCTTCGGTTGCCACAATCAACGCTCGACCCATGCGGGCATTGGCGTCGGGATTCGACGACTGCGCGCCCGTGCCATACCTGACGCGGGGCTCGTCATCGTAGGACGTGATGCTCAACTTCTGCTCGACCGCTGCCCTATACGCAGCGTCGGCGCTGTCGCTGTAACGGCTCGACGCGAACGCCTCGCGCTCCTCGGCGCGTGATTGGAACGGCTGATGCGCCCAAACATCGAGCGCGGTCGGCAACTGGACAACGGGAACGCCGCTGTCGGGTGTGATCGGTGCGTCAGACATTCGGTTCTCCTAGTGGTTTGTGAGTGAAGCGTGTTACGCGGACCATCAGTCGCGCCGCTGACGACGGAAGCGAATGTCTCGCGGCGGGTGCAACTCGTTCCAAATCTCCTCGATGGACTTCTCTTCGGTCGGCGGATGCAGCACGATCATCTTCCCGCGAGTGTGGCGAACGGACGTGATGCTCCGCAGCCGCCGCTCTTCCTCAGGAGTCAGCCGGTCGGTCATGGTGACTCCGGGTGTGTAGGTGATCGGGCTTCGCGTTCACATCGGGACGGACCAAGTGTGCGTACTTCGCGAGCCACGCGAGTGCCTCGGGCGGCGTCCAGCCCTTCGGACGGCAGCGCCCGCACCGCAGGCCGTCGTCGCAGGCGAAGACTTCCCTCGCCTCGCGACAGCGCGTGCAGGGCCGCTTCCGCGTCCATGAGAGTGGGATTAGAGATGCCGCCACGGTGCTACGCGCTCACTTCCGGCGTGAGATCGCGGAGCATCAGGCACAGTAGCACGGAGATCGAGACCCGACAGCCTACGCGCTTCTGGTACCGCTCGCGCAGCGCATCGAGGCGCGTGCGATCCTCCTGCGTCATGCAGATGCTGAATCGGGAATAGTCGCCACGTCCGAGTGTGGCTTTCGGCAACTTCGCCATGAAAAATCTCCTACGATGAGGGGTGATGGGACTGCGGTGAAAAAAAACACCGAGGGCCGACCTAGCCCGAAGGATTGTGCGCTAACGGCGTGACGCATTGAGACGCACGGGGGAAGCCTTCGGGCTAGATCGGGTTGCTGTGGTTGTTGTGGGTTGTCACGGTGTCACGGGACTACTGGTGCTGCTAATCGAAGGGCAGGAGGGCCGCTAGTGCGGCGCGAGAGCCGGGGGAAGCTCCTACGCTGTTTTCGGCCACTCCCTGCCCCGAGTTTTGATCTCTCGGGTGTTCATACGGGCTGCAAAAGTCGGTTTCTTCGCTTCTACTCCGGAACATTACTCCGCCGTGCCGTTGGTGAAGTACGGCGCGACGATGAAGACGCCCCGAGGGAGGCAGTAGATTCGGCGGATGCCACGACTGTGCCTGTCGGGGGCCATCACCGCGTGGCCGGCGAGCCAATAGGCCATCTGCATCGACGCCGCGAAGATGACGTAGGTGAACCAATCAGGCTTCGCGTGGTGAATGTTCGCGGTCACCCATCCGTGTCGGTCGGGGGCCCAGCGCACCTTCAGCGGCGAGACCCGATCCCAATGCTTGGGCTGCCTGCGGAAGACTCCACCGTGCGGCTCGTCGAGTCGAGCGAACTCGATCTCGAAGTCCTCACGCTCGTCGCGCTGCCGGCGCAGTTCCGCCTCCGGGGGCGCTTCCCACAGCTGTGGGGAGAAGACGGTGAACTCGCGGAGCGGACGCGGCTCGCCGTCGATGAGACGGTTTCTGGTCCTCATATAAACTGCGTAACTCCAATGTGTTTGTGCGATACGGTGTTAGGTGAGGCCAGCTAGAAAGATTCTCCGACCTACCGAGCTAAGTCGTCCTGTCCTCTGCCAATGCGGTCAGTCGCGGCGTTTCCCGTCGCACGCGATCCGGTAGGTGGAGCCACCGTCAGCGCGCAGGTCGTGCCACCCGAAGCAGGCGTCCGCCTTGCCCGTTCTCGTGTCGATCCGCACAGCGAGGAGATAGTCGCCAGCCCCGATTGCTGACGGCTGGACGAGGGCGTAGCGCGGCCCGGACATGAAGACGGCCAGCGCGACGAGCAGTAAGCCCACGACAACCGCTTTGGGTGTGTCGAGCTTCATCTTGCCTCCTCGGCCCGAAGTGCAACCACCGCCCTGGCGAGCAGGGCGAGCGTGTTCTCGATCCCGAAGCCGTCTACCAGCGCCCCGAGGAGCTTCTCTCTTTGCGCCGCCGTGGCGTTGCGGACCACCGCCGCATCCCAATTCGGGTCGTGCCGTCGTGCGTGCCGGATAATCGCGGCGAGATTCACCTTCGAGCGCGTCATGTGTCCCTCCGGGGCTTGGGTTCCAATCCCGAGTTGACGGTCGTCTCCTGCAGCAGGATTTCGAGCGCCTGGGCTTGCGTCACGGGAATCGCGAGGCCGGTACGAGCGCCATAGTGCTTCTGGAGCAGCGCGAGGCGGCGCAGCGCGTCCTTCGACACCCAACAACTTAGCTGGCTCTTTCCTCGCCGGATTGTCATCGTCCCTCCTCAGGGCTGGTCGCGAGAACAGCAGGAAGATAGCGTGCAACTAGTTGGCACGCGAATGTCCTCGCGCTTCGTCTGGGTCGGTCGAAGCTCAGACCCATGTCAGGCGTCCTCAGCTTCAACGTTCTTCTGGACGTACTCGAACGCCGCGAAGCATCCGCGCTCCCACGGCGTGCGGGGCTCGCCGCCGGCCTCCCATTGCTCGAAGGCGCGCTGCACAGTCGGCTCGTCCACACCCTGCTCGCCCAACTTCTTCACGAGGACGGCCTTCAGGTCGGGAATGAACGTCATACGCTTCCGCTTCATGTGGTCCTCCCTGTTGAGGTTCCGTTGAGGGGTACGAGCGTGCTCTTGTCCACGATCTGCACGTTTCCCCAGGCGTCGAGGACGCGGGCGGTCGGGCCTCCGTTCGAGGCGGTGATGACGACGACCTGTCCCGGCTCTATCGCCATGCCGCGCAGCACGTCGGCCACGTCGTAGGCACTCGGCTCGAACCGGAATCGGGGTTGCCCGCGCCTCGCCCATTGCGTGCGTAGGTCGCGCATTGGTGGTGCCTCCTTCGGTTGTGTTGGGGTTAGTTACTGTGGTGGCTTGCTGTTCTCTCGAACGATCAGCGCCAGGACGTAGAGCGCCCCGATAATGAGTAGAGGTAACAACCACTCCATGTCACCTCACTTGTCCGAGGGAAAGGAGCGACTCGAAGGTCACCCACCGACTGCCCGAGCCCCGGACAGGGACCACGAGAAACAGGTCGCGCCCGTAGGCTTGCTTCCAATCGTCCACCTTCACGTCCACGTAGAGCCCCTCAGAGTGAATCCGGGCGAGCTTGCCTACTACGTCGTTCGCTTCACGGCCCGTCATGGGACACCTTCCTCAGTTGACCGGTCGCAATGCGCCGGATGTACTCACGCGTCTGTTGCCACGCGGCAACCCGTCCGAGAAACCACGCCCCGCCGTCCCATTCGAGGATGCGCCAGTAGAGCGGCTCAATCGTCGGCAGGAACACGAGATTGTAGGTCGGTTTCACGTCACACCCCCTGCGGCTGCGTTTCGAGGTGGTCCGCACCGTTCGCGCAGTAGGCGCACGGGACCGGCAACCACACCGGACGCGTCCAATAGGCTTCCCCGCAGGTGCAGCACGGCTCCTGCTCGCGCACGACCACAACGGTGATCGGGATTTCCCCACCACCGGCCCGCACGGTGCGTCGATAGGTGCGGATGTGTCCCTTCGGGTGCTCCTGCTTGAACTGGCGGGCCAGGGCGGGCGCGCTCGCTTCGTCGCCCTTGCAGAACACCCAGCCGTCCACGTAGCGCCAGCGCCAGCCCTTCACGCTCTTCTGTGCCATGTCTCCCCCTCGGATGGTGGTCTCGTCAGGCAGCGCGTTACGCTGCGACGGTAGCGAGTGCTACCGTTTCGACCTGCGCGTGTTGTGAAGGGAGTGCGATGCTTCAGCGCGGCGGGAGGATGCCTAGATCGATGCCATGCACCTTGATGCCGTCTCTGTCCGACACCCAGAGCTTACCTTTTTCGACGGTGAGGAACGCGGCCTTATCGTCTGGGAGGTTGACGACAATCTCCCGACTCTCGTCAAGCGTCACTTCGGTTTGCGTTTCCATGTTACTCCTCCTCTAGCTCAGGGTAGGTTGCCAACGTCTCGTCGAGGCAGCGTCCACGCGTCACGTTCGAGCAGTCGAGGTGTCCGTGCTTGCAGGGCTTGTCGTGATCGGCCTCGACAAAGCGCCGCAGGGCTTCGACCAGCTTCGTGGTCATCTAGCGGTCCCTCCCGTCGTGCGTGCAGCCGATTTGACCACACGACGCGCAGTAGTCCTCGTCGTTGAGTGGCGTAACCTCGTCAGGCTCGAACGTGAACCGGCGATCATCTCCGACCATGACGCAGACGACGCGGCCTGTGCGCTCCTCGATGCCGTCCCACTCTGTGTCTTCGGTCGGCTGCGTTTCCCATCCGTAGACGTGCCACGCGATACCGCGATAGCCTGAGACGGCGTAGGCTTCAGCCGGGAAAGCCTTGTCGTCAGATTCGTAGTTAGGGCGTCTCATGGTCTCAACCCTCCTTCGTGGCAAACACGCCCGACTCCATCGCATCCGACGCACAGTCACCACAGAACGCGACGCCCGTGTTGTCCTCCATGTCCGAGCGATAGAGCGTCTCATAGACAGGCTGCGAGCACGTAGGCTTCCCCGCGTGAGCCTTGCAGCCCGCGTCGTTGCACTCGCACGTCGCGCCGCTCACCGGCCCGTAGTAGAGCCCGCGAGAGACACCCGCGCCGTGCCACGGCTCCAGGGAGACCCGCGCCATGTCCCGGCCCGTCTTCTTGTCGTGCCAGAGGCGGACGGACACCGAGCCTTCCCAGGACGCGGCGGTCGCGTCCATGCCCGACGTTTTGTGACCGAGCCGGGACGCTTCGCCCCGTGCTCCCTTGATGAGCCCGTAGAATTGCGCCACAGGGTTACCCTCTCATTTCGAGTGTGTGGTGGAGTGACTGCGGTGAGAAAACGCGCCCCCCGCCTTGCACGGGATCGCCGGCTCGCCGCTCACTCGGCCCCGGTTGCGCGTGTCTGTCGTTCGGCAGCTGCGCGGCCCTCTAGCCGTAGCCTGTAGGGGCCTGCCTATGGTTCGGGACATCCTCTCGGGGATCGCTCGACCGTCCCTAGCTCAACCACTCCCGTGGCGCGGTGTGTGTCGGTCGCGTTGCCAAGTTGTCCCTAGGCAACTGTGGCTAGTCACCAACTAGTTGCCAGCGAGACACAAGGGCAAGGGACGTGCCAGGATGTTTCGTGCGGGAACGGGGCTGCTCGACGTGGCGAAGTGTCGGAGGGACGTGACACCACCGAGCGGGTGTCTCGTGGTCAAGTCCGTGGCTAGTTAGTGGCTAGCCACAATGCGTAACTTCCGGTTAGGCTAAGGGTTGCGATCCGTGTTCAGCCGTGCGACAGATGTGTGGCGGATTACTGGCAGAATGTGGCTATCCACAAGCTAGTTAGTAGCTAGTCTAACCTTGGGACGCTCACACAGACGGACAGGTTTCGATTTCGCGCTAGAAGGAAGGGGCCTGCGACGTGCCGGCGGTGATCGAGCGAGCGCGTGCGGTGATCGACGGGCGGACCTGATGCCTAGTCAGTAGGCCGTGGCTAACCGCGTGCCTAATCGCGTGTTGTAACCGGGAGTGTGTGAGCGGTGTGTGGGCGAGAGGTGAGCGGCGAGGTGATCGACGGGGCAGGGGTGGGGGTGGGGTTCAAATCTGGGGAGCGGGCGGGGGGCACGGGGGGAGTTGGCGGCAACGCGGCGTGTGTATGCCCCGCGAAAACGGCTGGCCCATTTTTCCGCCAACTCACTCCTTCGTCCCGTTCTTCAGCATCTCCTCGGTGAGTTCCCCGAGCGCCTGATGTGAAGCCGGCATGACGTGTGCGTAGGTGCTCGCGGTCATCTTAATGTCCTTGTGGCCGGCCCGAGCAGCGATGAGCGAAATGTCCACGCCAGCGGCGAGCAGCTGAGTGAGGTGCGTATGGCGCGTGTCGTAGAGCCGGATGTTCGGGAGCTTCGCGGCCTTGAGCGCCGCCTTGAAGCGACGCCGAATCCAGTTAGGGTCCATCGGGTGACCCACGGCGTTGGTGAAGATGAGCCCAGAGTCGGAGAAGCGTTTCCCGGCGACGACCTTCTGAGCGTCCTGGCGCTTCCCGTGTACCTTCAGGGCCTCGACGGTGCTCGCAGCGAGCCCGATCCGGCGAGTGGAGCCCTCCGTCTTCGTGGCTTCGACAACCGTATGGGTGCCGTGCCCGTCACTCGCGAGGACGCGCTGGACCGACAACCACTTGCCCTTCAGGTCCGCGTCGGACCACTTGAGGGCGAGCGCCTCCTGGGGACGCAAGCCGGTGGTGAGCAGCAAGCGCCACAGCACGCACAACGGGTCGTCCTTCGTCACGTCGAGCAGATGGTTCACCTGAGCGACCGTGAGGACGGACGGAGCGCGCTTCTGCTTCTTCGGGAGCTTGATGTGATCCGCAGGATTGCGCGGAAGCAGGTGTCGCTTCACCGCGTCCCCGAGGGCCGCGTGAAGGACGCGCACGGCGTACTCGATGGTGCGCGGGGAGAGGCCACGGTTCATCATGCCGAGGACGAAGTTCTGCACCTGGAGCGGTGTCACGTCTTGCAGCTTCGCGGAGCCAATGGCGTCGGTGACGTACTTCAGCTGCCGTTGGTAGTCGAGCCGCGTCCGCGAGGCCACGTCGATCTTCCCGGCGATCCACTCGTCCAGGTAGACCGAGACTGTCTGCGCCGAGCGAGGGATGAGGGTCTTCTGCGCCTGATCGTGCAGCATGGCGGTGATCGCGGTCTGGGCTTCCTTCAGCGTGGCGCGGATCGTCTTCGAGTGGTATCGTTTCTTCCCGTCCGAGCCGGTCCCGGTGTAGACGCGGAGGAGCCAGCGGTGGTAGCCGTCAGCGTCCACGCCTCGCGAGATGATCTGTCCACGAGCGCGCATCTTGTGCTGCTTCGTCATGGCGGGTGATCCCCTCTCAGGTATGATCGACGTTGCACGAGGAAACTGTGTGTGAGAAGTTGGAATGTCAACTGCTGAGGCTGCGGTGTGTGGGTCTGGCGGTAGGGCATTTAGCCTCAAAAGTGCTGTAATAGCGGCACTTTCGTGCTCACAACCACTCTCTCTTAATCAGTAGGTTCTCGGTTCGATTCCGAGTCGGCCCACTCGTAACATCAATTCGGCGGTTCTTCTCCGCGCGCCCGCCTGACCTCCTCTTGCCGCCGGCGGCGCTCCTCGGCCAGGCTCGCGGCGTGCTCCTCCTCGACCGTCGCCGCGTCCTGCGTCCAGCTACTCTTGGACGCGATTCTCCAAGCCGCCGATATCGCGAGCACGATCCACACCGCGTCCCAGAAATCGAACTCCGCGCGGAACACCTTGGAAAAGCCCACCTGCCGGCCGACGATCTTCACGACCGAGCTCACCGCCCGGTGCACCACGACCTTCCGCTCCGCGAGCGGGGCCCGCCGCGCGCTGTCGAGCGCCTCCTGGAGCATGCGCGCGCGCAGCGGGCGCGGAACAGAATCCGACAACAGCGTGGAATCCGACCATACGACCTCGGGGAGCGCGGCCCGCAGCTCCGGCGAGAACGCCCGCCGGTGCGCCATGTCCACGAAATACGCCACGTTGACCGCCTCCTGATTCCCGAGCATCTCGTCCTCGATCATCGGCTGGAGCGCGAAGAGGTGAATCAGGAGCTTGCCGAGGATCAGCGCGCCGACCGCGAGTGCTGCGGCGGTGATACCGAGTGACGGATTCCCTTGACCCGCCGCCTTACGGACGGCGAGTCCCACCAGTGCGCCCAGCCCCAACGCCCCCCAGCTGAACGCATAGTGTGTGAAGTACGCGACCAGAGCCCAGAGCGCAGCCGCGCCCATTCCGGCGATGATGCCGGCCAGGACCGGGCTCGAGTCGCGCGATTGTGTCCGGGGCTTGGCGCCGTACACCTTGGGCGCAGGGAGGGGACGTCTGCCGGGAGCCGTCACGCTGCCCAATCTTTGAAAAGAAGTTGGGCCGCGCAACCCCGAAACGCGAAAGTTGTCCTGCGGCGCCTAGGCCGCCCCCGTCAGCGTGAATCGGAACGTCGCGCCCTCGCCGACCTTCCCCTCCGCCCAGATCCGCCCGCCGTGTCGCTGGATGATGCGCTGCGCCAGGGCCAGACCGACCCCCGTTCCCTCGAACTCGTCGGGACGATGCAGCCGCTGGAACACGCCGAACAGCTTGCCCGCGTACTGCATGTCGAATCCGACGCCGTTGTCCTTCACGTAGTAGGCGACCTCGGCTCCATCCCGTTGCGCACCAATCTCGATCATTGGATGCGCTCGCTTCGCGCTGAACTTGAAGGCGTTGCCGATCAGATTGACGAGCACGTTGCGCAGCAGCGTACCGTCCCCGCTGGCGGGGGGCAGCGGTGTGAGCACCACGTCCACGGCGACCGAGCCTTGGGTCTGACGCAGCTCCGACACCACGCCTTCCGCCAGCGCCGTGAGGTCGACGGGGGCCCGCGCGAGCGCCTGGCGTCCCACACGGGAGAAGTTGAGCAGCCCATCGATCAGTTCGCCGCCCAGCTTCGCGCTGTCGCGGATCACCGTCAGGAGCCGCTTGCCCTCCTCGTCGAGCCGGGCGGCGTGGTCCTCGAACAGCGCCTGCGCGTAGCCGTTGATGGCGCGGAGCGGCGCCCGCAGATCGTGGGACGCGGAGTAGCTGAACCGTTCGAGCTCCTGGTTCGACTCCGCGAGCGCTTGTTCGGAG
>Ga0137404_10001081_pt1 | contig 17798 bp, 19 predicted proteins | sample CZOMad2_1_16fung_FD_108285 | JGI IMG/M metagenome (GOLD analysis project Ga0137404, IMG submission 108285) | Vadose zone soil fungal communities from Angelo Coast Range Reserve, California, USA - CZOMad2_1_16fungal (Illumina Assembly) | ecosystem: Environmental > Terrestrial > Soil > Vadose...
ACGACCGAGCGGGCGATGGCCTGATTGCGCCGGTCGTACGACGCCGAGCAGCCCACCCAGTAGAGGTACTCGACCTCGCGGTCCGGCTCCATCAGCGGGACGTCGAGGCCCTGGGCCCACGCCAGCCGCTCGCCCGCCGGGAGCCCCCACGGATTCCCAGCCCGCTGGATGTTCTGGAGCGACTGGGGCGCCGTCGAGGGCAAGGCGCCTTCCGAGAGGGTCAGATAGCGGCGCAGGTCGATGATCGTGTCGACGATGTCGATGAAGGCGGGGCACTCCTGCACGCAGGCCATGCAGGTCGTGCACGCCCAGAGCTCGTCGGCCTTGATCAGCTCGCCGTGGATCGGGCCCGGCAAGGCCCCGTGCATGTGCCGCTTGAGCTTCACGATGATCTGCTTGGGCGAGAGCGCCGTGCCCGACATGTAGGCGGGGCACGCCGCCTGGCAGCGGCCGCATTCGACGCAGGCGTCGAAGTCGAGCCGCCGCTTCCACGAGAACTCCTCGAGCTTCGAGATCCCGAGCGACTCCGCCTCCTCGATGTTCTTGATCGGCGCGATCGCGCCGCGCGGGCCGAGCTTCGAGAAGAAGATGTTGAGCGGCGTGGTCAGGAGATGGATGAAGTAGGAGAACGGGATGATCGCGATGAAGGCGAGCGCGACCACCGCGTGGAAGACCCAGGTCGTCACGTGGAGCCCGCGCAGCGCGCCGGGGGTCAATCCCAGCGCCACGAAGCCGCGGCCGAGCGCCCAGCCGACCGGCGACCACGGCGCCCACGAGGGCTCGACCACCGCGAGCCGGCACGCCTCCATGACGAACCCGCTCACGTTGATGACGAACAGGAGCGCGAGCACCCACGCGAAGCGCGCGGTGGCGTCGACGCGCGCCGACCGCTGCACGAAGCGTCGCCACACCGCCATCCCGAGACCGATGACGAAGAAGAGCCCGAACAGGTCGAGCACGGTCTCGTAGAAGAGGTAGAACGGGCCCTTCAGGAGCTTGTAGCCGAACAGGGGAAGCGTGACGTCCCAGTCCAAGGTGGCCAGCACGGTGCCGATGAACAGCGCGAGAAATCCCCAGAACATGATCGCGTGCATGACGCCGGGATAGGCCTGCGAGAGCGTGCGCACCTGGCCGAGCGCGTGAGTCAGCACGCGGCCGAAGCGTTCCGGGATGTGATCCCAACGGTCCTCGGGCAGCCCGCGGCGCCAGAGACTCACCCGCTGCCACATGCCGTACGCGAAGATTGCGATCGCCACCGCGCCGCCGACGTAGAGCGCGATCTGGGCCCACCCGGGGACGTTCCAGAAGGTGTCGCGGAACGGAACGGACGAGGTCATGAGCGACTCAACCTTAGCACACGGCAAACCGCCGGGGAGGACGCCGTCGGCGCCCTCCCCGGCTCACGAGACGATGTTCAGCGCGGCTGTGGCTGCGGCGGCGCCTGCTGCTGGGGCGGCGGAACGCGGAACGGCGTGTGGCAGGTCCCGCACGCTTGACGTCCGAACTCCTTCGCGACCGCCTCGGTGGCCGCCTGGTCCTTGCTGCGGGCCGCATCGCGAAGCTTCTCGGCCTGCATTCCGTAGGTCTTGACGGCGGACTCGAACTCGGGCCACTTCTGCCAGATTTCTGGTTTTGCCTTGGACTTGTCGGTCAGCGAACCTTCGGGGAAGAGCGCGGCGATCTGCGTGGCGATGAGCAGCATCGTCTCCGCGTTCACCGCGACCGCCTCGGCGTTGCCGGCCTTGAGCTTGGCCTGGGCGTCCGCCCAGCTCGCGCCATTGAGCTTCATGAGGCGCTGGCGATCGGCGACGGGGTCACTGGACCAGATCTTGGTCGCGGACTGCCCGGTCGCGGAGCTTGCAAGGCCGAGCGCCACGAGGCTACCGAGAACGATACCAGTCTTCACGTGTCTGAGCGTCATGTCGCCTCCTCTGGGTTTAAGAACGCGGTTGCGCTGGCTGCTGCTGGAGTGGGGGCACGCGGAAGGGCGTATGACACGTCCCGCACGCGTCACGTCCGAACGTGGTGACTGTCGTCTGCACGGCGGCGGCGTCCTTCGCGACGGCCTGATCGCGGAGCGTGCCGGCGCGGTTTTCGAGGTTCTTCGCCGCCGCCTGGAATTCCGGCCATCTCTGCCAGATCTCCGGCTTGGCCTTCGACTTATCGGTGAGCGAGCCTTCGGGGAACAGGAGCGTGATCCGCTGAGCGTGGAGCGCGAGCGCCTCGGCGTTCACCGCGACACCCTCTATGTTGCCCGCCTTGACCTTGTTCTGGATGTCCGCCCAGTTGGCGCCGTTGTTCTTCATGAGCCGCTGGCGGTCTGCCACGGGATCGCCGGAGCCTATCATCGCTGTTTTCTGACCGCTCGCGCACCCGGCTCCGGCCAGCGCGATGAGGCTACCGATGATCATACCGATCCTCACGCGTCGCAATGCTATCTCTCCTCCTCTTCGTCGAAGGGCACTCGGCTCACTTGCCGATCTTGTTCTTGATCGGAGGCAGCGTCTTGAGATACCGGGCGATCGCCAGCCGGTCGGCCTTGGTCAGATCCTTGTAGCCGGCCAGGGTGCCCTCGATGACCTCGCCCATGAGCCCGCCGGCCACGTCGCCGTCGGGCTTGTTGCCGGAGCCGAGATAGTCGGCGATCTCCTCTTCGGACCACTGCAAGCCCGTCGTCTTGTCGGGCGTGATGTTGGGAATCTCGGAGTCCTCGGGACCCTTGGGATTGCCGGCGAGGAAGCGCGAATTGTCGGTGGCCATCGTCATCGTGCGGGGCGTGTGGCACTCTCCGCAGTGGCCGACGGCGCGCACGAGATACTCGCCGCGCGCGACACCGGAGGCCGGCACCGACGTCGGTGGATTCTCCCTCGGCGCGAACGCCGCGAGCCACGCGGGCAGGAACACGCTCTCGAACATCGGGACCGCGATCTTCTTCGGCGTGTTCGCTCGCTTCACCACCGGCACCGAACGAAGGAACGCGACGAGCGCCTTCAAATCATCGGCCGCCATACCGTTGAAAGTCGTGTACGGGTGCACCGGGATCAGACGCTCGCCGTTCGGCCGACGGCCGAGCCGGGTCGCCGTGATGATCTGCTCGTCCGTCCAGCCGCCGATCCCGGTCTCGCGATCGGGCGTGATGTTGCTCGAGTACACCGTGCCGAACGGGCCGTCGTACCTTCGTCCGCCGGCGTTGACCGGCTGCTTGGGCACGGTGTGGCAGCCGCATCCGCCGGTGGCCCCGAACACGTACTTGCCCCGCGCGAGCTCGGCGGCCGACGGTGCCTGCGCAAACGCGAGCGCGGGGAGCGAGACCAGCGACAGCAGGAGGAGGGCAGCGAAACCCCAGGCCCGTCGTGCCAAGACACCCACTATTGGCGAGCGAAGGTCAAGTCGGTCTCGAGCTGGATGTCGTTCGAGACCTTGTAGAAGAGGATCGCCGGGATCTTCAGGCCATGATCGGTGAAGGTCGTCACGAACCGAGCGCGCACCTTGATATTGTCCGCGGCGAAGCCGAAGCGCTTCTGAGCCTCGACCTCCTCGGGCGCCAGCTTGATCCAGGTCACGGTGGCGTCGGCCACGCGCTCCACGGGCTTCTGCTTCACGGTCAGGATCCCCTTCACCTTGGCCGGCACATTCTTGCCCGGCTCGAGCGGCCCGGTGATCTCGACGCTCTTCACCTCGAAGGTGACCCAGCGATTGGCCTCGACCTCGGTGTCGAGATAGTTCTTGCTGCGCATGTCGGCATCGCGCTTGTCGATGCCGGTCTTGACCAGGTTCATGTCGACCTTGACCGACCCGGTCGCGGTCTGCGGCTTCGCCGGATCGAGGCTCAAGCTGCCGTTGACGCCCTCCGCGGCGGTGTTGCCCACGAAGGTCTCGAGAGGCGCGTCGCTCTTGAACGTGGCGCGCGAGTAGTTCTGCAAGAGCTTGAAGGACATCGTGTCGGCGCGGGACTGACCCGCCCACAGGGCCAGGACGAGCGCCGCACTCGCACACGCAGCCAGTAGGGGCACAATGAGTCTCCTGTTCGAGAGTCGGGTGGCGGTCGGGCGCCGCCTTAATATCACGAACGGGTGAGCCTAGGCACGGGTTCCCGGGTGGGCGGTCTGGAGGTCGGCCTCCATGACGAGGGCGTCCTCACCCGTGTCGTAGTAGTAGCCGCGCCGCCGGCCGACGACCCGGAAGCCGAAGGATTCGTAGAGGATCCGCGCTTCGGTGTTGCTCGGGCGGACCTCGAGGACGACGAGCTTGATCCGGCGCTGTCGCGCCTCGTCGAGGATGCCCCCGAGCAGCATCCGGGCCAGGCCCCGCCGGCGACACTCCGGGCGCACCGCGACGTTGGTGATGTGGACTTCGTCGGCGACTTCCCAGAGGCACAGGTAGCCCACCACCCGCTCGTCCTCACGCATGACCCAGCAACGGGCCACCCGGTTCTGCTGGATCTCGTAGAGAAAGGCGCCGCGCGACCACGGCATCGAGAACGACGCACGCTCGATTCCGAGGACCTCGTCGAGGTCTTCGGGGCGCATGCGATCAACTGACGGCGGCACCGCGTCGCTTCAGCTCGGCCTCGGACGGCCGGAGATAGATCGGAGTCAGATCGGCGACCGCGACCGTGTCACCGATCGCGAGCCGTGCGTGCCCGAGCGAGCCGACGACCGCCGGCGCCGGTCCGCGGCGCGGGGGCTGGACGAGGCGGGCGAACGGCGATCCGATTGCGTCGGCGCCGTCGCCGACGACGATCACCGGCTCGTCCAGGCGCCGAGCCAGATCGTCGGGCGCGATGGCCAGATAGTCCCACTCTCGGCGCATGCCGAGCCCGTCCCAGCGATAGAGCGAGGCGTAGACCTCGCGCTTGCGCGCGTCGAGCACGGGACACACCGGCAGCGCGGCGAACGGAAGCATCGCCGCCATCGCATCGAGCGTCGGAACCGCCGCGACGGGAATCGAGAGCGCGAGCCCCAGTCCCTTGACCGTGCTGAGACCGACGCGAAGGCCCGTGAACGAGCCCGGACCGACGGCCACCGCCAAGCCCTCGAGGTCGCCCGCGCTCCATCCGGCGTCACTCAGTAGTTGGTCGATCGCCGCCATCAACCGCTCGGAATGCGTGACGCGGACGTCGAGCGTGTACTCGCCGACGACGCGCTCACCGTCCAGGAGCGCGGCGCCGCCGGACATGGTCGAGGTCTCGACGGCGAGCACGCGCATGGGAGGGAGTCTAGCACGCGTCCAAGGGCGCGACTCGGCGCCGATCCGGCACGTGCGATAATGCCCCGAGGAGGGCCGCGATGAGCGCTGCCGCCAGGAAAGACCCCGCCGCCGTCGAGACCGAAGTCAGGGAGAAGATCCACCTCGAAATCCTCAAGCGTACCGGCGCTTATCATGCCAACGATCACATCTTGCTTCCGTCAGGCCAGCACACGACGGAATACATCGAAAAGACCCTGGTGACCACGGAGCCCTCGTTCACGGAGGGTCTCGGCGCGGTGATCGCCAAGCACTTCGCCCAGTGGCCCGTCGACATGGTGCTCTCGACCGGCCCCGGCGCGCTCATCCTCTCGCACTGCGTGGCGCGCGCCCATCCCTCGCGTCCGATCGTGGTCTACGGCACCAAGGGGCTCTCCGGTGGCAAGCGGCGCGTCTCTCTGCCCGTCGAGTTTCAGCGGCTCATCCGACCCAGCGTGAAGATCCTGTTGGTCGAGGATCTCGTCAGCACGGGCTCGACCCTGAGCTTGCTCATCAACCTGGTGGAGGATCTGGGCGCGCTCGTCGTCGGGATCGGCTGTCTCTGGCGTCGGACATCCGTGGAGTTCGACAACCGCCCGATCTTCAGCCTGGTGAGGCGCGATTTTCCGACCTACGACGCGGACAAGTGCCCGCTCTGCAAGCGCGGCGTGCCGCTCAACGAGGAATTCGTCCGCCGCCGCCACGCCCGCCGCCCATCCTCCGTCCAAGAACCCAAAGAAGTCTGACCCACCGCTCGCGCCTGGAAGCTCTGGTCTAAGAAGACCGAAGCCGCGTAGTCGGCCGGGTCGGGGGCGGGGCCTGGGTGTGTCTGCCTCGACCCGTGTAGTCAGGGTTGTCCCGACGCACAGGTCCGGAGCAATTCCGCAGAGGGCAGTTTGCTACCGGGTGGAGGCGGGCACACCCAGGCCCCGCCCCCGACCCGGTCGACTCAAGCAGCTTCCCAGAGGCCTTCGGCGACGCCAGCGCTTTTGTAGGCGTCTCGGATGCGGTCGAGATTCTTGGTGAAGAGGAGGCCGATCTTCGCGAAGGGCTCGAACACCGGCCCCTGGCCGTCGAGCAGCGGGAAGCTCACACGCGGAAGCTTCTCCCACTGACTCTGGAGCAGAGTGTTGACGTTCGCCAGACTCGAGTAGAACTCCTCGCGCTCCTTGACCGCGCGCTTGACGATCGGCGTGATCAGGCAGTCGACGGTCTCCTTGGCGCGGGCCGCGCCCTCGGCCGCCGCCTCGGCCAGCGGAACGACCGTCACACCGAGCTCGCCGAGGAAACGCTGGAGGAGGCGTCCCACCGAATCTTGAAGCAGGATCGCCGGGAGCCCCACCCGCTTGAGCGCGTGATGCCCGTGCTCCTTCGCGTCCGAGTAGAGCTGCGCCTTGAGCCATTCGACGTGCTGCCGGTTCTCGTCGTCCTTCCACCAGTCGCGGATCAGCCGCTTGCCGAAGTAGCGGATCGCCGCGTAGTACATGTCCCCCTTGAGGACCTTCTTGGTGATGCCGCGCCAGGAGTAGAACTTCGCCATCGCGTTGATCGCGCCCGTCTGCAGCTCGTAGGGGCTCATGCGCCGCGGCTGGTGCACGACGTGGTGACCGTCGTAGAATTGCCAGTTCTTGCTGATCACGTACTTGTCGCCGCGGTCGTAGAGCTGCTCCCAGTCGGGCGAGCCGGGAATCGGCGTGAGGATCATGAACTGGATCGAGTCGATGTCGTTCTTCAGGGCGAACTCGGCGGTGGCGTCGATCGTCTCGACGTCGTCCTCGTCCGAGCCGACGACGAACATGCCGTGGATCCGGATCTTGTGCGCGTGGAAGCGCTCGATCGAGCGCTCGATCTTCCCGAGGTCCTGCTTCTTCTGGAAGAGCTTGAGCGTGCGAGGATTGATGGACTCGAACCCAACGTACACGTTGAAGCAGTTCGAATCCCGCATGAGCTGGAGGAGCTCGGGGTCGTCGACCGTTTCCGTGCGCACCTGGGCGCCCCATTCCGGGGTCAGGTCGCGGTCGATCATCCCGCGCAGGAGATCCTTGCAGCGCTTCTTGTTCGCCGTGAAGATGTCGTCGGCGAAGAAGGTGTACATGTTGCCCCGGTGGCTCTCGAGCTCCTGGAGCACGCGCTCGACCGAGTGGGTGCGGAAGGCGTGGCCATACATGCCCGGTACCGAGCAGAAGGTGCACGAGAACGGGCAGCCGCGCGACGTCGCGACCGAGATGACCCCGCCGGGCTTCCAGCCGGTGATGAGCTTGTAGTCCGGGATCGGGTTCACGTCGAGATTCGGGATCTTCGGGCGCTCCGGGAGATTGACCGCCTTGCCGTCCGCCATGTACGAGAGGTTCTTGATCTGCTCGAAGCCGTGCCCGGCCTGGATGGCGTCGACCAGCTCCTGGAAGGCGAATTCACCCTCGCCCCTGATCACAAAATCCGCATGCTCGAGGCCTTCCTCCGGCAGGAAGCTCACGTGGGTGCCGCCCATGACGGCGATGCCGCCCGCCGCGCGCACCTGGTCGGCCAGCCGGTAGGACTGCGGCGCCGTGGAGGTGATGGCCGAGATCGCGACGAGATCGGCCGACAGGACCTCGTTCATGTCGGGTGACTGGATGTCCTCGATGTAAACCCGGACGTCGTAGCCTTTGGCCCGCATGATCGTGGCGAGCAGGACCGAGCCGATCCGGGGGATACAAACCCGGCTGTAAATGTGCAGATGAGTCGATTTTGGCTCCACGAAGACAAGCTTCTTGAGCGTGCGTCTCATCGACGGAGATCTCCTCAAGAGCGGGTAGTTATTGGTGATGGACTGAGCCCGACCGTGCGCCCACGCTACATCTTGGCCGCGTCGAAGTCAAACAACGCGTGACGCTACATCTTGGGCGAGAACCGGGATCTGACCCCCAGATATAGCATTTTCATCTTGACAGAATTTGGCCACCTCTCTAGCATGCCGAGCAGATGCGCGGTGCGCAATTCGAACGACCCGATGGAGGGGGGTGAAGCGGTGGCCAAGAAGAAGGCGACCAAAAAGAAGAAGAAGTAGGGTCCCACGCGGCGCTCGGCCCTGTCGGTCAGACTCCATCGGCAGGGCCGCGCTTTCTGTGGCGATGAGTGGGGACGCCCCTTGATACTCCCCTGGCGGGCTCACTTCGTCTTCGCGAGGGGGCGTGGCTTGGTAGGGGCGGGCTTGGTCTTATCGTCCCGCTGGAGCCCCTTGACCTCTTCGACGAACTGGCCGATGTCCTTGAACTGCCGGTAGACCGAGGCGAAGCGGACATAGGCGACCGGGTCGAGGCGCTGGAGATGGTCCATGACCACCCGGCCGAGCTCCTCGCTGCTGATCTCCTTCTCGGCCCGCTCGTGCAGCTGGGCCTCGATCTCGACGACGACATCGTCGACGGCCTGCACCCCGACCGACCGCTTTTCGCACGACTTCAAGATGGAGCCGCGGAGCTTCTGGCGGTCGAAGGGCTCGCGGCGCCCGTCCCGCTTGACCACGTGCGGCAACACGTCCTCGATGTACTCGTAGGTCGTGTACCGGCGATGGCACTTGAGGCACTCACGGCGGCGCCGGATGAACTCCCCGTCCCGGCCCACCCGCGAGTCGACGACCCGATCCTCCGTGTGACCGCAAAACGGGCACTTCATCGGGCTCCCCCCTCTCCCGATGCCGATCCGGTCATCGGGTTCGCTCCGGATAAAGCGGGAACCGATTGGTCAACTCCTGCACCTCGCCCCGAACCTTCGCCTCGACCGCCGAGGATCCGAGATCGGCCAGCACCCGGTCGATCAGGCGGGCGATCTCTACCATCTCGGGCTCGCGCATGCCTCGTGTGGTGACGGCGGGCGTGCCGATACGGATACCGCTCGTCACCATCGGGCCGCGCGTTTCGAACGGCACGGTGTTCTTGTTCACGGTGATCCACGCCCGATCGAGCGCCTCCTGCGCGTCTTTTCCGGTGATGTTCCGGCTCGTGAGATCGACGAGCAGGAGGTGGGTATCGGTCCCACCCGAGACCAGCCGGAAGCCGCGTTCGAGGAGCGCCCCGGCGAGCGCAGCCGCGTTGTTCACGATCTGCTTCTGGTAGTCGCGCCAGGCCGGCGTCAGGGCCTCGCGGAACGCCACGGCCTTGCCCGCGATCACGTGCATCAGGGGGCCGCCCTGGACTCCGGGCATGACGGTCTTGTCGAGCGCCTGCGCGTGCTGGGCCCGACACATGACCATTCCGCCGCGTGGGCCTCTGAGGGTCTTGTGGGTCGTGGTCGTGACGAAGTCCGCAATGCCCACCGGCGACGGGTGAAGTCCGGCCGCGACGAGTCCGGCGGGATGCGCAATGTCCGCCATGAGGACGGCGCCGGCCTCGCGCGCGATGTCGCCGAACGGGGCGAAGTCGATTGCCCGCGGGAAGGCGGAGCCGCCGGCGATGATCAGCTTGGGCCGATGCTGACGCGCCAGGTCACGAACCTGGTCCAAGTCGATGCGCTCGGTGTCCTTCCGAACACCGTACGCGACGATCGAATAGAACTTCCCGGAGTAGTTGACGGGGCTTCCAGCGGTCAGGTGTCCGCCGTGGGAGAGGTTGGGGCCGAGCACGGTATCGCCGGGCTTCAGCAGGGTGAAGTAGACGGCCATGTTGGCCTGAGCGCCCGAGTGAGGCTGGACGTTGGCGTGCTCGGCGCCAAAGAGCTCCTTGGCGCGCGCAATCGCGAGGTCCTCGACGACGTCGACGACCTCGCAGCCGCCGTAGTAGCGGCGACCGGGATAGCCCTCGGCGTATTTGTTGGTCAGCACGGATCCGACCGCCTCGAGCACCGCTTCGGACACGAAGTTCTCGGAGGCGATCAGCTCGAGGTTGCGCTGCTGCCGCTGCGCCTCGCCGCGCAGTGCCTTGGCGATCTCAGGATCGACGTCAGCGAGCCTGTGCATCGGGGGGCTCCTGTTCCCTCAACTGATCGAGCGCGTCGATCTTCTCGACCCGCCGGGCGTGGCGGCCACCGGCGAACTCGGCGCCGAGCCAGATCTCGAGAATCTCGATCGCGGCGTCCCGTGCGGTGATCCGCGCGCCGAGAGCCAGGACGTTCGCGTCGTTGTGCTCGCGGCTCATCCGGGCGGTGTACGCATCGCTGCAGGCGGCGGCGCGGACACCCGGCACCTTGTTCGCCGCCATGGCCATGCCGATGCCCGTCCCGCACACCAGCACGCCACAGGCCGCCTTGCCGGCGGTGACGGCGCTGCCGACACCGACCGCGAAGTCCGGATAGTCTACGGACTCGGCGGACTGTGTTCCGAGGTCGACGACGTCGTGGCCACGGGAGATCAGCCAGTCCTTGAGGTCGTCCTTCAACGGAAAGCCCGCGTGGTCAGCACCTAAGGCGACGACAGTCATACGCGCACCATATCGGTAGTGGCTCCGGCGTGTCAAGCCAACAACATAGTGGGTGGTTTGGGCGGGAGACCGCTGGGAACGCGATGTCCGACCGCCGCCGACCCCTAAGTGTCAGCGCGTGACGTGTCGGGCGTCGCCGGGAACTCGAATGCCTCCGTCGACGCGCCGTCGCAGCCGGCGGAGACGAGCCGCGGGATCTCCAGGCGCGCCTCGATCGCGCCGACCTCGTGCTCGGACATGCGCGTGGCCGGATGCTTGGGGACGAACAAGGTGCAGCAGTCGGCGTCCGGCTCGATCGAGATGTCGAAGGTGCCGAGGCGACGCGCCTCTCCGGTGATCTCGAGCTTGTCCATGCCGATGAGCGGTCTCAGGATCGGCATCGTCGCGGCCTCGTCGATCCGCGCGATGTTCGAGAGCGTCTGCGACGCCACCTGGCCGAGGCTCTCCCCCGTGGCCAGGGCGAGCGCGCCGTGCTTTCGCGCCAGCACCTCGGCGATCCGCACCATCAGGCGCCGGTAGATCACGACCCGCGCCGGCGGCGGCACGGTCAGCACGACCTCGCGCTGGATCTCGCCGAAGGGCACCAGCACGAGCGTCGAATCGTACTGCCACTCGGTCAGCCGCGTGACGAGCGCGCGCGCCTTGGCCTGCGAGGTGGGCGGCAGGTAGGGCACGCTGTGGAAGTGCACGAACATGACCCGACAGCCGCGCTTCATCATCCGCCAGGCCGCGACGGGCGAGTCGATCCCACCGGACAGGAGCGTCGCCACCGTCCCGCTCGCGCCGACCGGAAGTCCGCCCGGACCCGGCTCCGGGTCGACGTAGACGAACGTCTCGGCCGGCATCACCTCGACGTGGATCTCGAGCTCGGGCTGGCGCAGATCGACCTTCGAGGCGACACGTTCGAGCACGAACGCGCCCAGCTCGCGGTTGAGCTCCACGCTCGTCAGCGGGTACGTCTTGAAGGCGCGGCGTGCCGAGATCCGGAAGGACGCGAAACGGCGCCCCTCCACGAGCCCGGCGATCACCGCTTTCATGGCCTCGACGGTCGAGACCACCCGATACGCGAGAGCGGCGCTGGCCACCCCGCACACGCGACGCGCCCGCTCGCGGACCGCTTCCGGATCGGGATGCTCGTCGAGCTCGAGCAGGATGCGGCCGGACACCTGACGGAGATTCACCGGCCCAAGATCGGCGGTGGCCCTTCTGAGATTGCGCGCGAGATGGCGGAGGAACAGCGGCCGGTTTCCGCGCTTGAGGCCGAGCTCGTGGTAGTGCACGAGCACCACTGGACGCAACCTGGCCATGCTCAGCCGAGCTCCGCCGCGAGCGCCCGGGCACGCTCGAGCTCGGCAGGGGTATTCACGTTCATGAAGGCGATCCGGGGGTCGCGGAACCGCGCGACGTCGGCTTCGGCGATCTCGACGACCCGCACGCACGCGAGCAGCTCGACGATCTTCAGCTGACCGGTGACCAGCCGTCGCTCGATGTGCGGCAAGCACGCCTTGCCGTACGCGGCGTGCATGGGCTCGAGCTGGCTTCCGACGCGCGGGATCACGACATCGCCCTCACCCGCGCGGTCGGCGATCAGCCTGACGACCTCGGGATGGAGAAACGGCATGTCGCACGCCACCGTGAGCGCGGCCTGCCCCGCGGCGGCCTTGAGACCCGAATAGACCCCGCCGAGCGAGCCGTGATCGGGATAGACGTCTCCCACCATGGCAAGCCTGAGAAACCCATAGAGCTCGGGCGTGTTGGTCACGACCAGCATGTCGTCGACCGCGGGAGCGAGCGCGGCGACCACGCGCTCGATGATCGGCCGTCCGCCGACCTCGATCAGCGCCTTGGGCCGCCCGCCCATCCGTACGCTCTGCCCTCCGGCCTGGATCACTCCGGTGACGTTCATCTACGAGCTCGCCCGGGACGGCTGGCTTCCACGAGCCCGCGAGCCGAGGTCGGGCACGACCACCGCGCCCTGGCGCAGGACTCGCGGAGGCTCGACGGTGAGGTCGAGGACCGTCGACGGTTCGCCGCCGGGGGTCGCGCCGCCATCGAGCACGAGGTCGATGCCATCGGGAAAATAGCCGAGCACGCCGGCCGCGGTCGTCGGCGGCGCAAGGCCGTTCGGGTTCGCGCTCGGTGCCGTCACAGGCTCGCCGAGGAGCTCGACCAGGCCGCGCGCGATCGGGTGGGGTGAGAGGCGAATCCCGATGGTCCCCGTCCCCGCCGTCACGACGGCGGGGACCTTGGCGTGCGCCGGCAGCACGAGGGTCAAGGCACCGGGCCAGTGGCGCATCATGAGGTCGCGCGCCGCTGGTGTCACGCACGCCACGGTTTCCGCCATCGCTAGCGAGTCGACGAGGACGAGCAGCGGCTTCGAATCAGGCCGTCCCTTCAGCTCGAAGACCCGCCTGACCGATCCCGTATCGAGGGCGGGCACGGCGAGGCCGTAGAAGGTCTCCGTCGGAAGCGCGACCACGCCGCCGGCCCGCAGCGTGTCCACGGCGGCGCGCAGGGCTACTCGAGTCGGCGCAACCGAATCGACCGCGATGACACGAGAGCGCTCGGCGTCCGTCACGTCCCCGACTTCGGCGGCCCGCCCGACTTCATCTGCGCGGCGACCTTGCGCGCGCGCTCGTCGACCTCGTCGGCCAATCGCTTGCGATAGGCCGCGATCCGCACGGCCAGCGCCGGATCGCCGACCGCCAGGATCTGCGCCGCGAGCAAACCGGCGTTGGCGGCGCCCCACTTGCCGATCGCGACCGTCGCCACCGGCACGCCCTTCGGCATCTGGACGATCGAGAGCAGCGCATCGATTCCCCCGAGTGGCGTCGACGCCACCGGCACGCCGATCACCGGCAAGGGCGAAGAGGCGGCGAGCACGCCGGGCAGCGCGGCCGCGCCGCCCGCGCCAGCGATCAGCACGCCGATTCCGCGCGCGTGTGCCGTCGTGGCGTACTCGTGGGTTCGCTCCGGCGTCCGATGAGCCGAGGTGACGACGACCTCACTCCCGACCTCGAGCGCGTCGAGGACCTTCACGGCTTCGAGCATCACCTCGAGATCGCTGTCGCTGCCGAGCACGATGCCTACGCGTACGGGTCCGGTCACGCTCTTCGCCTCCCGATGTCGGTCCGATAGTGCATGCCTTCGAAAGAGATCTCGCGTACCGCCCCATACGCTGCCGCGATGGCCGCGTCCATGCTCTCGGCCACTGCCGTCACGCCGAGCACGCGCCCACCCGCCGTCACGAGCTGACCGCTCCGGGTCGCCGTCCCGGCTTGGAACACCTGCACGCCTGGTCTGGCTTCCGCCGCCGCCACGCCCCGGATCGTGAGCCCGGTCGAATATTTCCCGGGATAGCCGCCGGAGGCGACGTTCACACAGATCGAGGCCGCGCTCGACCACGAACCAGACGGCGGCCACGCGTCTCCGCGAGCCGACGCGAGGAGTAGCGGGACCAGGTCGCCCGGCGCACGCACCATGAGCGCCTGACACTCCGGGTCGCCGAAGCGGCAGTTGAACTCGACGACCTTGGGGCCTTGCGCCGTCAGCATGAGGCCCGTGTAGAGAACGCCCCGATAGGCCGCCCCCTCGTAGGCCAGCGCGGCGAGCGTGGGGCGCACGATCGTCTCCATGACCCGCTTCTCGAGCGCCTCGTCGAACACGGCCACGGGTGAATAGCATCCCATGCCGCCCGTGTTCGGGCCGCGGTCGCCGTCGAAGATGGCCTTGTGATCCTCGGCGGCCGCGAGCGCCATGACGTCGCCGCCGTTCGACAGCACGAAGAACGACACCTCCTGCCCGAGCATGAACTCCTCGACGACGACGCGCGCGCCGGCGGCGCCGAAGGCCCGTCGCTCCATGCATTCGGCGATCGCGGCGTCCGCGTCCTCGAGCGTCGCGCACACGATCGCACCCTTGCCCGCGGCGAGCCCATCGGCCTTGACCACGAGCGGTGCGCCCAGCTCGCGGCAGAACCGGCGCGCACCGGCGGCGTCGTCGAAGGTCGAGAATCGTGCGGTCGGAATTCCGTAGCGGCGCATCAGGTCCTTCGAGAACGCCTTGGAGCCTTCGAGCGCCGCCGCGCGCCCGCTCGGGCCAAAGACGGTCAGGCCGGCCTCCGCGAACCGATCGGCCAGCCCGGCCACGAGCGGCGCTTCCGGGCCGATCACCGTCAGGTCGATGCGCTCGCGCCGGGCGAAGTCGACGAGATCGCCGTGTGCGTCGACGCCGATGTCGACGCACCTCGCGTGGCGCGCGATGCCGGGATTGCCGGGCGCCGCGAGCAGCGTGTCGACCAGCGGGCTCTGGGCGATCTTCCACGCCAGCGCGTGTTCTCGGCCTCCCCCGCCGACGACAAGGATTTTCATGGCTTCATGGCTGGGGGTCCGGGGGCTCGACGACTTCGAGGTGGGCGCGCGCGATGCGGGCCCACGGACTGCCGGAGTCGAGCTCGAGATATCGCTGCCAGTGCTTGATGGCTTCGCCGTCGCGGCCGTTGCGGGCGAGCGCGCCCGCGAGATTGAAATGGGCGTCGGCGTAGTCGGGCGAGAGCTCGAGCGCCTTGCGATAGTCGACGATCGCGTCCTCGACCAGGCCGCGATCCTCGTGCAGAGACCCGAGATTGTAGGCGGCCTCGCAGCACCGCGGGTCCTGATCGAGTGCCGAATGGTACGCGGTGCCGGCCTCGTCGTAACGGCCCATGCGATGCAGGAGCAGTCCCAGGTTGTTCCACGCCGCGGCGTAGGTGGGATCGATCGAGACGACCCGGCGATACGCGTCGATCGCGTCCTCCCACTGCGCCGGGTCGCCGTCCCACTCGCTGGCGCGCTCGAACCACGTCTCGGCCTGGTCGACCGGCGGCGCGAGCGGACGCACCAGACCCGTGGCCAGGGTGGCCGTGGCGGCCGCCTCGAGACCACCCGAGTCGAGCGCCAGCACCATCTGTCCCGTGTGCGGATCGAACCGGACGCGGTCGGACTGCGCGACGAGCCGGTCGCCCTCGAGGACCAGCCGGATCTCGGCCAGCGGCTGCTGGAGCTCCGGATCATGACGCCGCAACGCGGTGAGCGCCGCACGGATCTGACGCACGGACGCGCCGGCGTCGAGCAGCGCGCTGGCCGCGCGCAGCGCCAGCAGATCGCGGAATGTGTAGCCGGAGTCGCCGCGCAGGAGCTCCAGCCGGCGGAGCTGACCGGCGCGCCTGGGCGTGAGCGTCAGGATCCGGGTGAGCTCCCGGACGCCATAGATCCGTTCTGGCTGGGGCGGACTCATCGGCGACCCTCGACTAGTGACGGAAATGGCGAACGCCCGTGAAGACCATCGCGAGCCCCTGCTCGTCGGCGGCGGCGATGACCTCCTCGTCGCGCAGCGAGCCTCCGGGCTGGATGACCGCGGTCGCTCCCGCTCGGGCGACGACATCGAGCCCGTCCCGGAATGGGAAGAACGCGTCGGACGCGCACACGGTGCCGGTCGTTTCGAGCCCGATCTCGCGGGCGCGCATCACCGCGAGCCGCGCCGAGTCGACCCGGTTCATCTGGCCCGCGCCCACGCCGACCACCTGGTCGCGCGTCGCGAGCACAATCGCGTTGGACTTGGCGTGCTTCCCGACGCGCCAGGCGAAGCGGAGCGCGTCGAGCTCCGCGGCGGTCGGCGCCCGCTTCGACACGGTCTTGAGGTCGGCGGGTTCGAAGTCGCCCAGATCCGTGGTCTGGACCAGGAGCCCGCCGAGGACGCCCCGGTATTCGGGCAGCCGCGCGGGCAGCGGTCGGTCGCAGGAGATCTCGAACACGCGGCATTTCTTCTTCGTACGCTTGAGCTCCTCGAGCGCCTCGGGCGCGAACGACGGGGCGAACAGGATCTCCACGAAGACTCCCGCGAGCGCCTGGACGACCGCGGCGTCCAGGATGCGGTTGACGCCGACGATGCCGCCGTAGATCGAGACCGGATCCGATGCTTTCGCCAGAGCCATGGCGGCGCCGACCGTGGCGGCGCGAGCGGCCCCGCACGGGTTGGTGTGCTTGATGACGACCGCGGCGGGCTCCTCGAACTCGAGCAGCAGCGAGAGCGCGGCCGAGAAGTCGAGCAGGTTGTTGTAGCCGAGCTCCGGTCCGTGGAGCTGCTTCATCGTGGCAAGGCCCACCGGCGGCACGCCGATCTGACGGTAGAACGCGGCCTCCTGGTGAGGATTTTCTCCGTAGCGCAGCGAGAGAGCGCGCTCGGCCTCGAACCTCAGCGCGGCCGGAAACAGCTCGTTCCGAGCGCTCGCGTGGCCACCGCCGGCCCCCGATTCCGACGGAGAGAGATAGCTGGCGATCGCCGCGTCGTACTGGGCGGTCCGGCGGAACGCCTCTTGAGCGAGCCGGAATCGCGTCGCGTCGCTCAGCGAGCCGCCGCTCGACCGGAGCTCGTCGAGGACCGCGCCGTACTGCGACTGGGCGGTGACGACGGCCACGCTCGCGTGGTTCTTCGCGGCGGCCCGGATCATCGTCGGTCCGCCGACGTCGATCTGCTCGATCGCCTCGTTCCGCGTCACGCCGGGTCGCGTCACGGTCTGCTCGAACGGATAGAGCGCGACGACGACCAGATCGATCGGGGTGATCCCGTGCTTTTCGAGCGCGGCGAGATGCTCGGGAACGTCCCGGCGAGCGAGGATCCCGCCGTGGATCTTCGGGTGCAAGGTCTTGACCCGCCCGTCGAGCATCTCCGGGAATCCGGTGGCCTCCGACACGTCGACCACGCGCACCCCAGCCTCGCGGATCAGCTTCGCGGTGCCTCCGGTCGAAAGGATCTCGACACCCAGCGCGGCCACGGCGTGAGCGAACTCGACGATCCCGGTCTTGTCGTGAACGCTGACGAGGGCTCGGCGAACTCTCATCTCACGACCACCCGTCGGCCGACGACGGTGAGCCGGCCTTCGGCGAAGAGGCGAACGGCCTCGGGGTAGAGACGATGCTCCACGGCCAGGATTCGGGCGGACAGCGCTTCCTCCGTGTCGGAGGGCTCGACCGGCACACTCGCCTGCAGGATGATCGGCCCGGTATCGACCGGGCCATCGTCGACGAAGTGCACGGTCGCCCCGGTGATCTTCGCGCCGTGATCCAGCGCCTGGCGCTGCGCGTGAAGTCCCGGGAACGCGGGCAGGAGCGAGGGATGGATGTTCATGGCGCGTCCGGCGAACGC
>Ga0137404_10001083_pt1 | contig 17780 bp, 15 predicted proteins | sample CZOMad2_1_16fung_FD_108285 | JGI IMG/M metagenome (GOLD analysis project Ga0137404, IMG submission 108285) | Vadose zone soil fungal communities from Angelo Coast Range Reserve, California, USA - CZOMad2_1_16fungal (Illumina Assembly) | ecosystem: Environmental > Terrestrial > Soil > Vadose...
AGGAAAAGGCCAACGCCGAGCGCCGTTACCAGCGTCAGCAGTAACAGCAGCGGCAGCCATAAGAGTAAAGCAACGCCTGGGTAAAGGCCGTAGTACGCCATCATTATCAATAGCAGCAAGAATGAGAGAGCAAGATCCGGCAAGCCTCCGAGCAGTACCGAAAGCGGGACCACCAGTCGTGGGAAATAAACTTTCTTGATGAGATCGGCGCTGCCAACGAGGCTGTTCGAAGCTTGCGTCAGTCCGTTGGCAAAAAACGTCCAGGGGACCAGGGCCGCGTAGGCAAACAATGGATATGGCGCGTTGTCCGAGGGCATTCGGGCAAGCCTGCCCAGGAAGATCGAGAACAGTAACATCGTCAGGAACGGCTGAAGCACTGCCCAGGCCACTCCCAGCGCCGTTTGCTTGTAACGAATCTTAACGTCACGCCAGGCGAGAAAGTAGAGAAGTTCGCGATATTCCCAGAGCCCTCGCAAATTGAGCGAGGTCCAACCTCGCGAGGGCTGGATCAGCACCTCGTTTTTTGCCGATCCTGAGGCCAGTTCGCCAGGAGGCACATCACTTGCGCCTGCTTGAGTGTCGGTCACACGGTTTGCTCGCTCACGAAACGTCCCGCGATCTTTTTAGGCCGTACAATCGCCGCGCAGCACTTTAGCGGCCGTTCAGGCGTGGGTTGGCGGGCATAAATGATGAGTAAGACGATCCGCCCGGATGCTTCCCGCCACTCGAGAGCGACAACTAAAAGCGGTCTCATCAATTAGCGATTCAACTCATCCAACGGCGTTATCGGAGCATCCCTTTCATCCTGAGTCCTCGATTGGCGGTGCATTTTCGTGCGGCTCCTTTGCCGGACTACGGATTCAAATATTTGGTAAACCCTCGGGGCGTGGATCGACATAGAATACTCTGCTTCAACGGTGGCCCGCCCTGCTTTACCCAGGCGATCTCTCAAAGCGGCAGAATGCAATAGGCGGGTTAGTTGATTGAGCCATTGATCTTCGGTCCCGGCCAGCAACCCATTTTCATCAGTGCGAATTATGGTGGAATTTACCCCAACCGGCGAGCACACAGTCGGAATTCCCAGGCCCATATACTGCAGGGCCTTCATGCCACACTTGCCGCGCGTCCACGGATCGTCCGGTAAAGGCATGATGCCGACGTCCACCGGTCTCAAGTCAGCCACTTCAGTTTCCGAATTCCAGGGCACAGCTTCGACCTCAACACCTTCGAGCTGATAATTCGGAACTCCAATCACGCGCAACTTGAAACGCTCACGCTTTGCGAGTTCCTGCAGAGTCGATCGCAAAGTATTCAGATATTGAACGGTGCTATAGCTGCCAGTCCATCCGATTACGAGGGGATCCGAAGACTTCCTCGAGCCGTCGACAGCATAGACATTCGTATCGACCGTCGAGGGCACGACCGTCACGTGTGGGTTGAAACGAGATGCGTAGCCTGCCAAGTAAGCGTTGCCGGCCAGGACATGAGATGCCAACCTGCAAATCGTTTTCGTCTTACCCGGAAACTTCAATAAGCGAAGATACCGGTTGACCGGGCTGATATACGTGTAATGGAGAAATATTGCATCATCGAAGTCAAAGACAATCGGTACTCGCTTAATATTGAGAAATCTCTCAATGAGTGCCGGACCCAACATAGCTGCCTCGTTGTAGATATATACAACATCGAACTCGCTTATCCGTTTGATCAATTTTAACCGCTGATCTAGGGCTTTAGAAGCGAGGTAGACTTTGCGTGTGGTGTTTCCGGGCTGACACAACAACGAATGAAGTTCTTCACCTCGGAAGGGCTCAAAGACTATCTCGGCGCCAAGCTGTTCGAGCAGCGGAGTCCACTGTTCAATTCTGTATCGCTGCCCCGGGGCTCGATCATGTGGGTATGAGACTAAGGCCAGGATGCGCATATTGCTTAAACCGAACCTGTCAAAAACTCATGCAATCTCGAAACGGCACACTGAGATTTCTTCATGAGGTGCCGGTCGGGATTCAGCCAGACGTTCGGCCGCTCAGAAATCGAAGCGCTCGCTGTATGAGTTATTTTGATTCCGGAAGATATCATAAAGGCAATCTGTGGCTCAAGTTGCTCATGTCCGGCCGATAAGTCCCGATTTCAAGACCGAGTGCATGGAAGATCTCCTTCACTATCTTTTTTGCAGATTTCATGACGCGCTCCCCTGGTGGAGTTAACGTGCCGGAAGCATTGTATCAAGCATCCGGATCTCGTGGATTAGAGACGATTCTGAATCCGCTTCCGGTTCAATGTTACGATAGTCGGGCTTAGTCTGAGAATTGCTCTTATTTGCGGAAACTGAAGCGAGCCAGGAAAACATGCGCGACACGCCGGTCTGGATTCGTATGAGTGCAAGGGTGATTCGGGCCCTTCCATTTGGTCGCTACCGATTGATGAACTTACTTTGCCATCGACCGATCGAGGCTTTCATTCATCTCCTGGACGTAACAAATGCAAAAATGAAATTTGTTTGTAATTCCAGCGATGGCATCGCGCGGGAGGCTTGCTTTATCGGTTACTACGAGCCTCAAGAGACAGTTCTAATGCGGCGCCTGCTGCGGTCGGGAATGTGCTTCGTCGATGTAGGAGCTAACTGGGGTTACTTCACTTTGCTGGGAGCTGACTTAGTTGGACCAACTGGTCGAGTCATTTCTTTCGAACCCCACCCAACCCTCTATTCTCTACTTCAGAGTAACGTCTCAATGAATGGTCTTGGGTGTACCACTTTGCCGATTGCTCTTGCTGATTCAGTTGGTGAGATGACCTTGTCAGGTTTCGATAAGCACGATGGCAACTGGGGCGTGAGTCAACTCCTTGCATCACCGAACAGCCGACGCCCACAATATCAAGTACAAACCGGGCTACTGGAAACGTTATTGGACGAAGCAGGAATTGCCGAAGTCGACCTGCTCAAAATAGATATTGAAGGCGCAGAAGCTTTAGTTCTCCCTACCATCACCAAAGGTCTTTCCTGTGCGCGCTACAAGCGAATTCTGCTGGAACTTCATCCCCCCGCCTTGTCAGAACGAGGCACAACCGGCGAGACCTTGAGCCGGCAGTTACTGGATTATGGCTATCAAGGCTGGACGATTGATCATTCTCCGCGCGCCTTTAAGCGCGCCGCTTATCGGTTTCCCCTTTCTCCCGCTGAATTCCTTTCACCTCTGGATTTGAGTTTAAGTTTTGGTGAGTGGCCGCACGTATTATTTCTGGCGCCCGGTATCCAACCGTCATGGTAGAGCTCCAAATCGTTTGTCCCTGGCCAGGTTTGGTCAGCAAACTACCGCGATTGCACCGGCGCTTCGATCCGTCTGGCAGGAGCTGATTAGTTTGTAAGAATCACTTTATCCGGTGGACGGGGGTTGATCTTCCTGTCCCGTCCCCACGGCGGTCCCACGGATTGCCGGCCTTTTATTTGGCGTGCCTTCTGTGCCTTCTCTGCCTTCTTTTCTTTACGCAGGACAAAACCAATAGATACGAATACGAAATAAAAGACCAACAGCTGGGCGCGCTGCCGGTAGGCCGTGCCGACATTGCCCTGCAGAATCGAATAAGTGAGAGTGAGCAGGGTCGTGAAAACGATTATTGGCACCACTTCTCTGAGACGGTGCTTGATGGTGAACCACAGGCCAAGCACAAGCAACGGCAGCGATGCCCACCAAATAATCATTTCCGGCAACGTAATAGCCTGCCGTAGCGAAGCGAGCTGCCAGGGAAACGGCGCGAGGATCAAATAACTGAGTCCCAACGGAAGAGCGCTCAAAGCTCCCTCTGCCGTCGAGACGTCAACGTCCCCTCCAAAACCGGACAAGGCCGATTCAGAGGCATCCAGTCGCATCAACTGCAACTGCCGGAGGTTTCCGTAGGTGTCGAACTGCTGGGCGGCGTACCGGCTTACGCCAAAGTATGCCAGCGCCATTCCAATGACCATCATGATCAGCAATTGCCGCACTAAGGTTTGCGTCGTCAGGCGGCGGCGGCCGAGAATAAGCGCCACGGTTATTGACAAAACCACGATATAGAAAACATAAAAGCGCAAAGTGATCAGAGAGCAGAGCGCCAGCGCCAAAGCCGTAAGATACTTGAAGCTAAACCGGTTCCCCAGCTTTAAAGTAGCCAGCATGGACAAGACCAAAAGAAACACAATTGGTCCGTCCTTAAGCCCCTGAGCGGACCAAAGCACCAGCGATGGAAAGAATGCCGAAAGGAGCGCGCAGACCCGGGCAACCCGCTTGTTGGGAAAAATCTCCAGCGAAATCATATAGGCCAGTGACGCCGTGGCTGCTCCCAGAACGGCATTCACATATTGGACGGCGAGCACGTTGCGGCCAACGATCTTGTAGATAGCAGCCACCATATAAAGCATGCCCCATCCGCTGGAGGAGCCGCCCCCGGTGAACATGTCTACCGCAATCTGGTAATCCTTGCTTCCCTCCCAGGTTCTTAACAGCGCATACCCGAAGAAGTCGTACGTACGAGCGTCGCCGCCAAAGAATGTCTGCCAGTGGAAAAGGTAGATCAGCGTCCCGACCAGAATCCGGACCAGCAGGGCGCTAACAAACAATCGCAACAGAAACCGGCGATCGGTCTCAAACTTAAAAATCGCCAGCCCCGCAAGCGCAGACAGCGGCAATGCCAACAATATGGCGGGGGCGCCATCCGCTGGGGCCAGCGCCAGAATGGCGCCGAACATTGCCAAAGTAAGAGCTAGTAGTACTCCGTTCATTTCTTCTCGTGCTAGTGCTGCGTCCTATACATCATCCGGAAGATCAGGGCGGGTTTTGCGCTCGATCAGGAACCGATCCTCCTCGGTCAACTCCTTGATAGGCTTGGCCGGTACTCCCGCGATCAGCCACCCTTCAGCTTCGATTTTCCCGATTACGACGGCGCCGATTCCCACCACACACCGCGAAGGAAGAGCACTGCCCGGCGCCATCCGGATCTCAGAGCCCACGTAAGCAAACTCTCCGATGTTGATGGGTTGAGTGCGTTGGCGGTTGTGCGTCCAGATCGAAGAATTGCGTCCACCGATGATCGTGCGCCGTCCGATTTCGACTCGATCGGTAAAATCGATCTTGTGGCCCGTTGTGATGATGCTGCCGTTTCCAAGCGTGAATTGCGGGTCAACCGGATTAATGGTGTCCGGTTCGGGAATCGAATTTATTTCGTTCAACCGCATCAGCTCTGAGTAACGTCCCAGTGTGACCTGATCGCCACCGCGGATTATGTTGAAAAATCCTATCTTCACATGATCGCCGAGTTTCAGGTTGCTGACCCTGATAATGACGTTCAAATGACCAATGTGCGAGTCGTCGTCAATCTCGCATTCGCGAGCGTCAATTATGCTGAACCCAACTCGCACCCGCCGCCCGATTCGATAGCCAAAGAACCACCGGTAACACGGCCGCTTAAGAAACGAAGGCAACACCGCGATACACCCGAGCGAGAGCAGCCGAAGTTTGCTGGTTCGATGCATCTAGTCTCTCGCCCGCTCATACCCGCCCGTGCCCGCTTCAAGATCGTCCAGCCGCTTCGCGCAACGCCGCGCTAAGTTTGTCGGCCTGGGCCGGTAATCCGTAGTGAGCAACCACGTGACGCCTTCCTGCCGCACCCATCTCCCGCCGTCGGCCCGCGTCGACAATCAGCGTCTCCAAAGCACCATACCATTCGTCGAGCCCCGAAGCGAAAAGATGCGTGACCCCGGCTTCACCGATTTCTGCCGACGCGCCCACCGGCGTCGCCACGTAAGGAACGCCGACGGCCATGTACTGAATTGCTTTGAAACCCGACTTACCTTCCGCCCATCCTTTGTACATAGAAACATCCAGCGGATATAGCCCGATATCGATTGACTGAAAGTCCTCAACCTCGCGTTCCATTTTCCACGCCGTGTTTTCAATCTTTAAGCCGGGGATGCTGACCGTGTCTTTCCCCGCGCCAACTATCTTCAACCACAACTCGTGCCGGCTGGCTAACTTTTGCAGCGCAGGAAAAATCGACTCCAGATACGGGAAAGTTGAGTGAGTGCCAATCCATCCCAGCACCAATGGTCCTGCTGTCGCTCGCCGCGCGGCCGGTCTGAAAATTTCCGTGTCGACCACGGTCGGAATGATGCGCGCAGAAGCTCCTTTGCTGTTGACGTATTCGGCGATCGAGCGGTTTCCGCAGGTGACCAGCGTCGCCCATTTGATCAAATCATCCGTCTTGCTGAACCACTTCAGCGTCGACCCAAGTCCGCCGTAAGTCGGGCTAGTATATGAGATGTAAGTTGCGTCGTCCAAATCCAGCACCATTGGCCGCCGCAACGCGCGCGTCGTCAGCCATTCAATCAGCGGCGGCCCAAACATCATGGCTTCGCGCTGCACCAGGACCACGTCAGCCTTGCGCGCCGGGATCAGATCCGCCAAGCGTCGGAATGCCGATTTGAAAAGCCCGAGGGCCGTTCGCCCGATCGACCGCTGAAGATAGACAGACTGGAAGAGTTTCGAGTCCAGGAAAGGATGTATCGTCAAAGCAATGTCGCGGTCGGCGAGAGGTCCAACGAATTGCTGCAGCCGGAAACGCGTCGCGGCTGCTTCGACCGGATAAGAGGTTAAAGCTAATACATTCATTCGACTGCATTCCCGCGCTTGGTTACCGAGGTGGGTTCAGTTTTGGCGGGCTTGCGGCCGGTTCCCACCCAGCCATAGGCGGCACTGACTTGCGGGCTCTCGAGTTCGGCGCGATTCAGCCAGTCGAAAACATCCTGTCTGGTATAGCGATTCTCAATGGGAGCCGAAAAACGATCGAGTTGGTCGTTGACACAGACGCGGAATGGAAGACTCGCGTATTGCTTCAACGGAATTTTTTCGGCCAGCGTCTTTAGCCCCACCCGCTTAAGAAACTGGTAGGGCCAGACATAAAAGAGAAAGGCCATGACCGCAGCCGGAAATGCCAGGGCATAAACTATCCGGTGCGGTAATCGAGTGGTCATCATGCGCACCCACGTCACCATGATCAGCAAAGCGCGTTTAATTGGTTGTTGTTCGGGCTGCCAGTACAGGTAGATTTGGATCTCGCCTGACGGTTTCAGGTACCGCAACAGGCGGTTAAATGCCGGCTCCGGATCGGGAAGATGGTGCAGCACCCCGATCGAATAAATGAAATCGAAACTTTCCAGAGCGAAAGGCGGCCGGTGTAAATCGGCCTGAACTACCTGCACCACACCTGCCTGCTCGGTATTCCGTCGGGCAATTTCTACCGCCGGCCCCAAATCGATGGCCCAGACTTCAGCACCATATCTGGCCGCGTAGTAGGCGAAGCGGCCGTTGCCACAGCCGGCATCCAAAACCTTCTTGCCCCGAAAAAACTCCGGACCGTGCGGCTGCATGTAATCAAGAAAGGTCCGGCTCCACTCTTCATACATCTCGGGAAACCGGGTCCACTCGAATCCAAAACTGAGCGCTGTCTTGACCTGGGCCTCATCCTGGCCCACCATTCGTTCGCCGAGCAGAGCTTCCCGCAAAGGCGAAAGCAGCATTCGCGGGACCTCTGCGACGAGCGGAAACTGCTCTGCGCAACTCTCGCATTCAAAGCAGAGATCACCGTTATTCTTTGCCTGCCCATCGTTCACACGAAGGCTCCCGTGACATCCTGGACAGCGCAGTGTTTCGAGCAATTTCTCAGTTGAGAGCGACATAGACTTAGTCTGTATTACCGAGCACATTCTCGTACAGCCGCGCATACCGGGGCGCGCCAATTCGTTGCACATCGAAAAACTGCCTGGCAACTTCTCGTGTCCGCATCCTCGTCTCGTCAGGCGCAAAGCTTTCCAAAACGGCTATCGCCTTTCCGTATTCGTCGTGGTTAAACTCCGCCACGACCGCGCCAACTTTGTGCTCATCGATGAGAGTATCAGAATCGCCAACGCCGGCATTAATAATCACGGGCAACCCGCACGCCAGGTACTCGGCAACTTTCACCGGTGAGGTAGCGAGCCGAGAGAAAGTCGGTTTGTAAAAGGCGATGCCGGCATCAGCGGCGCACAGGTACGACGACACCTCCGCCGGCGCTACTGCCCGGACACTGAACCGATCGGCACTGACGCCTCGTTCCAACATCAATCGCTCGATCAGTTCACGGGGGCCTCCGCTCAACCAAAGAAAGTGGCTGTCGGGTTTCTGCTTCAGCAGGGCCATGAAGAAGTCCGCCATTTTATCAGCGAGATACCAACCGCCTACGGAGCCGCTGTAGACAAGCACAAACTGATCTTCGACGCCTAACAAATGTCGCTGCCTGTCTCGATCGGCGGCACGGAAACGGAATCGTTCGAGATCCGCACAACAAGGGACGACTTCGTGGACTACTGTTCGACCGCGCAACCCTTCCCAGTCTTTGATCATTGGCCAGATCTTCTCTGTTAAGGTGACCACGCCGTCTGAGGCTTGCAGGGCGAGGCGCTCCATGGTCTTTGTCAGGAGATACGGAACGCTGCCTTTACGCCAATGTTCAGCGTCGACGTATTCTTCGGCCATCAATCCGCGTAGATCAAAAATCATTTTTAGGTGGAACCGTTTCTTGAGCGCCAGGGCGATGGTGGCCGCGATGTGACTGCGCGCGTGAATCATTTCAATCTGCCTAAGCCGCACGAGCCGGCTGCCGTACCTGATCCCCGCGAGCACATCATAGATAGTCGCCGGCAACGAAGGCGTCTTGTGATAACGAAGCCAGCACCAATCGATCCCACTACCGGCCAATCCTGAACGCAATTGCTCGCACCGCTCAAGTCCCTCACGACTGTAGGCTCCCGGTCCCTCAAAACTCAGCAGAGTAAAACGAACGCCTTCGCGGCTTAGCTCTTTCAGATATGGAATCACCTGGCTCTGGCCCAGGGGGTCAAGCATCCCGTTGTACGAGATATAGAGAACGCGTCTATTCGTGAGAGTCATCTTTACTTCTCGATCGTGTCAGGGCGAGTTTGTCGCGCAGTAACCATTTGATTGAGCCGATAAAGGCGGCCGCGTCCACCGTGGCAAGGATGGGTAGCATGAGGATCAACCGCGCCAGGTTTCGCGCATAACTCGAGGGATAACTGTTTCGATTTCGCAGCAGGGCCCGGGTCGCACGCGCCCCCAGGAACAGCAACCAAAGGAGAGGCGGGACAATGAGTCCCGGGAGACCAAACACAAAAACCGTGAGCGTCGAGGCGGCGAGCAGAGCATAATAAATAAAGATCGTCCCTTGCCATTCAGCAAACAAGCCCGCGCGAATGTTGTTGCGGGAATAATCTACAAAACGCCTGAACGTGCGCCAGAGATTTGGTTGAATGTTCCAGTAAACGATCGCTCTTGAGCTGCGCGCGATCTTGAACTTCGCTGCCTCAACCCGCCGCATAAAAATTAAGTCCTCGGCCGAGCGGAGGTGCTCTGGAAAACCGTTCACGCTTTCCCAGACTTTGCGCCGCATCAGCGCCGACACGATCGAGACGGGGCGCACGAAGCCGCCATCGCTTTCAAACGGCGCGGGCACGTAAGCAATCGCCGCGCATTCCTTGAAAAAACTGTCTACGATCGGCTCGTACGAGCCATAGACCACATCGACCGACGATCCGCGGCTGGCGCTGTCAACCAGAGCGGCCAGCCAATCGGGCGCCGGCCTGGTGCCGGCGTCAGTGAAGGCGATCCAGTCGCAGCGCGAATGTTTCGCCCCGACATTGCGAGCGCGCCCCGGCATTGATTTCTGTTCGCGAATTAGTTTTACCGGCGCCCCGCGGCCAATGATCTCTTCGATGATCTCTCTGGTTGCATCAACTGAGCCGCCGTCCGTAATTACAATCTCGCGCGGCAACAGAGTCTGGCCCAACAAGCCTTCAATCAAGCCCTGCACTGAGTCCTCTTCGTCGCGGACCGGAACCACAACACTGATCTCAATCTGGTTTGAGTCTGGGGGCTTAACAGAGTGATCCACGGGTCGTGATGCTAACAGAAGTCGGGGCTAATAAATACAAAGAACGCCGAGCGACTCGAGGGTCTGACTCCGCGTTCCTTGGAATGGTTTCCGAAGCGTACCGAAACCACGACTGCTCAGACACCGGCGGTGGCGGGAATTGAATTCTTTTTCAACTCGCCTTCGATCCAGCTATAGGTCGACGCCAGACCATCTTCGAGCGAGATCTGCGGTTCCCATTTCAGCACTTCACGCAGCCGCGAGTTGTCACTGTTGCGGCCGCGCACGCCCTGCGGCTTGGTGACGTCATAACGCTTGCCAATTCGTTTGCCGGCGATCTTCGCGATAATGTCTACCAGCTCGTTGATCGAGATCATGCGGTCCTGACCGAGGTTGATCGGCTCGCGATGGTCGCTCTGCATCAGCCGGTAGATACCTTCGACACAGTCGTCGATGTAGCAATACGAGCGCGTCTGCTCACCGTCGCCCCACACTTCGATGTCGTCACCGTCATTGGCCAAAGCAATTTTGCGGCAGATTGCGGCGGGCGATTTCTCACGACCGCCGTCGTAAGTTCCCAGCGGACCAAAAATATTGTGAAACCGCACCACGCGCGTGTCTAATCCGAAGTCTTCGGTGTAGTGCCGGCAGACGCGCTCCATATAAAGCTTCTCCCAACCATAACCGTCTTCTGCTTCGGCCGGATAAGCGTCCTCTTCTTTCAAGGGCGTGACGTCGGCGTCCTTTTGTTTGTAACCGGGATAGATGCAAGCGCTCGAAGTATAAAAATAGCGCTTCACGCCGTTTAGCCGGGCCGCTTCGATCGAGTGCAGATTCATGAGCGAACTATCGCGCACGATCTCGGCCTTATGACTCTCGATGAATCCGATCCCGCCCATGTTCGCGGCCAGACCATAGACCTGGTCGACGCCGCGCGTGGCGGTCAGGCAGTTTTCCCGCAGCGTCAAATCGAGCAATTCAAATTCATGCGCGCACGTCGGCGCGTATTCGGGCTCTTTAATATCCACGCCGCGCACCCAATAGCCGCGATTGACTAAGTATTTAGTTAAGTGATGGCCGATGAAACCACCGGCGCCCGTAACCAGAACCTTTACTTGATCAGCCATTCTCTAAAGCTCTTTCTTTTGAATAGGATTATGAGTGACAAACTACATTTAAGCTTGAGGATGGCAGAAAATCAAACTGGGACGAACTCTTATCTCCCTCTCCCACTGGGAGAGGGTTGGGGTGAGGGGCCTACGGGCGCGACCTGATTGATTCTGTTGTGTCCCAATCTAACTTTCCAAGGTTGGAAGTATGGCAACGCTCGTGCTGTAATTGGTACTGTCATGGCAAAGAAAAAGGTTTCGATTCAAGAGCCCAACGTGACACAGCTTCATGATTTTCCGTTCGCGATTGGCGATGAACTCACGATAGATGGTGATGGCAATACCGGCACGGTTGAGAACGCGGTCTGGGAAGGTGATCCCGACGCTGCGGCGACCTTCTAGGTTACATACTACGTCAAGTCGGAAGATGGTCAGACTCGTGAGTTACAGCTTAACGAAGTCCTAGAATTCAATGAGCCGTCAGACTCATGATCCTACTTGGCGGTTCGGAAGTTTCTACCAACCACGGGGCACGAGTAAGAAAATAGGTTCCGCTCGTAGGCCCTCATCCCCGGCCCTTCTCCCAATGGGAGAAGGGTGACTAGGATAGGATTGCTCGATCAGTCCAACTTAAACTCGCTCTTCCAATCCGTCCTCTCAACAAACTCCGGCTGGTCTTTCTTGTCCAGCACACAGGTCTCAAGCAACAGGTAATCCATCTCAGTGCGCATGAAGCAGCGATAGCTGTCTGCCGGCGTACAAACAATCGGTTCGCCGCGCACGTTGAAACTGGTGTTGACGATGAGGGGGCAGCCCGTCTTTTGGCGAAACGCTTCGATGATGTCCCAGTAGAGCGGATTCGTTTCGCGCCGCACGGTTTGAATCCGCGCAGAGTAATCCACGTGAGTTACCGCGGGAATCTCGGATCGCTTGATGTTAAGTTTGCTGATCCCGAAAAGTGCTTTCTCTTCTTCGCTCATTTCACGACGACGGCTTGCAACCACATCAGCAACCAGCATCATGTAGGGACTGTCACAGTCTAGTTCGAACCAATCCGCGACGTGTTCGCGCAAAACGCTGGGGGCGAACGGTCGAAAGCTTTCGCGATACTTGATCTTCAGATTCATCACCGACTGCATCTCTGTGGAGCGCGGATCGCCGATGATGCTGCGCGCTCCCAGAGCCCGCGGGCCAAACTCCATCCGGCCCTGATGCAAGCCGATGATCTTTCCGTCAGCTAATGCGTCCGCCACCGCCGCCGGCAATTGTTCGCGCGCGTACTTCTGGTAGGGCAGATTTCTTGACTGAAGAAAATCTTCGATCTCTGCAACTGAGTTCTGCGGTCCCAGATAGGAGCCTTTCATGCCATCAAGGTATTGCGGCAAGCCATCGCTGATTGCGGACGAGTCGAGCACCCCAGCGGGGCTGCCCCGCCGGGGACCCCGCCCGTCCGCGCTCCCAGCCAGCAACGTAGCGTCTTTCACGGTATCCTTCCGGGCTGATCGCCACGTTCCCTCTGTCTCAGCACTCGCACGTGGCTTTCCTAAATATCGGTGCCAGATTGCCAGCGCAATTCCAAGCGCCCCGCCCGCATCGCCCGCCGCTGGTTGGATCCAGATGTCTTCGAATGGGCCCTCGCGCAAAAGCCGTCCATTGGCGACGCAGTTCAGCGCCACGCCACCCGCCAGGCATAATTTCGTCATCCCAGTCTCTTTGTGAGCATAGGCGGCCATCTTGAGCATCGCTTCTTCGGTGATGACCTGAATACTCCGGGCGAGATCCATCTCGCGCTGGGTGATCTTTGATTCAGGCCGGCGTGGCCGCCCACCAAAGATCCGATCAAACGCAGCGTTGGTCATTCTCAAGCCCTGCGCGTAACTGAAGTAGTCGTGGTGCATGCGTATGCTGCCGTCATGGCGGACCTCAGCAATCTTTTCTTTGATCAGATCGACGTACTTAGGTTCACCATAAGGCGCCAGGCCCATGACTTTGTATTCGCCGCTGTTGACCTTGAAGCCGGTGTAGTAAGTAAAGGCGCTGTAAAGCAATCCCAGGCTGTTGGGAAACCGCAGTTCTTTCAGCAGAGTGATCTCGTTTCCACGGCCTATGCCGATCGAGCTGGTGGCCCACTCGCCCACGCCGTCAATCGTGAGAATGGCAGCTGCTTCAAAAGGCGATGGATAGAAGGCGCTGGCAGCATGACTCTCGTGGTGATCTCCGAACAGCAGTTTCCACTCAAACTTCTTTCGGGCTTTCTTCGCTGCTCGTTCGTCCTCGATGCCGTTGGCTTTGGCCATCTCAGTCCGGATCAGATCCGGCATCCACAGCTTTTCTTTCATCCACAGCGGCATCGCCTTGAGAAACGATCGAAATCCCGCGGGCGCGTAATCGAGGTAGGTCTCAAGCAGCCGATCGAATTTCAACAACGGCTTATCATAGAAGCTGACAAAGTCGAGTTGCTCAGCGCTGATCCCTGCTTCCTTAAGACAATAACGCGCAGCCTGAACGGGAAAATTATGATCGTGCTTGATGCGTGTGAAACGCTCTTCCTGCGCGGCGGCAATAATCTCGCCGTCTCTGACCAGGCAGGCAGCCGAATCGTGGTAGAACGCAGAGATGCCGAGAATTGTTGTCACTTGGATGATAGGGCTAATCGCGAACGCTTCGGTACCGGCATGAGGTCAGCACCAGGAGCGGACCGGGGTCCCCGCGCGGGCAGCCCGCGTGGGGTGGTGGTAGCGACCGGGCCGCGACGTAGCACATGATCAAGATTGTGAGTACGGAGCCCGGTCGCTACCGCTCCCGGTGCTGACCTCATATTAGAAGAGTGTATAGATGAACGGCGCAATCGCCGAACCTTTCGCCAATACCAGCAAGACACCGAACAAGACCAGAGTGATCACGATTGGCGCCAGCCAATACTTCTTGTTCTCCCTCATGAACTGCCAGAGTTCGCTGGCTACCTGTATCTTGGACATGCGATCTCCTCAGAACATTTTTTCGTAGTGGCGCGGATCCTTCTGTCGTTCGGCATACGGTCGCCAGTAAGAATCGGCCGCGGCCGCGCGCCGGTAGAGCGGGTCCCAACCGAACAAACGTTTGACCAGACCAATCGGGGTGACAATCCCAAAAAAAATAACCGCCAGAATGATTCGCGTGGTCACAAACGAGAGCGCTTCGGCTAAAGCCATCCAAGCCCTGTTTGGCCACATCAGAGCTTGCGGGAGCAGCAGGCCGAGCAGGATGAGCGCTCCGCCAATTGGCATAGTGATGGGTGAAACATGGGTAAACTTGCCACGATAGAGCCACCACAAACTGAGCAACACAAGAACTCCGCCGACGATCAGACCGAACTCGCGCTCTGCCCTCAGCGATCGTTTTTTGGGAATCGTTTCGATCATTGTTCTCAATTCGCGCCGGCTGCTCCGTTGCTCGCCAGTTTCCGCAGGCAACCCCAAAAGTTCCGTTGCGCCAGGCCCTCTGGATAAGTCACCAGTGCGCGCATTAACCATCGCGCGCCTGCTTTCTTGTCGCCGGCAATGCTGGCCACATATGAGTGGCGCAGGAATCTTGTCGCGCGGCACCAGCGCCGCTCGGCGCCGGCCAGACGGTGTTCGTACACTTCGGCGCTGCGTTCAAACTCGGCGATCTGATGATGACCTTCGGCCACCGTCTTGCTCACTGCATGAAGACGATACGCGGCGAACGGCAACGGTATGTGTTCACATCTATGGCCGTCGAGCAGCAGTCGCACGTATAGATCGTGATCGAAATCGTACGGCCAGCCCTCATCAAACCCGCCGGCAACCAATTCGCGTTTCCAGAAATGCCCTGGCTGGGCCGCGGTGTACGCCCAGGACAAACAATGTGCGGCCGATTTTGGCACCACTGCTTTCGCCAGTTCGGTCGCGTGCGCCTCGCCAAACATTATCGTATCACCGCAAACCCATTCCCTCTGCGAATCCGCTTCAAAGGATTCTGCCACGGCGGCAAACGTCCCCGGCAGGTATACATCGTCGCTGTTTATGAACGCGAAGATGTCCCCCGTTGCGCGTTCCAGTCCTTTGTTTATAGCGTGGACCTGCCCGCGATCTTTTTCGCTGATCCAATATGCCAGCCGATCTTCATAGCGCCGAATGATCTCGACCGTTTCATCGTTGCTGCCGCCATCGATAATTATGTATTCGAGATTGGCATAGTTCTGATTGAGAACCGACAGAATCGTCTCTTCCAGGAACCGGCCCTGATTAAACGATGGCGTGACGATGCTGATCTTTGGCGGCATGAATAAATCAGTAATCAGGCGCCGAGCGCCATTGGAGAAGATTCGTACCAGTCAATGGTCCGACGCAGTCCCTGCTCAAGGAAGGTCTGCGCTCAACTAAACATCATGCTACTGGTTCCCGCCGACCAACTGAACCTGGCCACCGGCTTTGATCGACTGTTGCGCGGCTTCCAGCAGGCGCACCACGCGCAAACCGGCCTGGCCGTCGGTCAGTGGAGGCCGCCCTTTGCGAATGGAATCCAGAAATTCAGTGACCACGTGGCGCAGGGCTTCGGTGGAATCGAGCTTGGGCGCCCACACGTCGCCGGTGCGATAACTCACCAGAGTTTGGTAATCAGCTTCGCGATCGGCGCCAACACGATTCGTGGTGACGCCTTTGTCATAGATGCGCACTTTCTCAGTCGGTTCGATGTCATCGTAAAGGATCATCTTGCTGCTGCCGGCGATCATGGTGCGGCGAATCTTGACCGGGGCCAGCCAGTTAAAATGAAAATGCGCGATAAAGTCACCGGGAAAATGCATCATCAGGTAAGCGATGTTTTCAATTCCCGGCTCGATGTGACAACTACCGATCGCACTCAAGCCGTCCGGCTGTCGATCAATCAGGTAATCCATGATCGAAAGATCGTGCGGCGCCAAGTCCCAAAGCACGTTGATGTCTTTCTGGAATAACCCCAGGTTGATCCGCACCGAATCAAAGTAGAGCAAATCACCCAACTCGCCACTCGCCACTATCTCTTTCATCTTCCGTACCGCCCCGGTGTACACAAAGGTGTGGTCAACCATCAGCGTGCGCTGATTCCGCGCGGCGAGATCGTTCAATTCTTCCGCTTCTGCCGCGGTGGCGGTCAAAGGTTTTTCCACTAACAAGTGCTTGCCGGCCACGAGCCCTGCTCTGGCGATCTGAAAGTGCGTGGCTACCGGCGTGACCACGGCAATCGCGTCGAGGCTCGGATCGTCCAGAAGTTTTTGGTAGTCGGTCGAAGTTTGCGCGGCCGGATAACGGCGCCGCATCGCCGCGAGGCGCGCCTCATCCGCATCACAAATCCAACGCAGCTCGGCCGCCTCGTTCTCGGCAAAGTTGCGCAGCAGATTCGGCCCCCAATAGCCACATCCAATCACGCCAACTGTAGTTGCGCCCATTGGCTAGAGAGAATAACGGTCATTGAAGCAAAAGTGAATTTGCGGCTGATGAGGTCAGAACCGGGAGCGGACCGCGGTCCCCGCGTGGGGTGGTGGTAGCGACCGGGTCCCGTCCTCGCAATCTCAGTCATGCCCAATTAAATTGTGGACAGTTGGGCCTCGGCTATGCGTATACTCGGTGTGCTGGCCTGATGGCCACATCGATTCACTCACGATTCGTTAACAACCCAATCGCAGGTAATCCAAAACTCTCAGGAATACGTTACCCATTGGCCGTTTACCGCCTATGAGGGTCGGCAAGTCCTGGCCCCGTCCTTGAAAGCCAGTTGATTCCGGCCCGCATCAATCAAGGCTCGCGAGCAGAGATTGCCCCTCAGCTTGCGGGCGTCAAACCGCATGAGTGTCGCCATTACGCGCAAGCTCTACCAACCCGTAGCCATCGCCGTCGCTTTGGCGTTTGTCTATTTCACTGTGCTCCTGAAATTGGGGGGCGACTGGTGGAATGACGAGAACTATTCGCACGGCCTACTGATTCCGTTCGTCATCGGTTACATCCTTTGGCAGGAGCGGCAACGCTTCACTGACGCGCAAACAAGTCCCGCCGCTTTGTGGGGCACGATAGGTGTCGGCATGTCTCTGCTCTTGTTGTGGGCAGGTGTGGCCGGCGCCGAGCTTTTCGTCCAGCGCCTCTCGCTGATGTTGATGATCGCCAGCGTCGTGATTTACTTCTGGGGATTTCGTCTGCTGCGTCTCGTCGCGGTGCCCTTGTCTCTGCTGGTCCTTTCGATTCCGATTCCGCAGATCATCTTCAACCGGATAGCTTTTCCTCTGCAGCTCTTCGCGTCGCGCTGTGCGGTAGGCGCGATGTCCTTCTTTAACATTCCCGTCCTAAGACAAGGAAACATAATCGAGCTGATGCCGCTTGGCGCCACCGAACCGAAGAAACTGGCTGTCGTCGAAGCGTGCAGCGGCATCCGTTCGCTAATGACGCTGGTCACGCTGGCGGTGGTTTACGCTTACTTCACCAAACCGACGAGCGACCATGATGACGATTTGAAGTCCGACGGAATGCGGACAGGACGTCCGCGCTTCCAGCACAAAGTCAGCTCTTTCCTCAGGAGTTTCACGTTTTGGCGCTCGCTGATTCTGGTAGTGGCAGCGGTCCCGATTGCAATTCTGACGAACGCCCTACGCGTCAGCGGCACCGGCGTCCTGGCTCATTACTATGGCACGCGCGTGGCTGATGGTTTCTTTCATACGTTTTCGGGTTGGGTGATCTATATCGCGGC
>Ga0137404_10001085_pt1 | contig 17753 bp, 15 predicted proteins | sample CZOMad2_1_16fung_FD_108285 | JGI IMG/M metagenome (GOLD analysis project Ga0137404, IMG submission 108285) | Vadose zone soil fungal communities from Angelo Coast Range Reserve, California, USA - CZOMad2_1_16fungal (Illumina Assembly) | ecosystem: Environmental > Terrestrial > Soil > Vadose...
GCGTTTACGCAATATTAGGGGAAGCGCATGCTTCCAGCGTGCACTCCCTATGCGCGGGCAACCTATGAATCGCATTCTGGTGATCCGCGGCGGCGCGATCGGCGATTTCATTCTCACGCTACCGGCGCTCAAGGCCCTGCGCGACGCCCATCCGCACGCATACATCGAGTTTCTTGGTTACAAGCACATCGCGGTGCTAGTGGAGAATCGGTTTTACGCGCAGGCGGTGCGCTCGATCGAATACGGGCCGCTCTCGAGCTTCTTCGCCAAGAATTCAGAATTGCCAGCGGAATTGGCGAATTATTTCGCCAGTTTCGATCTGATCATTAGCTACTTGTATGATCCGGACCGAATCTTTGAAAACAACCTGCGCCGCTGTGGCATTGAAAATTTGATTTGCGGGCCGGCCAGGATCGTCGAAGGCGGTGGTCATGCCGCGCGCCAGCTTGCGCGACCGATCGAAGAGCTGGGAATCAGCGTTATCGACCTTAATGAAAAAGTTTTTCCTTCAATAGAAGATCGACAGTTCGCGCAGGAGTTTCTGCAGAACTTACAGCAACCGATTCTCGCGATTCATCCGGGAAGCGGCAGCACGGGGAAAAACTGGCCGCTTGAAAACTGGATCACTTTGTTTTCGCGAAGCCGTGATTTCCCAATCGGCGAAGACAAATGTGGGCAGTGCCGAGGGTTGCCTTCTCTAGTCGTCATTTCAGGCGAGGCAGATAACGCACAGACTGAGCTGTTGCAACGCGAGTGGAAAAATCCCGACGTCCGCTTCGCCAAGAACTTAGCGCTGTCTCACTTGGGTGCGGTCCTTGAGGGTTCAATCTTCATTGGGCACGACAGCGGAATTTCGCACCTCGCCGCAGCCGCTGGCGCAAATTGCGTTCTGCTTTTCGGACCGACTGACCCCAATGTATGGGCACCCAGGAACAAAAACGTACAAGTTCTTGGCGCACCAGACGGGAGGCTCAGCTATTTGCAGATCGCACCGGTCGAAGCAGCCGTCGCTCGCGCGCTGAACAGCTAATCAAGCGAAACGCCTGCTGCGGCAGCCGCAGGGTTCAGTTTACTCATCGTAGCCGTTTGGAAACTTTTGATGCCATGCCCAGGCGCTTTCGATGATCGTATCGAGCGACTGAAACCGTGGTCGCCAACCAAGCTCGTTTTTGATTTTTTCCGACGAAGCAATAAGTCGCGGCGGATCACCAGGTCTGCGTGGCTTTTCAATCGTGTCGATCTTCCGGCCGGTAATCTTGCGGCAAGCGGCGACTACCTCGCGTACGCTGGAGCCGCCTCCCGTGCCGAGATTATAGAATCCGCTGGCGGTTGCGCCAAGAGCCAGAATATGTGCCTGTGCGAGATCGACGATATGAATGTAGTCGCGAATACATGTTCCGTCGGGCGTGTCGTAATCCGTGCCGTAAATTTCGAGATTCGCTCGTTGGCCCAGCGCGACCTTCAGCACGGCGGGAATCAAATGTGTTTCGGGGCGATGATCCTCGCCGAGGTTCTTTGTAGCACCCGCGGCGTTGAAGTAGCGCAAAGCAACAAACTTCAATCCATGGATCTGGTCGTACCAACCCAAAATCTTCTCGAAAGCGAGTTTCGATTCTCCGTACGGATTGATCGGACGCGTGGGCGTAGTTTCGTCGATCGGCACGCGCTCGGGCGGTCCAAAGAGCGCGCAAGTCGATGAAAAGATGATCCGCCGAACACCTGTTACCAGCATCGCATCCAGCAGATTCAACCCGTTCGAGACGTTATTGCGGAAATACTTTGATGGATCGCGCATTGACTCCGGCACAAGCGCGTATGCTGCGAAATGCATCACGGCGTCAGGGCGGGTGCTGGAAAGCGCAGCCTCGATCTGCTCGCGATCGGCTAGGTCGCCGCGGATAAAATTCGCCCGGGAATCGACGGCGTGCTGATGGCCTTCAATCAGATTGTCGAAGATCGCAACCTCGTGGCCCTCATCCAGCAAAAGCTCGGAGCACACACTCCCGATATAGCCCGCGCCGCCGACAACGAGGATTTTCATCGCGGATAATGCAGCGTTATTCGCCTTGAATCAAAGCGAATGGGAGGGACGGCTCGCTGAGCTGTCCGGCGCGCCCGGCGGTCGCGCCCTACGAAAATCAAAGCGAAGTGTGGTTCGGAGAAGATTGCGCGACGGTCTTGCCCTTCTTTTTCTCAAGGGCTGCAACCATTTGCCGCACACAGTGATGCTTGCAACGCGGTGCGAGGACTTTCAAGCTTTGTTCCTCAGAGCCCCATTGCAAAATGTCGATGTCAACGTAGCGGACGCCCCATTGCCTTATCTCGCCTCGGCTTGGCTTGTACAGGTCAATCGTGTCCGTGCCGATCAACGCATTTCCATAATCGTCGATCACATATTCTTCACTTGTCTCGGCAATTCGGAACCGGGTTCCAAGAGGAAAGTGCGACCAATCAGAGGCGGCGCTCATCACATGGCGACCGGAAAGATACTCGCCCAGTGCATTGTGGGCTCCGCTTCCTCCCTCGTGCTGCGTGTAGGCGGTGGTACGCACATGTGGTATGCGACGCCCGCTGGTGAGAGTCGGTTTCGATTGCGTGGCGCAGCCAACGATCAAGCAGGCTGCAGCTCCTGCGAGCGCAAGGTTAAGGCATCTACTCTGCACTATCGCGTCCTCACTAACAGCCCACCCAGCTAAGGGCAAGCGATTATTTGCGGAAATTCCCTACGGCACTGAATTCACGTGACACTTGAGAGTGTGACCTGCGGGTCTACTCGATTCCGACTACAGCGCTAATGCGCAGTCAATTGTGAGAGTTCGCTCGTGCAATGTGGGCACCGTGTCGCCTTAATCGGGATAGTCATCGCGCACGCCGGACAATCTTTTGACACCGGCGCAGCGTTCGGGGCGGGGCGCTTCATCTTGTTGACTGCTTTTACGACAAGGAAGATGCAGAACGCAACAATGACGAAGTTAATCACAAGAGTGATAAAATTACCGTAATTCCAGGTGATCGCCTTATGAGCCAGTGCGTCAGCCGGAGTCGCGAAATTAGTCGTCCCGTCTGCGCCTGCCTTTAAAACGAGAAACTTGTTTGAAAAATCGAGCCCGCCTGTGGCCAAACCTATTGGAGGCATCAGTATATCTTTCACGACCGAAGTCACGATACCGCCGAAGGCCGCGCCGATGATGACGCCAACAGCGAGGTCAATCGCATTACCCTTGACCGCGAATTCCTTAAATTCCTTCCACATGTCGCTCATCTAATCAGACGGCGACGATGTTGACCAGCTTTCTCGGTACCACAATCACATTGCGCACCGTCTTGCCGGCAATTCGATGTTGAACCTTTGGATTCGACAGCGCGGCAGTTTTCAATTCTTCGTCCGTCGCAACCACGGGCATCTTCATTCGATCGCGCAGTTTCCCGTTTATTTGAATGACAATTTCAACCTCATCTTCGACGAGGAGTCGCTCGTCATAGGCTGGCCAAGACTGTTGCGTGATGTCGCCGGAGACGTCGGTGAATTTGGCGTTTAAGCTCTCCCATAATTCGGAGGCGATGTGAGGCGCGAATGGATTCAGCAAAATGAGACAGGGGCGCATGGCCGATAATGGAATGATTTCAACGTTCGTAAATGCGTTCACGAAGATCATCATTTGTGAAATGGCGGTGTTAAACGAGAAGGATTCGATATCCTCAGTAACTTTCTTAATGGTGGCATGGAGCACCTTCAGCTCCGTTTTGTTCGGATCTGCGGTTTTGATCTTTTCGGATAATTGCCACTCGCCTGCCTGGTTCTCAGTCATGAGGAGACGCCAGACGCGGGCGAGAAACCGCGCCACGCCTTCGACGCCGCGCGTGCTCCATGGTTTCATTTGCTCGAGCGGCCCCATAAACATTTCGTAGCAGCGAAACGCGTCTGCACCGTGCTGGTCGATGACGTCGTCAGGGTTAACGATGTTCCCCCGCGATTTCGACATTTTCTGATTATCCTCTCCGAGAATAATTCCCTGGTTCACAAGACGCTGAAATGGCTCGGGCTTTGAGACGTAGCCAAGATCGAAAAGGACTTTCTGCCAGAAACGCGCATACAGCAGGTGCAGAACGGCGTGCTCGGTGCCGCCGACGTACAAATCAACACCACCCGGCTTATCACCGCCCATCCAATAACGTTCAGCTGCTTCTCCGACGAACCGCTTATCGTTCTGAGGATCGCAAAATCGCAGGTAATACCAACATGAGCCTGCCCACTGCGGCATCGTGTTCGTCTCGCGCAGTGCATTGTCGGAAAACCGCATCCATTCCTTTGCCTTTGCCAGCGGCGGTTCACCGGTGCCGGTTGGTTTGTAATCATCGAGCGGCGGTGGAACAACCGGCAATTCCTTTTCATCCAACGCGCGATGTTTTCCATTTTGCCAAACAATCGGGAACGGCTCTCCCCAGTAGCGCTGACGCGAGAATAACCAGTCGCGCAGCTTGTAATTGATCGCGCGTTTGCCGAACCCGTGTTGTTCCAACCATGCGGTGATCTTCTTTTTCGCTTCGGCGCTCGTCAGGCCATTGATGATTGGCGAATTGACTGCGACGCCTTCACCGGTGAATCCAATTGCCGGTTCGTCTGCTGTTGGCTGGACAACAATGATAATCGGGAGATCGAATTTTTTAGCGAATTCCAGGTCGCGCTCATCGTGCGCAGGAACGCCACTAATCGCGCCAGTTCCGTAGCCAAGCAGCACGTAATCAGCGATCCAGATTGGAATTTTTTGGTTGTTCGCTGGGTTGATGGCGTAAGCGCCGGTAAACACGCCGGTTTTTTCTTTCGAAAGATCGGCACGTTCGAGCTCACTTTTGCGCGCGGTTCGTTCGCGATATTCTCGAACCGCGGGCCATTGCTCTTCGGTGACAATTTGATCGACTAGCGAATGTTCCGGCGCGAGCACCAGGAACGTCCCGCCATATAACGTGTCGGGTCGCGTAGTGAACACGCGCACGTGCGCGTCATGATTCGCAATCTTGAAATCGATTTCCGCACCTTCGCTCCGCCCAATCCAGTTACGCTGAAGCAGTTTGATTCCCTCGGGCCAGTCCAGTTGGTCGAGGTCATCGAGCAATCGCTCCGCATACGCCGTGATGCGCAACATCCATTGACGCATCGGTCGCCGAACAACCGGAAACCCGCCAACCTCGCTCTTCCCATCCACAACTTCTTCGTTGGCCAAAACCGTGCCCAACTCCTGGCACCAGTTGACAGGGACATCAGCAACATAAGCGAGCCGAACGCTGTCCGGATCACTCCCGCGATAGGTCGAAATCGGTTCGGCGCGTTTTGCCCTCGGGTTGAACCAGGCATTGTAAATCTGGAGAAAAATCCATTGGGTCCATTTGTAATAGCGCGGGTCGGTGGTGTTGATTTCCCGTTGCCAGTCGTATGAAAAACCGATGCGTTTTAGTTGTCTCTTAAACTTCGCCACGTTTTCGCGCGTGGTAACGGCGGGGTGCTGGCCGCTCCTGACTGCGTATTGCTCGGCAGGAAGACCGAACGCGTCCCAACCCATGGGATGCAATACATTAAACCCGCGCAGCCGTTTGTAGCGGGCAACGATGTCGGTCGCGGTATAACCTTCGGGATGCCCAACGTGCAACCCTGCCCCACTTGGGTAAGGAAACATGTCGAGTATGTAAAATTTTTGCCTCGCCGGATCGAAACCTTTCTCGTCGGGATTAGGCGCATGAAAAAGCTGTCGCTCCTTCCAAATGGCCTGCCATTTTCGTTCGAGCTGGTCGAATGGATATGGTTTGCGGCGCTCGCTGCTCATTACAATTCAATCAGGAAACCACGAAACCAGGAAAAGAAACAAAAATTTATCTTGGATTCCTGGTTTCCAGATTTCATTTGAGTCCGTGATCGAGCTTTTGTTCGCAACGCGCAATGCACACAAGACTGAAGAAGTGCAGAGGATTCTCGGGCCGCAATTCAAGGTGAATGATTTGGCCGAGTATCCTGACATTCCCCACATTGAGGAGACCGGAAGAACTTTTCAAGATAATGCGATTCTTAAAGCCGTGGCGGTTTCGAAACGCATGCCGGGTTTTGTGATTGCGGACGATTCTGGCCTGGAGGTCGATGCGCTGGGCGGGGCGCCGGGAATTCACTCGGCGCGTTACGCCGGCGCGAACGCGACCAACACAGAAAAGATCGACAAACTATTGGAGGAGCTTGCACGAGTTCGCGCCAAGAACGAGACACGTCGTGCTCGATTTCATTGTGTACTGGCGCTGGCGCACAACGGCGAGGTTGTCGCAGTGTTTGAAGGGACTGTTGAGGGACAAATTACCAAGCGACCGCGCGGGTCGCGTGGATTCGGATACGATCCGATTTTTGTTGCAAATGGTTTCGAACGAACCTTTGGCGAGCTTACACCTGCGGAAAAAAATCAATTAAGCCACAGGGCTCGCGCTTTGGAAAAATTACGCACGTTCTTAACACCGCGTCCCGGTCAGTAAAAGTGTCGGGATGTTCGTCGTAGGAGAGCAACGACTCCTGTAGTCTACCCTCCCGGCGGCGGTGCAGCCCCTCCAGGTGCAGGACCAGAAGCTGCTCTGATTTGATAGCCGACCTTTGTGATTCCGACCGACCGAACTTTATCGAGGACTCCGATGACATCACCATAGATTGCCATCGGCGTGGCGCTGATCGAAATTTTGATGTCCGGATTTCCTCTGTGAAGCTCAAATAGGCGCGGCAGGACCTGGTCATCCGGGACGTACGCGTTATCGAAGAACACAGCATTTCCTTCCAGCACTTTTATAGAGACAAAATCCTTTACACCACTCGACGGAGGTCCTTGGGCAGCCGGCAAATTCACGCGAATCCCCTTCATATGAGTCTGGCTCAAGCTCACCATCATGAAGCTGGCGAGCAGAAAGAACATGATGTCGATCAAGGGGATGATCTCGATGCGCGCTCGTTTACGCGGAACTGGCGAAGAGATTCTCATATTGGTGGAATTTAGTACGAGGCGCCGGTCATGGTGAAAGTGATGGGAATGTTAACCTTGGAAACTGTTCCGGGTCTGAATCGCCACTGCCGAAAGGCGCTAGTGGCGGCATTATCCAGGATGGGACTCCCGGTGCTTTGCGAGACGGAAGCGCTAGTGACGTTGCCGCTAGCTGCATCCACCTCGGCGACGATCACTCCACTACCGGTGACGTGCCGCGACCGCGCCTCGTAGGGATACTGGGGACGCGGCGCATACAAGGCGAGCGCTTTCGCTCGCGACATCGACATCGGCCCAGGGGCTTTGATTGGCGTGAATTTTTGCGCGGTCTGTTGTTGCCGCGGTGGCGGTGTTCTTTCTTCGACAAACTCCGGCTTGATGTCCGGCGGAGGAGGAGGCTCTGGGATCGGAATATCTTCTGGCGGCGGAGTGGCCTCAGGTGGTGCCAATACCGCCTCGACGACTAGGGGCGGTTGGGGAGGGAGCTCTACCGCAGGCGCCTCATGTCTTTGAGAGACCGCAACCGCCGTGAGGTGGATCGCCAACGCAGCGCCAAATGCCGTCCAGAAATACCATCGCGGTGGCGGTTGGTAAATTAACGGTCTTGGTCGCTCGGTTGCCATACGCAAATCATCGCGGCCCCGGAACCCCCTTGAGCGCTTCGCTCCTAATTTCAAATGAGATCTTATAAAAACCAGCTGACCGGATTACATCAAGCGCATGAGTAACATTCAGGTGAACCGAGTCCCGATCGCCTCGAACGAACACCTTGGCCTCTGGAGCTGATTGGTGCACCTTGCGCAAGCGATCCAGCAGTTCTTCGTCGGAGATTTCGTCCTTGTCGAAGAAGTAATGGCCATCCTTATCGACAGAGACGCTGATGTACTCGCGCTTTGTCTGTGTCTGACCTGAAACACCCGAGGGCAGGTTCACTTTAATCCCTTTCATGTGCACCTGGCTCAAACTCACCATCATGAAACTCGCAAGCAGAAAGAACATGATGTCGATCAACGGGATGATCTCGATCCGCGCTTTTTTGTGAGGAATGGGTGAGGTTACGTGCATTTCAATACCTTAAATCGACGAGCCTTTCCCGGTGGTTTGGGTTGTTCCGGCGATCTCCATCTCACGCTCCGCGGTTTGCGCTCCCAACATCACCTCCAGGTTTGTGGCTGCCGTCTGCAGTTCAAACTCTAAGTTAGACACTCGGGAAGTGAAAAAGTTAAAGGGAATCAGAGCGAAGATTGCAATACCAAGACCGCAGGCCGTGGCAATGAGCGCCTCCGCGATACCGCCGGTGACCGCCTGCACAGCGAGCTCTTCGTTACCGAGAAAACTGAACGACCTGATAAGACCGGTAATAGTGCCCAACAAGCCGAGCAACGGCGCAAGTGTGACCAGCGTGTCCATCACAACGAGGAATCGACCGGCGCGTTTGATCTCGATGCCGGCAGCAACCTGTAATGCGCCTTGCAACGAGGCATGTTGGTGATTGAGACCATTCCACATCATACGCAAAACCGGATCGCGCGATCCGCGGGAAAGCCTCGAAGCCTCCTCGAGATCGCCGTTTTCAATCGCGGTAAACACTTTCTCGATGCGTTTCGGATCACGTCGAAACCAGCGGCCGGTCCACCAAAAAATTCGCTCGATCACCACGGTGAGCCCGATGATCGATACAATCAAAATCGGCCACATGATTGGACCGCCCTTGTGGAACTTGTCGATCAACCAGTTGCTCCCGAGCACGCCGCCGGTAGTTTCGGGAGAGGCCGAAGCAGCTGGCGAGGCACTCGCAGCGGCGGTCGCGGCAGGACTCTCGGCGCCGGCCGGTGCAGGGCTCGTCACTGCGCCTGGCACTCCAGGCTGCCCTGGCGCTGCGGGTTGTCCAGGCGCTCCGGGTGGTTGTCCAAGCGCTCCGGGTTGTCCAGGCGCTCCGGGTGGTTGTCCAGGCGCTCCGGGTTGTCCAGGCGCTGCCGGTTGCTGCGCTGCAGGCTGCCCAGGGGCTGCAGCCTGCCCTGGCGGAACGTTAGTAGCAGGCGCCTGCCGTGCCGCGGCAGCCGGACTCGTACCTGCTGCAGGCGGAGCTTGTGCCGGTGGCGGAGATTGCGCGAGCGAAATCAGTGCAAACGCGAGTGAGCATAGACAGGTTGCAAGTAGTGTTTTCATAGTTGAAGCAGGAGTTTGATCTGACCGATTCGATTTCGAGACAGGTTTTCTCTTATCGCAGACGACTTGCTTGCGAGTCGAGCAAAACTTTTCATTTTTTTCGGCGACGATTACGTCGAGGTCGCATCTCTAAATCGAAATATCTCTACTGCTGGGATGTAAGGCAAGTGTTTCAAGTTGTAATAATTGAGCTTTCTTCCGCATCGCACCCGAAGCGCGCTCGGCGATCGAAACGCGATTGCGCAGGCGCGGCCAATTGTCGATTGCTGTTTCCAATTGATCTTCGGTGTGAATTGGCCCGACACCGGAGGGCGTTCCGGTTAGAATCACATCGCCCGGCAAGAGTGTGAGCGACTGACTCGCGAATGAAACAATCTGCGCGACCGAATAAATCATTCGACTCGTTCGTGTGCTCTGGCGCAGCTCGCCATTCTGCCAGAGCTCCAGTGAAACATCGGAAACATCCGCATCGGCATAAACGAACGGCCCAATCGGTGTGTACGTATCAAACGATTTGCAGCGGCCAAATTGCTTCTCGCTCTTTTGTAGATCGCGATCGCTGACATCGAGAGCGATTGTGTAACCGAAAACAAAATCGAGCGCGCGTTTCACAAGGACGTCTTTCGCGGTCTTGCCAAGCACCACGGCCAACTCCGCTTCGAAATCGGTTTGATGCTCGGGAAAAGCAATTTCGATTGTACTGTCGTGTGGCAAAAGCGAAGTCGGAGCCTTGAACCAGATCAGCGGTGTGCCCAGCGGCGTCCGCTTCATCTCCGCGATATGATCGGCATAATTTAACCCGACCGCGATTAATTTCGATGGCGCAACTGGAAGATCGATCTGTAAATCTGCGACCGGCAATACTTCGCCCGTGGGTTGGATTTCAATCCAATAAGGCTGTGCCAGCTCGTGCACTGTCTCGCCACGCAACTCCCCGTAGAAAAAACGATCGCCCGATCTAAATCCGCCAAACGTTCTCATCGCCTGTCATCCCGAGCCGCACAGACAGCCAGGGATCTCACAATCGAAACTTAGCATACCGAAGCTGCCCCGTGTAATCTCTCAGGCTGCGTGAGACCCTTCACGCTCGCTCAGAACTGACAGAGCGTGCGTGTTTATTTCGGCACAACACCCACAAAGTCGCGCACAGGCTTTTGCCCTGGAATCGAAAACCCGCTGCCATTCTCCCGCGCAAACCAAAATGCGCTTGAGGAACCGCCGTCGAGATTTAGTCCGCGGTCGATTTTCAACTCCCCAGCAATTGGTGTTGTAGCAAGGATCATTGCCAGGTCCGCGAGCGAAACTTCCGACGAAACACCGAGCAATGCGCAATCGTGCGTTGCTGTCGCGGCAAAAGTTCGCCGCGCCCGCTGAGAATCATTTAAGCCACGAACGCGCTGGGACACATCAACCAGAAATGGGCCGCACTGAATTGCAGCAGTAATTTTTTGCGACCGTGAAAATTCACGGGCCCGCACGATTTGCACTCCGCGGGGCGACGCCATCAGCACCCCGGTAATCAGGCGCGCGCGCCGCAGCGGCTCTATCATTTGCTCATTCACGATTCGCAAGCCAATCGGTTCGAAATTCGCATCGAAATAGCCGCCGTTCACTGCGGACGCGTAGTTTTCGCGTTTCATCACCCCGGCGAGCGGTTGGCCATCAGGATTATCGATCACTCGCAACGTACATGATTTGGCGGAGAAAACGGCAAGATCGAGATCGGCACGCTGATCTGCAGCCGTGTCTTCTACAACAATGTGTCGGTGCTCGATTCCTGCGCGACCCGGTTCCGATTTGACTGAGAGAACCTTCCAGTCCGCATGTGCGGCAGAGGCTACGGCGAAATAAAGGACGAGAGTCCTAAGCCTTCGCACCGTATTTGTTGATCAAACCTTGAAAGCGCGGATCGCTGCGCACTGGATCCCAAACCGGATTTACTTTGAGCGCTTCTGTGGTGACAGGGCTCGGTCGGCTTAGCAATACACCGAGAGTCTCAATCGCGCGATCGTTATCGCCCAGAATTGCGTAAACCTCAGCCGCCCCCGCCATAATCTCCGGGCCGCCAAATGCATCGGTTTCAGGAAGCAGTTCAGTCGCGCGTTGCGTTTCTCGCAGCGCTGACTCTCTTTCGCCAAGGTACGCGAGAACTTTTGCCAATTGAATGTGGGTGTCCGGGTTGTCAGGACTCCGCGTTAGTTGCTCTTGGACGGTGCTTTTCGCCTTCACGAAAGCCGCTCGCGCTCCCGACTCATCGCGAAGCGCCCTTCGAGCAAAGCCGATGTAGTAGTACTTGCTCCACAGGTGCCCCGGAAAAGCAGCGATCTGCTCATCTGGCAGCTTCTCCGCTGCCTCCAGTCCCTCTTGGTACTTGCGTTCCAAGAGAAATACGTTCACCCGCGCGTTGGCGGCCTTGAGTCTCTGTTCGTCGGTCAGAGGAGCGGAGTTCAGGAGCTCAAATCCTTTCTCCGCGACACTGAAATCGCCCTTTTCAAAAATGGCCAACTTCGATTTGACTTCCCACAGCGCGAATCCGGTGGGGTTCAATGCGAGAGCGCGGTCGATAGTCTGGTTGGCTTTGCCGAAGTCTCGTAACATCTCATAGTTGAATGCCAGATTCTGCAGCGGCCACGTGTCTTTCGGATTCAAGCTGGCGGCCTTTTCCATGTTTGCAGTGGACTCTGCCCATTTGCCCTGCCGGCGTTGGATTGCGCCGATAGCGAGATAAACTTCGGAATCGTTAGGTAATCCGCGCTGCGCGATTTGAAATTCTTTTAATGCCGCGTCGTAATTGTTGTCGCCGTAGTAGTAGGAGAAGCCTAACGCTAGATGCGCCTCCGGCAGGTCAGGCTGTAGCTGCAAGGCTCGCTCGGCCAGATTGCGCGCTTTCTGGCGGCGTTCCGGGGTACGATCGACGTCGTGCAGGAACCAGCTTTCCAATTGTGAATAGCGAGCTAAGGCGACGGCGAAGTTTGGGTCCAGCTCGACAGCCCGTGCATAAAGCTGCTCGCTCTGCTTCAGTTTTCCGACGTCTTCAACTTCGCAGGAAAGATTGTGCGCCTGCACGAAAGCCAGGTATGCCTCGCCGTTCTCGGTTGGTTTTCGTGTCATCTGCGATTGTTCCCCAGGCGAAAGCTTCGCCTGGAGCGCTTCGGCGATTTTTTGGGCGAGATCGCTTTGGATTGCGAAGACATCAGTTACATCGCGATCGTAATCGCTTGCCCAAACGTGCTCGTCGCTGTTCGCGTCGATCAACTGGACGTTGACGCGAACCTTGTTTCCGGACCGGCGAACGCTGCCTTCGAGAATGTTCGAAACACCAAGGGCTTTGCCTATGTCCCGAACGTTTGTGGCTTTATCCCTGTACTGCATCACCGAAGTCCGAGAAATCACCTTCAGGTCGCCTATCTTCGACAAACTGGTAAGCACGTCGTCCTGAATACCGTCAGCGAAGTAAGCGTTCTGTGGATCGTCGCTTAAATTCTGAAACGGCAACACCGCAATCGACTTGTCTACCTTGTGCGCGGAAGCGCGCGGCAGCACAAAAAATCCGACGGCGGCGGACATGACCACGCCCGCTGCCGCAAGCATAACAACATTGCGGCGGAGCTGTCTGCGCGGGGCCACTGTTGGCGTCGTTCTTATCCCTTGTGCCGTGACGTCGAAAGCCCAGGCCAGAATCAAAGCAATGGGAAAACCAATCAGTAAAAGGACAATCACCAGACGCAGCGCCCAGTTTGGCAATTCCCAGGCTGGAAACGCAGCAGAAGCAAGCTGGATGATGCCACCCGCCGCGATCACATAAGCCGCCGCCACCCGGTAAACCTTTCGCCGTTTCACCTCCTCGAAGAAACCGCTCATAAAAAGAGATTGGGTTTGCACAGGACGATACTAGAAAGGCGTGGGTTAGACACAAAAAGTGCCTGCCGCGTTCACTTCACATGGCGGTCATTCGCTTTGCGAATTGTTCTTGCGCCATTCACGGTGATGGCAGTTTAACGAGAAGCCGACGCTAAGCTTTCGCGTCGTGCCTCTCGATCAAAGCCTGAAAGCGCGGATCGCTTCGCAGCGGGTCCCAGACCGGATCGAGTTTCAAAACGGGAGCTGTGATTCCACTGGGCGTATTCAGCGAATGCTCGAGGAGTTGAAGCGCCTGATCGCTTTCACTTGTCCACGTGTAAATTTTGGCGAGCTCAAGCGTAGCTTTTGGTCCAGAGAGAGCATCCTGAGATTCGGGCAGAAGGTCGACCGCGCGTTTACCCTCAGCGATGGCCGCCTTCTTCTCACCAAGCCCGGCGAGAATCTGACCGACCAGCGCGTGCCGGAACGCGTTATCGGGGCTTTCGCGCAAGGCTTTTTCTGCAATAGGTCGAGCACGTTCGAAGGCAGAGCGCGCCTTTTCTTTGTCATTCAAAAAAGTATAAATCACACCCTCGAAAAATTCTCTTGGCTTATCCTCATAAGGGACGGCTTGAGGCAATTGCTTTAAAGTGGCAAGAGCTTCCGGAAATTTTCGTTGCAGCATGAAAAGTTGCATCCAGCCGAACGTGACGAGACCCTCCGGATCGACCCCTGGTGGCATATCCGCCAGGTCTTTCTGCATCTTGCTCAGGTCTCCTTTCCAATCGAATGCAAGCATTGCCTTTGCCGCGCGCGCGCCAAGCGAATCGGGCGCGGCTTCGATCGCACGATCGAAAATCTTGTCTGCGTTTTCGAAGTTTTTGTTGGCGCGGTAATTGTCGGCGAGATTTATGAGGATAAAAGCGTCCTTTGGACTGAGCGATACCGCTTTCTCCATGTTAGCTGTCGACTCCGCCCACTTGCCTTGACGCCGCTCAATCGCTCCAATCGCCATGTAAACTTCGGCCGAATTTGGCAGACTTCGTTTCGCGATCGCAAATTCGTCCAGCGCTGCCTCGTAATTGCGCTCACAATAGTAATGATAAAAACCCAGCGCCAGGTGCGCCTCAGGCAGTTCCGGTTGTAACTGAACGGCTCTAGCGGCCGCCGCTCCCGCTTTTTCCTTTCGCGCAGGCGTTGGATCGAAGGTGTGATAGATCCAATCGTGGACCCATGCCAGTCCGGCAAAGGCTTCTGCAAAGTCCGGATCGAGTCTTGTTGCCTGTTCAAAAAGTTGCTCGGCCTTTTCTGTGTCGGCGCGAAATTTGTCTGGACGCGTGAACAAATCGTGAGCTTGCACAAATGTCAGATAGGCTTCGCCATTTGGGGTCGGCTTACGCTCGATCTGCGCCTTTTCCGTAGGTGACAGCTTGGCTTGCAATTCACGCGCGATCTTTTGTGCCAGATCAGTTTGAATCGCGAACACATCGGTCAAATCACGATCGTAATCTTCCGCCCATAGGTGCTCGTCATTCGAGGCATTGATTAATTGCACGTTCACGCGCACACGATTGCCAACGCGGCGAACGCTGCCTTCCAAAATGGTAGCCACGCCGAGCGCTTTTCCGATTTCACGAACGTTGGACGCTTTTCCCCGATACGACATGACGGAGGTGCGCGAGATCACTTTCAGATCGCCAATCTTCGACAAATTGGTGAGCACGTCGTCCTGAATCCCGTCGGCGAAGTAGGCGTTGTCTTTCTCGTTGCTGAGATTTTCAAACGGCAACACCGCGATCGACTTGTCGATTTTGCGCGCTGAGACACGAGGCAGAAGAAAGAATCCGGCGGCGGCGGAAATGATCACGCCGGTTGCGACGAGCATGATTATGTTGCGCCGGCGATGCCTCCGCGGCACCGCAGTTTCTGGGGTTGCACGGATGCCTTGCGCAGTGATGTCGTACGCCCAGGCAAGCATGAGCGCGATCGGAAAGCCGAGGAGCAACAGGACAATGACAAAGCGCAGCGCCCAGTTTGGCAATTCCCACGCCGGAAATGCAGCGGAGGCCAGTTGTATGGCGCCGCCGGCAGCGATGATATAGGCTGCCGCCACGCGGTAGACCTTGCGCCGCTTCACTTCGTCGAAGAAGCCGGTCATGGCTATGGGTTTGAGTTTGTCGACGACAATATTGACAGGCAAAGGACCTCTGGCGTTCACTTTATACCGGTCGCGAAGACAGTTTGGAAATGCGGGCTTTGTTTCTCTCGCGCGACGACGCTCACCTCGATCTCCCGGAAACCGCTTTTTTCCAAGAGCTGATGCAACCGCACTTCGCTAAAGCCGAGCCAGTGGTCTGCGTAAAGTTCACGGGCCTTTTCGAAGCGGTGACTTAACAGGTCGAGAATGACCAAACGACCGCCACGCTTCAGAATCCGGTGAGCTGCATCGATGGCGCGCTCAGGGTGAATGGCATGATGCAAAGCCTGGCTTAAAATCGCAAGATCGATGCTGTTTTTCGCAATCGGTGGGTCTTCAATATCGCCTAGACGATATTCGAGATTGTCGAATCCGTGTTTCTTCGCCAGCGCTGAGCCGAACTCGACCATCTTGGGCGAATTGTCTACGGCGATGACCTTGCGCGCTTTTTTTGCCAACAACTGCGAAAGTGTCCCCTCACCCGCGCCGAGGTCGGCTACAGTGAGCGGCGGCAGCAAGGCGATCAGCGTGTGTGCGAGCGCTTTCCAGGATCGGCCCGGCACGTAACCTCGGCCAAATTTGCCGGCAAGTTCATCGAAGTATTTCCGGGCTTTGTCCTGACGCTTGTGCAGGACGAGCTTAAGGCTTGTACGATCGCGCGCGGTTTCCGGCAGTTCGCGCGCCAGCAGTCGCGTGATTTCCGCCGCGCGCTCCCGTTGCGCGCTCTGCCCATTGTGGTCCGCTCCGTAATACACATTTTTTCCTACCCGTCGATCGGCCACAACGCCCGCCCGTTTCAACTGAGCAAGGTGACTGGAGATGCGCGACTGGCCCATGCCCAAAATTTGCTGCAACTCCGCGACGGAAAGCTCTTCCTGCTCGAGCAGAAGCAGCAAACGCAGTCGGGTAGGATCTGCCAATAATCGCAACAAATTAATGGTTGACGTCATTCTAGCGGCCAACGATATATCGACGCATCATGATTGGTCAATATGATCCCAGCGTTGAAGCGTTCAATCGTTGAACCGTTGAATCGTTTTGACGAATCGAAAAAGGTCTCTCCGCATTAACGTTTTAACGCTTCAACCCTTTAACGCTTTAACGTTCTTAAGCCATGTCCCGCCATTATATCTTTTCTTCAGAGTCTGTCACCGAAGGCCATCCTGACAAAGTTTGCGACACTATCAGCGATTACGTTCTCGACGCCTGTCTCGAACAGGATCCGTTGAGTCGCGTGGCTTGCGAAACCCTCGCCAAGGGTAACCTCGTCGTGCTGGCGGGCGAAATTACGAGCAACGCGAAGTTTGATTTTGAGGAGCGGGTCCGCGCTGGCATTCGCGACATCGGCTATGTGAACGGCGATTGCATTTTTCACGCAGACACCTGCCGGGTGATTTGCGAAATGAGCGAGCAATCGCGCGATATCAAACAAGGCGTCGATAGTGTTGCAGCGGAAGGGAAAACCACGGACGAACAGGGCGCTGGCGATCAAGGGTTGATGTTTGGTTTTGCCTGCAATGAAACGCCAGAACTGATGCCGGCGCCGATTTCGTTCGCGCATAAGTTGGGACGCGAGCTAACGCGGTTGCGCAAATCAGGCCAGATCCCGTGGTTGCGCCCCGACGCCAAAACGCAGGTCTCGATTGAATACGATGGCTACAAGCCTGTGCGAGCCACAACCGTGGTCGTTTCCTCACAGCATGCAGAAGATGTGAAACAAAAGGAAGTCCGTGAAACCCTGACGGAACTCCTCATCAAGAAAGTCATGCCGGCGGAATGGCTGGACGCAAAGACGAAGTACCTAATTAATCCGACTGGCCGATTTGTGATCGGCGGCCCCGAAGGCGATGCAGGCATAACCGGCCGCAAAATCATCTGTGATACCTATGGCGGAATGGGACGTCACGGTGGTGGCGCATTTTCAGGGAAAGATCCCACGAAAGTGGATCGCAGTGCCGCTTACATGGGGCGGTGGATCGCAAAGAATGTTGTCGCATCGGGTTTGGCGGAGCGATGTGAAGTCCAATTCGCGTATGCCATTGGTCACCCAGAGCCAGTCAGCGTGAGTGTCGATACGTTCTGCACCGGCAAAGTGGATGAGGAGAAGTTGGAGCGCGCAATCTGGGAAGTTTTTAATTTCAAACCCGCTGAAATTATCAAGCAGCTCAATCTGCTTCGGCCGATCTATCGGAAGACAACCAATTACGGTCACTTCGGGCGTATTGATGATGTTGACTCGCTTACCTGGGAAAAGACCGACAAGGCGGACGCGCTGAAGCAGGCTGTAAAGTAACCCAAACGCTGTTCATGAATACGACAATCACTGATCTGAAGACAAAGCAGGATTACAAAATCGCCGATCTTTCACTCGCCGATTTTGGAAGAAAAGAAATTTCGATCGCGGAAAAGGAAATGCCGGGTTTGATGGCGATTCGGGAAAAGTACGCACCGCAAAAACCACTGGCAGGTGTGCGGATCACTGGATCATTGCACATGACGATTCAGACCGCGGTGTTAATCGAGACACTTGTCGATCTTGGTGCGAC
>Ga0137404_10001087_pt1 | contig 17719 bp, 22 predicted proteins | sample CZOMad2_1_16fung_FD_108285 | JGI IMG/M metagenome (GOLD analysis project Ga0137404, IMG submission 108285) | Vadose zone soil fungal communities from Angelo Coast Range Reserve, California, USA - CZOMad2_1_16fungal (Illumina Assembly) | ecosystem: Environmental > Terrestrial > Soil > Vadose...
CAACATGGCGATGATATTCACGGGGACCCGCCATTTTCGGCACTAAGATCTAGTTCCTCTAGGACTAGCGAGAACGAGCGATCGCATTGTTCTTTTCCATTTTATCTTCAGCAACGCACTGAAGTATCTGGTTGGCATTTTGTAAAGCGGCAAAACATTGCCGCACTCCAAAACGCAAGCGCGTAATGTGCGCTCGCAGTCACGGCCACGTTTTGGAGTGCGGCGGTGCTCTGCCGCTTTTGGATAATGGTGTTAAGCACGTGCTCAGGTCCGAAAGCAAACTTCCTGAAAGCCGTTTCAAGGCTTTTCTCTGTTTGGCGATTGCACCGGGCTGAAGCCCGGTGTTAATGAGAATTCGTTACGCATTTTGCGAGATTCTATAAAGCCCATGTCTCGGTCGGTTCAGTCTCCGCGCATCATTAACATTGAAGATTTGCGGCGCGCGGCGAAGCGCCAACTTCCCCGTGTCGTGTTCGACTACATCGATGGGGGTGCCGAGGACGAATGGACGTTGCGGGCGAATTCTCGCGCATTTGAAACGGTGACATTTCGGCCGCGCTGCGCGGTCGCAACACCAGTGTGCGATATGCGCACCACAGTGCTTGGCACTTCCCTCTCCATGCCACTGATTCTTGCGCCCGTCGGCAGCAGCCGCCTTATCCATCCGCGCGGAGAAGAAGCTGCCGCGCTGGCCGCGGGTGCGGCCGGAATTCCGTATGTGCTTTCAACTTTTTCGGGCTGCCGTCTGGAAGACGTCGCCGCTGCATCGAGCGCACCGATGTGGTATCAGCTTTACCTGGCCGGAGGACGCGACTGCGCGTTGCCGGCAATTGAGCGCGCGAAAGCTGCCGGCTTTTCCGCGCTCGTTGTCACAATCGACACCGCGGTGGCCGGTATGCGGGAACGCGATTTTCGAAATGGCGTTAAAGAACTTCTGAGCGGCAAAATTCAATCGATGCTGCCGTTTGTAAGTCAGCTACTGATGAAACCTCGCTGGCTCGCTGGGTTTCTAACCGATGGCGGACTAATGAAGTTCCCGAATGTCGTCGTACCGGGGAAGGGGCCGATGTTGTACGCCGATGTTACTGCCGCCCTCGAGCAGTCCGTGGTGACTTGGGATGATCTCAAGTGGATTCGCCAGGCATGGAACGGACCTATTGTGATAAAAGGAATCCACACCGCAGACGACGCCCGCCGCGCGGTGGACGAGGGGGCAAAGGCGTTGGTCGTTTCCAATCACGGCGGCCGGCAGCTCGACCGCGTTGCGCCGAGTTTGCAAATTTTGCCTGAAATCGTGGCAAGCGTTGGCGATCGCATCGAGGTCCTGTTGGATGGTGGCGTCCGTCGTGGCGGTGATATTCTCAAGGCGCTCTGTCTAGGTGCCCGAGCCGTCATGGTCGGCCGTGCCTACGCCTATGGGCTCGGCGCAGCCGGCGAGGCGGGTGTTGCACGAGCAATTGAGATCTTGCGCGCCGATCTGATCCGCACTCTCAAGCTCCTTGGCTGCGCATCAATCGCAGACTTGGATCAATCATATGTAGATGTTCCCGTGGATTGGCGGCAACGACAGACCAACTGACGGACGCCGATCGTCACCGAGGCGTTACTTGGCGACTGTCTCTATCTCCGATTCTCGGTTCCACGTTCTTCGCTTCAGTTTGTTAGAGACCTGTGGATTGCCGAGATTATCTTTGTAGAGGTTAAACAAGTGCAGACGCAGACCGTGCTTCACCTCGCATTCGCCCAAATCGTGTAAATACGGTTGCAGTGCCGATACTGGGACAGATCGTCGGCCAGATGCTTGGGCAAAAAAATATGCCCGGCATCGCCGCAATCCAACACCCGTTGCGCGACGTTGATTCCCGATCCCGCAAAGTTCGTTTTGTCGTTAACGTCTCTGATCGGATTGACTGGACCGCTGTGAACTCCCATTCGCATTTGGATGTGCGGATACTCTTGCAACACCTTGCTAATCTCGAGCGCACAGCGCACCGGCTCTTCCGGACTGTGGAAAAAAAGGAGCGCCATCCCATCGCCGGTAGGCACTCTGCGAGGGCTACTGCGACGCCGGACTCGGCGTGCCCGCCTGCGACAACTCGAGCTTAATTTATGGCCGAAAGATCAGAGGCACTCCGACAGATTGTCGAAAAAATACGTGATGACGCAGAGCAGGCGCTGAAGCTGCTCGGGCATTCCGAAGAAGAACGATCCCTGGCTTGGAAATGCCAACGATGTAGTCACATCAAGCATTTCACCCGACCGGTTTTGGCCGATGTCGCAGCACCGTGCCCAAAATGCTGCAGCGAATTATTTCAACCAATCGGCCGCTAAACACCAACGAGACCGCGCGATTGAGTGATCTTTCACCACGCGCCCGTAAGTCACAACAGGCTTTTCCTCCGCACGCACAACGAAACGGCTTCCGTCGCCATCGTGCACTTCAGCAATCCAAATTGTTCGCCCGCCGGAATCCACGGCTGCGACGCAGCCCCAACTCCAACCGGATTCGGCGTGAAAATTGATTTGGTTATGTTGTCGAAACTTATGAACCTGTGTGTCCGACCGCTTGCAGCCGAGGATTTTGATCGCTTCATCAATTATTGGCTTGGGCTTTCACAACTGGAGCTCGAGCGCTTAGGAGTCGCAATCGATCGCCTGCCGTCAGCCGCTCGAATGCGCTCTAACCTGGAGGCGATGCTCGCTGCGCCGGATGATGGCGTGCGCAGTTTTGTGCTTGTCTGGTGCATCAACGGCGAGGCGATCGGCCATTCGTCACTCAAAGACATCGTACCGGCTGACTTTGGAAGCATTCATTTGCACATGTGGCGCGCGGATTTGCGCGGCAAAGGACACGGGCCGCATCTTTTCTGTCTGGCGGTAGTCGATTTTTACGAACGATTTAAGCTGAAGCGCATCGTTTGCGAACCTAAAGCTGATAATCCGCCCCCGAATCGGCTGCTGCAACGGATAGGATTTCCGCTCATCTCGAGGCGCATCGGGAGATCATCGGAACTGAGCACGATCTGCAAGCTCAATCGTTACGACATCGTCCGCGAAATCGCTGAAGATTATTTGCTTACGCGCGCGTCGCACAAAAACGAAGCCAGAAACGAGACCCAACGATAACTTTATCGTCCTCACGCAATCGGACACGCAAAGTTTTAGAGCCGGTCACATAATGCAGTGATTCACGTTTATGATGATGCTGGCAACGTGATCGACACACCCGAGCATACTGGCGATTTCAAAGAGCCGTGAAGCGGGCTTGCCATTATGCAGCCTTTTAGCGGATATTCCCTCTATGGAGCTAGAAATAGATTGCGATGCAATCTAACTCTCGTTAGGCCCAAAAACATATGGCACATAGATGCAGTTCACCGGGTTGCGCACTCTACCTTCCGAACAGTTACCCCTTGGGAAAGTGCCCATGGCACGCCGCGCCCGGTAGCGGTCCAGTTAAGATAAGCGCAGCGATTGCTATCGCCGCAGCTGGACTCGGCGGCGGCATCGCTTACAAAAAGTTTCGGGAGTATCTGCGTGAGAAGAAACTGCGGCAACAGCGATACGCGGCGTCTTCTGAACCCGTCAAAAAAGCTTCGCCGAAACAGCGCAAGCGTAAAGCCAAACCCTCGACTCGAAGAAAGCGCCGGGTCTAACCAGGCGATGCAGCCAGTCGCTGGCCGGACGCGATGAGGTTATCTTGATTTACTGGAGTGACGGGCCGAATTGCTCGCTCCAACTCCAGAGACGCTGGTTGCTTTCATCGGCACGCACAATGAACCGCTGGCCGTCGCCCCGATGCGCGTTAGCAAATCTAGATTTTCGCCGTTCGCGTTTCAGCTCAGCCCTTTCGCGTTAGGGGCGAGCAGTTCCATGAGGCGCGCCTCGTAAGAATCACATGTTGGGGGAGAATCACATGTTGGGGACTCGCCATTTGGCTGGACCCATTCGGGATGTTGGATCCGCAGGTCATCGTGAATCTGTTGCAGCAACGCGGCCACCAATCCGCTTTGCTGCAGGGTAGCGGTAGATGCAGCAATGTAGTTTCTTCTGTTTTTCATACATGTCTTTTTTCCGGTGTTGGCTGTTCCAAATCCGTCTGTCTAGAGGTTCGGGTCGTCGATTTGAATTCCACAAACGCAGTACCCTTTTTGAATTTTGAATGACCTGGTTGCGTTTATCTCGGTGCCGCCGCCATTGCGTTAGCCAATAAAAAGATTGGCCAGATGGCCGTGACCACAATTATCCCGAAGGCGACTAGCTCAGATAAGTAATTGGGCTGTGCCCGATAGGCGTATCGATCAGTGAAGAAACGAGAAGCGCGAACGCGCATCGACTTTGTAGTTTTCATATCCGTAATATCGACAGCCACTTCGATGCGCGCGTTGCACCGCAAAAGTAACGCTGCTGTCACTTCTCGCACCCACACACTCGGTCGCTTGTGGTAGACCGAAGTTGGCGATACCGTCGATTACGCGAAGTTTGGCAGCCACTCACATGATGTTGTGATTCACGTTTATGATGGCGCATGCAATGTGATTCAGACGCTGGAGCACAAGGGCGATTTCAAGGAGTGGTGAAGGCTTGCCACGGTGCAGCCTTTTAACGCATTATTCCCTCTGTGGAGCAAGAAATAGACTGCAAAATGCAATCTAATTCTCGTTAGATCGTGCCCGCAGCGCATAATGAACGCTAGAACTCAACTCCGTATACTCGCAGGTATTTTTGCTACTTGGAGCCCCAAGACAAAAATCATTACGGAACGCGATTACGAGATAAATGGTTGTCTCGCTCATTCGTTCACTATCGAATATCAGACGGACAAGCCGTCATTTCGGCGGATGGATTGCTTGCTCACGAAACCCGACCTGAATGTCATAGGGTATATGTCACCTAACGACGTGGCCTTAGAGGAGAATACGTGCAAATCGCTGTTTAACAGCATTTCCATCAAAGCAAAATGGGTCCTATGAGGATCTAACCCGACGATGCAGGCAACCGCTGACCGCTCCGATGCCTCACTTTCGATGACTAAAACACAACCATTCCAGCTTCCGCTAGTTCCCGCCAGCGGTGGCTGATCTTGTTCTCGTTAGGCGGTCGGATTCTCCCGCGAAAATACCATGCGAGAAGAGTTATTGAAGTTGGAAAAGGAATTCGCGCTGGCAGTCGCCAATAACGATGCGAACGCGATCGGAGATTTCCTCGCCGACGATTGGATCATCGTCGATCCAGATGGAGGTATCGTCGACAAGTCGCGTTTTCTCGGGGTGATCAGATCTGGTGCTTTATCCCACGAAATGATGGAATCCGATGACGTGAGAGTCCGTACCTACGAAAACACCGCTGTCGTTACGGCATTGACTACAACCAAGGGGAGATTCATGGGGCAGGATTTCACCTCTTGTGAACGCGCCACGGATATTTTTGTGAAGCAAGACCACCGGTGGCAGTGCGTGTTTACACAGCTTACACGATTCACCAAGAAATGAAGTTTGCAGAGGAAAAGCCTCAATTTCGCCAAATTCCACTATGCACCCCGACGCATGTAACCATCGCTCCAGCCAACCGCTGAGCATCCCATGCACGTTTACGAAGTCAGAACGCGTATAGAAATCTTCGGGACTTTTACGAGGATTCGTCCAATCATAGTTAGACATCACGCTCGCGCGCATGAAATCCCCGCTCCTTGCATCCAGCGTTATTCTAGCAGTCTGCACAACAGTGTGTGGCCAGCAGCAAGACCAAGGTGTCGAGAAGCGGCTCAGCGATCTCGAAAAGCGCGTAACCGCACTTGAGAAGGCTTCGCCGCTTTCATCGCCCCTGAACACCGCGTCACCAACGCCAACCTTAGCGACCAAATCGCCCCTGGAACTTGTAGCATGGGACGCTCATCTCGTTCGCGGAGAAGACTCCTATTCCAAGTACAAGATTTCTCTCACGCTAAAGAACAACTCAGACAAAGACATTAAGTTTATCGACGCCACAGTCCAGTTCGCAGACTTACTCGGCTCGCACATCTACGACATTAACATCAATTCAGATCATCTTATCCCGGCCGGACAGAGCATCACGGACACTGATGAGTATCCTATCAACCAGTTAATGCCAGAGCAGGCCCGTCTCGCGCAGATGAAGAAAGAAGACGTCAAAGCTACGTTGTTGGCATCGAAGCTTATATTCATGGACAACAGTATTGGTGAGTATGCACCATGAGGCCCAACCAGGCGCTGCAGCCAACCGCTGACCCGCGTGGTCCATGCACGTTTACGAGATTCGCCCGCGTAAAGATCATCGCGGCGTCGATCTAATTTCCGATGCGCTGCCATTCGGTCGCCTGTGGTACGCTAAACCGGATGCGGCCAGCAATGTTCGGCCAGTTTTACCTATGAGAAGAGGCGGGGGCGGGAATCGAACCCGCGAATAGCGGTTTTGCAGACCGCGACCTTACCACTTGGCTACCCCGCCGATATGCGAGCGCACAATATCGTTGCAGCGGCGCTTGTATCAAGCGCCGACCGCAGATAGACGCTCGCTGCGGCGAGCGCCTCTACAAGACCCTGGCTTCAACCTTTCAACGCCAAAGCTTTTGCGAGCAGGGTGCTTTAACGCTTCGGCGAATCCGGTTACCGTGACGGCGTGACGAAGTCTTCCGAATTCTTTGCTCGCGCGCAGAAACGCATTCCGGGCGGGGTTAACTCGCCAGTCCGCGCATTTCGCAATATTGGCGGCGACCCGTTTTTTATCGCGCACGCTGAGGGCGCGAAAATTTGGGATGTCGATGGCGACGAATACATCGATTACGTCAGCAGCTGGGGACCGGCGGTTCTTGGCCATGCGCCGAAAGTAGTCGTAGATGCCGTGGGCGAGGCTGCCACGCGTGGCCTAAGCTTCGGAATTTCAAATCCGCTCGAGGTGGAAATGGCAGAGTTAGTCTGCGACTGGATGCCATCGATCGAGAAAGTGCGGATGGTGAACAGCGGCACGGAAGCGACCATGTCGTGCATTCGCCTCGCACGCGCGTTCACGCGACGTGACAAGATCATCAAGTTCGACGGCTGTTACCACGGTCATGTCGATGCATTGCTGGTGAAAGCCGGCAGCGGCGCACTGACGCATGGGCGACCGGATAGTGCCGGCGTCCCGCAGGCATTCGTCGATCTCACGATTTCGCTGCCGTTCAACGATTCGGATCTTGTGCGGAAGTCTTTTGGTCAGAACAAAGGACAAATCGCAGCGGTAATTGTGGAGCCCATTCCCGCCAACGCGGGACTTTATTTTCCCACCGACGATTTCCTGCCGAGCTTACGTGAGGAATGTACAAGGAACGGCGCGCTCCTGATCTTTGACGAAGTAATCACCGGCTTCCGTGTCGCGCGCGGTGGCGCGCAGGAAATTTACGGAATTAAACCCGATCTGACCGCGCTGGGGAAAATCATTGGCGGCGGTTTACCGGTTGGCGCATTTGGCGGACGCGCCGCAATAATGGACCAGGTTTCACCAGATGGTCCGGTGTATCAGGCCGGGACATTGTCCGGAAATCCGCTGGCACTGGCCGCGGGGCTGGCGCAGTTACGCGAGCTCGATCGGATCAACGGGTGGAAGTTGCTTGAAGAATTGGGCGCGCGATTCGAAAAGCTCGCGCGGGACGCGGTTGAACACGCCAAGATCGACATCACGTTTCATCGATTCGGCTCGATGTTTTGTATGTTCTTTGCCTCTGGGCCAATTATCAATCTCGCCGGCGCGCAACGAAGCGACCTGAAAATGTTCGCCCGATTTTTCCATGCTTGTTTGAAGCGCGGCATTTATTTCGCGCCATCGCAATTTGAAACGGGATTCATTTCCACAGCCCACACCGCCGCCGATATGGATCGCACGGCGGTGGTGATGCGTGAAGCGCTTGCCGAATTGGCTTAAGCAGGACTATGTGGCGGTGAATGGCATGGCCGTTGGTATCGTCTGTGTCGATCTGCTGTTCTTTGCGCCTTTAGAGGCGTCAGAGCCTTCTGCACTGTTCTGCCTTCTTCGCATCCGCGAAATAAGACCGGGTGCCTCACCTGAACGCATCGCTATTTGCCCGGAAGGTTAGAGTTGGCCATCGCCATCATCAATTCTCTCCAAACAGTCCGTTCAGATCGGCAGAAGCAGCATTATTGGCCAGAAGGTTGAATGTGCCGTTTGTTTTGATGTCTTCCGCGGCGCGGAGAAACGCACCCCATGCAGCGAGCGCAAGGCCGGAGCCGACAGAAATGCGGCGCGCACCGAGATCGGCCAGTTGAGAAAGTGACAGCTGATGATTGAATCCTGAGACAAGGACGTTGGCTGGTTTTGGTGCAACGCTTTTCACGATCTGTGAGATCTCGTCAGGGTTACTGACGCCGGGCGCGTAGAGGCAATCGGCGCCTGCTTCGGCGTAGGCAGTGAGCCGGTCGAGGGCGGTATGTAATGGATTGGGATCGTGGACCAGCCATGCTTCGCAACGCCCGGTTAGCACGACGCCGGATTGCGAGCCGTCAATCGCAGAGCGCGCTGCGCGAATACGCTCGATCGCAGACTTTTTCTCGTACAACGGCGCATCGCTCCGTCCCGTATTGTCCTCGATCGACAATCCGGCAACTCCGGTAGCAAGACAGAGCCGCACGTTCGCTGCGACGCCTTCTGGTTCATCGGCATAGCCAGCTAGAAAGTCTGCGTTTACCGGCAGCGACGTTGCTTCAACGATTTCCTGGATGTGCGCGAGCATTTCGTCCCGCGGGACGGCACCATCGGATTTGCCACGCGAAAAAGCGAAGCCCGCCGAAGTTGTCGCGAGCGCTGTGAAGCCGAGCCGTTCCAGATAGATCGCCGTGCCGATGTCCCACGGGTTTGGAAGCATGAAACAGCCGGACTCGTGCATCGCACGAAACTCTGCAGCAGCGGATGTCTGTTTTTGCGCTAAGTTCATGTCGAAAATCTTATGCTGCTTTAGCTCAAGCGCGAGTTGGACGTACGCGTAACCCAAGGCATCTTGTCCGCCAGTCGGAGGGAGCCGTCCCGTGGCGAGACTGATGCGTCGCGCAGCTTGCCAGCCTGCAGACATTCCGGCCAGGGGTGCCCGCCCACACAACAGCCAAGATGGCTGCGTTACGCTTTCACCGGCTCGCGGCTTTCCAAATCTGTCGCAGTGGACCTTCTGCGCCGTAGATCGGATCGTTATCCGGAATTGGCAGAGCAGCAATCTTTTGATCGGCTTCCGGTCGCTCCCCTGGCTGGCCTCGAAGCAGGTCCCACTCGCGTCCGTCAGGGTAAGCCCCGACAACAGAAAAGTCCGCGCTGGCTTGGACTTTCTGGTGGGCCACACCGGCTGGAATTACAATGACATCGCCAGAACGAACCTCGAGCGTCCTACCATCCTCGCCACCAAGCCCGAGGGTCGCAGCGCCACGATAAACACCAAGGATTTCGTGCGTGGTAGTGTGATAATGGGCAAAAGAATACACGCCGTTTCGCCACGAATTGCACCAGTTGTTCTCAGCAAAACATTCTTCAAAAACGGAAGCCGGATCTTGCCCGTCCACCGTGAGTGCCCGCCGATAAACTAGTAAAGGCAGGACGCTATTCGGAAAAGTACCGTCGTCCTTAAACCTGAACTGCTCCGGTTGAACGAATTCTTCCTGTTTAATCATGCCGAGGCTGTTATGAACGACACTGCAATATCGCGCGAGCAAAGTAGAGTAGTCGTATTCCGTCAATTATTTATTCAAAACAATCGCGTATTGCCTTTACGACTATCGCGCGTATGGCACACGCGTATTGTTGAAAAGCTATGCAAAAATCAGCAGGTGTGTCCCAACTGGTAGAGCATCTTTTCCGTCATGAGGCGGGGAAAATGGTGGCGACGCTGACGCGGATTTTCGGCATCGAGCATTGGAATTTGGCCGAAGACGTGGTGCAGGAAGCGCTCTCGCGCGCATTGCAGACCTGGCCATACCGCGGGATTCCGGAAAATCCTTCCGCATGGATCATACGCGCGTCACGTAATCTCGCGCTCGACGTAATTCGGCGAGAGAAGATTTTCCGCGCGAAAGAAGACGAGATCGTGCGGTTGATCGAGCGTGACGGATCCGCACCCGAAGCTCCAATTTTTCTGGAATACGAAATTGTCGACGATCGTTTGCGGATGATATTCGTGTGCTGTCACCCAGTCATTCCGCCGGAAGCCCAGGTGGCGCTGGCGTTGAAAACACTTTGCGGCTTCAGCGTGACGGAAATCAGTCGCGCGTTCCTAACGACCGAAGCGGCAATTTCCAAACGACTGACGCGCGCGAAACAAAAAATCCAGGAGGACCAGGTTCCATTTGAGATTCCAACAGGTAAGGAGTTGACGCGGCGACTCGACAGCGCCCTGCAATCGCTCTACTTGCTGTTCAACGAAGGTTACAAGGCCTCCAGCGGCGAGAAGCTGGTTCGCGGAGAACTCTGCGATGAGGCGATCCGTCTCACGCAGTTACTGGTGCAACATCGCGCCGGGAATCAGCCCAAGACGCATGCCTTGCTTGCGCTAATGCTGTTAAATGCCGCGCGAATCCCAGCCAGGGAGGATGACGAAGGCAATCTGCTTCGACTTAAAGAACAGGACCGGACGCGCTGGGACCAGGCGATGATCGCGCGCGGCATGTTTCACCTGCACGAATCGGCTGCTGGTGCCGACGTCACCGAATACCATTTGCAAGCGGGCATTGCTGCGTGCCACGCGACGGCGATCGATTATCAATCGACGGATTGGTCCAAGATTCTTTCGCTCTACGATCGGCTGACCGAGTTCGACGATTCACCTGTAGTCGCACTTAACCGGGCAGTCGCTGTCGCAAACGTCGATGGGCCCGAAGCGGGCTTGCGAGCAGTGCGTGCTATCCATGACCGCGAAAAATTGGATTCGTACTACTTATTTTACGCAGTGGCGGGCGAACTCGAGATGCGACTGAACAATCGCGAAGCCGCTGCCGAGCAGTTTCGCAGATCCTTTGAACTGGCTGAAACCAAATCGGAACGCACCTTCCTTTTGAAACGACTGCAATACTGCGTTGACAGCCAGACTGCGTGAGCAGAAAAATCTTGTCCTAAACCCGCATGCTTGTTCGTCGTATCTGTGAAAATTCAACAGAAAGGCAAATATGAACACCTCAGAGGACAAGCAAGCGGCAAGCATAGTCTGGTTTGAAATCCCGGCAGATAACCCGGAAAGAGCCAGGACGTTTTACAGCGATTTGTTTGGCTGGAAAATCAACCCATTTCCCGGCGGAGGGGATTACTGGCACATCGACACGGGCGGCGCAGACGAAACTCCGGATGGCGCGCTAAAGGGACGCAAACATCCGCAAGAACCGATTACAAATTACGTTAGCGTGAATTCGGTCACTGAATTCTCCAAGAAAATCGAGAAACTCGGTGGCAAAATCTGTATGGTGAAAACGGCCGTGCCGCAGATGGGCTATTTCGCCGTGTGTCAGGATACGGATGGTAACGCGTTTGGAATTTGGGAGAGCGACCCGAAGGCAAAATAATTTGTCCTAAGCCGGTCACTCGATCGTCGTAGTTCTGAAAGCAAACAACCATCAACTACAACCAAAGACTACAAAGACTAATATGAACACACAAAATCAGAATGGATATATGCTGTTATTCCGTGGAAACGACTGGCACAAAAGCCTTTCGCCGGAAGAAACGCAGAAAGTTACAGACCAATGGATGGCCTGGTTCCGGCGGCTAACCGACCAGGGCAAAGCCTTGGCAGGCAACCCGCTCGAACGCGAAGGCAAGATCGTCTCGGGCAGAAACCGTGTCGTGTCGGATGGTCCCTTTGCCGAATCAAAGGAGGCAATCGCAGGGTACTTCTTGCTCGATGTCGCCAGCCTGGATGAAGCGGTGGCGATCGCGCAGGAATGTCCGGGCTTGCCGTACGGCGTACGCGTGGAAGTCAGGCCGGTTGCGGGCGAATGTCCGCTTGCGAGCGAACTCAAGCGCGAAGCGGAGTTTGCCACCGTCTGAGCAGAGCGCAGAAAGTCATCGCGGCGAGCCTGAGTCAGCTACTGGGTTGACCGCGTTCGCCGCGATGAGACCGGCGCGAGACTGACGCTACCGTCATTCCGCGCCACAGGAAGGAAACAAAATCATGTCAACAAACACTATTCGACTTCACCGCGTGCTCCGTGCCACGCCAGAAAAGATTTATCGGGCGCTCCTTGATGCCGACGCTATGGCCAAATGGCTTCCGCCGAATGGATTCACCGGCAAGGTTCACCAGATGGACGCCAAAGTCGGCGGTAGTTACAAAATGTCGTTTACCAACTTCACGACGGGCAAGAGTCACTCTTTCGGCGGGGAATATCTCGAACTCAAGCCACACGAACGCATTCGTTATACGGACAAGTTTGACGATCCCAATTTGCCCGGTGAAATACAGACAACAATAACTCTCAAACCAGTTTCGTGCGGAACGGAACTGAACATCGTGCAGGAAGGGGTCCCCGGCGTGATTCCCGCCGAAGCATGCTATCTCGGCTGGCAGGAATCGCTCATACTATTGGCGAAACTCGTGGAAGCTGAAATCCCCGATTAACAGTAAGGTGCTCTATGAAAATTCCGTTCAGCGGCGGCTGCTCCTGCGGCGCGATCCGTTACGAATGCAGTGCTGAGCCAATCATGATGTTCAAATGCCATTGTCGCGATTGCCAACAAGTGACTGGCGGCGGATTCGCTCCGGCAATCTTGGTGCCGCAAGATGCGTTTCGGTTGACGCGTGGACAATTGCGCTACCACTTCACGTCGAGCGCTTCAGGCGGCAAACATAAACGCGGCTTTTGCTCTGAGTGCGGATCACGCATAACCGGCGGAGAATTCGACGAGCGGCCTACTGGATTTGTTGGAGTTACCGCCGGAAGTCTTGATGATCCAAGTTGGTTTCAACCGCACATGGATATTTTCGTTTCGGACGCCCAACCCTGGGACCAAATGAATCCCGCAATACAGAAATTCGAACAGTACCCTCCACAACAGGCGAAGGAATGAAATAACATGCAAAAAATCACTCCATTTTTGTGGTTCGATGATCAAGCCGAACAGGCAGTGAAGTTTTACACGTCCATTTTCAAGAATTCAAAGGTCGGAAGAATTCTTCGCTACGACGAGGAAGCAGCGAAAGTCTCCGAGAGCGGCCGGCCAGTGGGATCGGTGCTGACCATCGAATTCGAGATCGCGGGCCAGAAATTCGTGGCGCTCAACGGCGGTCCGCAGTTCAAATTCAACGAGTCGATCTCGTTCGTGGTGAACTGTGAGACCCAGCCAGAAGTGGATTACTTTTGGGAGAAACTCACTGCAGATGGCGGGGAGGAATCAGCGTGCGGTTGGCTTAAGGACAAATTCGGCGTGTCGTGGCAGGTCACTCCAACGGTTTTAATCGACATGTTGCACGACGAAGATCCAAAGAAAGCCGAAAGCGCAATGAAAGCGATGCTTCAGATGAAGAAGATCGACATCAAAACATTAAAGGACGCTTACGCTGGGAAATGATTGTTTGAACACCAATGGTTTCGACGAAACGAAAGCCCAGGACAGTTGACGAATACCTCAGGCGCGTGCAGCCCGATCAGCGCACCGCGTTGGAGGATCTTCGGCAAGTGATTCACGCTGCGGCACCAGGAGCTGAGGAATGTATTAGTTACGGACTTCCAGCGTTTCGGCTAAATGGGCGTTCACTGGTTTTCCTTGGTGCATGGTCGACTCACTGCGCGTTTTATCCGGTGAGTTCGACCACGTTGAAAAAATTTCAGAAAGATCTAAAATGTTTCCAGACCAGCAAAGCCACGATTCGGTTCTCTCCAGATAAGCTGCTGCCCAAAACGCTGGTGGAAAAATTGGTCCAGGCGCGACTGGAAAATATTCGCGGTTGATCGAGCGCAATTAGTAACAATGATGCATTTCGTAATGAATTCTTATCCGCGTAATCCGCGGCTAGAAATTTAGAAATTTGGATCATGAGCAAAATTCGAGTCTTAGTCGGCACAAAGAAAGGCGCGTTCGTCCTTACTTCGGATGGCATGCGTAAACGATGGAAGGTCAGCGGCCCGCATTTTGCGGGTTGGGAGATTTATCACATCAAAGATTCACCGGTTGATCCCGACCGGATCTATGCGTCGCAGACCAGTGATTGGTTTGGGCAGATCATTCAACGCTCGGATGACGGCGGCAAAACTTGGAAGACGCCTGGCAGCAGTCCGGACGAACTCAAAACCCCGGACGGCATGCTAACTGGCGAGAGTAACAAGTTCGTTTACGACACTTCGCCTGAAACCGGGAAACCGCTCACGACGCATCAATGGTACGATGGCACGCAGCATCCATGGCGATTCAAGCGTGTCTGGCATTTGGAACCATCGCTAGAAAATCCCGATCACGTTTACGCAGGCGTGGAAGACGCTGCGTTGTTCGAATCGAAAGACGGCGGGAAATCGTGGCAGGAACTCGCCGGACTGCGCGGAAGCGATACCGGTCCGAAATGGCAGCCGGGCGCCGGTGGAATGTGTTTGCATACGATTCTTCTCGATCCGAAAGACCGGCAGCGAATGTTCATCGCGATCTCGGCTGCCGGCGCGTTTCGCACGGATGATGGTGGTAAGAGCTGGAAACCGATAAATCATGGGCTGCATTCGCAATACATTCCCGATCCGACAGCAGAAGTCGGCCATTGTGTGCATCGAATCGCCATGCATCAATCGCGTCCGAACACGCTTTTCATGCAAAAACACTGGGACGTCATGCGCAGTGACGACGCCGGTGATTCATGGCGGGAGGTCAGCGGAAATTTGCCAACCGATTTTGGTTTTCCCATCGACGTGCACGCGCATGAGCCGGAGACAATTTATGTCGTGCCGATCAAGAGCGACTCCGAACATTATCCTCTCAAAGGCAGGTTGCGCGTTTATCGGAGTCGGACAGGCGGAAACGAGTGGGAAGCGCTCACCAAAGGTCTGCCGCAACGCAATTGTTATGTGAACGTGTTGCGCGACGCCATGTCGGTCGATTCACTCGAGCCGTGCGGTGTTTACTTCGGGACCACTGGCGGACAGGTTTACGCATCCACCGATGCAGGGGATCGCTGGAAGCCAATCGTGCACGATCTGCCTGCGGTACTTTCCGTTGAAGCCCAAGCGCTGCCATGATACGCGTGGTGCTGCCGCCTCACTTGCGCACGCTCGCGCGTGTGAACGGTGAAGTGGAACTCGAGGTTAAGGCGCCTGTGAGTACGCGCTCGGTGCTGGACGCGCTCGAAGCGCGATATCCGATGCTGCGCGGTACGATACGCGATCATATGACGCATCTTCGGCGGCCGATGGTTCGATTTTTTGCCTGTGGCGAGGATTTGTCGCACGAGTCGCCGGATGCTCCGTTGCCGAACCTGATAGCCAGCGGCTCCGAACCGTTTCTGATCATCGGAGCTATCGCGGGTGGGTGATCCGGGCGCGCCGGGAAAACTTTCGAATCAACAATAAACCAAATCAAAGGAGGACAAATGAGTACAGAAGAAGTCGCACAGAAACTGGTGGAGTATTGCCGCAATGGCGAATGGGCGAAAGCAGTAGATGATCTTTATGCGAAGGACATCGTAAGCGTAGAGGCGCACACGGCCGGAAATATGCCGGCGGAAATGCGCGGCATTGATCAGGTGCGCGGGAAAACCGAATGGTGGGAGAAGAATTTCGAAGTGCACAGCGCGAAAGTCGGCGGACCGTTCGTGGCCCGGGATACCTTTGTCGTGCAATTTGATATCGATGTAACCGAGAAGGCATCCAAGAACCGGATGCAAATGTCCGAGGTTGGAATTTACACGGTAAAAGACGGCAAAGTCGCGCGCGAAGAATTTCTGCCGCTGGCACAAGGGAAATAGGTCTTTCGTCGCGGATATTTTGGAGTGCGCGGACACGTCCGTGCTTTGAAAGCGGCGACATGTCGCCGCAGTCCAAAATCGTTAGGGCCGTTCGCGAATAAGCAGACGGTGTTTAGAACAGCGTTGACTGATTGCGCGGCGCGCGTGAACTCGATATGCTCGCGCCCATGGGGCTCAAGGCACATTCAAACCGCCAGGCGAAAAGCACCCCGCATTTTGGAGACGCGGTACGCAGTGAATTTGCGTTGCTTATCGGCTGGGGAACCATCGCAATTTTTTTCGGAACCGGAAGTCGACTGGTCGAAATTATCGCGCATCCAATCGCGCTCACTGCCGTCTTTGTCTGGCTTTTTGCCGTCATCCTTTGGTCGGCAATTTCTGTAGTGCGTCATGCCGACGGTCTCGCCATCAAATTAGGTGAACCTTACGGAACTTTAATTCTGACGCTCTCGGCGATTAGCATTCAGGTGGTGATGATATCCACGGCAATGTTGCACGGCGCGAATAATCCGACGCTTGGACGAGACGCAATTTTTGCTGTGATCATGATTGCTCTCAATGGGTTCGTTGGTCTGTGTTTGCTAATCGGTGGATTGCGCTATCGCGAGCAATATTACAACCTGCAAGGCGTCAACTCCTATCTCAACGTCATCATGACACTGGCAGTGGTCGGATTGGTCGTGCCGAATTTCACCACGTCGACGAGCGGTCCAACATTTTCGACCGAGCAGGAGGTCTTTCTCATCGTGATGTCGCTGTTGCTTTACGCGATTTTTCTACTTATCCAGACGATGCGACACCGCCGTTATTTCATGGAATCCAAGGCAGCAGTAGCGGCGAACTCCGGGCATCATCCGGTCCAGGTGTACTCCACCGGGTTCCACGCGGGGATGCTTCTCCTTTACTTGATAATGGTTATTTTACTGGCGGAGAAGTTCGCTATTCCGTTGGACAACAGCATCGAGCACTTTGGCTTACCTCAGGCGTTTGGCGGCGCAATTATAGCTGCCCTGGTGCTTGCGCCAGAGGGAATAAGCGCCGTCGAGGCGACTTTGCGAAATCAGTTGCAGCGTTCGATAAACATTCTGTTCGGGTCCGTGCTTGCGACTATCGGACTCACGATTTCCGCCGTGTTGACGATTGGACTCATCACGGAACGACCGGTCACACTTGGTGTGCAAGGCGGTAATCTTCCGCTGCTGCTGTTAACCCTGGCGGTGAGTGTCGTCACGTTTACCAGCAGAAAGACAAATGTTTTGCAGGGCTGCATCCATTTGCTCCTTTTCGGTGTATTTGTGCTGTTGATTTTTGCGCCGTGAGTTTCCATCGGCCAATTCATGGATAGATCGCGTAAGATTTTTGTCGCCGGCCATCGCGGGATGGTCGGGAGCGCGATTGTTCGACGGCTCGAAGCCGAAGGATTCAACAACCTGCTGACACGCGACCGATCGCAGCTCGATCTCATGAATGAGTCTGCAGTCGCAAAATTCTTTCTAGAAGAAAAACCAACTGTAGTGATTTGCGCGGCCGCAAAGGTCGGTGGCATCAAGGCTAACAATGATTATCCGGTGCAATTCCTCCTCGATAATTTGCGCATTCAGAACAACGTCATTCACTCAGCTCACGAGAGCGGCGTGCGCAAGCTTCTCTTTCTTGGAAGCTCTTGCATTTACCCAAAGTTTGCGCCGCAACCCATTCCGGAAACAGCATTGCTAAGCGGACCGCTGGAGCCGACCAATGAAGCTTACGCGATCGCCAAGATCGCGGGCATTAAGCTTTGCCAGGCGTACTGTC
>Ga0137404_10001097_pt1 | contig 17628 bp, 18 predicted proteins | sample CZOMad2_1_16fung_FD_108285 | JGI IMG/M metagenome (GOLD analysis project Ga0137404, IMG submission 108285) | Vadose zone soil fungal communities from Angelo Coast Range Reserve, California, USA - CZOMad2_1_16fungal (Illumina Assembly) | ecosystem: Environmental > Terrestrial > Soil > Vadose...
CAGGATCGCGGGACGGCTGAAATGGACGGTCCTTAAGTTTCCCAAACGCATCGTTGGCCACCAGCGGCTGGAGATGCGTCATCGACAGCGGACCATTCAGCTTGTAGGCGTCGGCTTCGGATAAATTGAAGAATTCGAGAAGCAGGCTGAGAAAATCCTTCGGGCAATCCGCCTCGACTTCGAGGCGCACTGCATTGCCGCGGCTCGATCGCCGCAGTTCATGCTCGATTGTGCGCAAAAGGTTCTCTGCTTCCTCGTCATCGATGTACAGATCGCTGTTACGCGTGACGCGAAACGCGTGCACTCCATCGAGAATCAAACCGGGAAATAATTCGCCGATGTGCTGTTTAATGAGAGAGGCGAGGTAGATGTACTCCCACGGTTCGTCCGCGCCTTTGCCTCGCGGCATCAGGATCAATCGCGGAACCACCCGCGGCACTTGCACGATCGCGTGCAGTGGTTCGCTGCCACGCCGTGTCTTTGCCCGTACCAGCAGATTGTGAGTGCGGTTTAACAGATGCGGAAACGGATGACTGGCATCCACTGCCAGTGGCGTCAGCATTGGCACAACTTCCTGCAGAAAATAGCGGTGCGCCCACGCCGCGCGTTTGGTTGGTAACTCCGCGATCTCGCGCACGTAAATTCCATTCTTCGCCAGCTCCGGCAGAAAGTCGCTGTTCCAAAGCGTATACTGCGCCGCCACCAATTGGCGGACTGTTTTCTGGATCCGATCGAATAATTCCGAAGGGCTCAGCCCATCAGGACCGACGTCGCTCGTTTCGCTCTCAATTTGTTGTTTGATGCCTGCGACTCGAATCTCGAAGAACTCGTCCAGATTCGAACTGACGATGGTAAGAAACTTGACCCGCTCAATGAGCGGTTGTCTCTGATCCTGCGCTTCTTCCAGGACGCGGCGGTTGAACTCGAGCCAGCTCAGCTCGCGGTTGATGAAATTTTTTGGCTCGCCAAAACGCTCATGCGCGGTTTGCTGCGCCGGCTGAACAGCGATCGTGCTGATTTCCTCTTCGGTTCGAGCAGTGGCCTGGGCTTCGGGCATCTCTCAACATCGCCAATCAAATGCGCATACGCAACGCGCGCCGTATCAGACAGAAGCCGCGGCAGTTTGATGCCGGATGTCTTCAGCAGCGGCAGCGTAAACGGCGTCCTCGGCAATGTTGGTAGCATGATCGCCCACGCGCTCGAGATGTCGGCCGACAAACATTAGATTCAGGTAACCGCGCAGCTGGTCTCGGTCTTGCGTCATTCTTTCGATTAACCGGCGACCGAGAACGCGATTCATTTCATCCAATTTGTCATCGCGTCCAACGATCGCGCGTCCAAGCTCGACGTCTTCGCGCGCGAAAGCGTCCACACTGTCTTTGAACATGGAAACCGCGTGCTCGTGCATCGGTATGATCAGCCTAATTTCCGGCAGTGGCGGATGTTGGTTCAACTTTCGCGCTCGTCGCGCGATGTTTGTTGCCTGATCGCCGATTCTCTCAAGGTTGGTGGAAAGTTTCATGGCGGAAACCACACGGCGCAGATCGGACGCTACCGGCTGGAACCGCAATAAAATATCCACGCCGTCCTTGTCGATCTGCTTTTCAAGTTGATCGATCTCCTCATCGTCCGCGATCGTGTATGCACAAAGCTCATCATCGCGCTCGAACAAACCTTTCATCGCCCGATCAAGGCTTCGCTCCGCCAGGCCGCCCATCATGAGCACGTTGTTGCGCAGTGACGCCAGCGCTTCATCAAACGTTCCGAGAATGTGCTTTTGTGCGATCATCTCACTGTCTCCTTCCATTCATGCTCATATCTTTGCTCTTGCTCATATTCTGTTTCGCTAATGGCGCATCCAATGGTCGCGCCCAGCCAGCTCGTTAACCAAATCGGCCAGTGATATAGTCTTCGGTCTGTCGTTCGCTTGGGTTTGTGAAAATTTTCGTCGTTGGCCCGAATTCGATCAGCCGGCCAATATAGAAGAAAGCCGTGTAATCGGAGATGCGCCCGGCTTGCTGCATGTTATGGGTGACCGTCACGATGGTGTATTTAGTTTTCAGCTCAGAGATCAACTCCTCGATTTTCGCCGTAGCGATGGGATCGAGCGCCGAACAAGGTTCATCCATCAGGACCACTTCGGGTTCCACGGCGAGCGTGCGGGCAATACACAGTCGCTGTTGCTGGCCACCCGACAGACTTGTGCCCGGCTTGTGCAAATCGTCTTTTACTTCGTCCCAAAGAGCAGCCATGCGGAGTGATTTTTCCAAACGTTCATTGAGGAGTTTTTGGTTTCGTACGCCGTTCAATCGCAAACCGATAACGACGTTTTCGCCAATCGTCATGGTTGGAAACGGATTGGATTTTTGAAACACCATGCCGACCCGACGGCGAACGATCGCGGGATCGACTGTGCTCGAATAGAGGTCCTGGCCCTGCAGCAGGACCGTGCCTTTCATGCGCGTCTTTGGCACCAGCTCGTGCATGCGGTTGAGAGCTCGGAGAAATGTTGATTTTCCGCACCCGCTCGGCCCAATGATGGCGGTCACGGCGTTCGAGGCAACGTCAAGCGTCACATTATCAATAGCGCGCTTCTCACCGTACCAGATCGAGAGATTCTTCACCTGAAAAGTTAGCGGAGGCGACGACTCAACGCTGGGGGCCGGTTCTACAGGTTGTTCGACGTGCTCCATAACACTTCGCTCGGGTACTGCCATAACTAAGTTCTCCATTCGCGAATGTTTACACAACGGACACCCCACGCCCCCGAGTGAGGAGTCTTACTAATATGTTAACGCAGAAAACGCCAGTGACGAGCACAAGAGCGCCGGCCCACGCCTGACGATGCCAGTCGTCATAGGGAGAAATGGCATAGGTAAAAATCTGCAATGGGAGCGCCGCAATCGGTTGATTCAGGCTGTGGTTCCAAAAGCGGTTGCCGAAAGCAGTGAAAAGGAGCGGTGCGGTTTCGCCTCCAACGCGCGCCAACGCCAGCAGAATGCCAGTAATGATTCCCCTCGACGCAGTCTTCAAAACGATATGCACGATCGTTTTCCACCGGGCAACGCCGAGCGCGAGGGCCGCCTCGCGATAGCCATTTGGCACCAGCAGAATCATTTCCTCAGTCGTGCGCAGAATGAGTGGAATCATGATCAACCCAAGCGCCAGGCCGCCGGCATAGGCGGAGAAACCTTTGAAACGAAGGACGACCAAACCATAAACAACGACCCCCCACGTGATTGATGGAATTCCATTGAGGACGTCACCCATAAATCGCAGGACTGAATTGATACGCGCGGAGCCATATTCCGCGAGGTAAACTCCACCCAAAACGCCGACGGGAATCCCAATCACGCTCGCCAATACAAGCAACTCCAGCGATCCCACGATCGCGTTCACCATGCCCCCGCCAACTGCTCCGACCGGTGCAGGTAACTTGGTGAAAAAGTCCCAGTTCACCGAACCGGCGCCATTTACGAGAAGATGAAAGAACACGAGGCCCAATGGCGCGATTACAAGAAGAGCAGAAACAAAAGCGATGCCGGATGCCAGCGCGCTTTTGATCTTACGCCAGGTGTGGTTGTCTGCTCCTCTGGAATACATGGCTACTGCACGGCGCGTGTGGCCGATGTTGTGCTGATGGTGCGCAAAAGCAGTTGGGCAAGAAGATTCACCAGGATGGTTATTCCAAAAAGGACCAGCCCAATTTCGAAAAGCGCCTGAAGATACATGTCGGTGGTGGCTTCGGTAAATTCATTGGCAAGCACGCTGGCAAGGGTATAGCCGGGCTTGAAGAGGGACGCAGCGATTTGTGGGGTGTTGCCGATGACCATTGTGACTGCCATCGTTTCGCCAAGAGCGCGGCCGAGACCGAGGATAGTTGCTCCGAACAATCCATTTTTCGCATAACTAAGTACTGCGATCCGGGTCGCTTCCCAGCGGGTCGCGCCCAGAGCGTAAGCGGCTTCGCGTTGCAGGTTCGGCACGCTGCGCAAAATTTCGCGCGAGACCGAGGTGATGATTGGCAGAATCATGATGGCGATGATGAGTCCGCCCGCGAGCATGCTGGGGCCGTAAATAGGCCCGGTGAAAAATGGTGTCCAGCCGAAGAAGCGTTTCAGCCAGGGAAAAGGATAATCCCGTAACCAGGGGACCATAACGAAGATGCCCCATAACCCGAGGATTACACTCGGGATTGCCGCCAGCATTTCGATTAGAGACACAAGCGGCTGCCGAATCCAGAGCGGGGCGAGTTCCGTCAGGTACGCTGCCGTTGCGATGCTCAATGGCACCGCGATCACTAACGCAATCAAAGAAGAAACCAGTGTTCCGTAGATAAATGGAAGGGCGCCGAATTGCTCGGCGACGGGATCCCAAGTCGATGTCGTGAGAAAGCGAAATCCGAATTTTTGGACCGCAAGCGACGATCCGCGCCACAGTTGCCAACTGATCAAAACCACGAGAACGACCAGCGCCATCGCCATGGCCAGGGTAAGCCACTCGAATGCTTTGTCACCGAAACGCGAGGGCGGAGCCATCGCGCTCGCCGCCGATCTCGGCTCAACCGGTGCGGCTGTCGTTGGAGGTAGTGCGATCTCCATGCGTGCTCAGGTTACATCTTAATCTCGTTGATCCGGGCCAGAACACGTTGCTGAAGGTTATCCGGCAACGGGGCATATTGGAGATCCTTTGCCATCTTCTCGCCGTTTTTCGCGGCCCATTTCAGAAATTCCACCAGCTTCTTTCCTTTGGCCGCATCTTTCTGCTGTTGGTAAACCAGCAGCCAGGTCGCGCCCGCAATGGGATACGCCTCCTTGCCTGGGGCGTTCGTTATCGAGAAACGGAAGTCATCCGGAATCTCGGCAGTTGCGAGCGCTGCGGTTACTGATTCGATCGTCGGTTTTACGAAATCGCCGGCGGCATTTTTTAGTTCTGCGTACGGCATTTTGTTCTGCAAGGCATAGATCAATTCTACGTAGCCAAGCGCCCCCGGGGTTTGCTTGACCTGTCCGGAGACACCTTCGTTGCCTTTGCCACCAATGCCCGTCGGCCAATTGACAGACGTGTTGTTGCCCGCTTTCTGCTTCCACTCCGCACTGACCTTGCTCAGGTAATCGGTGAAAATGAACGTCGTCCCACTGCCATCGGAGCGATGTACGACCACGATTTCGTTGTCCGCCAACTTTACTCCAGCATTTGTGGCCGCGATCTTCGGATCATTCCATTTCTTGATTTTGCCGAGAAAAATATCGGCGATTGTCTCGCCATCGAGTTTCAAGGAGGGATTGCCTGGAACGTTGTAGGTCATGACGACCGCGCCTGCTACCGTAGGGATATGCAGGATTTTCCCTGGCGCTTTGGCCAGATTTTCGTCGCTCATCGGTCCATCCGATGCGCCAAAATCAACCGTTTGCGCCAGGATTTGTTTTTGCCCTCCGCCGGAACCGATCGACTGATAATTGAATCGTACCGAAGGATCGACCTTTGCGTATTCATCGAACCACTTTGAGTAAATCGGATAGGGAAACGTCGCGCCCGCGCCGTTGATCATCATTTGCGCGGATGCGTTCGCACTGAATCCCAGGACGATTGCCAGCCAAAGAATTTTACTGCTGAAGAGTTTCGTCATGCGACGAGATTGCCGCAGGCCGATTCAGGCAGTCAAAATCTTTACTGTTACGATTGTGTGACGATCGGCAAAACCACGCGAATCGTCGTACCATTCTCGAGTTCGCTCTCGGCTTCGACGCGGCCGCCGTGGAGTTGGGCGATATGTTTCACAATTGCCAGACCGAGGCCGGTGCCCCGAACGCTATCGTGGCTGCGCGCTTTGTCGACGCGGTAGAAGCGCTCAAAAATGCGCGGCAACTCGTCTTCGGCAATCCCAACTCCATCGTCGCTCACGCTCAGGACGATTTCTTGGTCGCGTTGCCGGGCAATCAGCCGAATTTCGCCATGCTCACACGAATATTTCACGGCGTTGTCGAGCAGATTGTATAGAGCTTCCTGAAGCCGCGTCCGGTCAGCGCGAATCGCGGGCAAGTCGGACGGAAGATCGACAACTGCGTTGAGCTGTTTGGTTGCGAGCTTCTTTTCCCAGTCGCGAATCAATTCCCGGAAGAAGCTGGACACAGCGATATCTCCCAATTGCAAATTTGGATTGCCCGATTCCAGTTGCGCAAGCGTAAGCAAATCGTCGACGAGCAAATCGAGGCGCTTCGAATGCCGCTCCATTACCTTGAGGATTCGCGAGAGCTCCGCGCGCGACGTCTCCGGGCTATCGAGCAGGGTTTCGATGTAGCCGCGCAAGATCGACAACGGCGTGCGTAATTCGTGCGAGACGTTCGCAACGAAATCCCGCCTGACCTGATCGATCTTCTTGAGCTCGGTGATGTCGTGAAATAAAACCAGTGCCCCCGTAATTTCGCCTGCATTGTTTCGTGTCGCGACGGCGTCGAGCTCAATTTTCGAACCGTCGAGCGTCAACTCGATGCGAACTGGTCCACCGCGATCCAAAGCATCGTTAATAACGCGATCGAGCGTAGCATCACGAACAATCTCCCGCAGAGGTGCCCCCTCTGAAATTTCCGGCAGAGCAAAGAGTCTTCGAAACGTCTCATTAACCAAAATCAGATGCCGGTTGGAATCGACTACCAGCAATGCGTCGTGCATCGCAGAGAAAATGGTCTGCATGCCGGATTCGCGTTTTGCGATCTGCTTGTTGAGCTGCTGCAAATCCTCAAAAACCTTTTCGAGGCGTAAGCCAATACGTTGAGCCTGCGCACCGCCGTCTATCAGAAACGTTCGCGGCCGTTCGCTCCGTTCGATCTCGGTCACCAGCTCTTCCACTTGCCGCCAAGGCGCAATCCACCTGCGCCGCGCGATTAACGCAACAGCAACTGCCAATGCGACAACCGCGCAGAGCAAAAGCCAGATCATTCGTGCTAACTTTCGCGCAAGCGATAACCGAAGCCACGAACGGTTTCAATAGAGTCACCGACTTTACCTAGTTTTTCGCGCAAGCGGCGCACGTGCGTGTCCACCGTGCGGGTATCGATGACGCTTTCGTAGCCCCAAACTTCGTTAAGCAACCGATCGCGGTCCTGTACGCGCCCACGGCGTTGCATCAATGTACGCAGCAGTTTGAATTCAAGGCTGGTAAGATGCACCTGCTTGCCGTTAACGCGAACTTCGTGGCGCGCAGGATCAATTGAGATCGGGCCAGCCGTCAGACTTTCGCTCGCCGTTTCGGCACGCCGCAAAATTGCCCGAATTCGTAACACAACTTCGCGCGGGCTAAACGGCTTTGTCACGTAATCGTCGGCGCCGAATTCCAGACCCACAATACGATCAATCTCTTCCGCTTTCGCCGTTAACATCAGAATCGGCATCTGAGCTGTCGCAATGTCGCTCTTCAAAATTCTGCAGACTTCCAGTCCCGACATTTTTGGCAGCATCAGATCAAGAATGATGAAATCCGGCCTGTTATCACGCGCCTTCTGCAAACCGCTCGCGCCGTCGGCGGCTGTCGAAACCCTGTAGCCCGCCTTACGCAAATTGAGCGTAAGCAGGTCGGCTACGTCGGTTTCGTCTTCGATGATTAGGATTTTTCTGCCTGAGCCGGTCTCCATTTGAACAGCAAATCAACTCGCCCGCGCGTTAGATTTCAACATTTCAGAATCGGATCGGGATTTTTTCCGGCAAAGTTTGCCGAATCGTCACAGTTTCGTCATACGGCTGTCACAAAGGGCTTTTAGCGTCGCCCGTGTTCGGATAGCAGTTCTTAACCGAGCGGTTCTACCTCTCGACAACCATTAAACCCGAAGGAGAAAATCCATGTTCATCAACAAATTGGTCTTGTGGGCAGCGGGCGCGAGCCTGGCTGCAATTGCATTGTTAACTGCGGAGCCGCTGCGCGCGGAGTCATCCTCTGACAGTGCTCGGCTCGAAAAACTCGAGCGCGCGGTGGAATTGCTGGCAAAACAGAACGCCGAACTGCAAGCGGAAATCAAGAGCCTGAAGAAAGAGACTACGTCCGTGCCCGACGGCAAATTCAAAAAGAAAATTACTTACGACGGAAAAACGTACACCGAGAAAGCCGTCGTCGAAGAAAAGCCGCCGGTTTACGTGCAGCAGCGTGGACCAGAATTGAAACTGGTGCTGGGCGGATTCATCCAGATGAATTTCGAAGACGGCGATGTCTCTGCGTTCGAAGGGCGTTTTGGCCAGACCGCCCTCAAAGATCGGTTTCGTCTGCGCCGCGCACGAATCAATCTCACCGGGGATTTTGCCGAACAATTCGATTTCAAGCTCGAAGGCGACTTTGAAAATAGCGACGGGCTTAACGCGAACCGAACCGCGTTCGAGGCTACAGACATTTTCATTAACTGGCATCAGTTTCCCTGGGCGCAGGTCAAGATGGGCCAATGGAAAGCGCCATTCGGCTTGGAACAGACAACTCCAGACACAACGCTATACACAATCGAGCGAACTCTACCGACGGGCGCGATTACACCCGAGCGACAGGTTGGCATTCAGCTCTGGGGAAAACCATTGGCGCTCATCGGGCCTGATTATGCAGATCTGCTGACATACTATGCTGGCATTTTCAACGGCAACGGGCGGAACATCACCAATAACGACAATAACAACTTTATGTATGTGGGCAGACTGGAGTCCACCTTGTTTAAGGACGTTTTTGGAAAGGGATCCTTCCTAAAACTTGGCGCCGACATTCTGAACAGCCGCGATGACAAGGGAACAAATATCTCGCAAAGCTTGAATCTACTGGTGAATTCCGATGGCTCCCTTTCGCCTTTCGTCCTGCCGGGAGCGGATGAACGAACCGCATGGAGTGTGGATGCGTGGCTTAAGATGGGTCCGTTTGATCTTATTGGTGAGTTTCTTCAGGAACGCGTTCACCCTCGCACGGTCAACGGAGTCGCCCCCGGTTTTGACAGATTCACGACGGACGGCTTTTATGTTACCGGGGGCTATTACCTGATACCGAAAAAGCTTCAAGCTGTGGTTCAATGGCAGCACCTAAACCCGGGGCAAAAGGGTAACGACGGCATCTCGTCAATTGTTGCTGGCCTCAACTACTACATCCGCGGCGACGACCTGAAGCTGATGGTGAATTATTTCCATACGTGGTCGGATTTCCGCGAAGCGAATCGTGAGTTCGGCGACGATCAGTTCGATGAAGTTATCGGGCGCATGCAGCTGATGTTCTGAGCTACAGCGTTAAGTGAATTACAGGGTTAGGTGAAGCCCGCCGGAAGAGTCATCCACGGCGGGCTGTTGTGGTTGCTGTAATCGTTCTCGCCACACAAATGTAACAGTAATTTTTTTGTCACTGCACCGCTTTTGTTCTTACGGTTGTTCTGACGGAATGCAGTCATTCAGTTTTCACCGACGCGACGCTGGGCGAATTATTGTGGCTCAGCAGAGATTTTCATTCGGCAAATCGGCTGATGAGGTTCTGGCGCCTCGGCGTTACCGCGCCGCTTGGATTTCCGATGCGCATCTCGGCACACGCGGTTGCAACGCCACGGTGCTGCTGGATTTTCTCCGGGAGAACGACTTCGAAACGCTCTACATCGTGGGGGACCTGATCGATATATGGTCGCTGCGTCGTGGAATTTACTGGCCCCAGCAGCACAACGATGTGATCCAAAAAATTCTGCGGAAAGCCCGCAAAGGCACGCACGTGGTGTATGTCCCGGGAAATCACGACGAGCTGGTCACTGACTTCTGTGGTGCTTACGGGAATATCGAAATCAAGCAGAGGGCAATTCACGTGACCGCGTCTGGCGAACGCATTTTAGTTATTCATGGTCACGAACTCGACGCCGTGGTGCAGAACGTTAAGTGGCTCGCGTTCGCGGGTGACCTTGGTTATCAATTTCTGCTCTCGCTCAATCCATTCATCAATTTCGTCAGACGCCGGTTTGGTCTCGGCTATTGGTCGCTCAGCGCTTATGCAAAGCGGCGTGTGAAGGATGCGGTGAGCTTTATCGGAAAATTCGAAGCTGCGGTGGCGCATTATGCGGAACGTTACAACGTGGACGCCGTGCTCTGCGGCCACATTCATAGCGCAGCTATCCGGGAATTCGACAACGTCACATATTATAACTGCGGTGATTGGGTCGAGAGCTGCACCGCGTTGGTTGAAGGCGGAGATGGCATCCTCACGCTGGCTAATTACCATCCCTTCTCGGCGGTTCGGCCAATCGTTAATCAAATCGTCGAGCCGACGCGGCCCAGGAAGGATTTGCTGACCGAGGCGGATTAGCCAAACGGTTTTCTAACCAGTTACTGCTTGTGTTACCCATCGTCACGCCAGTTTGACAATTTGTAACCTGACGAGAAACCGGCAGGCGCGTACCCTTGCACATGGGCATAATCACAATCAAGCGAACGGTATCAAAACACTCGCGAACGAGAAGAGGACGACGTGTTCTCCAATTCGCCCGAGATTTTTTCGCGAGCGAGAACCATCTGCAGTTTGCGATCGAAGCGTTGGTGTTCGGGGCGCTGCTGGCGCTTTGCGCGTGGCCCATTATTGCTGCGGCCGGCGCGATCAGTCAGGCGCTGTAAACCACGCGCGAAAAAAGGTGTTTGCACATCAAAACCGGCCGTGTTAATAGTTAACCAGATGGTTAAATATTCTTCGAGAACATTGAATCGCACGTTCGCCGCCCTGGCCGATCCGACCCGGCGCCATATCCTGGCGCATCTGGCCCGGGGTGACCGACGTGTCACCGACCTGGCACGTCCGCATGCCATGTCCTTGCCCGCGGTTTCAAAACATCTTCGCGTTCTCGAGAAGGCTGGATTATTGCGTCGGCGCCGTTATGGACGCGTGCATGAAATGCAGCTGGACGCCAAACCGCTCAAAGAAGCTGCACAATGGGTGGAAGAGTATCGGAAATTCTGGGAAGGCTCGCTCGATCGGCTCGCCGTTTATTTGGAAAAGACAAATCCGGCGCAAACCAGGAAAGGGAAAGTTTAGCTTATGTGCCCGATCTGCCTCGGAAATTTGGCGCTGTTGGCCGCGGGCGCGAGCTCAAGTGGCGGGCTCACTGCATTCGCGCTGGCGAAATTTTTAAAGAAAAAGCAAAGCAACACAAAGAAACAAAATGAAAACCAAGAAATTAAGCCGGGAAATCGTGTCGAAAGCTGAAGATCACATGGAAAGGACGGAGACATGAATCGCGTTACGCATTTTGAGATTTACACCGATAATCCGAAAGCGGTGGAGCCGTTCTACGCGCATGTTTTCGGGTGGAAGTTCCAAAAGTTTGAAGGCGGTCCGATTGAGTATTGGCTGGTCACGACCGGCAACGACAAAGAACCCGGGATTAACGGCGGGATCACACGTCCGCGAGAAGGGCAGAATCCCGGGACGTTGAACACCATTGCGGTCGAGTCACTGGATCAAACGATAAAGAAGATCGAGCAAAGCGGTGGAAAGATCTGTGTGCCGAAGATGGTAATTCCGAAGATCGGGTGGCTCGCCTACGCAGAAGATCCGGCCGGAAATGTCTTCGGAATCATTGAGCCAAACACCGCAGCAAAATAATTGGGAGAAATATTATGACTGCAAAAAATCAACTAGCCGAATCAGTAATTGTCGAGCGCACATTGAACGCACCAGTTACGCGAGTTTGGAAAGCGTTGACCGATGTCGATCAAATGCGTGAGTGGTATTTCGATCTGAAGGAATTCAAGCCTCAGGTCGGCTTCGAATTCGAATTCAGCGTCGAACACGAAGGCACGACCTATCATCATCTTTGCCGTGTCACGGAAGTAATTCCGGAAAAGAAAATCGCGTATACCTGGCGTTACAAGAGTGAACCGGGCGATTCGCTGGTGACAATTGAATTATTCGCCGAGGGCGACAACACGCGACTGAAGCTAACGCACACCGGAATCGAAACGTTCCCGAAAATCCCCGCGTATGCGCGGAAGAATTTTGAGCAAGGCTGGACGGCAATTATTGGCACCGAACTCAAGCAATTCGTTGAACAATCAAAGAAAGGACAATCATGAGCACAAAAGCAACAAAGTCTAAACCGAAAAATCTGCTGCAAAAACCCAAGATCGTTTCGGCGAAGGAATGGGAGGCGGCGCGTCAGGAACTGCTAGTGAAGGAGAAGAAGTTGACTCGAACCCGTGACGCGCTGGTCGCCGAGCGTCGGCGGATGCCATGGATGGCCGTGGAGAAGAAGTACGAGTTCGACGGGCCCAAAGGCAAGGTGAGCTTGCTCGAGTTGTTCGGCGGCCGCCGGCAGTTGATCGTCTACCGCGCCTTCTTCGAGCCGGGCGTAGTCGGCTGGCCCGAACATGCATGCGTCGGTTGCTCCATGGTGGCCGACCAGGTCGCTCACCCCGCTCATCTGAACGCCCGCGATACTACACTCGCGTTCGCCTCTCGCGCGCCGCAAACGGATATCGACCGCCTGAAGGCACGAATGGGCTGGCAGTTCATTCCCTGGTACACGATTGCGGACAGCTTCGACAAGGACTTCGGCGTGGACGAGTGGCACGGCACAAACGCGTTTATCCGCGACGGCGATCGCGTGTTCCGCACTTACTTCATCAACAACCGCGGTGACGAGCAGATGGGGAACACTTGGAACTACCTCGACATCACTCCGCTGGGGCGCCAGGAGGAGTGGGAGGACTCGCCGAAAGGCTACCCTCAAACGCAACCGTACGAGTGGTGGAGGTGGCACGACGAGTACGGCAACGACGAAGCCTCTGCCAAGGTCCTCGAACAGGTCCGCCGGGGCCGCGCAGCCGCAGCTGGCGACGATACAACGTGATCGCGCAGCCCCGCCGAGGTTAAACAACTCAAATTCTTATCGACAAATGAGCACCTATGGCTGAAGCGGAAAAGTTCTCACTGGAGATCAAACGATTCATCAACGCGCCGCGTGATCGTGTCTACGACGCGTGGACTGATCCCGCGCAGCTGAAGGAATGGTTCGGTCCGGAGAACGTTCAGACGCGCAATTTCGTTGCTGATGCGCGCATCGGTGGAAAGTATCAATGGGACCTCGTCAACCAGGAAGGCGAGGAGATGACCGCATTCGGCGAATATCGGGAACTGGTGCCGAACAAGAAAATCGTGTTCACCTGGCAATGGCAAGACGATGAAGATTGGACAAACCATACGAGCACCGTGGCCGTCGAACTCTCCGATCGCGATGGCGGCACCGAGCTCCGCTTAATTCACGAGCAGCTTCCTAACGAACGATCACGCGACGGCCACAACGAAGGTTGGAATAGTGCCCTTGATAAATTGGAAAAATTCATAACGAAATAATTGGCAATCGAAAAACTAAAGGAGGAAAAATGAACACTGAACAAGTTGCAAAAAAAGTGGTGGAGTTGGTTCGCAAACAGGCGTGGTATGACGCACTCGATCTTTACGATGACAACATCGTAAGCGTAGAAGCCTACAGCGCCGGCGGCGGTTCGCCGGAAACGCGCGGCAAGGAAGGCGTACGTGGCAAAATCGATTGGTGGGTCAACGCGATGGAAATTCATAGCTTCGATGCCAGCGAACCGTTCGTCGGGCATGATCGGTTCGTTGTGCAATACGACGCTGACGTTACCGACAAAAAAACGAAGGAGCGGCGAAAGCTGTCCGAAGTTGGCGTTTACACAGTGAAGAACGGAAAGATTATTCGCGAAGAATTCCTGCCGCGCGCCGATTGAGATTCACGCGTTGCGAACGCTGGATCGTCCGAAGGGATGCGTTTAGCGGTTAGTCGCGTACTTGTCGATCAACGCTTGGAAGCGCGGATCCTTACGCAATGGATCCCACACTGGATCGAGCTTGAGCATCGTCATCGCGAGGCCATTTGGGACGTTGAGCAAGTGATCGAGCAGACGAAATGCCTCATCAGACTCGCCAGTCAATGCATAGATTTGTGCGAGTGCAGCAGTGTACTGCGGTCCATCAAAGGCGTCTTGCGATTCGGGTACCAATTCGACCGCGCGCTTGCCTTCGGCGATCGCCTCCTGTTTTCGACCGAGTGCCGCAAGGATAAGTCCGTGCTGCGCGTGTCGCGCGGGATCGTCAGGCGCATCGCGCAGCAACTGTTCCGACACTGCGCGCGCGTGCTCGAATTGTGTCTGCGCCTTAGGCTCATCACCTTGGAGCAAATAAATGATGCCTTCGAAGAAGGCCTTCGGCTCTGGGGCGGTCGTGTTAGTATTCAACGTCTCACCGGGGAATTTTTGCAGGACAGCAAGAGCTTCGGGAAACTTGCGTTGCCATAGGAGCACACCCGCGTGCGCCCAAGTGATCACTCCATTCGGATCGATGTCGCTTGGAATGGCAGAAAATTGTTTGTCGGCCGTGCTGAGATCGCCTTTCCATGCAGCCGCCACATATCCTTTGAACACAACCGTCTCGAATGAGTTAGGCGCTGCGGCGATCGCGCGATCAACAGTCTTGTCGGCAGCCTCGAAATTGCGCAAGGCCATATAGCTGTAAGCCAGGTTCATCAGGATGCTTTCATTTTTTGGATCGAGCGCGGCCGCTTTTTCTAAGTTCGCAGTTGATTCCGCCCACTTCCCCTGACGCCGTTGAATGGCACCGATAGCCAGATAGGCTTGAGCGTCATTTGGAAGCCCGCGCCTGGCGATTTCAAATTCGGTGAGCGCTCGGTCATAATCGCGATCGCCATAGTAATAAGAGAATCCAAGTGCCAGATGGCCCTCCGGCAGATCCGGTTGCAATCGCAGTGCTTCGTCTGCATGCAGACGCGCTTTCTCGCGCCGGGCTGGGACAGGATCAGAGCTGTGATATAACCAGCTCTCCGCCATCGAAAGACCCGCAAACGCCAAAGCAAAGGTCGGATCGAGTTTGATGGCTTGTTCGAAGAGTGGCACCGCCTTAGCCGAGCTCTTATGAAAGAGGTCCATCCGGCTGGCGTAATCGTGCGCCTGAAGAAAGAGCAAGTAAGCATCAGAATTTTCTGTCGGCCGCTGATCAAGCCGCTCTTTTTCGTTCGGGGAGAGCTTCGCTTGCAGTGACGTAGCAATTTTTTGCGCGAGATCAGTTTGAATGGCAAAGACATCGGTCAAATCGCGATCGTAATCTTCTGCCCAGATGTGCTCGTCGTTGTTCGCGTTGATCAACTGCACGTTCACCCGCACCCGATTGCCGATCCGGCGAACGCTGCCTTCCAAAAGTGTACCAACGCCGAGCGCCTTGCCGATTTCGCGGGCGTTGCGTACGCCGTCGCCGCGATACGACATGACCGACATCCGCGAGATGACTTTCAAGTCACCGATCTTCGAGAGATTCGTCAGGATATCGTCCTGTATGCCATCGGCGAAATAGGCGTTCTCCTTTTCATCGCTGAGGCTTTGGAACGGCAGAACGGCAATCGACTTGTCGAGCTTGCGCGCTGATGCCCGGGGCAAAAGGAAGAAACCCGCTCCGGCGGAGATGATCACCCCGATACCGATCAGCATTATCAAATTGCGGCGACGTCGCGCTACGGGCATGCCCGGCGCGGGAGTTGCGCGAATACCTTGCGGTGTGACGTCGTAGGCCCATGCCAGGATCAATGCGATCGGAAATCCGACGAGCAGGAGCACGACGACAAGACGGAATGCCCAGTTTGGCAATTCCCACGCGGGGAAAACGGCCGAGCCAATTTGAATGATGAAGCCCGCGGCGATGATGTAAGCGGCCGCAACCCGATAAACTTTTCGCCGCTGCACTTCCTCGAAGAAACCGGTCATGGATGATTCGTTGAGGTTTGGAACTCGATCCAACAATCGCTGAAGATGTCGACTCGTCTACCCAAGGTTGAAAAGCGTGATTTCGATCGTTATTGACGCGGCCTCGTTCAGATCCGGATACGTTTTCTTGTTGGGATGAGCGAGCTAGATGATCGAGGAATATTGTTGAACTGCCCAAAATGCGGGCGGCGCAACCGCATGAGATATGAAGGTCTGGGCAAGACTTTCCGATGCGGTCAATGTCAGAGCGAACTCGAGCCTGTTGGTGAACCTGTTGATGTTCACAACGAGTTCGCGTTTGACGCGCTGATAAGCCACTCTGCTTTGCCGGTGCTGGTGGATTTTTGGGCGCCATGGTGCGGCCCGTGCAAAATGGTGGCGCCGGAAATCCGAAAGGTAGCAACCGAAACTGCGGGCCGCCTGCTCGTGGCAAAAGTGAATACGGAGGAAGTGCCGACTCTCGGACAACGCTTCCGTGTTACTGCGATCCCGACGATGACGTTATTCCGAAACGGTCTCGAAATAGCGCGCCAGGCTGGCGCGATGCCCGCGCCTCAGATTCGAAAATTTATCGAACAGCATTCGTAAATCGAAAATGCGAAGACCACGCGGCATTCTGCGTTCGCAATTTAGTCGGCGTAATCGATGGCGGACCGCCAGTACCTAATATTCGCAAAACGCCTCGTCCGGATAGCAGTACAACCAGCGCTCGCCAGGCTGCGCCGAAGCGATGACCGGATGCCCGCTTGCGTGCGCATGTTTGGTGGCGTGCCGATTCGGCGAACTATCGCAGCAGAGCGTTACGCCGCATGTCTGACACGTGCGCAGATGTACCCAGGACGCACCGATCTTCACGCATTCTTCGCATTCGCGACGATGCGGCTGCTTGATGGATTCAATCGCAATCGCATCCAAATGAGAACAGCCTCGGGTGCTCATGATCGGCTAGCGTGATGATGTTGCATTCGTTGATGCGTTACGCCGGGATGCGAGGCTCATGTGGACTCCGGCCACGGCCATTCCGCCTTCGCCCACGGCTGCGGCGCAGCGCTTGACCGAACCGGAGCGAACGTCCCCGGCCGCAAAAATTCCCGGAAGACTGGTTTCGAGCGGGGCGGGCCGTCGTTTGTTTTCACGCCACGCTGGTGCTTCTACGACGTCGCTGCCGGTTTTGATGAATCCTTTCTCGTCACGCTCGATATCCGGTGGCAACCAATCCGTGCATGGGCGGGCGCCGACCATGGAAAAGACCGCCGGCGTTCGCACGACCTGGCGCTCGCCTGTCCTGGTATTTTCCAGTTCGATTTGTTCCAGTTTTTTTCCGCCGGAGATTTTGCGGATTTCGGTGTTGTAGAGGATCTCGATGTTTTCGCGCGCCTCCACCCGACGCGAAAGATAGTCCGACATCTTGTTGGCGATGTTGTTTCCCCTAACGACAAGTAATACCTTGGCTGCGCCGTCGGAAAGGAACATCGCTGCCTGGCCGGCTGAGTTGCCGCTGCCGGCGACAACAACAGTTTCGTTGCGACAAAGCTGACCTTCCAGCGCGGTGGCCGCATAATAAACGCCGACACCTTCGAATTGTTCGCGGCCCTCTGCTTCGAGCCGGCGATAATCGGCGCCAGTGGTAATCAGGACAGCTTTTGCGCGGAGCACCGCACCGCAACCTTCCGTCTCGAGGCATGCACGGTACTCACCATCGGGATTGTATCCGAGGGAGAGGGCCGCGGCTGGTGTGGAAAATTTCGCGCCGAAGCGGTAGGCTTGGAGTTGTGCGAGCCAGGTTAATTCGCCGCCACCGCACTGGAGGGTCAGCTTTGTCGCAACGAAACTGTTGTTGTCGCCGGCAGCGGTAAC
>Ga0137404_10001108_pt1 | contig 17578 bp, 9 predicted proteins | sample CZOMad2_1_16fung_FD_108285 | JGI IMG/M metagenome (GOLD analysis project Ga0137404, IMG submission 108285) | Vadose zone soil fungal communities from Angelo Coast Range Reserve, California, USA - CZOMad2_1_16fungal (Illumina Assembly) | ecosystem: Environmental > Terrestrial > Soil > Vadose zone...
AAATTCACCCGCGTCCACGGAAGCCGATCACTGGGCGGTCATTTCAGAAGTTGATTTCCTTGTACCTGACTTCCTTCAAACACCAAGAGCAACGTGGAATCCCGGTCACAAAAGGCAGAAGGACGGTTATGATCTGGTCACGTACGTTGGCTTACATCACCGGAACGGTCGGCACCGCAGAAACCTCGTACTGTACGCCCTGCGGTGCAACAAAGTCTGGAATGTGATGGCGGCGGTCGAAAAATGCGCGAGAGCGAAATTATCTTAGTGAAGGGGTTACCCGGCCCGGATGTAGGTAAAAATGTGACAGTGAAAGCCTCCCAATTTCAATAAGGCTCAACAGCTTTCCACGAACGGTATGCAACAGGTTCAATATCAATCACTTAAGAACCTCATACTTCAATAGGTTTTAATAAGCTCTGGAATCTGGTTCGGAACCAGGTGCTCTACCTTAAACAAGTCCTTTAGATTCAGCATCTAAAAACGCAGTAGGTATTTGAACGCTGTTGAACCACGAGGCTTTCGCTGTCACATTTTTACCTCATTGCCGATGCGGGCATCTGCATGGCAGTCCAAGATACCAGATTCAAAAGGATTTGCTGAATGCCCGTCACGCTAGAGCACCTGGTCCTGTACCAGGTGGTTGACCTTTCGGAACGGTTCCCTGCGCGACTAAAGGGAAAGGGTGCGGCGCAGTTCGGCAAATCCACATTTCATGAACAGTGCTGAAGTTCACTATCACCAAGAGAGAAATCACCAAGGGAAGGACAACTTGCTGCTCTTTCGCGTGCCAGCTCGAAGGTAGCATTGTGTGCAAAATATTACACAGACGTCTGCAAGATAATATCACGCCCAGCTGTGGTGGCTGTCATACTTGAAGGATGGCGCAAAGCGAAGCTAGCGTAGTTACTAGTTGAGTACTTGTCAGCTCCTTCGAGGTCATTTATAAAGATTTCCCAACTAACCCCCTTCGAGGAAAGTCAAATTGATTTCCCGCATAAAAGAATAATTTATTAGTGATAGAGCAGGGAGCCTTGGTGTCTATATTTGCGCTCTTTGCTTAGGCTCAATGTTTTGGCGAAATGACCTAGGAGGCACGAGATAGACACTCATGATGAGTCTAGGCAAACATAAAAACGTCATGCTACGAAGCAATAATGTGAACCACTAGTCTTATCAACACTAGCCTTGAATCTGTAATCGCATTATCTGCAACCTTGCGAGGAGTGGATGAAAAATATTCGGCGAGCAATCCTTGGGTTGTCCCTATTTGTTGCGGTGGCTGCCTTCGCGGCCCCGAGCATCACCACCCTTACGCCGAATACCGGCGCGGTTGGCTCTTCCATCGTCATAGCCGGCAGCGGTTTTGGGAACAACCAGTCCAAGGCGACGGTAAAGTTCAATGGTACCCAAGCCACTATTACAAGTTTCAGTTCGACCAGCATCACAGCCACCGTGCCGAGCGGAGCGACAACCGGCAACGTGGTGGTTACGATCAGCAGCGTAGCCAGTAACGGAGTCACCTTCACGGTTACTGGAGCGCCAAGTATCAGCAGCCTGACTCCGAATATAGGAGCCGTAGGTTCCTCGGTTGTCATTGCGGGTTCGAATTTCGGGCCTTCGCAAGGCAACGGCATGGTGACATTTACCAGCGGGCTCACGGCAACGGTGACAAGCTGGAGTGCAAGCAGCATCACGGCGACTGCGCCGACGAACGCCGCAACGGGGAACGTTGTGGTAACCGCAGCGGGAGGGGTGGCGAGTAATGGCGTCAGCTTTACCGTTACGGCGGCCCCAAGTATCAGCAGTCTTACACCCAACACCGGTGTGGTTGGTTCGTCCGTTGTTATAGCTGGATCGAACTTCGGGGCCACGCAAGGCAACGGGGGCGTGACATTCAACGGAACGACAGCCACTATCGGTTCGTGGAGCAGCACCAGTATAACGGCTACCGTGCCTACGGGAGCGACCACAGGTAACGTGCTGGTGACAGCGGCGGGCCAGGTGGCGAGCAATGGGGTCACGTTCACCATTCCTCCGCCCAGTATCGCTAATATCAGCCCCGATTTGGCCAGGGTAGGCGCGTCTATCACCATCGCCGGAAATAATTTTGGACCGGCGCCCGGATCGCTCACCTTCAATGGCACAGCGGCAGTTCCCACCAGTTGGAACAACACTCAGATCGTGACGCCGGTTCCGAATGGCGCGACCACCGGGCCGGTGGTGGTAACACAAGCAGGCACCTCTAATTCCGTCAGTTTCACCGTTGATCCTCCACCCAGCATCACGAGCATTTCCCCGACAAGCGGACCGGCAAATTCTAGTGTAACCGTCACTGGCTCGGGTTTTGGAATTCCGCAAGGCACGAGTACCATCCAGTTCAATGGGACGGTAGCCACGCCGTTCAGTTGGAGCGACGGCAGCATTATTGTTCCAGTTCCCATCGGCGCAACAACCGGGCCAGTGGTGCTTGGCTCCGGAGGTCTCAATAGTAATGGTGTCGCGTTCACTGTTACGCCGGCTCCGAACATCAGTGGGCTTTCAATCTCATCCGGAGCACCAGGAACCGCAGTCACAATCAACGGACAAAATTTTGGCTCGACTCAGGGCGACAGTGTGGTGCGCTTCAACGGTCTGCCAGCATCTGTCACGACTTGGGGTGCTAATGCTATCGCGGTACCCGTTCCTAGCGGATCGACTACAGGGCCAGTCACAGTAACCGTCAGTGGGCAAACCAGCAATGGAGTCACCTTCACAGCCATCACAACTGGGACTCTGTCGGGAACGGTATCGAGCAGTTCTGGCGGAACTGCAATCAGCGGGGCGAGCGTCCAGGCGTTGCAGAACGGCAATGTAAAAGGCTCTGCCACCAGCGCTGGAGACGGAAGCTATTCGATCCCCAACTTGCCCGCTGGTAATTACGATGTTCAGGCGTCAGCGAGCGGATTTGGCACGGGGCTCAAGAATTCTGTCGCTCTTACTGCGGGCCAAACTGCGACCGCCAATTTCAGCCTCTCCTCACCGGGAACCATCTCCGGCAAAGTTACACAGTCGGACGGCGTAACTGGGATTTCCAGTGCCGCGGTCCGGCTTTTCGTCGGCGGCGCCAGCATGACTACAGCCACCGCCGATGCAGGCGGCAACTATTCTATCAGCGGTCTGAATGCCGGCTCGTACTCGCTGCAGGCAGGAGCCAACAACTATGTAACTCAAACGCAAAGCGCCACAGTCACCGGCGGGAATACGAGCACGATCAACTTCTTGCTTCAACCCTTGGCGGCAAATCCAATCAATTATGTGTACGACGAACTGGGCAGGCTGGTGGCTGTAATCGATTCCTCGGGAGACACGGCAAAATATCAGTACGATGCAGTTGGTAACATCCACTCTATCTCGCGGCAAAACTCGGATCAGCTTTCGATTATCAAGTTCACGCCGCGCAGCGGCCTCACTGGCGCCTCCGTAACGATCTTCGGGACCGGCTTCAGCGCCACTGCCGCGCAAGACACCGTCACGTTTAATGGTGTATCTGCCACGGTAAGCTCGGCGACGGCCACACAGATCAATACGACCGTCCCCGCGGCAGCAAGTACTGGCGCGATCACGGTCACCACTCCCTCAGGCTCGGTAACGAGTAGCACAAACTTCACCATTGTGACCAGTTCTGGAGCACCAACGATTACCGGATTCAGTCCGAACATGGGTGCGAGCGGAACGGCGGTCGCGATCACCGGAACGAACTTTGATATCGCCCCCAATGACAGGGCCACGTTCAACAGCTCATTTGCTGCAACCACCAGCGCCACCAACTCACAGGTGAACACCAACGTCCCCTCCAATACCAGTTCTGGGCGAATCTCGGTTGCCACGCCAGCGGGAACGGCCATCAGCACACAGGATTTCTATATTCCCTTCGGAACGCATGTGGTCGGCGACATCGGCTATACCGGACGAGTCGCGTTCGGAGGAACACAGAACCTTACGCTCGCGACCAGCAAAATCGGTTTGCTGCTGTTCGACGGCACGGCCGGCCAGGGCGTGAGCTTGCAACTCAGCGGCTCAACATTTTCCACTTGTACTCTTTATCTCTACTCGCCGACTCAGGTCCAGCTCGCGTCGAAGAGTTGCACCAGCAGCACCACCTTTGTTGCATCGGTCGCACTGCCTTCGACCGGAACGTACACCATTGGCATCGATCCAGGAACGAGCTTTGGCAGCATCACCATCGGTCTGACACAGGATGTTGTTGGCTCTATTAGTTTTGGAACGCCTGTCAATGTTTCCATCAGCATTTCCGGACAAGCTGCGCGTTATAGCTTCAACGGTACAGCCAATCAGATTGTCAGCCTGGAAGTTGCAGGCTTTGGGAGCAACGGGTTCAGCACGGCGATTCTGAATCCCGATGGAGGCACGCTGGCGAACGGCAACTGCTGCAGCGGCTGGGAGACTATCATCGGCAAGCCCCTGCCTTCTACCGGTACCTACCAAATCGTAATCACCCCGCAGAGTGGGGCGACCGGGTCGCTGACCGTCTCCCTGATGAGCAACACCACCAATCCCACCATCAGCTTCGGCACCCCGACCACCACAACGACCAGCATCACGTCGCTGATTGCTTACAATTTCAGCGGCACCGCCGGGCAAGTGGTAAGTCTGGAAACATCGGGCTTTGGTAACGGCGGCTATTCCACCACCCTGCTCAATCCCGACGGCAGCACATTAGCCAACGGCACCTGCTGCAGCGGCCGGGAAACCATCATCGGCAAATCGCTGCCTTTTACTGGCACTTACCAAATCATCGTGGTACCCCAGGGTGGCGTGAGCGGCTCGATGACCGTTTCGCTGATCAGCAACACCAGCAATCCTACCATCAGCTTCGGGACACCGGTAATTGCTACCATCAGCACTGCCTCTCTGATTGCTTACAATTTCAGCGGCACTGCCGGGCAAGTGGTAAGTCTGGAAACATCGGGCTTTGGCAACGGCGGCTATTCCACCACCCTGCTCAATCCCGACGGCAGCACATCAGCCAACGGCACCTGCTGCAGCGGCCGGGAAACCATCATCGGCCTACCGCTGCCTTTCACCGGCACCTACCAAATCATCGTGGTACCTCAGGGTGGCGTGAGCGGCTCGATGACCGTTTCGCTGATCAGCAACACCAGCAATCCTACCATCAGCTTCGGGACACCGGTAATTGCTACCATCAGCACTACCTCTCTGATTGCTTACAATTTCAGCGGCACTGCCGGGCAAGTGGTAAGTCTTGAGGCAAACGGCTTCGCCGGCGGTAGCTATTCCACCTATCTCCTGAATCCGGACGGCAGCACGCTAGCGTCATTGACCTGCTGCAACAATCAACAGGTCATCACCGGCAAAACCCTACTCTCCAGCGGCACCTACCAAATCATCGTGGTACCCCAGGGTGGCGTGAGCGGCTCGATGACCGTTTCGCTGATCAGCAACACTAGCAATCCTACCATCAGCTTCGGGACACCGGTAATTGCTACCATCAGCACTACCTCTCTGATTGCTTACAATTTCACCGGCACTGCCGGGCAAGTGGTAAGTCTTGAGACAAACGGCTTCGCCGGCGGCGGCTATGCGACCTACCTGCTGAATTCCGACGGCAGCACGCTGGCATCAGTCACCTTCGGCAGCAACCAAGAGGTTGTGACCGGCAAGAGCCTGCCTTCCACCGGCACCTACCAGATCATCGTCGCTCCCAATAACGGCATCACCGGATCGCTGACTATCTCGCTGACAAGCAACGCTACCAACCCCACCATTAGCTTCGGCACACCAGTCACCGCCACCATCAGCAATACGTCGCTGATCGCCTACAGCTTTAGCGGCACCGCCGGGCAAGTATTGAGCTTGGAGGCAAGCGGCCTGGGCGGCGGCAACTATTCCACCTACCTGCTGAATTCCGACGGCAGCACGCTGGCATCAGTTACCTGCTGCAACAACCAAGAGGTTATGACCGGCAAGAGCCTGCCTTCCACCGGCACCTACCAGATCATCGTCGCTCCCAATAACGGCGTCACCGGATCGCTGACTATCTCGCTGACAAGCAACACTACCAACCCGACCATTAGCTTCGGCACACCAGTCACCGCCACCATCAGCAATACGTCGCTGATTGCTTACAGCTTCAGTGGCACAGCCGCACAGGTCGTTAGCGTCCACGTGACCCCGAGCTTCTCGGGAGGATTTTACTGGACTTACATTTTGAATCCGGATGGCAGCACATTGGCCTCCACGTTCACAAACGGCTCGGCAACACTGAGCGGTCAAACGCTCGGCTCAACTGGCACTTATCAAATCATCATCGCGCCGAACAGCGGTGTGACTGGATCGGCAACTGTATCGCTTACAAACCCGTGATGTGGCCTCTGGCGCAAAAGGATCGGCTACGTCTGCACGAAAGAATTTTGGGGGAGCTAGAAAATGTACAATCGACGCCCAATTCGCATTGCTATAACGGCTATTGCCCTCTGTCTTGCAATTCAAGCGTGTTTGGCCAAGCCCCAAACTGGCAGCCAGGCGCCGCCGGCAGGGCAAACCACGACCCTTCTTCCCAATGGGGGCTGGCTGCTGGTTGGCGGTCAGGATGCGAGCGGCGACCCTGTGGGCACGCTCTCGGTGCGCAATGCTCAAGGCGATGAGGAGCAGTTGGCGACTTCGCTGCGATTCCCTCGAATATGGCACAGCGCCACAGTACTGCCTGATGGGACGGTTCTGATTCTGGGTGGAATAGGCGCGGATGGACAAATTGTGCAGCAGGCGGAGATTTTCAATCCAGAAACGCAACAGACCGAACTGATTGCCTCCAGTGCTCCAGTATCGCGCGCGTTTCATTCCGCCACCATCCTGACGGATGGTCGTCTCTTGATTGCCGGCGGCGTAGGTGCAGATGGCACTCCACTTCTTACCGCGGAATTGTGGGACCCGCGCCATAAATCCAGTGCGGCGTCCGTCAATGGACTGGGCACGGCAAGGCGCAACCATTCCGCAACACTGTTGCCCGATGGACGCGTGCTGTTAAGCGGCGGCGAGGACGCTACAGGAAAACCGTATGTCTCCGGCGAGGTCTACGATCCTAAGTCCCAAGTTTTCACGCCAGTCGCCGATCTGCGGCCGTGGCTTGTACCGCCTACAGAAATTGGAGAAGTCAAAGCCGCCTCGCCCGAAGATGGTGCAACTGATGTTGCTGTAACAGCGCTCATTTCCATGCGCTTTTCGCGCCCGCTGCGAATCGAGACGATAAATAACGGAACAGTGCTGCTCGAAGGGCCGATTGGAATGGTGGACGCGAACGTCGTCGGAGCAGAAGGCGGCATGCTCGCCTTCATCACACCGAAGTCCGTCTTACTTCCCGGAACCGTCTATTCAGTCAAGTTTTCTGGCGCAGCAGACGACAACAACTTGACTGCGGCATTTATGCAGTTCAGCTTCACGACTGCGGGCGAGCCTCCAGCCAGCGATGTATGGGTTCCCGGTATTGGTTGGACGTGCAATTGTCCGACCTCCACGTGGCAGGCGATGCCATCGCTCCAGGCCGGCGCAGGAGTCACGGCCCTGGCCGGGCAAGTGCTCAAGCTCGACGGTACCCCGTTGAAACACGTCACGTTAATGATCGGCGATCGCAAAGCATTCACCGACGCCACCGGACGCTTCTTGCTCACCAATATTCCTGCCGGTCACAGCACTATGACGATCTTGGGCAACACTGCCAACACTTCCACCCGCACTTACGGGATTTACGAAGTCGGCGTGGACGTCAAGCCAAACACAACAAACGTTCTTCGCTACATCATCTGGATGACACCGTTGGATACCGCCCACGCCGTCAAAATTCCTTCACCTACGACAACTGAGATGGTAATCACGACTCCGTTGCTCCCGGGCTTGGAGTTGCGCCTTCCACCCAATACCGTCGTCACCGATTACTACGGCCGGCCGGTTACCGAAATCAGCATCACACCGATTCCGATCGACCGTCCGCCATTTCCCCTGCCGAATGTGCAAGTGCCGCTATACTTCACCATTCAGCCGGGTTCCGCCTACATCAAAGTGATGAGCAGCAGCGGACCAAAAGGAGCGCGGCTGTTTTATCCAAATGCTACCGATGCTCCTGCGGGAACAGTTTTTAACTTCTGGAATTACGATCCGGACAAAAAGGGTTGGTACGTGTATGGGCAGGGGCGCGTTTCCGCCGATCGATCCCAAGTCATCCCTAATGCCGGCGTTGAGATTTATGAGTTTACTGGTGCCATGGTGGAAAGTCCGGGCGGCCTCCCTTCCTTTGGCCCTCCTCCGCACGACGGTGGCAGCGGCGGTGGTGGCAGCGGTGGTGGTAGTGGCAGCGGCAGTAGCGGCGGCGACCCGGTAGACCTCGCAACGGGACTCTTTGTCTATCAAAAAACCGATCTTGCCCTGCCGGATGTCATTCCGATCATGCTTACAAGAACCTATCGACAAGGGGATTCCGTCTCTCGCGCTTTCGGAATTGGTACGAGTTTCGCCTACGACATGTTCACAGTTGGAGATAACGTCAACTATACCTATCAGGATTTAATTCTTGCCGACGGCGGTCGAGTTCATTTCCCTCACACGCCGCCCTGCAATCCCTCATGCGGCTTTTTCGGAGCTACGTATCAGCACACATCGACGCCAAGCAGCTGGTTCGGAGCTATTATTCACCAAGGCGGTATTTGTCTGACCGGCGTTAACGCCGGTTTTTGGACGCTCACGACAAAAGACGGGACCATCTTCTGTTTTCCGGATTCATCCAGCTCGACGAATCCCCGAGCTGCGGCGGTTACCTGGATTCAGGACAGGCACGGCAACATTCTCAGGCTGACTCGTGACGTGAATGCGAATCTCACGCAAATCACCACTTCGAACGGGCGCTGGATTCAGCTCACCTACGACGCGAGCAACCGTATAACCCAAGCGAAGGACAATATCGGTCGAATCGTGACGTATTCATATGACGCCGGAGGCCGTCTGACGCGGGTGGTTGACGCAAATGGAGGCGTCTGGAACTACGCCTACGATGCTTTCAACCAGATGCTCTCGATTCAGGATCCGCGCGGCATTTTTTATCTCACGAATCAGTATGACGCCAGCGGGCGTGTCGTTCATCAGACACAGGCCGACAACACCGTTTTTTCCTTCAGCTACACCACTGATCCGACTACAGGACAAATTACCCAAACGGATTTCACTGATGCTTGCGGATTTGTTCGTCGGACGACGTACAACGCCAACGGCTACAAAACGGCTGAGACCTTCGCTTTGGCAAGGCCGGAACAGCAAGCGATTACATACAACCGAGATTCAAACACCAATCTCGTCAGCACTATTACAGACGCTCTCTCGCGCCAAACATTATTTGCGTACGACTCGATGGGCAACACGACCAACGTTACACAATTGGCGGGAACGCAAAACGCCGTCACGACGATGCTGACGTACGATTCAACATTCAACCAGTTGAACAGTATTACCGATCCCCTAGGCCATGCGACAGCCCTCTCCCGCGACAGGTTTGGAAACTTAGCGGGCCTCACTGATCCTTTGGGTCACCAGACCACATTCACTTACAACAGCCAAGGGCTACCGCTCACGGCTACAGATGGAGTCAGGAATACTGCTCAGTTCGCATACTCGGGCGGCGATTTGGTGAGCATCACGGACGCCCTGGGGAACTCTACAAGCCGATTCGTGGATGATGCCGGTCGTCCGATTGCCATCACCGATGCTCTGGGCCGCACGACCCGCGCGAGCTACAACGCATTGGGCGAGATTTTGCATATCACCGATCCGCTGCAGGCGGTAACTGCTTTTAGCTACGATGTGAACGGAAATCTTGCCAGTTTGACTGAACCTCTCAATCACACTACGGCGTGGAATTACGACAACCTGGATCGCGTAATCACGCGGACCGATCCGCTGCTTCGCTCCGAACGGTCGACATACGATTCGGCTGGTAATTTGCTGAGTTTTACGGATCGTAAAGGGCAGGTGACCAGCTACTCCTACGACGCGCTGAATCGCCTGACATTCGTTGGTTTCGGCAAAGTCGCCGGGTCACCGCCAGCTTACCAGAGCACGATCAACTTCAGCTACGATAGCGGCAATCGGCTCACTCAGGCCGCTGACTCTGTTGCGGGAACTATCACTCGCGCTTATGACGGGCTTGACCGCCTGACCTCCGAGACGACGCCACAGGGGGCCATTTCCTATAGCTACGATGCAGCGGGCCGGCGGATGAGCATGACAGTCACTGGACAGCCGGCGGTGAATTACACGTGGGACAACGCCAACCGGCCGACACAAATTGCCCAAGCCAGCACCACGGTTGCGTTTGCCTATGACGATGCGGGCAGGCGGAGCGCTTTAACACTTCCCAACGGCATTACCGTTCAGTACGGCTACGATCAGGCTTCTCGACTTACGGCCCTCACCTACATGCTGGGGACGAACACTCTTGGCAACCTGACCTACTCTTTTGACGCGGCGAACGACCTCGTGCAAATGGGAGGGAGCTTTGCCAGGACCAAACTGCCACAGGCCATTGTCTCGGCAAGCTACGACACGGCCAATCAACTGACGAACTGGAATGGCGTCTCCTTTGCTTATGATGCGAATGGCAACCTGTTGAGCGACGGTGCCAATTCCTACGTCTGGAACGCCCGTGATCAGCTTGCTTCCTTCAACGCCGCAAGTTTCCAGTACGACGCTTTTGCTCGCAGAACGCAGAACGTGGTGGGAACCAATTTCCTCTACGACGGCGTGAACGCAGTTCAAGAGCTGAACGGAACAATTCCCACGGCCAACCTGCTGAGCGGCGGTATTGACCAGATCTTCTCCCGAACCGATTCTTCGGGAATTAGTAGCTTCTTGCCGGATTTCCTGGGCAGCACGGTTGCGCTGGCCGATTCGTCAGGCCTATTGCAAACACTGTACAGCTACGAACCCTTCGGCAACGCGACCGCAACCGGCAACTCAAGCAGCAATGTATTTCAGTATTCTGGCCGCGAAAATGATGGAACTGGCATGTTCTACTACCGGGCCAGATATTATTCTCCAACCATGCAAAGGTTCATTTCGGAGGACCCAATCGGATTTTGGGGCGGAGTCAATAAATACGTCTATGTCGGTGACAATCCCGTGCTCTACAGAGACCCATTCGGGCTCGACAAATCCGATCCCCATCACTGCGGAGATCCAAATCAAACACTACGTCAAATCCAGCGCTCTGCCTTCAACAATGTGGTGGTGCCATGGTCCGATGCAGCTGGTGGGCCAAATATCGAGACCGGCATGCCGTCGGTTCCCGGAGGGCCGCTTTCTCCCCCCAGTGAATTGCCCAAAAAAACGTTGCAGTCCGCTACAGATTGGTATGGCGCCTCGAAGTCCGCACAGGACCTCTACAATACATACAAAGGCACTAACAGGTTCATGAACGATTTTAGTAATGGAATGAATGACATTATGAAAAGCGCTGGCAATTGTGGGCAATAGTGTGCTGAGTCTCGTAAAAATGCACTGGTACAATGCGCTTCTACTGGCACTGCTGGTCGTTCCAATCGCATTTTCACTTCTGGGCGTCGGAACACGACGGCTCTGGGGCGGATACACCATAGCAGCAGGCTGCAGCTTCCTGGGATGGGCAGGCGAAGCTTGGCGCCTGCAACATCCCGACAGCGAAGTCTCCTCAGCTTTTTACCTTGCGGTCTGCGCGTTTGCAGGGGGCCTGTTTGCGGAGCGAATCGCTACTCGGAGGCAAGGATCGTGAGTCAGATCACTCGCAGCAGCAGATGCGCTCCCAAGCTTCTTTCGGGTATCCTGGCAGAGCGCGTGCAAGGCGTCTTGTGAGTAGGCCTTTGCTGCTGTCAATAGTTCCCCAGAATTGGCTTCGCAATCCGGAAACAATGAAGAAATTCTGGTCGTGGCTACCTTTCGCGATTCTGATGGTCGCGGCTATAGCGGTTGGTCGAGGCCTGTGGACAGCGATCTTTCCGCATTCCCCAGTCCTGATTCGATCTTCAGTTCCAGTTGCTACGCTGTCCGGTGAGTTTCCCTGCGTCTACGCTTTAGTCCGCAATGGGCAAGTCGCCCCGCAACTGGGTAGCTGCGCCATGCCAACAATTCATTCCGAGTCGGTGGACCGCTTCGAGACCGATCTGCGTTACGGTCGTTTTGTCGTGCGGCAGACGGATTTGTTCCTCGATGATATCTTCAAGGTACCCCTAACCCGAACCTATGCCAGTGACGACTGGATACACAAAAATCCGGTGCATGCCTTCGGCCGCAACGCCAATCATCCGTTTGATATTGCACCGCTCGGCAGCCGCAATCCCTACACCTACATGCTGCTGGCACTAGAAGACAGCGACTTTCTCTATTTTGACAGAATCTCTGCCGGGACGGGCTATCAAGATGCCATTTACCAGCACACGGAAACCGCGACAAATTTCTATAAAGCCAAAATCAAATGGAACGGCAATGGATGGACCACCAAATTGGAAGACGGAAGCCAGATACGCTTTCCTGAGTCTTACTCTGGGACCAATGCTGCCCAGGGCGCGGCAACCGAAATCCGCGATTCCTCCGGCAATCGATTGATATTGCACCGCGATCGGCAGCGCAATTTAAGGGAAATCGAGACTCCACACGGTCATTGGATTCGTTTACAAACGGATAGCCAAGCCAGGATCCTGCGGGCTGAAGATGACCGCGGTAATTGGACAAGTTATCAGTATAGTCCGGAGGGTATGCTCGCGCAGGTCAGTTCTTCGTCAGGAGAAGTACGCAGCTACGTGTACGACGGAGCGCTGATGATTCAAGTGCTTGATGGCCATGGGCAGGTACTGGTAAGGAACTGGTACGACGGGGGCCAATTGAGAAAACAGCAGTTTGCCGACGGCAGCCTTTATCTCTACTACTTCGAATCATCTCCTGGCGGGCGCTACCGAAAAACCGCGACCGTAACTTTGCCCGGAGGCGTAAAGAAACGGATTGAAGTTGAAAGTTTTGTTCCGGCGGCGGTTAAACGAGGTGACTGAAGGATGCCAGTGGTCCCCTAATCCTTTCGTTTCCACCAGATCGATTCCTAAGAATACGGCAATTGTCTGTGAGTGGACCACATTTCTGGATCGGGCGAAGGGTCCTTGTTGGGCGACCTAAAGGTTCAAGTGGGCTGACGTACGACACGATCAGTTGAGACAACCTGATTTGGTGGAGTGACCGAATTGAAGTTGCATTTAACGTCGGAATACGATGAACGGAACTATGCGCTATTCACGTGCTAAGTAACCCGTCGAATCTAGAAATCGGAGCTCTGGTCGAGGTTTCCGAGCACCGCGGATTTGCACTCAAACGTATGACTGGGTAATGAAACTCGCTACCTGATTTCCATTACTGCGGAGGCCGTTGAGGTTGAATTTGAGTGAAATCTGCGGCTTCACAGCTCCACAATCGACCCGTATGGTCAAAAAATTCATCCGCGTGGACCGAATGATGTTGATGGGCGGTGAGTTAGCCTTCGATCTCCACAGGGCACATTTTCATCACATTAGCCAGGACGGAACAGCGCTTGCATATATATCATATATAAGGAGTGAGGAGTCCAACGAGTGTAGGCAATTCTGTGACAGTGAAAGCCTTCAATTTCAATAAGGCTCAACAGCTTTCCACGAACGGTATGCAACAGGTTCAATATCAATCACTTAAGAACCTCATACTTCAATAGGTTTTAATAAGCTCTGGAATCTGGTTCGGGACCAGGGGGTCGGAGGCTCAAATCCTCTCTCCCCGACCATTATTTTCAATCACTTACAATCAATTTCTGGTCCGCCGCCCTCAGCGCCGTAGGCGATTTTGAGGCTGTGAAAACCTCAGAGATCAACAGCCGAAACACTTTGCGGGGCAAAAATTTCGATGCGCACCGATAAAAGGTTTTTCTCTCCAGCAGGCGTGCCGGTTCGGACAAATGAGCGCGCGACCGGGTCATGGCGCGCGCATTCTGTGAAAAAATGAGAGCCTTATACCCGACGGCCTTGTGCACCCAAATTTGTGTGCCCAATAGCTGCTCATACCTGTCTAACTGGTCGTGTGATGAAGGCACGTTGACGGATCAACACCTTTTCTTACGACCTAAAACGGATTTACATGGGCGTCACACTGACGTTGCTACTCACATCTGAGTGTGGCTGTGCTGTCCGAGAAAATCGCGGTGCTATCCAATTAGCTCAAATCGATTGAAATGCCATCACACAATCCAATTCGTTTCGGCATCTCCCGCCACTCAGCGTCATCAGTGAAATTCTCAGCGACCCAACGCATTAGGTCTTGGAAGTCACGCAGGCGAAGAACAGGCTGGCATCGTGTCGCAAAATCCTTAGCGTCTGGCGTAAATGTCGTATTCGTGACAATCATTCCGGCGGCGAAAAATCGATGCACAGCCATGGCACCCACAAGCTCGCGCAAAGGCTCCGGCCCTATCTTGCTACGCGGGTCTCGGCGGTGTTTCACTTGCACGGCACCGAGAAAAGGAAACGGGTAAGTCTTGGCGGGCGTAAAGATGATATCGATGCCTCCATCTCGGCGAAACGTCCCGCCGCCAACTTGGTGTGTTTCAAAACCCATAGCGCAGAGCCGATCCAGCACGAACTCCTCGAATTGTGAGGGGCTCAAGTGGAGCAGTTCATTCGGGTTGGCTAATATTCTTGTCGAAAGAGCGCTGCTGATGTCTATGAGCTGGACGCGCGTTTGTTTAACATGTTCAGCCAATGGCAACAACAGTTGATGATCATCCGCCGCCTGCGGTCCCATCCACTTGGCCAAGCCGGAACAAGATCGGCAAAAATGGAGAACTGGAGCGCCAGACTGACGTGGGGGCCGAACGGCTCCAACCGAACGTAATCATTTCTCCGATTTATTCCCGAGCCGCAATACGAGCATGCGTATGGACGCGCAGCTCGAGACATGCGCAGGTAGGTAGTTTGTCCGACGATTCGGTCCAGCGTGGTCGCAACTGAACTGAAGTCAATTCCGACTTCTCGGCATGCCAGCACTAATCGGGAAGGGGCGAGACGCCGCGTTCCTAAAAGGCATCCTTCGAAGTATGACGAGGAAACACCGACGATGGGGGAAATATCTGCGGCTGTTCGCTTCTTTCGTCTCGACCACAATTTTGAAATCGAAATACACGGGAAAGGAGTCGAAGAAATTGAACCCAACGTCTTCCGTCTCACCTATCTCAATTAGGGCCACAGGCGTCAGCATTGCTGGTGCCTGTGACCGGCAGCAACGAATCGCGGGATTTGATCAGGATAAGTTCAGCCACAGCCATGTGCTCTGCGTCGGTGCAGGCGGTTTGATCAGTAATATTGCTCCATCGTTGGCTCGTAAGGGAATTGGCGCACTGACGATCCTCGATCATGACGAGGTTGATGTCAGCAATCTTAATCGCCAGAGGTTCTACGCCCGGGATATAGGACTGAATAAGGCGATTGCCCTCGTGCGCAACCTTCAGGCAGAGTGCACCTGCGGGACCATCCTTACTGGGTATGCAATGTCATTGGAAACAGCGATTCATCAAGATATCGACCTGGACTGTGGTGTGGCGGTTTGCGGCGTTGACAATAGTTCCGCGCGCGTGACAACGGCACAATACTTCCGGAAGCGCAGTATTCCAGTCATCTTTACAGCGGTAAGTGCAGATACCGACCACGGCTATGTTCTGATTCAGGCACCGGACGGACCATGTGTGGGGTGCCTGTTCCCAGATATGGATGCGGATGGGACGGTTCCTTGCCCGGGAACGCCAGCAATCGCCGACATATTGCAATTGATGGGCGCTCTTGTGACATACGGACTCGAATCGATTCTTACGGGGAGAAAGCGCTCATGGAATTATCGGGCCGTGCATCTCTCTTCAGGAGAGTGGGATACGGCCACCGTCCTAGCCAGGAAAAGCGACTGTCGAATATGTACGCGGAAAATGTGATTCTTGCCGCTGAAAGTCCGCTCTGCATCTTCCGTTCACAGCGGCTGCGGACTTGGGCGTATCAAGAATCAAGTCGATCCTGAAGCCAACAATGCATGAGAGGGTCAGCTTTGCACGACGCGAAGCCCCAATGTCACAGGCCATTACGAAGTCAAAACGAAAAGCTCGCGCGCTCTCGGAATTCTGCTCACTGCGATAAACCAGAAAGCCGTTGAAAATCTTGATGTTGACAAGCAAAAGGTTCATTGTGCGTGTGAAGATCAATGTGCCGTAAATCCATCAGCCCCCTGTAGTTGGAACGAATCGATGATGGACTGTGGTTTTTGGGCTGACCTTGGATCATGTAGTGCCATTTCTGCCACGGTCTTAGAGCCGAATTTCTGTGCGTTCAGGTCAGAATCCACACAAGAAGGCTCCCCAAAACAATTTAGTTGATCTGGGAGTGCGCATTCGGTATTATCCCCGCCTCACCCCCTTAGGACCCAAATTTGAAATCCGGCGAAAGGCTTTTGTGCCGGATTGTCGTTCTGTGAAGTCAGTAGGTCTAATCTGTCCTGCATGTTGGAGTCCGTGTTAAGAAATTTCTGAATCAGAATACAGAAGGGAACGAGGATGCCTATCAGGTTGTGTTTTTCATTCCGAAATTTCATTTTGATCTCTGCTGTAAGTATTTTGTTCTTTGGCCGCAGCGCGTGCCTTGCGCAGCAGAACGTGGCAGAGACTTGCGCCCACGGAACCTGGGCCGCTTGTGGGGTTGCTGTCAAAAACGAACTTGACAAGAATCCGTCTGAGCCAAAGAGGATAGTAGAGCTTGCCGGCCTCTGGGGTCGTTCCTACTCAGTTAGATTTGATGCGCTTAGGAAAAACGGGAAAATCGAGAAGTCGATTCCCGATTCAGACAAGATTTTTGAAGCTGTATCCGCAAAACTCAATCCAGTAGACATCGCGAAGGATAAAACTGTCGATGCCTTATCCCGCCAGGTCTGTCTCGCTGTTGGATGTGCTGAAGGCTCCCAAAATTTGCCCGACGTGCAGACGACGGCGGTATTACAGTTGTCAAAAGTTGTTTCGCCAGCGGTGTGGCAAGCTTTTCAAGAGTGGCAGAAATCTGGGGGCCACGAGTCTTTTTCATTTTGGATTTTGCTGCGTCCATCTACCGGTATCATCTCAACAAAGCACGAGAATGCTCGCATCGTCGATCTACGCTTGGCAGCCCAGAGGAATGGTGCCGAAGAGACACTACACAGCTTTGATTTATATCACCCTGGAGTCTCGTACATACCTTATCGGGGAACTATTCACGTTGACGTTTTAAAGCCGGACCACATTTCCAGCGCATTAAGACCTTCTACTCTTGGTGACACTACGATTAGAAATCTTAAAGAGGCGTGGATCGCAAAAGATGCGCCCCCTCCAGCGAGTCGTTTTGCGGGCTACGGTATGTTTACGGAGTGGCGGCTGACACTTGAGCCCGATCAACTTAATAAGTCATTGAACGAAGTGGTACTTCAGATTGCGTACAGATATACTCCGGCGCAAGCTGATGCCACCTCA
>Ga0137404_10001116_pt1 | contig 17484 bp, 16 predicted proteins | sample CZOMad2_1_16fung_FD_108285 | JGI IMG/M metagenome (GOLD analysis project Ga0137404, IMG submission 108285) | Vadose zone soil fungal communities from Angelo Coast Range Reserve, California, USA - CZOMad2_1_16fungal (Illumina Assembly) | ecosystem: Environmental > Terrestrial > Soil > Vadose...
ACCAGCAGGAGCAGAATCGCCGCGCAGCACAGCAGCGTGATCACAATCGGTCGGGCGGTCGTGTGCATGGTCCTCTCCCTACGAGGTGACCTTCTTCCGGCCTGCCTCGAAGATCTCCTTCATCTTGCGCGCCATGACGCTGCTGCCAATGCTGCGCTTCATGGAGCCGCCGAACCCGGCGACCTGATCGGTGAAGGCGTGGCTCGCCAAGACGACGACGGTCGCGTCGGGAGCGGGCAGGAAGCCGGCGGTGGACTGCTCGCCGTTATAGTTCGTGCTCGCGTAGTACTGGCGCCGGGCGAGCGCGTACGCGGCGCCGTCCGGGGTGGCCATGAGGTGCGTCAGGATATAAGTCGTTTTGCCCTCGATGATGGACTTCACCCAGAAGAAATTCTCCCGCATCTGCGGCGCGGTCGCCTTCGGGTAGCCGAGCAAGACCGCCTGGAAGGCGGGCAGGTACTTCTTGAGCCCCGCGCTCGCCTCGCTCGCCTTGCGCAGGTCGGCGGCGTGATCGGTGGTGCGCCCGCTGCCGCGGTCGTAGGCAGCGATGCCGGCGAGTCCCGAGGCCCGGTACGCCTGGTATCGGGCGAGCAGCATTTTGCGGAGTGCCTCCAGTATTGCGTCGGGGCGGTCGCCGGCGCCCGAGAACGCAGCGATCTCGCCGGCGCTGAGATTGAGGGCGTCGCCGGCCTTCGCGGCCGAGAGCGCCCGCGCCTCGTCGCTCGTGATCTTCAATCGCGCGAAGTCGGCCACGCTGCCCGGGCCCTTGAGCTCGCCCCAGGTCTGCACCTGGGCGTCGGCGGTGACGAGATTCCCGCTCATCACCTGCTTGCCCAGCGCATCCGGCGACGTCTTGACCAGAAAGGCGATGGCGAACGACAGGTCCCGCTCGCTCACACTCGGCACATCAGCGGTGACGAACTCTCCGCTGAGGACCCGCTGCCGGTCGCCGGCGGACAGGTGCATGTCGCTGAGCACCTGCTCGGCGCTCGGCTGCGCATGGGCGGCCGGAGGCGCACCGCACATCCGCGCAGCGGCCGCGGCGAACAGGACCAGGACTCGTCGACGATGCATCATGGCGGGCTCCTTTCCCAGGTCTCCATGCATACCAAGGGCAGCGACATCCGAGGATGGGACCTTGGTCCCATGGTGACCGCCTCGAGTGGCCGCCAGGATCGGCGGATGCGACGGCTACGGCGTCTTGGCGCGCTGGCGCTCGTGCTCGGCGCCGCCGCCGGCGCGTGGTGGTGGCAGTCCGGCCGGCCGACCGCTTCGGTCGCCCGGGAGAGGTGAGACATGCGGGCCAGTGGCCAGGAGGTCACGAGCAGTGGAACGACGCGCTTCACCGAGACCGGCTCGGGCGTGCTCATCTCCCAGGACGGCAAGGTGATGACGGCCGCGCACGTCGTGCACACGATGACGGACATCCACGTGCAGTTTCTCGGTGGCGACGGGGTCACGGCCAAGGTCGTGGCGTCCGAGCCGGCGGCCGACCTCTCGCTGCTGCAGCTCGAGCGTGTGCCGCCCGGCGCCCGCGTGGCCCGCATGGCCGACTCGAACACAGTCCAGGTGGGCGAGCAGGTGGTGATCGTCGGCGCGCCCTAGGGGCTGAGCTACTCGCTGAGCGCGGGCTGGATCAGCGCGCGGTGGGCTCCCAACACGGTGTACAAGAGCATGCCGCTCGCCGAATTCTTACAGACGAACGCCACCATCAACACCGGCAATTCCGGTGGTCCCATGTTCAACCTCGCCGGCGAGGTGATCGGCCTCGTCTCGCACAACATCTCCAAGAGCGGCGGCAGCGAGGGGCTCGGCTTCGTCGTCACGATCAACACCGCCAAGCAGCTCCTGCTCGAAAAGAAGTCCTGAGTGGAACGTCCCTGAAGATCACGATCCTGCGCGCGGGCCGTGTCCTCGATCTCACCGTGAAGGTGCCGTAGCCGGACTCATTTATCTGTGCGGCTGATCTTCGAGCCCTGCAGCCCGAGACCGGCCATCAGCCCTTTCTGGTCGAAGAAGACTGCGTAGATGTCGTGCTGCATCGTCGAGGTGGTCAGCGCACGCGCCGCGCCGGCGTCGAGGATCACGATGCTGGGGCCGGTGCCGAGCTCGAAACCGCCGCTGGTGTCGAGGTAGCGCAGCGCGGAGTCGCTCATGAAGAACAGCGCGTAGCCGAACACCTGCACCCCCGCCTGCAGCCCGTAGGAGGCCGCCACGGAGTTGTAGTAGCCCGTCGTCTTGCCCCGCTGTCGAAGGGCGCCCTCGCCGTACTGCGCGCCGAACAGAAATCCGGCCTTGACGATGTCGGGGAACACGAGCACGCCCGTGGCCCGCTCGCTGAGACGACGGGCGTCCGGGTTGCTCCTGAACAGCAAGCCGAGGGCGTTGTCGACGGCGCGATTGATCTCGGCGGCGGATTCCGCGACGGCGGGCTGCGGAGTCCCCAGCAAGGCGAGCGCGAGGGCGAAGATCAACAGACCGACCGCATTCCGCACATTGAGCATGGTGGGTTCTCCTTGGCTCACGCGATCACTTGATCAACGGGATCTCGCGCGCGAGTTCGTAGTTCACGAGCGCGCGGAGCTTGTTCTCGACCTGGTAGAACCGCGCGATCTTGCGGGGCGGCAACACGCCCCGGAACCGCGGCAGGTAGCCATTCAGCAGCGCCGCGTGCGACGTCTCCAGCGCCAGGAACTCTCCGAGCAGTTGCGTCGCCGTCTCGTCGCTCATCGTCTGGTACGCGGCCGAGTACGCGCCGATGAGTTTGAAGACGCGGTTGTAGTGGTCGATCATGTCGCTCTGGTAGGCGTTGTAGACGGGCCAGAAGCCCTTGGCCTCGCTCTCCGAGAGCTGGAGCGCTTCCGCGACGAGGAGTTTTTTGTCCGCCCGCACCTTCTCCCGGATGACATCCGTGTTGTCGGCTGGTTTGTCCTGCGCCACGGCGACGGAAGCCGCGAGGGACACGAGGAACGCCGCCGTTATCGTCACGCTCCAAGCGCGTCGTTTCATGGCCGCTCCTTTCACAGTATCGGTGCCTCAATTCGCCGGAATCGTGAGGACCGGCGGTGGGAGCTTCTCGCCCGTATCCGCCAGGGTCATGAGGATCAGGAGGAACGTGAACACGCCTTTGGACTTGAGGTCGTGACCGTCGATCCAGTACCAGAGATCGCCATAGCGCACGGCCGCGAAGGGCGTGTCGGGCTTCCACGCGCCGCTCGAGATGCGAAGGATGGGCGGAAACGTCTCCTGAGCGTCCTTCGGCTGCGGTGCCGCCGGAAACGCGCGGCCACCGCGTACGTGATCCTCGGGGACGCTCACGAACGCCGACAGCTCGAAGAGAATCTGCATCCCCGAGCGTGTCTCCATGGCGATGACGACGCCTTCGCGCTTCGCCTCCTTGTCCACCTCCACCCGAAAGCCCACCGAGCCGGACTCCTGGACGCGCCAGAAGGACTTCACCAGCCGCACGAAGTCGGGATCCGGAAGCCTGGCGCGCGCCTCCCTGCCGTTCGAGAGTCCGTTGATGCCCTGCAGCGTGACCGGAAAGAGGAGGTCCGCGCGGTAGCCCGCCTCGATGAGCTCCATCAGCCGGATCGGCGGGATGGGCGTCATCAGGGTCCGGATGAAGGCCGATCCGGTCAGCGGAACATAGGTGATCGTGGGCCGATCGATATACGTGCCGCCGGCCTCGAGGTTGAAAAAATTCGGGGCCAGGCCGCTCGGGAAGACGGTCCCGGTGGCCGACACGATGGTCTGCAGCTGGTAGCCGGCGACGATCTGCCCGACATCCACGAAGATCGGCGTGTCGGCATAGCGCAGCTTGACGATGTTCAACAGCGTCTGCTGCTTCCACGAATTGGCCACCGCCGCCGTGTAATCGAGCCGGTCGCGGTCGAGGGTCACGGCTCCGAAGCTCGCGCAGCCGGCGAGATAGATCGCACTCGAAGCCAGCGCGGATACACGAACGCTCCAGGCGGTACGCGCGGCTGTCAGAGCACGACCTGCAGCAGCCGCTTCAGCAACTCGTCGACCGATACCATGGTCAGGACGAGCGGCGCCACCGGAAGCAGCGTCACCACCGCGAGCTGGGCCACGGTGTTCTTGTCGAAGGGGACGAGGCGCATGCCTCGGACGATTTCGAAGCTGTTTCCCAGGTCGGCGAGGGACTGAATGTCGCCGCTCCCCACCAGAGGCTCTCCGGCCGGCGCACCGTCCCGGAGCCATTTGTCGTCGAACTCCCGCACATAGCGCTGGGCCAGAGTGCCGTACGCGCGCAGACCGGCGCGGCGCGCGTCCGCCAGATGCGGCATGAACAACACGAGCGGCCCGAGCACGGCCAGGAGGAGCACGCCGGGCACGACGCCCAGCTCGATCTTGAAATCTGTCAAGGTTGCCTTCTGGAAGAAGATGCGATTGGCGATCGTCCCGGCGAGCAGCGCGCCGTGGGCCGTCAGAAGCGGCGCGAAGGCGATCACGGTGCTCGACAGGAAGCCGAGGCCGGCGGCGCGGTCGGGGTGCGTGGGAATCAGGTTGAGCTCGCAGCGCGTCACCTGCCAGAGAAAGCGCATCCAGACGAACAACCGGAAATACCAGCGGAACAGGATGAACTGAAACACCGGGAGGCTCACACCAACGAACCACCAGCCGGCCAGCGACAGCCGGCGGCCGCCGCCCGCGGGCGGCGCGTACCAGGTCGCCACATCGAGGGCGGAGTATCGAGGCCAGATATAGAGGATGCCGACGAGATACACGAATGCGACCAGGACGATTTCCGCCGTCACCGAGTTCCGCAGCCGCTGGGCCGAGGCCATGGCCGCGTCGAACCGCGCACGAGACGCGGCCGCAATCAGGTCGCGCTCGAGAAACTGCCGAACGAGTGGGAGCATCCGCTGGTGCACCACCCGCTCGGCGACGATCAGCAGCGGCAATGCGAGCAGCAATCGGGCCTGCACATCGAAGTCCATCAGGAATGGCACCCCGACCGAGTCGCCCCACGCGCGTCCACCCAGCGCAGACAGGATCAAAAGCGGCAGCCACGCGAAGACCGTGATGACGACGATCCGGCGATGCAGGAGCTCCAGCGCGCCGCCGGACAGGTGGGCCCGCCGCACGATCTGATACAGCGGTCCACCCAGCACCACCGAGAAGTCGTCTAGGTCCTGTCGGAGCTTGTCCCCGTTCTTCGGGGAGCGCAGGCCGCTGAGCTGGGGTGGAATGGGATCCTCAGTTGGCGGCGTCGGCCTTCGACCAGGTCTTGTCCGGGTTGAACGTGCGCATCGAGGCGGCGAGGGCCGCCGTCGTCGGCCCCAGGTCCTTCTCGTACACGACGCCATCGTGGTTGGTGATGAAGGTCATCACTCCGGAGACGCCGTACTGGGCGGGGTACGCGACCAGGCCGAAGCCCGCGATCATGTAGCCACGCACGATGTAGTCATAGGCGCCGCCCGGGGCGTCGGGGCCCTGGCTCGTCAGCATGCGGAAGAGGTAGCCGTGGTACGGCGTCGGCCCGCCCGACTGATCGCGCCGGTAACCTTCGGCGCGCGCCCGGGCTACGAGGTCCCCGAGCGGGCTGAGCGGCTCACCGGGCTTGGTCTCCCAGTGCAGACCGTCGTACTTGCCCGGCGTGCTCCGGAACTTCTGCGCGTAGGCGAGGACGCCGCGGCCCGTGCGATCCTCCCCGTAGTACTCCCGCTGCGCGTCGACAACGGCCAGGCAGACCTGCATCGTGCTCAGCTCGTTGCGGCCGATGCGCCGGGCGAGGATCTCCTCGCGTCCCTGTCGCGTGTCGAAGCGCCAGCGCTCGCCCTGCGTGACGATCGGGATGGGGAACGGCCACTCATCGCTCCCGACCTGAAGCGTCATCGCGTCCGTGCCCTTGGCCACGAGCGTATGACCGGCGTTGAAGGCTTGAAGGAATGCATCCCGGGCGCGGCGATCGGCGACGGGGTCGCCCGAGAAGATCACTGGCCGCGCCTCGCTGCCGAAAATGCCGAGGAGCGCGTTGGTGTCGTGCGCGCGCAGCGCCGCCACGAACGCCTCGGTGGCTTCCTCCGCGGAGGCGAAGCGCTTGGGTTGCACCGGTTGGGCCTTCGCTGCGGTTGCGGACTCTTTTTGCGGCGCGTTGGACGTTGGAGCCTGTGCCGTTGCGCGAGAGAGCACGCCGCCTCCGAGCGCGGTAACCAGGACAAGGATCGCGGCCGGGATTCGCTCGCTCATCGCCGACCTCCCGCTCGCCCACCGCCGCCGCCACCGGCGCGACCACCCCCACCGCCGCCGGCGCCGGGCGCTGCGCTGGACCTCTTGAAGCTCTCGCGGCTGGCATTGCCGCGATTGCTGAAGTTCTGAGTGTCGCGGCTCTGGCCGACGCCTTCGAAGGCGCCGGCTTGCCGGCCGCCGCCCTGGCCGAAGCCGCCGCCTTGGCCGACGTTTCCGGCAGCGGTCTGGCGGGTCCCGGCGCCGCCCTGGCCGAGGGCGCTGCCGCCCGTTTCGCGGATCCCGCCGCCTCCCTGAGCGAGGCCCGTCTGGCGAGTCCCGGCACTGCCCTGACCCAGCCCGGCCTGCTGCGTGCGGCCACGGAACTGCTCGCGAGCCTGGGCGTTGGCCGGCCCCGTCTTGTTGAAGCGCTGCTGCGTGGCGGCGTCGCGATACTGCACACCCTTGCGGTGCTCGGGGTTGTGCTGCCACTTGCCCTGGCCGCCCGGCGTCTGGCCGGAGATGTTCTGCTTCCGGTTGTTGGCGATGTTCGTGTTGTTCACGTTGCTCGTGAACGAGTTGTAGTTGTTGTTGTTGATGGTGACGTCGCCGTGACCCCAGTTGCAGTTGCCCCAGAGCGCGGCGCCGACCGCGACGCCGGCGGCGAACGTGAAGGCGGTCGCCGCGAAGTAGCCCGGCGGATACGGGTAATACGGCGGATAGGCGGGAGGCCACGCGCCGTACACGACGGTCGGGTTGTAGCTCGGCACGTACACCACCTGCGGGTTCGCCGGCTCGATCATGATCACCGTGCTGGCCGGCTGGACGACCTGCACGCTCGTCGGCGCCGGCGCGGCCGGTGCCGCTCCTGCTGGTGGCGGGGGCGGGGCCGTCGACACGCTGGCCGCGGGCTCGACGATCACCTTCTGCTCCTTCGTGCTCTTCAACTGGCCCGCCGCCTGCGCGCGAGCCCGCAGGCGCTGCACGGACGCCATCAGGTCCTGCTGCTGTGAGAGAAACGCGTCGCCGAGCTTCTGCAGCCAGTCGAGCTTGTCGTTCATCATCGTCAGCACCTGGGGAAACGTGACCAGCGATTTGACGCTGTCGTCCCAGGTCTGCTGCTTGAGCGCCTCGTCGAGCTGCTCGCCTGTCAGCTTGGCGTTGTCCTTGGCGAAGCGCGCCGCCTGCACGACCTCGAGCGGATAGGTCGAGGCCATGAGGATCTGCGCGAGGAGCGGGTCGGGATGGAGCGCGATGGGCGCGACCAGCTGGTCGAGCTCCTCGGGCTTGAACGCCACCTTCGACGCATCCTGGCCCGTCACCGGCAGCGGCGGCGACAGCAGCATGCACACGAGGATCCAGGCGACGATCTGGCGCACGGTGCTCATGGCGACCACCTCGTCGGATTCATGGGGCGGATTGTTCCGGGATACGAGCCGCCGAGCCATCGGGCTTTGGTCGTATCTGCCCATCGGCCGAGGCCCGCACGGCGCAGACGAAGCCGCCGTTGAGCAGGTGCTGGAGCAGGTAGCGGTATTCCCTCCCCACGGGGAGCGTGTGCGCGGTCAGCATCTTGCCCGTGCGCTGATCGCGGGAGGGATAGAGCGCCACGCGTACCCAGCGCTTGAAGAGCCGGCCGAGCGCCTCGAACACGCCGCCGTCCAGCGTTTCGAAGCGCTTGTCTCGGAACACCTCCGCGAAGCTCGCGGCTCCCGTGACGAACACCACACGATTTGGGGTGTAGCGCCCAAGATAGTTGGCGAGCCGGTACAGCTCGGCGATGTCGGTCACGAGCGTGGGCAGGTCCACGGCGGCGAGCGCGTCGACGCGCGCGAGCAAGTCCGCCGCGTCGGCGGCCACGTCGACCGTGCCGTGGGGATCGACGGTGGCAATCTGTGCGAGTGACATGCTGCGCTCGAGATCGACGTCGTCTCGAAGCTGATCGACGGCGGCGGCCAGCATCTCGATATCGGCGCCGAGCACCGGCCGGAACGCGCCGGGAAGCACGTAGAGCGACCTCTTATAAAGGACGAGGCTGGGCTCGACTGGGCGCCCGTCAGTCCCGAACATCACCGCCCGCGCGAGCCGATTCTGCAAGAGGCTCAGGCTCAGGTGCCGGGGATCGACCCGTGCGAAGACCGGGCCCGAGACCTCTAGGAAATCCAGCTCGACCCGCTCGCGATTCAGATGGTCGCCCAGGCTCGCCACAAACGCATCGACGTCCCCGTGGAGGAACGAGGTGGCGTAGATGAGGTTGACGCCCAGCAGCCCCAGCGCCTGCTGCTGCAGGACGGTTTCAGGGTCAAGCAGTCGCACGTGCAGGACGATCTGGCTGGGCTCGGCTCCGGCCTGGTGCTGGAATCGACTTCCCAGCCAGCCGGCGCCGTCCTCCGGTCGGCTGTAGCTCCGCGTCGCCACGCTGTCCGCGAACGCGAAGAACGCCGTCGTGTCGCCGCGCGTCGGCCCCAGAGACTCGATCAGCGACGCGTACTCGCGGTCGAGCATCTGCCGCACGCGCTCCCGGCTCACGTAGCGCGGGCTCGTGCCGTAGATGGCGTTGCTTACCGTCATGTCGTAGGCGCTGATGCTCTTGGCCACGGTGCCGGCCGCGCCGCCGACTCGGAAAAACCAGCCGGCGACTTCCTGCCCGGCGCCGATCTCCGCGATGGTCCCGTAGCGACTCCGGTCGAGGTTGACCTGAAGGGCCTTCTGGCCGGTCGGTAGCGCGTCTGGCATCACTGCTGCCAACCGCCGCCGAGGGCCTTGTAGAGCCGGACGACCGCCAGTAGCTCGTCGCGCAGGGTGCGGACGAGGCCGAGCTCGGCGTCGAAGAGCTGGCGCTCGGAGTCCAGGACCTCGAGGTACGAGGTGACGCCGCCCTTGTAACGGATGTTGGCCAGCCGCGCCGTGTCGCGCGCGGCGACGGTAAAGGCGTCCTGCTCGACGCGCGACTCCTGGCGCTTGCGGAACTCCACGAGGGCGTCGGCGACGTCGCGGAAGGCGCCGAGAACGACCTGCCGGTACTGGAGCAACGTCGTCTCGGCGCGCGCCTCGGCGGAGTCCACGCCGGCGCCGATACGGCCCGTGTTGAAGATCGGCACGGTGAGCGCCGGTCCCACGGAGAAAAACCCGAGCGGACCGAACCACTTGCGCACGTCCGTGTTGTCGGCGCTCGCCTGCGCCGGGTGTGTGTAGATGCCGCCCGCCGCCGCTGAGCCCGTGATGAACACGCGCGGGAAATAGTCAGCCTTGGCCACGCCGATGCGGGCCGTGGCCGCGGCAAGCTGTTGCTCGGCCTGCCGTACGTCGGGTCGCCGCTCGAGGAGACTGGACGGCACTCCGGCGGGCACGGCGGGCACCGCGATCTGCTGATCGTAGGCCCGTCCGCGCGGCACGGCGCCCGGGTTACGGCCGATGAGAATGCTGATCACGTTCTCCGTTTGCTCGATCTGCCGCTCGAAGTCGGGCACCGTCTCGGCCGCCCCCGCCACGAGAATTTCCGCCTGGCGGACGTCGATCATGCTCGCCACGCCGCCCTGCTGGCGGGTACCGACGAGGCGCAGAGACTCCCGGCGGGAGGACAGCGTGCTGCGCGAGATCTCGAGCTGCTGGTCCAGGGCGCGGAGCTGGAAGTAGGCGGAGGCCAGATCGGAAACCAGCGTCGTGATCACGAAGCGCCGCGCGTCTTCGGTCGCGATCAGGTCGGCGCGCGCCGCCTCGGTCGCGCGGCGAAAGCGGCCCCAGAGGTCGATCTCGAAGAGGAAGTCGAGACCGCCGACGGGCGTGAACGCCTCTCGTGGCTGCACGAACGGCCGGTTTCCTGCGGTGGACGAGTACGGCGCGTCCGCCGAGGCGCTGAGTGTCGGGAACTGGAACGAACGCACGATGGTGACCTGGGCGCGGGCGTCGAGGATCCGGGTCGTCGCCAGGCGCACGTCGTAGTTCTGCGCGAGCGCGGTGCGAATCAGCGACTGCAGTGTCTCGTCGGGGAAAAGCGTCCACCACGACAGGTCGCCGAGCGACTCCGCCGTCGCCGGCGACATCGCTCCGCGGAAGTTGGCCGGGGCGTCGATGGCAGGACGCCGGTAGTCGGGTCCCACCGTGCACGCGACAAGGAGCAGCGTCGCGGCGACGACGAACGCCCAGCGCATCACGCGTGCCCGCCGTGGACTGCAGGCTCGCGCGCTGAAGGGGCGCGCGTTGCCGCCGGCGCCTTGGCGTGCCGGCCCCGTCCCAGCTCCTCGACGAAGGTGAAGTTGCCGGGGATGAGGAACACGCCAAGCGCGGTGGCGACGAGCATGCCCCAGAACACGGCTGTGCCCATGACGTTCTGGGCGGCCGAGCCCGCGCCGCTCGCGAGCATGAGCGGCACCACGCCGAGGATGAAGGCGAAGGCCGTCATGAGGATCGGCCGGAAGCGCAGCCGGGCGGACTCCAGCGCCGCCTCCCGAAACGACAGCCCCTCCTGCTCGTGCTTGGCCTTCGCGAACTCGACGATCAGGATCGCATTCTTCGCGGCGAGGCCGACGAGCATGATGAGGCCGATCTGGATGTAGACGTTGTTGTCGAAGCCCATGAGCCACGCGCCGAAGAACGCGCCGAGGGCAACCATGGGCGAGCCGAGGAGCACCGCCCACGGCAGGCGCCAGCTCTCGTACAGCGCGGCGAGCAGGAGGAACACGAAGACGATCGCCATGATGAAGACCGGCGCCGCGGGCGGCGCGATCTTCTCCTGGTAGGACAGGCCGGAGTAGGCGAACCCCATCTCTTTCGGCATCGCCTCGGCGAACACGGCCTCGAGCGCGGCGATCGCCTGCCCGGAGGTGTAGCCGCGGGCGGGCGAGCCGCTGATCTCCACCGAGCGGAACAGGTTGAACCGCGTGGTGATCTCCGTGCCTGGCTGCGACGTGATGGTCACCAGCGTGGACAGGGGGATCATCGTGCCGGTCGTGCTGCTCCGCACGAAGATCTCGCCAATGTCCTGGGGCTTTCGCCGGTAGTCGGACTCGGCCTGGACGTACACGCGGAAGAGGCGGCCGAATCGGTTGAAGTCGTTCACGTAGTTGCCGCCGAGCGAGGCCGACAGGGCCTTGAACACGTCGTCGATGGGCACGCCGAGGTTGCGCGCCTTCTCGCGATCGAGATCGACCTTCACCTGGGGATAGTTCGGGTCGAACGAGGTGAACAGGTTGCCCAGCTCCGGCCGCTGGCGCGCCGCGCCGAGGAACTTGCGCGCCTGGGCGCCCAGGTCCTCCACCGTGAGCGAGCCGGTGCGGTCCTGGAGCAGGAACTTGAAGCCCGCCGAGGCCCCGAAGCCCGAGATGGTCGGGATGTTGAACGGGAAGATGATCGCCTCGGGGATGGCCGCGAACTGCCGCTGGACCGTGGCCATGATCCCCTTCACGTTGAGCGCCGCGCCCTTCCGCTCCTCCCACGGCTTCAGGCGCACGAAGATGCTGCCGAAGTTCGGCTGATAGGTGCTCGTCACCGCGCCGTAGCCGCCGATCGTCGTGAAGGCGTCCACACCCTCGGTCTTCGCCAGGATCCCCTCGACGCGCGTCAGGACGTCGGCCGTCCGCTCGAGCGACGCCCCCGGCGGCAGCTGGAGGTTGACGCCGAAGAGCCCCTGGTCTTCCTCGGGAATGAAGCCCGCCGGCAGCCGGCCCCCGAGCACGACGACGCCGAGAACGACGCCGCCCACGATGAGGACCGTCAGGATCGACTTGCGCACAAGCGCGCCGGCGACGCGGATGTAGCCCTTCGTGGTCCGGTCGAACCCCCGGTTGAACAGCCCGAAGAACTTCCCGAGCGGGCCCCTCATCGGCTTGGCCGGCTTGAGGAGCATCGCCGCGAGGGCCGGCGAGAGCGACAGCGCGCTGAACGCCGACAGCAGCACCGAGATCGCGATGGTCAGGGCGAACTGCTGGTACATGCGGCCGGTCAGGCCGCCGAGGAACGCCACGGGGACGAACACGGCCGAGAGGATGAGCGCAATGCCGATGACCGGCGCCGAGACCTCCTTCATGGCCTGGCTGGTCGCGTCGCGCGGGCTCATCCCGTGCTCGATGTGGTGCATCACCGCCTCGACGACGACGATGGCGTCGTCCACGACGATGCCGATGGCGAGCACCAGGCCGAACATCGATAGCGTGTTGACCGAGAAACCGAGCATGGGGAAGAAGATGAACGTGCCGAGGAGCGAGACCGGCACGGTCAGGAGCGGGATCAGCGTCGCCCGGATATTTTGCAAGAAGATGAACACGACGAGCGTGACGAGGATGAGCGCCTCGACGAACGTCTTGACGATCTCGTGGATCGAGGCCTGCACGGCGGGCGTCGTGTCGTAGACGATCTTGTAGTCCATGTCGGGCGGGAAGAGACCCTTCGCGCGCGCCATGGTCGCGTAGATCTGCCTGGCGGCCTCGAGCTGATTCGCGCCGGGAAGCAGGTAGACCGCCATGGACCCGGCGGGCTTGCCGTCCAGCCGGCCGAACGAGTTGTAGTCTTGGGAGCCCAGGTCGGCGCGGCCGATGTCGCGGATGCGGACCTGGGCGGCGTTGTTCGTCCCGCGGATGATGATGTTCTCGAACTCGTCCGTCGTGACGAGCCGGCTGGGCGCAGACACCGTGTACGTGAACTGCTGGTCTTTGGGCGTCGGCGCGGCGCCGATCCGTCCGGCCGGCGCCTGGAGGTTCTGCTCCTTGATCGATGCGATGACGTCGGACGGGGTGAGGCCGAGCTTGGCGAGCTTGTCGGGCCGGATCCAGACGCGCATGCTGTAGTCCGCGCCGCCGAAGAGGTCGACCTGGGCGATGCCGGGAATCCGCAAGAGCTGGTCGCGCAGGTTGATGCCGCAGTAGTTGATCAGGTAGTTGGCGTTGTAGGTCCCGCCGGGCGAGTTGACCGAGATCAGCATCAGGATGCTCGGGCTCTGCTTCTTGACCGTCACGCCCTGCGCCGTCGCCTCCTGCGGCAAGCGCGCCTGGGCGGAGGTGACGCGGTTCTGGGTGAGGACGTTGGCCTTGTCCTGGTCCACGCCGACCGTGAAGTTGGCGTCGAGCTGCATGCGGCCGTCGCTGGTGTTGGACGACTGCATGTAGATCATGCCCTCGACGCCGTTGACCTCCTGCTCGATCGGCGTGGCCACCGACTGCTCGACCGCCAGCGCCGAGGCGCCGGGATAGTTCGCGGTGATCCGGATGATCGGCGGCGCCAGGAAGGGGTACTGCTCGATGCTGAGCCCGGTGAGCGAGAAGACCCCGAGCAGCACCGTCATGACGGCGATGACGATCGCGACGATGGGCCGCCGGATGAAGAACTCGGACACGGTTACGGTCCGGCCTTGGCAGCCACCTTCGGCATCGGCTTGACCTGGATGCCAGGACGCACCCGCTGCATGCCCTCGATGATCACGCGCTCGCCCGGCTTGACCCCGGCCGTCGCGATGTAGAAGTCGCCGACGCGCTCGCCCAGCGTGACGGACCGGAGCGCCACCGTGTCACCCTCCTCCACGACGAGCACGGTCCTGACGCCCTGCTGCTCCTGCACCGCGAGCTGGGGCACGAGGATCGCGTCACGTCGCTCCTCCACGACGCCACGGACGCGCCCGAACTGTCCGGGTCGGAGCACCCTCTGCGGATTCGGAAACCCGGCGCGCACGCCGATCGTGCCGGTTTTCGCGTCCACCGCGCGGTCCACGAACACCATTCGGCCCTTGTGCCCGAACACCGTGTCATCGGCCAAAAAGAGCTCGAGCGTGGCCGGCGCCGTCTCCGTGCGTCCCTGCGGATCGAGGCGGACGCGGGAGGCGAGTCGCAGATAGTCGACCTCCGCCACGTTGAAGTCCACGTAGATGGGATCGACGGCCGAGATCGTGGTGAGCAGCGTCGGGTCGGCCTTGCCCACGAGGTTGCCGACGTCCACGGCGAGCTTGCCGATGATGCCGGTGATCGGCGCGTGGATCGTCGTGTAGCTGAGATTCAGATCCGCCTGGACGATGGAGGCCTTGGCCGACTCGACGGCGGCCTCGCCGAGCTGGACCTGCGTGCGCTGGGCGAGCTGCGCGTCGCGCAGCCCCGCCTGCGCGGCCTCCACGCCGGCCGCCGCCACCTTCTCCTGTGCGACCGACGTGTCGAGATCCTGCTGCGGGATGGCCTTCGCCTCGGCGAGCGGACGGTAGCGGGCGACGTCCTGGGTGGCCTTGCCCAGATCGGCCTGCCGCTGATCCACCACCGCCCTGGCGCGGTCCACGACCGACGTGTCGCGCGCGCGCGTGAGATCTGCGTGAGCCTTCGCGAGCTGGGCGCGCGCGGACTCGAGCGCCGCGTTGTACTCGCCCTTCTGGATGATGAAGAGCAGCTGCCCCTGCTTGGCTTCGGTGCCTTCCTTGAACAGCACCTGTTCGAGTACGCCGGCCACGCGAGCGCGGATTTCGACGGTGGGCACGGCCTCCGTGCGCGCCGTGAAATCGCGGATGATGGGCACCGTCCGCTGCTCGACCTCGGCAACGACGACATCGGGCGACGCAGGCGCCGCCTTGGCGCTGGGGGCGCGCTGGCAACCCGCGGCCACACCGAGCAGCACCAGAACGAACACCCAGGTTAGGACGTTTCTGTCCATACGGATTCCCCGTCTCGCGGCCCGAACACGCAAGCCGCCTGCAATCACGCCGTACACGGCCGTCGCCAGGAGGAGCCGGGCACCATCCTGGAAAGGACCGGCGAGCATGAACAGCCCGAGTGCCATCGAGAGCGCGGCCACAGCGATTCGCGACCGAGTCGCATCGCTTGTCGAGAGCGCGGCCCACATCTCCAACACGCCGGTGACGATCGCCCACCACGCGAACACCGTCAGCGGCCGGCGCGTGGCGAACAGGATGATGACGGCGGCGGCGATGCCTGCCAGCGCGTTGGCCGCCGGCCAGATCCAGCGGCCGCGGCGATTCAGTGCGGCGACGCTCTCGAACAGCGTCGCGAGACCGTCCGCTAGCACGAATCCCGCCAGCACGAGCACCAGCAGCGATGCGGTGATGTGCGGGATATGAAACGCGAACAGCAGCAGGGCGCCTTCGGCGAGACCGAAGACAAGCATGAGCACGCCCCGAAGCGCGAGCATCCGGTGGGAGGGGAAGGTCGTCTCCGGCACCGCGGCCGTGGCAGTCCGCATAGGCGGGATGCAACAACGATGCTGAGCCCACCGCTATCAGACGAAAGTCCTACCGAGACCTTGGTCTCATTGATAGGCTCCCCGGGTCCGCGCTCTTAATCGCGCCATGGCGATCATGGATGAGCTCGAGGCAACCGTGGGCACGCGAGACCTCCCACGTACGATCCTCCGCGTCGCGTTCTTGTCGACGCTCATCGTCGGGACGCTGTGGACCCTGCGGCCGTTCCTCGGCGCGGTGGTCTGGGCGACGACAGTAGTCGTCGCGACGTGGCCGCTCATGCTCGCGCTGCAAGCACGTCTGGGCGGCCGCCGGTGGCCGGCGGCGGCGGTGATGACTGCATTGCTCCTGCTCGTGCTCATCATTCCCCTCTCGGCCGCTATCCTGGTGCTCGTGGCGCACACCGACACGATCGTCGGATGGGCGACATCGCTTCAAACGCTGACGCTGCCGCCGCCACCGGCCTGGCTCGAGCACATCCCGGTGCTCGGGCGCAAGATTGGGTCGGCGTGGCAGCGGCTCGCGGCGGAGCCCGGAGCGCTCGCCGCCGGCCTGAAGCCGTACGCGCGCGCCGTCACCCTGTGGCTCCTCGGTCTCCTGGGCGGCGCGGCCACGCTGGCCCTGCAATTCCTGCTGATCGTGGCGATCTCCGCGGTCCTGTACGCGCGCGGCGAGGTGGCCGCCCAGTTCTTGCGCCGGTTCGGCCACCGGATCGCCGGAGGGCACGGCGAGCGGTCGGTCGTCCTCGCCGGACGCGCGATTCGCGGCGTCGCCCTCGGTGTGGTCGTCACCGCGCTGATCCAGGCCGGGTTGGCCGGGATCGGGCTCGCCGTCGCCGGCGTGCCGTTCGCCGGCTTGCTGACGGCGGCCATCATCCTGCTGACGATCGCTCAGGTGGGCCCCATTCCGATCCTCCTCCCCGCGGTCGCGTGGCTCTATTGGACGGGCGATGTCCCCCGCGCAACCGGACTGCTCGTGTGGACGGTCGTCGTGACGAGCATCGACAACGTGATCCGGCCATTCCTGATCCGCAAAGGCGCGGACCTGCCGCTGCTGCTGATCTTCGCCGGCGTGATCGGCGGCATGTTCGGCTTCGGCATCATCGGCATCTTCATCGGTCCGGTCGTGCTCGCCGTCTCCTACACCCTGCTCCTCGACTGGATGGGCGGCGGCGAGCACACCCCCTGAGACGCCCTGACCGGCCCGCGCCTCGCGACCACAGGCCCGCGAAATCCGACAAAGCGTCGGGGAAGCTTCGGGCATAGCGCCCTGACCGAGGTTGACCCGGTGGCGTGGCGCCCGGGCTCTCTCATCGCCGCCCCGCGAAATGCGCCGTATTCCTCGCCTTCCGTCTGGCATCCCGTATGCGACGGGGCTCCGGCATCTTGTTCCCAGGAGGGACGCCATGGAGAAGAAGAACCGCAGCCAGCGCAACCCCGCAGTGAAGGATCTGACGCCTCGCGACACAAAGGCCGTCAAGGGCGGCATCCTCTCGAACCTGGCGAACATGCGCCACGAGATGCTGAAGGCCGTCGCCAACAACCTCCGCGGCTGAGCCGGCGACGTCGAATCCCGCCCTATAACCAGCGACCGCGAGCAAGGAGGAACGTCATGGAAAAGAAGAGCGGTAACGGCAATCGGTCCGGCAAGCGCGGTGTCAGGGATCTCCCTCTTTCCGACGCTGCGACTCCCGACGTGAAGGGAGGCTTCCTCGGTAGCGTCGTCAAGAGCATCGGCAAGGCCATTGGCGGCGTTGTGAAGGGTATCGCGTAATTCTGACGGATCTGTTCGCCCGGGAAGGATCAGGTTGTTAAGGGCGGGGCGTTCAACGCGTACCTGAAGTTCGGCAAGGGTGACGGCGAGGACATCCGCGCGTAGATTCGCGGCGCGCTCCCCAGCGGGCTTTGGGCGACACCCATTTGTGCGGACGTCTCAGTTCTCGCATCAATTGAGGTACTCTGAGGTACTCCGCAAACCGCGTCACGAGGTCGGTGAATTCTGAGAGAAAGACCTTGCTCGCGTCGGCGGGATACAACAGGTGCGTGTAGAGATGCACGTCGCGCGCTTCTGAGTACGGCGCCATCACCTGCAACGTGAAGTAACGCTTGTCGAAGGCCTGTGGCACCGCG
>Ga0137404_10001118_pt1 | contig 17480 bp, 16 predicted proteins | sample CZOMad2_1_16fung_FD_108285 | JGI IMG/M metagenome (GOLD analysis project Ga0137404, IMG submission 108285) | Vadose zone soil fungal communities from Angelo Coast Range Reserve, California, USA - CZOMad2_1_16fungal (Illumina Assembly) | ecosystem: Environmental > Terrestrial > Soil > Vadose...
AGATGTTAACAGCAGAACGGCCACACCGGTAACGATCACGCTATTCACAATACTGATCAGCAGGCAACCTCCGACCAATTCCCCGATCCGGTGCTCGCCGGCAAACCGTGTAATGGCCTTGCCGGAGCCGACGTCCATCACCATCACCATCACTTGAATCGCAGTCAGCAGAGTGGCCAGCAATCCATACTGGCTTGCCGGTAAGAAATGCGCATACAGTGGAATCAATAAAAAGGAACTGGCCCGGACCCCGATGGTTCCTATCGCATAGATACCCATGCTCCGTCCGAAGGACTGCAGGTTATAATTGTGTTCTTCTGATCCGTTTTTACTAACTGTACTCATGCTTGCCATCAGACCATTCGCTTCTTCAGCTCTTCGGGTTCGGGCAGCTTCTGCAGGATATCGTGCCCCGCTATCACCCAGGCCACCCAGAACAGAATTCCCGTAGCAGCGCCCGTCGGCTGTATTTCGCTCTCGATAAAATTCCGTAGTAGTGAGGCGACTATCACGGATATCGCAAATGCGCGATATTCGTTTCCAGGTGAAAGAAGGCTTCGCGAGAGGGGAATCCCCAGCAGAGCGCACCAGAGGACAAGCGCAATAATGCCACCGCCGATTGCTACAGAAAGATATCCATTGTGAAGCGATGTTTTCGCACTGCCGCTCCAGAGAAAATAGCCGGGTTTATTGAATCGCGGATCTTCCCACACTTTCCCCTCCACCGCGTATCCGTAACCCAGCAGTGGCCGCTCCATGAGAAGCTCGAGCGACGCCTGCCAAAACTCAGGTCTGCCGTTCAGACCCGTAGCATCGTCAGCCTCGATTCGTTCGAACTTCGAGGCCAGTAGTGTTACTGCCAGGAGTGCGACAACACCCACAAGACTCACGAAAGCAATCAGTCGTGTCCATTGCCTCAGAGTCAAAAACCATACAGACGTAAGGATGGCGGCGGTTACGAGCGATCCGCGCGAGCCGGTCATCAGGTGAAGGAACACCACCACACAGCCCACACAGACTACGATCCACTTCTCAGCGGCCGTGCCACGCGCATGCTTCCAGAGCAACACGGGATACGACAACATGCAGAAACTGCCCATCACGTTCGGTTGATCCAGCAAGCCCTGAAAGCGCGACATATCCGGATATAACCACGCCTTGTCAGGCAAAAACACTGCGGCGAACACATTTAGCGCGAGGACCAGGAGTATGCTCAGAAAAAGCGTTTCCATTACTCCATGCAAACGCTCTGGATCTTTGAGCCAACAGTGCAGTCCGAGCAGAAATGAAAAGACGGCGGCGCTTGAAGCGGCCCGTATAAAAGTAGTACGCGGGTCGATGGAGTACGCTGTCGAAGCGAGTGCGATCAAGACAAATACACCTAGCAGGACCAGATGTAACGGAACACCGTTTCGCGGCTTTGCCCTCAGGAACAAGATTGTGCCGGCAGTACCGCACAGCAATAGCATCCCTATTCTCAGGTACGATCCGAATCCGACCTCCGCCTCCATCTCCATATCGACACTTGGGTTAGGCATAAAGATCGTCGACGCTATTGGCGATATGGCGACCAGGAATAGCGCCAGCCGATAGTAGCGGGCAGAGCACAATGCGACCAACAGTCCACCCAGAGCCAAACAACTGGCAATAAGTACTAGTATGAAGCCATCCACAATCATGCGGCCTCGCTGGCAAATGGGGAATTATCGCCCGTTTGGTGCATGTGGTAACGGATCCTGCCGTCTACCAGCCTCGCATACGCGAGCGTTGCGGTCTCCTTGCCCTCTCCATCGATGCACCATTTCCCATTAGTAGACACGATCTTCAGCTGATCGCGCTGCGCCCACCAGGCGGCGACATCAGCGGGCCGCGCGAGCCACAAGCGATGCTCTCTGGCAATCGATGCAATATATGCCAGCAAGTGCTCATAGACGTTGCGCTCGCGCTCATTAAGGATATAGTCGGGGTGAACTAAGAAACTCAGTAATCCGTGCCTCTCAATAACGGCACTTATTTGCCTCTGCCACAAATCGATTGAGAAATCGCCTATTATGTTGAACAGTGAATAGTCCTGCGTTGTCGTTAATGGCAGCTCGACCATATTTCCGATGAAAAAAGGCATCACAGTGCAGCATCCACCACGCTGCGGATCCAAATGGCCGATGTTTGGGAGCGACATATCGTAAGAAAACTCCAGCGCGTCAAACCAATCCACGTTCCGGTAGAGCACCGGCGAACGGAAACCGAGCGCACCATAGGCTTTAGCGTATGCATTGATCCGGCGCGCCTGTCGCAGAAACTCATTTCGCTCGTCGAATAGATGCCCATCATGATCCAGGCCATGTACGTTGATCTCGAAGCCGCGGCTCCGCATCTCCTCGAGCAGACTTTCCGTCACCCTATATCTTTTTTCTGGAACGACCTGAAATGACGATTTGATGCCGAAGCGATCATCCAGATCCATCAACTGGGAGCAAAAGTCACGGCCTGCTTCTGTTTCAACATCGTGGGTCATGATGATGCAGCCCTGATATCCGGCCGGCCAAAACCAAACAAAGGGCATTTCAAGGGCATCGATCGCTTGCAGGGACACCTTTACTGCGTGTTCACATAGATATTCAACACCGCAGTCGACGGGCCACCGTGGGAACGGTATCCTGGTCCAGTCGCTCAAGTATAACTGTTGTAAACGCTTCCGCAGCTTTACAGGCAGAAGGGGTCGACCGAGGTAATATGCATTCTTCACGACACGTTTTATAAGACTCTGGGCCTTGAAGTGGGCGCGCGCCTCGGGGTAACGCTCAAGGCGAAGACTATCGACCACCTCGGTAAAATCGAACGGCAACGTTCCATCCGCCGCTTCATTGGAGACTGAAGACCCCTCAACCGTTCTTCCAAAACCGATGATGTCCGGGCCGCTGCGGAAGTATCCCGGCTCGTTTGACAACTGCCCGCCGACCTCCAGACGAGAGTACGGTTCCGGACATCGGTAATACCGGAGAAATGCATTGGCGGCTGAGGTGTGTGACATAAACTCAAAGAGTCCCTGATCTTTGTCTCACGACTGCCTTCCGCAGATGACGGCGGACTGTGCAGACATTCGCTGACACCATGGAATCGATAAGATCGAGATATTCTCGCTTCTGGTTTTCCCAGTTATATTTCGCACTGAATCTCATAGCATTCGTTGCTAGCTCGCGGCGTTGCTTGGGATTGTGGTACAGATCGATGATCTGAGCTGCAAGGTCAGCCTCGCTGCCCGGTTCGACATATCGGAGCATGTTTGGAGCAAAATAATAAGAGATGGTTTCGAGCCGGGAAGCGATCACCGGTATTCCCATAGCCACATATTCCAGTAACTTTGCAGGCAACATATATCGAGTGAACTGGTCGGCCGGATACGGAATGACTCCGACGTCTGCCTGCCCGATTAGAGCGGGAATGTCTTCGTTAGGCACGTCGTTTACAAATCGCACACAACCATCGAGGCGCAGTTGCTTCGCCAACTCCATGGCCGCGGCAAGGCCATCGCCGGCACCAATCATTTGGAATTCGAGGTTAGGAATGGCGACGCGAGCCAGCGCCACTGCTCGGAGGACAACGCTAAATCCAGTCCTTTCCGCAATCAAACCGTGATATACCAACCTGAACTTTTCGGACTCCCGATGACGTGGTGCTGCCCGCGACATGCAGAAACTCGAATCCGGCACGTTCAGCTGAACAGTAAATGTCTCGCGTGAGTTTCCATGCCGGACGAGAGCATCGAGGTGAGGGTCGTGTACCGCGATGGCCGTATCGGCGAAGGCAATGCTCCGTTTTTCCACCCAGGTCAGAAGCCTGACGATCCAATCGCCTTCGCGGGCCCCAAATTTCGACACGTAGAGCTCAGGCATGAGCTCGTGGACATCCAGAACGATCTTTGTGCCGAGGATCTTTGCTGCTGCGGCCACAAAGACGAGATAGTCTGGAAGCGTGTGAACATGAACCACGTCATAACGTTTTCGGAGCTGCTGGCGCAGAACCATAAAAAACGCAAAGCAGAAGAAGAAGAAATGCTGTGTCAGGTGGAAACCGAGATTCGTACCCCGATATTTATCGATCGTATAAGGAAACAATCTCACGCCATTAACGACTCTCGGATTTCGATGCTCCTTCTTTCGGAGGCAAATACAATCCACTTCATCGCCGCGAGCAACCAGTGCTTCCGCCTGTCGGCGGGTTCTTGCGTCATGAAGATAGATGTTGAACGCGACCATACAGACCCTAGCCATCATGTGCTCCGTGTCTTCAGTCGATCATGGCGAAATGCCGGTATGGCTTCCGCGATTTGTTGAAATAGCGCAGGGAGTGTCTTCAGGAGTATCCTGAGATCCAGCCAAAGTGACATGCGTTCCGCATAGGCAATATCCAGGCGTATCATTTCCTTGAACGTCGTCCTGTTCTTTCCACTGACTTGCCACAATCCCGTTATACCCGGAACGACGTCGAACCGCCGTCTTTGCCACACAAGGTATTGCTGTGCCTCATACGAAATACATGGCCGGGGTCCAACCAGGCTCATGTCGCCACGTAGCACGTTGAACAGCTGTGGCAGTTCATCGAGGCCACATCGCCGAATCAAATTGCCTAGCGGAATGATTCGCGGGTCTCTATTCGTATCAAGCTTGGTCATCGGCTCGTCGGCCTTGATCAGATTGGTCAGGTGCTTTTGATGCAGAACGCTGTCGGCATGGACCGTCATGGTCCGAAATTTCCGAATCGTGAAACATTTGCCACCATGCCCAATTCTCTTTTGCCTCAGGATGACAGGCCCGGCAGACACCGACTTGATCAGAACAGCGACCAGCAGGAGCAGTGGCGACAGGAACACGAGCGCGAAGAGCGAACCCACAAGATCCAGAACTCTCTTCCACACTGGAATTTTGTCCGCGAATAGCGCTTGAGGCGGACCCTCGCACACGATCGAGGGTTCCCTTGTATTCTTATCTCCTTCACCACCGCTTTCGGCGGGAGTCCAGTCACCGGGATATGTGTAGATCCTGCATGTCGGCCGAGATGGCGACATCGTCCGCTGAATGTCGTCAGCCAACTTACAGGCACCAGTGGAAGACGTATAGGGCAAGATCACTCCGATCCGCTGGTTATCGAACCATCCTATTTTGTCAATCTGACGTATCCTCCGAGCGAGGGCTTGAATCAGATCGTGAGCCGGGCGGCTGACAGAGCCACCCTCCAGCAGCAGTAGGGAAAACCCGCGTTCATTTCGATCGGCGCGAGACCGCTCGATTTCAAGAGCTCTATGAAATTCTTCACGAGAGCAAACGCCTTCCATAATTCGACTGAGAGACAATGTGCACCTTCCGTAGTGTCGGATTTCGTCGCCAGCAGGAACTGTTATGCTGACGACTTTACCTCGTAGTCCAACAGCTCGGCAGTGGGGACGTAACGAATGATCCGAGCTGGATTACCAACGACGATAGCGTTGGCGGGCACATCCTTTGTCACGATGCTGCCAGCTCCCACGATTGCGTTCTCCCCTATCGTGACGTTACACAAGATCACACTGCCGCTGCCGATGGACGCTCCCCTCTTGACGAGAGTCCGTTGCACCGTCCAGTCGGACTCCGTTTGAAGATGACCCGCCGCGTTAGTGGCTCTGGGGTACAGATCGTTGATAAAAACCACATGGTGCCCAACGAATACGCCCTCTTCGATCGTCACACCTTCACAGATGAAGGTGTGACTGGAGATCTTGCAGTCGCTGCCAATCTTTGCGCCCTTTTGTATCTCGACGAACGCTCCAATCCTGGCGCGGCTTCCAATCTCGCAGCCATATAGATTGACGAAGCTGTAGATCTTCACGTCCTCGCCGAACTTCACATCGTCAGCTATGCAGCCTTTACTTTTTGAAGTTCGCGTTCGTGCTCCCATGTGTTCTCCCTTCCATTCTTCAGCGATTGTTCTGCTGCTTCGAGCAGCTCTACCACGCGGAGGCCGGCGTAGCCATCCGTGATTGGTGTTTCACCTGTCTCGATACATTGGATGAAATGCCTGGACGCGATTTCCAGGGCTTCGGTCTGGTCTACCTTGGGAACCAGCAGATCCCCAAGCCGATATTGCACCAATATTTTGTACCGATCCTGATTCTCGCGAATTTCGATACCCTTATCGAAGATCTTCACCTGATTGTCGGCATCAAGATGGTCATACACCACCATCTTTCGGCTGCCACCAATCAGAGTCCGGCGCAGCTTGACTGGAGACAACCAGTTCAAATGAAAGTGAGCGAGCGCGCTGTCTTCGAGTTCCACCGCAACGTACGCAATACTTTCTTGCTGCCACCCATTCCACCTGACAGGAGAAATTCCCGACGCCGATACGCGGATCGGATTCTTGTCCAGGAGATAAGTCAACAGCGAGAAATCATGGGGCGCGAGATCCCAGAGCACATTGACATCGGGCCGAAACAGGCCCAGGTTGAGCCGCACGGAGTCGAAGTAATAAATCTCTCCAAGCTCCCCGGACTGGATGATCTCCCTCAGTTTTCTCACAGCGCCGCAATATATGAAGGTGTGATCGACCATCAGGACCCGATCCTGCTCCTCCGCCACCCGAATCAGTTCCCTGGCCTCAGCACTGGTCCTGGTGATGGGCTTCTCAATGAAGACGTGCTTACGATTCTTTAGGCAAGCCGTGGCCAGTTCGAAATGTGTCGAAATCGGCGTGGCTATGACAATACCGTCTATCGAATCAGACTCCACCAGTTCACGCGCGTCGGTGGTCGCTTTCATTCCGGGATTGAGATGCCGAACGGCCTCGAGCCTTTCCGGCTGTTGATCGGCTATTGCCGTGACCTGACAGCCCCTGACTTTAGAAAAGTTACGAATCAAATTTGGGCCCCAATACCCACATCCGATTACGCCAATATTAATCATTTGTTGTGTCCTCACCCCTTACTGTCGACACATACTGGTCGAACAGATTGTTTGATGTGTTCATGCACGGGACTCCACGTAATCACGTATTAAGTTCGCAACATATTCGATCTGAGAGCTTTCAATTTCCGGAAACATGGGGAGAGACAGGATTCGATCAGCGCACTTCTCTGCCACCGGGCACGGTGATCCCTGGAAACGAGCAAAGGCCGGAGTACGGTGTATCGGCGTGGGATAGTGAATTCCGGTTTGCACCCAATGATCCTTCAAGTACTCTTGCAGCCCACTGCGCCCGCCGTTCTCGAGGCGAATGACATATAGGTGATAGACACAAGTCACTCCGTCGGGTGCATATGGCGTCACGATATCTGTGGTGCGCGAGAGAAGTCTTCTGTACAGCTCTGCATGCCGCCGGCGAAGGTCATTGCGCTTTTCCAAACGTGCCAGCTTCAGGTTCAGTACGGCGGCCTGCAAGGTATCGAGCCGGCTGTTGTAACCGACAACGCTATGCTCATACTTCTTCAGGCCGCCGTGATCTCGCAGCATCCTCAAATTGGTGGCGATATCGGAGTTATTGGTAGTGACCGCACCCGCGTCGCCACACGCACCCAGGTTTTTCGCCGGATAGAAGCTAAAGCAGGCGACGTCACCCATGGATCCTGCTCGCCGGCCATAGTAGCGAGCGCCATGAGCCTGTGCCGCGTCTTCGATCACGCGAAGGCCATATCTTTTGGCCAGGTCGAGGATGGGTAGCATATCGGCCGGCTGGCCGTACAGATGAACAGGTATGATCGCCCGGGTTCGCTCGGTAATATGATGCTCGATTTGATTGACATCGATGGTGTAGGTATTCGGATCGATGTCCACAAATACAGGTGTTGCGCCTGAATGCACTATCGCTTCGGCGGTGGCTACAAACGAGTTCGCGGCGGTAATGACCTCATCGTCCCGTCCGATGCCCAACGCTTTGAGCGCCAGCATGAGCGCGTCCGTGCCATTGGCAACACCGATCGCATGTTTGACTCCGCAGAATTCCGCGAAAGACTTTTCAAACTCTTCGACGAGCGTTCCGCCCACGAAAGCGGCGCTGTCCAGAAGCCCCTCCCAAATATCACGAAGCTCATTTTGAAGCGCGTGATGCTCCGTCTTCAGATCCATGAACGGCACGATCATCCGGTGGCGTTCCCGTGGCTTTTCCTGAATCTCCTTCATAGGTTTCCTTACCTCCTCCCTGTCTTCCTGCTACAGCCTGCTGTAAAGTCTTTCTGGTATCGGAAAGGTGCGTTTATTCAGCACCGCCCCCAGCAGTCGAATTCCGGCAGCGTCAAGGCTGTCTTTAGCTCTTCGTGCCGCTTCGCGCCGGGTGGTGTTCGCTTCCAATATCATGACCATGCCGTCGGCCATCCGTCCCAGGAGCGTCGCGTCCGCGTAGGCATTAATTGGAGGCGCATCGATGAGCACATACGTGAAGTTCTTTCTCAACTCCGACAATCGGGATTCAAGGCGATAAAAACTCAGAGGCGTTCGCCAATCCCCATTCACGGGCGCATAGGACAGCAGCCACAAATTGGAGCGGCCGGGTCGAACCAATTGCTGGGCGGGTGCGGACGCTAACTCATCACTGGAATTCCCGGGGTCTTCGATTTCAAAATGCCGATGAAGCGAAGGGGAGTGGAAATTCGCATCGACGAGACAAACCAGCCCTTCGACACGGGCAGACAGAATTTCGGCCGTGCGGGCGCACATCCAGCTGCATCCGCTGCCTCGCTCGACGGCGGCAAAGATTACTACCTGTGGTATCGCCGTCCCCGTGAACACACGCTCGACCAATTTGATGGTTTCCTGGCAGGCCTGGTCCTTCAGTCCGGGTTGCTGTCCTTTCCTGTCCGAACGAACGACCGGCCGACAAACTCGGAAGAGCTCTCGGTCTGTGTCCACTTGTGGCAAAATCTGTAACTGGTCGTTCATTGCAGTAATTCCGTTCTTGGCACGGCGGCGAGCACGGGTATATCTAGAAAGGCCTCCACTTCGTACGGCGTCCGGAAAGATGGATCCAGGTAATCTGCGGTGAAGGCCAATCCGACACTCACCATCGAGGCCAACAACCCTCCCAGCACGAGGCTCAGCAGCGGCGACGGACTCGAGGGGAGAGTAGGCACCGTCGCTTCTTCGGCCACGGACACGTTAACGATCCGCTGCTGGTCCAATGCATCTCTGATCCGCGCTTCCTCCTGCTTGCGGGAGTAAAGCAGGAAGTTGTCTTCAGCGGTCTTAACCGAGCGCAGCAATCCCTGTTGAGCGATTTCGGCCTGATTCAGCTGGCGGGCCTGGTCCCGATAGGCGTTCACCGCGTCCGTCGTGGCCGCCAATCGGGCTTCAAGGGCCGCCATGTCCGTATGCGCTTTCGCCAGCTCAGCCTGGGCCCATTCATAGGTCGAATCCCGATCCGTAGTTTCTTCGCGCATCGGGCTGTTTTCTTCCCTGGCGACCGTTTCTCGTGTTTGGGCAATCTGGGCTTCCACTTCCCGAACGGGCCGGTAATCCGGCTCGAACTTGCTCAATAGCTCCGTGCGCTTCAGTTCCAGATTCAGAAGGGTGGACTTCATCTGCTGCAACAATAAGCCGTTGTCTATTGTCCGCATCTGCGTCGTGCGGCGTTCGGGCGCCGAGTCCGCCTGCTTTTCGAGGACGCGGATGCGTCGCTCCGTTTCCATGGCTGCCGCTTGGGTGTGGCGCAATTCAGCCTCGAACTCGTTCAGTTTCCTCAACGTGATTTCCTTTTCCATCGGCGCCGCGAAAACGCCTCTTTCTCTGCCGAATCCAGTCAGCCGTTCTTCGGCATTGATGAGTCCCTTCCGGTACTGCTCGGTCTGTTCTTGAAAGAAATCGAGAGCGCCAGGAAGACGGTGTACCGCAACATGCTTTTCGAGGTAGAGGGGGACGAGCGTCTGCAGTACTTGCGCCGACAATCGGGGATCGTGTGAGGCGTAAGTCACAACGATCAGTTTCGTCTTACGGAGTGGTGCAACCTCGAGGTCCTTTTGAAGACGGTCGACGGCACGGATGACTCGCATCCTATCGGCGGAAAGCTCCCCTTGCGAACGCCCCCTCGCTGCCGCGAACAGTGAACTGAGAACGGAATCTCTAGACTTCAAGTGGAGACCGCAGGCGAGAACCACTTTCTCCAATAGATCGCGACTCTTGAACAATTCCACTTCGGAGTTCACGTCTTGTTCGGTCAGGTCGGTGGCGACCGCGAACTGCCCGGGCTCCGCACTGACCACGGGGTCGACGCGTTCGCGCCGGACCATGATCTTGGTTTGCGCTTCATATTTGGCAGGCATGAACCACGCAATCAGAGCGACGCCGAAAAGTACCGTCAGGAAGGACACGATCATCAGGCGGCCATGCCGAAAGCCCACTGCCACCCAGTCACGGACCGTCCAGGATGATCGTGATCGCGGTCTGTTGATAAGTTCGGGACTATGTTCTTGCATAGCGAAAAGACTCAAAAACCAAACGGGTTGGCGTACAGTCCCACAGAGGGGACAGGGATAAATCGTTCAAGCCTGGCGAGATTGGACTTCGGGACGAAAACCATGTCACCGGGACGCAAATGCACGTCCTCATTCACATTGTGGTTGCGAACCATCCGCTTGATATTAAGCTTCGTGACTTCAACCCACTCATCGGAGACACGACGGAACAGCAGGACCTGGGAACTCTTGGATTGTCCGTTGAAGTGGCCGGCTATCGCGACCGCCTGAAGGACGGTCGTGTCGCCGCGTAAATCGTATTTGCCGGGGTGAGTTACTTCGCCGCCTACGATGAAATAGGGTTTTTCGAAATCCTTGAGCTCTACGGTAAGGACCGGATCGTGCAGGATCTTGCCGTAGGCGCTGCGCAGCGTCTCGACCAGCTCGGGTGTGGTCTTGCCTTGCACACGCATGTCGCCGAGACCGCGGAGATTGATGTAACCATCAGGTTGAACTGTGACGCTCTGATTGAATTCCGGTGTAAACGAAAAGTTCACATCCAGAACGTCACCTGCACGGAGTCGATAACGAGGGTAGCGTTCCTGCAACACGGGCCCCTGACTGGCTGGACCAGGCGCCCCCTCACTGCCGGCTGCCAAACCGGCCGCGACCTGCTGACGACTCTCTCCATAACGGACGTTTGCGGTGAACGCTAAAAGCACCAACACAACTGCTATCGGCCGAAATCTATTCTTCATCGTTGTTTCGTGTTCCGCTCTACTTACAGGATGATCTACTCGTGCATGCGATGGGCCAGTGCGCGACGCTCAAGCCAATTCGCTCATGAAAAGAGCTTTGGCCGAAATCGATGTGTACTTCGAGTGTGAATTGCAATTCATTGTGAAAAGCGATTCCAAAAAAAGTGTGTATCGCTTTTCCCACTAACGAAGATTCGCCGGCGTTTTCACACTGAAGAAAGTTCACTGGCCTGGCGGGAACGCAAGAGAAGTTCGTTGGCTTTGAATGCCGCGCGTCGGCCCGCACCTTAATGGAAGACTCGGTGCACCAGTTACTGCCAGAACTGAAAAACCATCCTGAGCTAAAACGCCAGTTGATTTCGGAAGGGCGACTACGCCGGCACACCTATGGCGTCAGGAGCTGGTCTGAACTTGATTATGGAACTTCACATTAACGGTCAAAAACTGGGCGCATATGTAAAAGGCACAGAGGAGTTGAATGAAGGGGAGTAAGGCCACCTCCGAACCTGCGAGACATGTTCCGATCTCTTCCGCGAACTCCTGCTCTCGACTGGAGAAGAGACCAGGAAGCCGGACTAGAAAGCGTCTGCCCCCGAATCAGTGCGGAATCTCATCAAGAAATAGTGACGCGGTCCCGGCGCCACGCCTGGGATTACGTTCTGCCGCCCGCGTCCGTCACAGACTGCTTTTTATTGTGAATACAAAGACCTATTTTCTGAGAACATCTGTTCACACAAAATGTGAATCTCGTTTCATAACAATGTGTGAGCCGCCAGTTGATCCCTCTTTCAATTTAAATGTTTCTGCATGGTTTGGGAAATGCGTCGCTGTGGTCCCCGACTTGCGCAATTGCATGAGCATCATCCGCAAGCGTCGACGAAATTTTCAACTGCGACTTGCTTATGCGAGAGTACTGCTTGTGACGATCGGCTGGGGTCTGGGACCGGATTACCCGGGCGTCGCGGACCCCCGGATCCAACGGGCCACGGCGAGTGTACTCAATCGGCTCCTGGGTATTTCGCCGCAGCCCTAATTTTTCTTGTGCCTGACATATGTGCAGCATGATCGGTTATATCGGACCACGGCCCGTGTCTCAGATGCTCACCAGCAGCCTGGGACAGCTTGAATGCAATGGGGATGAATCCTGTGGCATCGCATTGGTCGACGCTGGTACGCCCAGGATCGTTCGTTCTGTGGGTGACATCGCTCGACTGGAAGCAACGGTCGCAGAGATCGAGAGCCCTGAAAGCGCGCTCGCCTGCGGCATTGGCCAAACGTCCTCCATGGCGCAGGACAAACCAACCTGGGAGAAGGGCCACCCTTATCAGGACTGCAAAGGACAAATCGTAGTTGTCCACAGCGGGACCATTGAAAACTATGTCGAACTCAAGCGCCAGTTGACCCTCGAAGGACATTCTTTCCACACCGCAACGGACTCTGAAGTCATACCCCACCTGATCGAAAAGTATTTCGAAGGCAACATCGTCAAGGCAGTAAAAAGCGCGTTGCGAGAAATCCGGGGCTTCCTGGCAATACTGGTGATTTCAACGGAGGACGAGCTCCGAATCGTTGCGGCACAATGCGGCTCGCCGCTGATAGTTGGGCTTGGCAACGGGGAGAACTTCGTCGCGTCGGATATCCCGCCGCTGTTACCGCACACTTCCAGTGTGATCGCGATGAACGACGGTGAAATAGCGGTCATTCGGCATCAATCCATCGAACTTCAAACACTGGACGGAAAAGCCTTCTCATCCGAGCGTATTCCCTGCCCGGCAGACGTCGCCGAGCGGCAGGGTTTTTCGCACTTCATGCTCAAGGAGATCTTCGAGCAACCGACAATCATGCGGCATGCCTGCCGCGGCCGCCTGAATGTTGATATTGGTGTGGTTCTCGAAGAAGAGCTTGGACCCGCCGAAATCTTCAGCTCCGTTCAGCGAGTCGTCATCGTAGGGCGTGGGAGTTCCCGGCATGCGGCCCTGGTTGGTGAATTTTTCATCGAGTCGTTTGCTCGACTCCAGGTGGAGGTGGATTACGCCGCCGAGTTCCGATATCGCGACGCCCCGCTCGGCCCGGACACCCTGGTGATCGCAGTCACCCGATCAGGCGAGACAGCCGATACTCTTAGCGCCATGGAAGAGGCGCAGCAGAGAGGCGCCTTCGTTCTTTCAGTGTGCAATGCCGCGGGAAGCCTGGCAGCCCGGTTGGCGGATTCTGTCCTGTACACGCGCGCGGGACTGGAAACCGGAGTATCCCCCACCAAGACTTTTACGATGCAACTGCTGGCTTTATATCTGATCGGTCTTTTCCTGGCGCGGGTCCGCGGCACGATGACAAGAGAAGAAGTTCTCCGAAGGGCTCGCCTGTTGACTCGAGTGCCCGAACAAGTCGAGCAAATCCTGGATCGCAGCTCGGCCATCTCGGCGCTTGCGGAGGTTTTCTCCAATTATCACCACGCGCTTCTTCTCGGAAGCGGCATCAACTACCCGATTGCTCTGGAAGGCGCCGACAAGCTGAAGGCCATTTCCCATGTACACGCGGATGCGTATCCCACGGCGGAACTGCATCACGGACCTTTTGGTTTGATCGAGAAGAACATGCCCGTCGTTATTCTGGCGCCGAACGACCACAACTACAACGAAACCCTGGCGAACCTGACAGAAGTAAAGGCTCGTAATGGCGTTGTGCTTGCGATCGCGACAGAAGGCGATCACGAAATAACCGCGAAGGCGGATTATACGTTTCAGATTCCGAAAGCCGATCCTTTTGTAAATCCCTTCCTGTCGATAATTCCGTTGCAACTGTTTGCGTATCACATCGCAATGCTGCGCGGCATCAATGTAGATAAACCGCGTGGACTCATGACGCGCGGCGCCGCTGGATCTGCCACTTCTTGAGCTTGTTCAAAAGAGCCTTGTAGCAGATATTCAAACGTCGCGCGGCATGACGGCGATTCCAATTGCTTTGTTCAAGGACGCGCAAGACGACTTCTCGTTCTGCGCGGTCGGCTGCCATCGCCGAAATGGTTTTCAAGGAAACAGAATCCTCCGGGGATGGGAATTGTATGACTTCCGCAACGCCGCCTCCGGCACCGGCGGCCGCGGCAGCAGCAGCGGCCATTTTTGGCGGATCAGGCTCGGGCGGTGCCGCACCGACTTCCATGTCCAGTTTGGGAAGTATGAGGTATCGCCTCACCGTATTTTCGAGCTGGCGGACGTTGCCCGGCCAGTTGTGGCGCACGAAGACATCGATTAGATCGGCCGGGAACTGCTTGAGGGAGCTTCCCAGTGCCTCTCGATGCCTTTTCAAGAAGTAATCGCAGAGAACGGGAATGTCTTCCTTTCGTTCGCGAAGTGGCGGAATATTGATTTTGACCACGTTAAGCCGGAAGTAAAGGTCATTGCGGAATTCACCCCGTGGCACGGCTTCATCCAGCCTGCGATTTGTCAGCGCCAGCACCCGCACGTCAACTTTAACGGATCGCCTCCCGCCCAGCTTGCTGAACTCGCCATCCTCCAGAACGTGGAGCAATTTCGCCTGGAGAGTCGGCGACATCTCTCCGATTTCATCCAGGAGCATGCAGCCTTTGTCCGCGAGTTCAAATTTCCCCGGTTTTTCACCGACTGCGCCCGTGAAGGCACCTCGTTCATAACCGAACAGCTCCGATTCGAGGAGATCATGTGGAAGAGCCGCACAATTCACCTTGACCATTGGTTTGTCTGCGCGCTTCGAGTGGCGGTGAATGAACCGCGCCAGCACTTCCTTGCCGACACCGGATTCTCCCAGAATCAGAACCGGAACGTCGGCGCGCGCGACTTTTGTGGCGAGGCTCCAGATCTCCCGCATCTTTTCACTATGGGAAATGAACACCGCAACGTCCGGATCCGCCTCGTAAGTGTATTCGGGGGTTGGCGGGGGGCTCGAGCCACCCTGCTCCTTTTCCTGTGCCGCCTTGATAGCTTCGACAAGATCCGCCGGGTCGACAGGCGTCACCAGTGCGTCAGACGCACCAAGTTTCAGCGCCTCAACGACGATCCTGATTTGATTTGGAGCAACAAGGACCACAACCGGAATGGGAGGAACCGCTTTTCTTGCCGAGATGAGAAGATTCAGGCCCGGTGTCCCCGACTCGATAACACTCAGGACGATGGCTGCGGGACGCTGATCCGGGCGGAATTCGACCGGTTTCTCGGGGACGTTCTCAACAAGATAGCCCTCCGACGAAAGTACCTTGGAAAACTGTGACACCATATTGGCGTCGGAATTCACCAGCCAAACCCGTGGTGGGTTCATATGCGCGTAAGAATCCTAATCTTTGCTGAGGAGACATCCGTGCGCCCCCAGACGACGTATTGTTATTGTTGAGCGACGTTATCTGCCGTCTTAATGTGCTTGCCTACCGGACCAAGTCCATGGTCCAAAGTAGCAATGCAATGACAGGCTTGGCGCCCATCTATTCGATTTCCCCAAAAAAGGGAATCGACTACCTTTCCGAAGCGGGACAGAAAATAGAAGAAGAGTCCTTCACCTTTCAAATCGAATCCCTGAAACGCTGCCAACCTTCTCAGTCATCAGATTCGAGTGAAGAACTTCGCTTCAAGCTGTGCACCCGGACTTCCAAAAAGCATATGTACGCTAAGCAACACTATCTGAAGCTGCTAGTGCCGGTGACGTGCGACAAGATGAGAGAATTGCAGTTCCACTACGGGCGTATTTGCCCACACGCGCTGGGAGGCACGGGTCTGATTCCCCGGTATACGGCTGCAGGAATTCAAGTTGTTCGGGTTTTTTCTCACATCCAAACGTATCGCACTACGAAGAGCGCCGTGAACAGCACCATGAGCCAGTGGAGTTTGCGGTAGCGGCCCGAGATGAGACACAGCAGAACATAGGAAATAAAGCCGAAGGCGATGCCGTCCGTGATACTGAACGTGAAGGGAATGAAGGCGATCGTGATAAAGGCGGGAATGTATTCAAGCGGATCGTCCCATTCAATTCGTCCGACATTGCGCATCATGAAGGCGCCCACCACGATAAGCGCGGGAGCTACCGTCGGATAGAGCGTAAGTCCCGCCGGGTTCTTATAGCCTTCGCCGATCATTTGAGCCAGCGGCGCAAAGAACAATCCGGAAAGCATGAGCAGGCCCGTTACGATGTTCGCGAGACCCGTCTTGGCGCCCTCGGCCACGCCCGCAGCGCTTTCGATGTAGCTCACCACCGGTGAATTTCCCAGCAATCCGGCAACACAAGTTCCGACGGCGTCCGACAGCAGCGCTTCGCGAGCGCGCGGGAGCTGGCCGTCGCGCATGAAACCGCCCTGTTCAGCGATGCCGATGAGAGAGCCAATGCTGTCGAAGAGATCGAGAAAGAAAAAGATGAAGATCACGGGCACCGCGCCAAGTTTCAGGGCCCCGAGTATGTCCAGCTTGAAGGCAATCGGAGCAATTGAGGGCGGCGCGCTGACGAGACCATGGAACCGAACGATTCCAAAAATGAGACCCAGAAGCGTGCTGGTGAGGATTCCTGCGAGGATCGCGCCGCGGGAGCGGCGGACCAGCAGGATGGACGTCACGACGATGCCGGCAGCGGACATCCATACCGCCGGATGGTGAAGGTTGCCCAGCGTGACCAGCGTCGCCGGATTCGCCGCGAGGAATCCGCTCCATTCAAGTCCCACCAGCGTGATCAAAAGGCCGATTCCGACGGCGATGCCGCGCTTGAGGGAGTCCGGAATGGCGTGCACCAATGCTTCCCGAACGCCCCAGATCGACATGAGGAGAAAAATCACCCCCGAAATGAAAACGGCTCCGAGCGCGACCTGCCAGGAATAGCCCATGCCGGCAACCACCGTGAATGCGAAGAAAAAGTTGTGGCCCATCGCAGGAGCGACGGCGATGGGATAGTTCGCAAGAACGGCCATCAGGAAACAGCCAAATGCGCTGACGATGCAGGTAGCGGCAAGGACGGCCTGAAAGTCCATGCCGGTTGTGGAAAGGACTGCCGGCTGAACAAAGATGATGTACGACATCGTCATGAATGTCGTCAGGCCGGCCAGGGCCTCGGTGCGGATGGTGGTGTTGTTCTCGGTCAGGTGGAAGGTCTTCTCGAGGAATGTTTTCATCCGTTTTGATGACTTGCGGAAAGACCCACAAATCACTGATCACTGATGTCCACTGACCAATGACCAATGGACTTGAGGATTGAGAAATGACTAATGACCAATGAAATTGAGAATTGAGAAATACACGGATTTCTCAATTCTAACTTCTGAATTTCATTAGTCATTTCTCAATCCTCAAGTCCATTGGTCATTG
>Ga0137404_10001120_pt1 | contig 17468 bp, 2 predicted proteins | sample CZOMad2_1_16fung_FD_108285 | JGI IMG/M metagenome (GOLD analysis project Ga0137404, IMG submission 108285) | Vadose zone soil fungal communities from Angelo Coast Range Reserve, California, USA - CZOMad2_1_16fungal (Illumina Assembly) | ecosystem: Environmental > Terrestrial > Soil > Vadose zone...
GAGCGCCGCCGGAGCCGGCCTCGCCGCGGATGCGCTTCGCGAGGAGCTTCCGCTTGACGGGCGAGAGAGATTCCAGGCTCCGGGCCGGCTCGCCGAGCTCCCCCGCCGCGGCCGCCGCGGGCGCGGGGGCGGGGGCGGCCTTCGTCTCGGCGGGGCCGGCGAGCGCCGGCGCGCTCGCCTCCAGGGTGCCGTCGGCGAGGAAGCGGGCGCGGCGACCGGCGGGCGCGGCCGGCGCGCCTGCCACGCTCGCCGTGCCCGCCGGCTTGCCCCAGATCCCGATCGGCGCCGGGCCGCCGTCCAAGCGCACCGCCTCGCCCCACTCGACCGTCACCTGATGGCGTTCGCCCGCGGAGAGGAGCGGCAGCTCGGTGAGCGGCCGTGCCGGGTCCGCCACAGCGCTCGCCAGGAGCGCCTCTAAATGTCCCCGCCAGCGCAGGGCCGTCGTGAGGTCGAAGAGCTCCAGATTGTAGGAGAAGCTCCCCATCAGGCGGCCGCCGACCTCGGCCAGCTCGAGGGCGAGGGTGAAGGCGGTCTCGCCCTCGGTCACCGCGAGCGGGAACGGCGCGGCCTCGGCGCCGGGGACCGCGATCTCCGGCATCGGCGGTTGCGAGAGGAAGAAGACATCGAAGAGGGGTGGCTCCCCCGGCCGCTCCGCGCGGAGCGCCTCGGCGAGGTACGAGAACGGCAGGTCCTGGTGGTCGTAGGCGGCGAGGGTCGCCATGCGCGTCCGTCTGAGGAGCTCGCCGAAGTCGGGGTCGCCCGCCGCCGCGGCGCGGATGACCAGGGTGTTGGTGAAGTAGCCGAAGAGCGGCTCGAGATCGGCGCGGGTCCGGCCCGCGGTGACGGCCAGGACCGCGAAGTCGCCCCGGCCGGTGTGCCGGCGCAGGAGGCCCGTGAAGGCGGCGAGGAGCGTCATGAAGAGGCTCGCCCCCTGGCGGCGCGAGAGGGCGCTCAAGCTGGCGGTCAAGGCGACGTCGAGCTCGAGCGGCAGGTTGCCCGAGCGGACGTCGAGCTCGAGCAGCAGGTTGTCCGGGCGGAAGTAGCGCTCCGCCTCCGGCGGCCGGTCGAGAGGCAGGTCGAGGCGCGGCACGCCGGCGAGCCGCGTGATCGCGGCGCCCAAGAGGCGCTCCAACGCCTCGCCCTGGAGCCACGCTCGCTGCCAGATGGCGAAGTCGCGAAACTGGAGGGGGAGCTCGGGGAGCGGCGAGGGTAGGCCGGCGAGCGCGGCCCCGTAGAGCGCCGTCAGCTCGCGCGCCAGGACGCCCATCGACCAGCCGTCCGACATGATGTGGTGGAAGGTCAGGAGGAGGACGAATGCCTCCTCCCGGCGGAGGAGGACCGCGCGCAGGAGGCGCCCGCGCGCGAGATCGAAGGGGAGTGTCCTCTCGACCGCGGCGAGGTGTTCCATCTCGCGCCCCACCACGGCGGGTGGCAGGCCGCAGAGGTCCACGAGCGGCAGGGGAGGCCGCCAGGGAGGGTCGACCCGCTGCAGGGGCCTGCCCCCGACCGCGACGAAGCGCGTGCGGAGAGCCTCATGGCGGTCGACCTCCGCGGCGAGCGCCGCGGCGAGCGCCGGCACCGACAGCGCGCCGCGGAGCGCCAGCGCGAGCGGCACGTTGTAGACCGCGGTGCCCGGCGAGAGCTGGTCGTAGAACCAGAGCCGCTCCTGGGTGAACGACAACGGCGCCTCGGTACCGCGGGGCGCCCGCACGAGCGGCGGTGCCCCGGCGGTCGCGCCGCTCCCCCGCAGCCGCTCGACCTCCACGGCCAACGCCGCCACGGTCGGGCGCTCGAAGAGGGCGCGGAGAGGCAGGTCCACGGAGAACGCCTTGAGCACCCGCGAGGTCACCTGTGCCGCGACGAGCGAATGGCCGCCCAGGGCGAAGAAGTCGTCCTCTGCTCCCACGCGCTGCCGCTCGAGCACCTCCTCCCAGATCCCGGCGAGCACCTGCTCGACCGGGCTGCGCGGCGCCAGGTACGCTCCGCCGCTCCCGCGCTCTTCCGGCGCCGGGAGGGCCGCGCGGTCCACCTTGCCGTTCGGGGTGAGCGGCAGCCGATCGAGGAGCACCCAGGCCGCCGGCACCATGTAGCCGGGCAGCCGCTCGGCGAGGAAGGCGGCGAGCGCCTGCGGCGAAGGATCGGGCTGGGCGGCGGCGGCAGTGGCGGCGACGGAGCTCACGTAGCCGACCAGCCGCACGTCGCCCGGGCGGTCCTCGCGCGCCACGACCGCCACGACCGCCGCCTCGCGCACCCCCGGGTGCTCGGCGAGCGCCGCCTCGATCTCGCCGAGCTCGATGCGGTAGCCGCGCACCTTCACCTGGCGGTCGATCCGCCCGAGGTATTCGAGGTCGCCGTCCGCGCGCCAGCGCGCCAGGTCGCCGGAGCGGTAGAGCCGGAGCCCGCCCCCCCCAATATTGCCGCCGGCGAAGGGATCGGGCACGAACCGCTCCGCGGTCAAGGCGGGGCGAGCGAGGTATCCCCTCGCCACCCCGGCGCCGCCGACGTGGATCTCCCCCGGCACGCCGATCGGCACCGGCCGGCCGCCGCCGTCGAGCAGGTGGAGCACCAAGTCGGACAGCGGCCGGCCCACGGCGCTCCCCGGCCGTGCCAGGTCGCTCTGCCGCAGCCGTCGCCAGGTCGTGTGCACCGTCGTCTCCGTGATGCCGTACATGTTGACCAGGAGCGGCCGCTCCTCGCCGTGGCGCTCGAGCCAGGGGGTGAGCGACGGAGGGTCCAGCGCCTCGCCGCCGAAGACCACCAGGCGCAGGTCCGCGACCATCGCCTCGCCGCGCGCCACGGCCGACTCCTCGGCCCAGAGGAGCTGCCGGAAGGCCGAGGGCGTCTGGCTGAGCACCGTCACCCGCTCCCGTCGCAGCAGCTCGTAGAACGCCTCGGTCGAGCGGGCCGTCTCGCTCGGCACGACGACGAGCCGCCCGCCGAAGGCGAGCGCCCCCCACAGCTCCCACACCGAGAAGTCGAAGGCGATCGAGTGAAAGAGGGTCCAGACGTCGTCGGGACCGAAGGCGAATTCCTGGCGGAGGACGGCGAAGAGACGCGCGGCGTTGGCGTGGCTGACCTCGACGCCCTTCGGCCGGCCGGTCGATCCCGAGGTGTAGATGACGTAGGCGAGGTCGCCGGGATGGCACGGGCTCCGTTGGGCTCCGGCGGCCTCCTGGCCGCCGACGAGCGCGTTGAGGCCGACCACCCGCGCGGCGCCCGCCGGCAGGCGTTCGCGGAGATGCTCCTCGGCCAGGAGGACCGGCGCCCCCGCGTCGGCGAGCGTGTACGCCAGGCGCTCCGTGGGATGGGCGGGGTCGAGCGGCAGGTAGGCCCCGCCGGCCGCGAGGATCGCCAGCACCCCCAGGATGAGCTCGGGCGAGCGCTCGGCGCAGAGCCCTACCAGCATGCCGGGCCCGACCCCGAGCTCCGCCAGCCGGCGCGCCATCCGGCTCGACCTTCGCGCCAGCTCGCCGTAGGTCAGAACCTGGTTACCGGAGACCAGCGCGGAGACCAGCGCCACCGCGTCCGGACGCCGCGCCGCCTGCGCCGCGAAGAGCTCGTGCACCGGGGCCGCCCCCCCCGCCGCACCGCCGACGGGCGCCGCGTCGCTCCACTCGCGGAGGAGCTGCTGCCGCTCCGCGGCGGAGAGCGGCAGGCCGATGGCCGCGAGGCTCTCCTCGCCCTCGTCCTCGCCATCGCCGGCGAGGCCGCTCCGGAGGGACGCCGCGAGCGTGGCGAACAGGCCCTTGAGATGCCCCAGGCGGCGCTCCACGGTCGTCGCGTCGAAGCGGGCGCGGTCGTAGCCCAGGGAGAGGAGCAGCCGGTCGTCGCCCGGCACGACGTTCAGGGTGAGGGGATAGTGGGTCTGCTCGATCACAAAGACGTCGGTGATCCGGCGACCGAGGGCGCTGGCGCGGATCGCCGCCTGCGGGTAGTTCTCGAAGACCAGCACGCTGTCGAAGAGCGCCGTCCCGCGAGCCACCGGGCTCACCTCCTGGATGCGCACGAGCGGGGCCGCCTCGTGCTGGCGGAGCTCGGCCTGAGCGGCCTGGAGGCCGGCGAGCCAGGACGAGACGGACGCCTCGTCCGGCAGGCGGACCCGGGCCGGCAGGGTGTTGATGAAGAGCCCCAGCATCGCCTCGACGCCCGGCAGCTCCGGTGGCCGTCCCGAGACGGTGGCGCCGAAGACGACGTCGCGCTCGCCGCTCGCGCGGCCGAGGAGGAGCGCCCAGGCGCCCTGGGCGAGGGTGTTCAAGGTGAGCCCGCGGGCGCGGACGGCGGCCTGAAGCGCCGCGGTCTCCACTGTAGAGAGGCGCAACTCGGCGACGGCCGGGTCGGGCGCCGTGTCGAGGGCCGGCGCCGGGCGGTCGGCGGCGAGCGGCGTGGGCGCCGTGGAGCCGGCGCCGAAGCCGGCCAGGTAGGCGCCGAAAAAGTCGTCGTCCGAAGCCGGGTCGCGGCGCGACAGCCAGGCGATGAAGTCGCGGTAGGGCGGCCGCGCGCGGAGCGCCGGCTCGCGGCCGGCGGCGAGCGCCTCGTAGCAGGCGGCGAAGTCGCCGATGAGCGCCGCGTAGGACCAGCCGTCCAAGAGGGCGTGGTGATGGCTCCAGAGGAAGCGCCAGGCGCGCTCGCCCGTGCGCACCAGGGTCCAGCGCAGGAGCGGCGGCCGCGCCAGGTCGAAGCCGCGGAGGCGGTCGGCGCGCACCAGCGCCGCGAAGCGGCGCTCCCGCTCGGGCTCCGCGAGCGGGCGCCAGTCCTCCTCGACGATCTCGACCGCAGCCTGCCGGTGGACCGCCTGGAGAGGCCGCGGGAGGTCGTCGCCGTGGAAGGAGGTGCGGAGGACCGGCATGCCGGCGACGATCCGCCGCCAGGCCTCACGGAAGGCCGCGAGGTCCAAGTCCCCCTCGAAGGTGGCGTGGAGCTGCTCGACGTACGCTCCCGAGCCCGGCGCATACAGGCTGTGAAAGAGGAGCCCCTCCTGCAGCGGGGAGAGCGGATAGGCGTCCTCGACATCGGCCGGAAGACGGGCGAGATTCTCCTCGGGGATGGGCGCCGGGATGGGCGCGAGCGGCGCGAGCGTCAGAACCCGGGAGCGGGCGCCGGCGGCGAGCTCCCGGAGGCGGGCGAGGAGGCGCTCGGCGAGCCCGCGCACGACCTCCTCCGCGAGGCGGTGCGCGCCGTAGGTCCAGGTCACCTCGAGGCGCCCGGCGGCGACGAAGGCGACGACGGCGAGCGCGTGGCTGCGCCCGGCGCGCGGGCTCTGGGACGGGCCCACCGGCTCGCCGGCGGCGGCGAACGGCGAGTCGGCGGGGAGCGCCGCGTCGAGTTGCCCCAGATAGTTGAAGCTGACCGGGGAGGGTGGCCGGTCGCGGAGGGCGGCCGCCGCCGGGTGCTCGGAGAGGTAGCGCAGGAGCCCGTAGCCGAGGCCGCGCCCCGGCACGGCGGCGAGCTGGCGGCGGACGGCGGCGAGGGCCGCCTCCGGGCGCGGGTCGTCGCCGGGCACGAGGCGCACGGGGTAGAGGCTGGTGAACCAGCCGACGCTCCGCGAGAGGTCGAGATCCCCGCCCCGGTCCCCTGAGACCTCCTCGCGGCCGTGCCCCTCGAGGTCGATGCATACGGCGCCGCCGGGGCCGGCGAGTGTCGCGGCGGGTGATGCGGCGAGTGTTGCGGCGAGCGCGGCGACGAGGGCGTCGGCGATCGAGGCGCCATAGGCCGCCGGGAGCGCCCGCAGGAGATCGGCGGTGTCCGCCTCGCCGAGCTCGACGGCGACGCTGGCAGCGGTCGCCACCGTGTCCAGGGCGTCGGCCGCCGGCGGTGCGGGCGCGGCGGTCTGCGCCAGCCAGAAGGCGATCTCGGGCTCGGCCGCCATCGTCCGCGCCTGCTCGGCGAGCCGCTCGGCCCAGCGCCGGAACGAGGCGGTCCGCGGCGGCAGGCGCGCCGGCTCGCCGCGGCCGATCTGGCGCCAGGCGGTCGCCAGGTCGTCCAGGAGGATGCGCCAGGAGACTCCATCGACGGCCAGGTGATGGACGGCGAGGAACAGCCGCGCCTCGCCCGCCGGCAGATCGAGCCAGAGGGCGCGGAGGAGGGGGCCGGCCGCGAGGTCGAGGCTCTGCTGGGCGGCCGCGGCAGCCGCCGTGACCGCCGTTCGCACCCGTTCCTCGGCCAGCCCCGAGAGATCGATCCGCACCATTTCCTGTCGCCCGGTGCTCGCTGGGGCGAGGCGCCGCTGGCGCCAGCGCCCTTCGTCGCGCCGGAAGCGCAGGCGCAGGGCGTCGTGGTGAGCGACCAGGGCGGCGATCGCCCGCGCCAGGGCGGCGGGGGGGGCCGGCGGCGGCCGCCGCACGGCGAGCAGGAGCGCCTGGTTGAAATGATGGGGATCGGCGGGCTCGCGGTCCAAGAACCAGCGCTGAATGGGGGTCAGGGGAACCTCGCCGGCGGCCTCGTCCTCCTCTCGCGCGCCGGACGGCTCGGCGATCTGTCGGGCGTTCTGCTCGGTGTTCTCGATGGCGGCGGCGAGCCCGGCGATCGTCGGGTGCTCGAAGAGCTGCCGCGGGGTGATGCGGCAGCCCGCCTGGCTCGCCCGTGCCACCACCTGGAGGGAGAGGATCGAGTCGCCGCCCAGAGCGAAGAAGTTGTCGTGGACCCCCACCTCCGGCAGCCGCAGGACTTCGGCCCAGAGGCCGGCGAGGAGCTCCTCGACCGGGCCGCGCGGGGCGATGCGCTCGGCCGCGCCGGCGCGCGCCGCGGCCGCGTCCTCGGCGTCCTCGAGCGCGGGGAGAGCCGCCAGCGCCCGCAGGTCCACCTTGCCGTTGGGCGTCAGCGGCAGCGCCGCGAGCCGCACGATGGCGGCCGGCAGCATCGGCTCGGGGAGCGTCCTCGAAAGCCGTGTCCGCAGGTCGGCCGCCGTTTGCTCCGCGAGATCGGCGGCATCGGCGGTGTAGGCGACATAGGCGACGAGGCGCCGCACGCCGTCGCGCTCGCGCGCCACGACCGCTGCGGCGCGCACGCCGGGGCAGGCGGCGAGGGCCGCCTCGACCTCCCCCAGCTCGACGCGATGGCCGCGGATCTTGACCTGGCGGTCGGCGCGGCCGAGGAATTCCAGCTCGCCGTCCGGCCGCCACCGCGCCAGGTCGCCGGTCTTGTACAGCCGGGCTCCGCGGCCGCCGCCGCCGAAGCCGTCGGGCAGGAAGCGCTCGGCGGTGAGCTCCGGCCGGCCGAGATAGCCGCGGGCGAGCGCCGTGCCGCCGACGTGCATCTCCCCCGCGACGCCTAAGGGGACGAGCCGCCCGTGGCGGTCCAGCAGGTGCACCTGGAGATGGGCGAGCGGCCGCCCGATCGGGCTCGCCGGGCTCGCCGGCATCGCCAGGTCGGCACTGCCGAGCGGCCGCCAGGTGGCGTGCACCGTCGTCTCGGTGATGCCGTACATGTTGACCAGCCGCGGCCGGGTCTCCCCGAAGCGGCCGAGCCAGCCGGCGAGGACCGCCGGATCGAGCGCCTCGCCGCCGAAGATCACCAGCCGGAGATCCGGCAGGCCCTCGCCGCCAGCACCGCCGACACCGCCCGCGCCGCCCGCGCTGCCCGCAAGTGCCGCGGGCGCGAGCTGGGCAAAGGCCCCTGGGGTCTGGTTCAAGACCGTCACCCGCTCGGCGGCGAGGAGCCGCAGGAGCTCCTCCGGCGCGCGGCTGACCGCGTAGGGCACGACCACCAGCCGGCCGCCGTGGGCGAGCGCCCCCCAGATCTCCCAGACCGAGAAATCGAAGGCGTAGGAATGGAGGAGGGTCCAGACGTCGTCCGGCCCGAAGCCGAAGAACGGATGGGTGGCGGCGAGCAGGCGCGAGACGTCGCCGTGCGTGACCGCGACCCCCTTCGGGCGCCCGGTGGATCCCGAGGTATAGATGACGTAGGCGAGAAGGTCGCCCCCGGAGTCGAGCGGCGCCGCGGCCTCCGTCGCATCCTCCGCGCCGCCCTCTCCGTCGTCCGCCGTCACCAGCTGCGCTCCGTGCGGCGGCAGGCGGGCGGCGAGCTCGGGGCGGGAGACGAGCACGCGCGCCCCCGAGTCGTCGACCATGAAGCCGAGCTGTTCCGGCGGATAGGCCGGATCGAGCGGCAGGTAGGCGCCGCCCGCCTCGAGCACCGCCAAGAGGGCCACCACGAGATCGAGCGAGCGTTCGAGGCAGATCGCCACCAGCGACTCCGCGCCCACGCCCCGCCGCCGCAGGACCGCGGCGAGCCGCCCGGCGCGTCCCGCCAGCTCTCCGTAGGTGAGCTCGCCGCCGCCCTCCCGCTCGCCCGGCGCGCCCGGCGCGCCCGGCGGGGCGGTGAGCGCGACCGCGTCCGGCGTCCGCGCCGCCTGGGCGGCGAAGCGCTCGTGGAGGAGAAAGCCGGCGAGCTCGGCGGGCTCGGCGGGCGGCCGGGGGTTCCACTCGGCCACCATCTGCTGGCGCTCCGCCTCTGACAGCATGGGGAGATCGCCGAGCCGCGGGCCGGCGGATCCTGGGGCCGCGCCCAGCGCCTCGCCCAGCGCCGCTACGAGGCGCGCCCAGTGGGCGAGGAGGCGCGCCGCCGTCGCGGCGTCGTGGTGCTCGGGGTCCCAGGCCAGGCGGAGCTCTAAGTCCTCTCCTGCCGGCGCCGCGATCGCCGTCAGCGGATAGCTCGTCCGCTCGCGGAAGCGCACCTCGCCGAGCGCCAGGCTGCCGTCTTTCGGCAAGATCGGCTGCGGGTAGTTCTCGAAGACGAAGAGGCTGGCGGCGAGCGGCGTGCCCGGCGGCAGCTCGCTCCAGCCCTGGATCCGCGGCAGAGGGGTCGTCTCGAAGGCCTGGCGCGCGAGCTGGCTCTCCTGGAGCCCGGCGAGCCAGGCCCCCACCTCCGCCCGGGGGTCGAGCCGCGCCCGCACCGGCAGCGTATTGATGAAGAGGCCGATCATCGACTCGATCCCGGCGAGCGGGATGCCGCGCCCGGAGACCGTCGTGCCGAAGACCACGTCGTCCGCGCTCCTCCGCTCGCCGGCGTAGTGCCCGAGATAACGCCCGAGATAACGCCCGAGGAGGGCCGCCCAGGCGCCCTGGAGGAGCGTGTTGAGGGTCAGCCGATGCCGCCGCGCGAGCTCCGAGAGCCGGGCGTGCCGCTCGCTGCCGAGAGTCAGCTTGCAGTCGTCGGGGTCGCGCCGCTGCCGCTCCTCGGGGGCGGCGACGGGGCGCGGCAGGTCGACCTCGGTGGGCTCCGTGAAGCCTTCGAGCGCGCGCCGGAAGAAGGCCTCGGCGGCGGCGAGGTCCTGCCGCTCGACCCAGGTGATGTAGTCGCGGTAGGGGCGCGGCGCGGGGAGCGTGAGGTCTCGGCCGGCGGCGAAGGCGGCGTAGAAACGGAGCACCTCCGAAAGGACCAGCGGCAGCGACCAGCCGTCTAAGAGCAGGTGATGAAACGTCCACACCAGCCGATGCTCGCCGGCGCCGAAACGCAGGAGGGCGATGCGCAGGAGGGGCGCCCGCGCCGCCTCGAAACCCCGCTGGCGATCCTCGGCGAGGAAGCCGGCGAAGCGCGCCTCGCGCTCGCCGGCCGCCAGATGGCTCCAATCCTCGCTGCGGAGCGGCAGCGCGACGGCGCGCTGCACCGCCTGGAGAGGCCGCTTCTGGCTCTTCCACACGAACGCCGTGCGGAGCACCGCATGCCGCTCGATCACCCGCTCCCAGGCGCGCGCGAAGGCGGCCGCGTCGAGCGGCCCGGCGAGCGCGCAGCTCAGCTGCTCGACATAGACCCCCGACTCCGAGGCGTACAGACTGTGGAAAAGGATCCCTTCCTGCAGAGGGGACAGCGGATAGACGTCTTCAAGGTTCCGCGTCGCCATACTACCCAGGTGCCCAATGATCGCAGAAGAGGACAGCGGCGGCAACCGGTAAAAGCGGTCGCAGCGGTCGCAACAGGGTCCCGTCAAAGTCGTCTGTTCTGGATTCTGGGCGTAGGGGCGGCCCCCCAACGACGCTAACACTAGGGCTCCGCGGGGCGGGCGGGTCCCTCCCCCATGGGCGGGAGGCGGTTGGGTCAGGGGGGAGGCTAGGAGGGGGGCGCCTCGCTAAGCGATTGCCTCTTCTCCGAGTTCTTCAGCGCTCTGGCGAGTTCATCTCACATGCGCACGAGGACAAGGAGGTCGCCCGTCCTCTGGCGGAAGCTTTGCGCGAACGGGGGCTGACGGTCTGGTACGACGACTACGTCCTGCGCCTCGGCGACAGCCTGCGAGTTCTTCGGCGGCCGCCTTCCCACGGAGGCGGAATGGGAGTACGCGGCGCGCGCGGTGCGGCCCACGCCAACTCTACCTACCGTCATCCTGGAGGGAGCCCTAGCGACCGAAGGAACTGGGCGGCGGAAAGCTCCCTTCCCCCGGGTCCTTCGCTTCGCTCCAGGATGACACGAGGGAAGGGAGGAGAGTCGGGTTCTGCGGTGACCGCTCTATAGGTGCGCGGCGGTCCAGCGGATAGCAAGCAGATAACTCGATAGCCTCCAACCCCTTCCTCTTCCGCCTCTTTCCTGCTACGCTCCCCACATCGAGAGGATTCGCCTCTCGTACAAAACAAGCGAGGCCGAACAGAGCGGCAAACTCTGTCCGACCTCTAGCCACGCAGGAGATCACGCTCATGCGCAGCCGGCACCATGCTACCAGTGTCCCTCCATCCCCTCTCGACAACGCCTTCTCCCCCGCCTACCTGGCCCACCTGCGCGAGCAGGACGAGACCCTGACCGCCGCAGAGGCGGAGCTCGCTGGACCCTGGAAGAGCGAGCCGGTCCCGGGCAAGCCCGGCGCCGTCGCCGTCCTTCGCGCCTGGGAAGAGCTGGCGGCCGGCGATCGGCCGGTCGCAGTCCTCTGGCACGAGGAGCGCGCGAGCCTCCTCACCCTTCTCCTTCCCGTTCTCGATCGTGAGCCGCTCTTCTACATTGAGGACGAAGAGACCCCCGACGGCTACCCCCTGACCGCCGTCTACGGCGAGCAGGGCTCCCAGATCGCCGGCTGGCTCGACCGCTCGGAACCGCGCTGGGCGGAGGGGCTCCACCTTCTCGAAGCGATCGTCCGTTGGCCCTGGGCGCTCGCCATCCTCCTGGAGGTAGCCGGACCGGGCGCCGAAGAGCAGGTGGGGAAGATCCGCGCCCGGCGGCAGCGGGTGTAGAAGCGAGCCTTAAAGCGGGTGGGGAAGCCAGGGGCTCCCCTGCCCGCCGCAGGCGACCCGGCACCGGGGTGCAAGTTTTCGCAAAGCGAGTCGCCTCCCTCCTAACCTCCCCCCTGACCCAACCACCTCCCGCCCAGGGGGGAGGGACCGATCGGCAGCTTCAACTCGAGCTCTGACCACCCGGCGACGACGCTGACTACCGCGTTCCTCCCCCCTGGGGGGAGGACAGGAGGGGGGTGAGCCTCCGCCGAGGAGCGCCCTACCTCACCGGCTTTTTCAGAGCAGCGCCGGCGTCCTCGCAGGCTCTCTATCAGGGACCCCCACCCCTCCCCTTCAGCTACGCCACCGCGTGATCCAGCCGCTAAGTTAAATTTTGGGGGGCCGGGAGTGAGGGCCCGTGGTCTCCGGCTCGAAGATGACGGCTTCGGGCTCGGAGCAGGCTCCCTGCTCCTGAATTCCCCTATTCTGGCTTCCAGCTCCCGATCCGGCGCTCGATTTACCCAGATGGCCGCCCGGATAGGCGATCCGGCTTTCGGATAGTCTATCGGGCGCCCGATTTACCCAAACGGCTTCCCCGATAGTCTATCCGGCGCCCCGATAGTCTATTTTGCGCCAGAATACCTCTATCCGGGCGCCCAGATCCCTATTTCTGGCCGCGAGCTCCCTATTCTCGCGCCGGGATACTCTAATTGTTTCCGTATCTTCCTATGTCTGCGGTGTAGCTCTCTATATCTGGAGCGGAGCTGCCTATCGCCGCATCAATGCTCCATATTCGGCAACAGAGAGCCGAGATCAGGGGCTGGGAATCGGCTTCAAAGCCCTCCACAGGAACGCCCCCCTCCTGACCTCCCCCCTGATCCAACCACCGCCCCCCCAGGGGGGAGGGACCCGCCGCCCCAGCCTTCGCGGAGCCAAAGTTAGCGCTTATGGGAGGGACCCGCCCGCCCTGCGATACTTAAGCCGCCCTCGCCTCAGGGCACCTACGGATTCGACTTTGACGGGACCCTGGCGGTTGCAAATACTGAACTTAAAGCCGGCGACTCCCATCGTCTTCACGTTGACCCACCGTCGACCTTATGCGAAGCTGACCGGTCATGGGAACCCTCTGGAGTGACGTCCGCTTCGGGATGCGCAGCCTGCGGCGCTCGCCGCTCACCGCCGGCGCCGCTCTCCTCGCGCTGGCGCTCGGGATCGGCGCCAACTGCGCCATCTTCAGCGTCGTCAACGGCGTGCTGCTCGAGCCGCTGCCCTACCCCGATCCTGACCGCATCGTGCTCGTCCGGGAGAGCAACCCGGGGATGGGCTTCCCGACCTTCAGCGTCGCCAGCCAGAACTTCCTCGACTGGCGGCAGCAGAACCGCTCGTTCACGGCGCTGGCGGCGATGGACTCGGCGAGCGTCAGCCTGACCGGCCGCGGCGAGCCGCAGAAGCTCCGGGCGGCGACGGTCTCGGCCGAGTTCTGGCAGGTCTTCGGCGTCGCCCGGCTGCCCGGCGGCGTCGGCCGCGTCTTCACGGCCGCGGAGGACACCCCGGCCAACCACCGCGTGGTGGTGCTCGCCGACGGCTTCTGGCGGCGCCGCTTCGGCGCCGATCCGGCGATCGTCGGCCGCAGCCTGACGCTCGACGGCGAGAGCTACACGGTCGTCGGCGTGGCGCCGCCCCGCTTCCAGTTCCCCAGCCGCCGCGACCTCTGGCTGCCACTCGCCGTCGATCCCGCCAAGGCCGACCGCGCCAACCACAATTACCTCGTCGCCGGCCGCCTCCGGCCGGGCGCGTCGCTCGCGAGCGCGACGACCGAGATGGTGGGCCTCGCCGGCCGCCTCGCCCGCCTCTTCCCGGCGACGAACGAAGGGTGGACGGTGCGCTTGATCGGGCTCAAGGAGCAGATCGTGCAGCCGATCCGGCCGGCGCTCCTGGTGCTGGTGGCGGCGGTGGCGGCGGTGCTCCTCATCGCCTGCCTGAACGTCGCCAATCTCCTGCTGGTCCGCATGGCGGCGCGCGAGCGCGAGCTCGCCGTGCGCACCGCGCTCGGCGCCAGCCGCGGCCGCCTGGTGCGCCAGGTGCTCACCGAGAGCGTCCTCCTGGCGCTCGGCGGCAGCCTCCTCGGGCTCCTCCTGGCGATCTGGGGAGTGCACGCCCTGGTCGCCCTGGGGGGCAGCAAGATCCCGCGCGCCGACTCGATCGCCGTCGATTGGAAAGCGCTCGCCTTCACTCTCGGCGTCGCCGTCGGCACCGGCCTCTTCTGCGGCCTCGTCCCCGCTCTCCAGAGCTCCGGCAGGCATCTCCACGACTCGCTCAAGGAGGGGGGGCGCGCCGTCGCCGGCGGCGCCCGCGGGCGCCTCGCGCGCCAGGCCCTGGTGCTCTCCGAGGTGGCGGTCGCCTTGGTCCTCCTGGTCGCGGCGGGGCTCCTCATCAAGAGCTTCTCCCGCCTGCAATCCCTCGATCCCGGCTTCCGTTCGCAGGGGGTCCTCACCCTCGCCCTGTCGCCGGCGGAGCTGCGCTATCGGGAGCCTAAACAGCAGCTCGCCTTCTATCGCGAGCTCCTGGCGCGGGTCGGCCGGCTGCCCGGCGTCGACCAGGCCGGGACCGCGTACCCGCTGCCGCTCGGCAACGACGTGATGATTCTGAACTTCGCGGTCGGCGACCGACCCTACCCGCGGCCGCAGGACGCGCCGGCGGCGAACGTGCGGTGGGTCTCCCCCGGCTTCTTCCGCGCCTTGGGCGTGCCGCTCCTCAAAGGTCGGGTCTTCGACGATCACGACACCGACACCACGACCCCGGTCGCGGTCCTCAACCGCACGCTCGCCAACAAGCTGTGGCCGGGCGGCGAGGCGCTCCACCAGCGCCTCACGTTGGACGATCCGCATCAGCCGCCCGTGCGCTGGATGACGGTCGTCGGGGTCGTCGGCGACGTGCGCCACGAGAGCCTGGACGAGGACCCCGGCGACGAGATCTACACCGCCCAGCTCCAGAGCCCGATGCTCAACGGCACCCTCGTCGTGCACACCGCCGGCGACCCGCAGAAGCTCGCGACGCCCATCCGCCGGATCGTGCAGGACCTCGACCGCGATCTGCCGGTCGAGCAGGCGCAGACGATGGACGAGGTGGTCGCCGCCTCGCTCGCCTCGAACCGCTTCAACACCGTGCTCCTCGGCCTCTTCGCCGGGCTCGCCCTGGTGCTCGCGGCGGTCGGCGTCTACGGCGTGGTGAGCTACACGGTCGACCAGCGCACCCACGAGATCGGCATCCGCATGGCGCTCGGCGCCCATCGCGACGACGTGCTGGGCCTCGTTCTCCGCCAGGGGATGATCCTCGTGTTGATCGGCTTAGGGCTCGGGCTCGCCGGCGCCTTCGCCGCCACCCGCCAGCTCGCCAGCCTGGTCTACGGGGTGAGCACGAACGATCCCTGGACCTTCGCCATCGTGGCCCTGGTTCTCGCCGCCGTCGCCTTCGCCGCCAACTTCCTGCCGGCGCGCCGCGCGACGCGGATCGATCCCCTGATCGCCCTGCGCCAGGAATAGCCGGGTGGTCCGCCCGCTCTCCTTCGCCCAGGAGCGGATGTGGCTCCTCGACCAGATCGACCCCGGCGCGGCAACCTACAACCTCTTCCACACCGTCGACATCTCGGGCCCGCTCGCCCCCGCCCTCCTCGCCCGCTCGCTCGACGAGGTGGTCCGCCGGCACCAGACCCTGCGCACCACCTTCGCCGCGCCAGGCGGCGCGCCGGAACCCGTCGTGGCCCCCGCCGCGCCTCGGCCACGTCGGCCACTACCGCTCGTCGACCTCGCCGGCCTTAGGGAGCCGTCGTCGAGGCCCGAGGTCGCGCGCCTCGCCACCGAGGAGCGGCGGCGCCCGTTCGACCTCGCGGCGGGGCCGCTCGTCCGCGTCGCTCTCGTGCGCCTCGCGGCGGGCCGGCACGCCGGGCTCCTCGCCGCTCACCCCATCGTCTTCGACGGCGGATCGAGCCTCGTCCTCTGGCGAGAGGTCGCGGCGCTCTACGAGGCCTTCGCCGCGGGACGGCCGTCGCCGCTCCCCGAGCCCCCCTTCCAGTACGCCGACTATGCGCTCTGGCAGAGGCTGCACCTCGCGAGCGAGGCGCTCGCCGGCGAGGTCGATCCCTGGCGGCGCGAGCTCGCCCCGCCGCTTCCCGTCCTGCGATTGCCGGCCGACTTCGACCGCGCCTCGGCGCATGGATTCTTAGCCGGCGAGGTCCACCGCCTGCTGCCGGCGCCGCTCGCCGCGGCCCTCCGCGAGCTCGGCGACTGGCGCGACCGCCGCGGGGCGACGCTCTCTTCAACCCTCCTGGCGGCCTGGGCCGCCGTCCTCGCGCGCACCAGCGGCGAGGAGGACGTCCTCGTCGGCACGCCGGTCGAGAGCCGCCGCCCGGAGGCCCTGGGGCTGATCGGGCCCTTCCGGAACACCCTGGTCCGCCGCGTCCGCCCGCGGCTCGACCGCGGCTACGGCCCGCTCCTCGATGAGGTATGGGAGGTACGGGAGGCGGCGGACGCCGGCGCGTACCCGGACCTGCCGCTCGAGGTGCTCCTCACGGCCCTCAACCTGCCGTGCGACCCGCGCCGCGCGCCGCCGTACCAGGTCCTGTTCGTCTTTCGGAGCCAGCGGAGCCAGCCGGCGCCGCGGCTCTCCTTCGCGGGGCTCCGGATCGCCGTCTCGCCCCCCGATCCCGCGGCGGATTTGGCGGGGGAGGTCTTCGAGCTCGGCCTTATCGCCGAAGAGGCCGAAGAGGCCGAAGAGAGGGCCGATCCCCGCGGCGAGGGAGAGGGCGGTGGCGGTATTGGCGGCATGGGCGGCATCGGGCTGCGGCTCGCCTACGACGCCCACCTCTTCACCGAGGCGACGGCGGCGCGCCTCCTCGACCATCTGGCGGCCCTCCTCGCCGCCGCGCTCGCCGCGCCGGATCGGCCGCTCGCCGAGCTCCCCCTCCTCTCGCCGTCCGAGCGCCGCCAGCTCCTCGCCTGGAGCGCTGCCGGCGAAACCGGCGAAACCGGCGAAGCCGGCCAAGCCGGGGCCCAGCCGCCGCTGGCCCATCTCGCCTTCTTCGCCCAGGCGGCGCGCACGCCCGGCGCGCCGGCCGTCGTCGCCGAGGGTCGGGAGGTCTCCTATGGCGAGCTCGCCCGCCTCGCGCGAAGCCTGGCGCGCCGACTCGTCGCTCAGGGGATCGGCCCGGAGAGCCGGGTGGCGATCGCCCTCGAGCGCTCGCCGCGTATGATCGCCGCCGTCCTCGCCGTGCTCGCCGCGGGGGGAGCCTACGTGCCGCTCGACCCGGCGAGCCCGGTCGAGCGCTTGGCCGTCATCCTCAGGGACATCGGCGACATGGGGCGGGACACCGGTCAGGGCGTCGGGCGCGTCGTCGTCGCCGCGGCGCTCCTGACTGGCGGTGGGCGCGCGGCGGCGCGCGCGGCGGCCCAGCTCGCCGGCCTGCCCGTCGTCGACCTCGACGAGATCTGGCCGGCCCTCGAGGCCGAGCCGGTGTCGGCGGGGGAGCCGGCGGGGGAGCCGGCGAGCGGACCGGCGAGCGACCCGACGCCTGGGGCCGGCCGCGAGGGCCTCGCCTACGTCATCTACACTTCGGGCTCGACCGGCGCGCCCAAGGGGGTGATGATCCGCCACGGCGGGCTCGCGAGCTACGTCCTCGCGGCGCGGCGGGACTTGGCACTCACCCCCTCCGATCGCATGCTGCAGTTCGCCTCCCTCTCCTTCGACGCCAGCGCCGAGGAGATCTTCTGCTGCCTGGCGAGCGGCGCGGCGCTGATCCTGCGCAACGACGCGATGCTCGCCGGGGCGCCGGCCTTCCTGGGCGCCTGCGCGAGCTGGGGGGTGACCGTCTGCGACCTGCCCACCGTCTTCTGGCAAGAGCTGGTCGACCGGGTCGACGCCGGCGAGGCCGCCTGGCCGCCATCCCTCCGCCTCCTCGTCATCGGCGGCGAGCGGGCGCTCCCGGAACGCGTCGCGCGCCTCCGCCGTCAGCTCGGCCCCGCGGTGCGGGTGCTCAACACCTACGGGCCGACGGAGGTCACCGTCGTCGCCACCTCGCACGCCTTCCATGGCGAGCCGGACGGCCCGCCGCGCCCGCTCCGCGAGCTCCCGATTGGCCGGCCGCTGCCGGGCGCCCGCGCCTACGTCCTGGACGGCGCGCGCGAGCTCTGCCCGCCGGGGATCCCCGGCGAGCTCTCGATCGGCGGCCTAAGCCTCGCCCGCGGCTACCTCGGGCGCCCGGACCTGACCGCCCGCGCCTTCCTTCCCGACCCCTTCGCGGGCCGCTCCGGCGCGCGGATGTACACGACCGGCGATTTGGCGCGC
>Ga0137404_10001123_pt1 | contig 17456 bp, 17 predicted proteins | sample CZOMad2_1_16fung_FD_108285 | JGI IMG/M metagenome (GOLD analysis project Ga0137404, IMG submission 108285) | Vadose zone soil fungal communities from Angelo Coast Range Reserve, California, USA - CZOMad2_1_16fungal (Illumina Assembly) | ecosystem: Environmental > Terrestrial > Soil > Vadose...
CATTCTGGTGACTCCGCGGGTGCTGAGCGACAAGAAGGTCACGCCGGAGAACTGAACGGGGTATAATCCCCGGTGTGAGACTTCGCTTCCTCACCGCGGGTGAATCCCACGGAGAGGCGCTGACCGCCATTATCGAGGGGCTGCCCGCGGGCCTCCCGCTCACCGAGGCGGACATCAACGGGGATCTCGCGCGCCGCCAGCGCGGCTACGGCCGTGGCGGGCGGATGAAGATCGAGCGCGACGAAGTCCACATCTCCGCCGGCGTGCGCGGAGGGCTCACACTCGGCAGCCCCGTCACGCTGACCATCCAGAATCGCGACTGGGAAAACTGGAAGCAGACCATGGCGGTGGACACCTTGCCGCCGGGCGCCTCCCCCAAGACGATCACCCGCCCCCGCCCCGGCCATGCCGACCTGGCGGGGGCCATGAAGTACAACCACCGCGACATCCGCAACGTGCTGGAGCGCTCCAGCGCCCGGGAGACGACCGCGCGGGTGGCGGTGGCGGGCGTGGCCAGGCGGCTCCTCCGGGAGTTCGGCATCACCATCATGAGCCACGTCACCGAGATCGGGGGCGTGCGCGTCGGCCCCCTCGCGTTGCCCTGGGACGAGATCGCGCGCCGCGCGGAGGCCAGCGAGGTCCGGTGCGCCGATCCCGAGGCGGAGCGGCTCATGATCGAGGCTATCGACGCCGCCAAGGGCAAGGGCGACACCCTGGGCGGAGTGTTCGAGGTGGTGGCAATCGGCTGCCCGGTGGGCCTCGGCTCCTACGTGCACTGGGACCGCAAGCTCGACGGCCGGCTGGCGCGGGCGTTCTGCTCCATCCACGCCATCAAGGGCGCCGAGATCGGCATGGGCTTCGAGGCGGCGCGCCGACCGGGCTCGGAGGTGCACGACGAGATCCTCCTCGATCCCGCGGGCGGCTTCACCCGGAGCACCAATAGCGCGGGTGGCCTCGAGGGCGGCGTCACGAATGGCCAGCCCGTGGTGGTGCGCGCCGCCATGAAGCCCATCTCGACCCTGCGCCGTCCCCTCCGCTCGGTGGACATCGAGAACAAGGAGGTGGTGGAGGCGGTGGTGGAGCGCAGCGATGTGGTGGCGGTGCCGGCGGCGGGCGTCGTCGGCGAGGCGATGATGGCCATCGTGCTCGCCGAGGCCTTTCTCGAGAAGTTCGGGGGCGACAGCCTCGACGAGATCCGCCGCAACTATCAGACGTACCGGGACTACCTCAAGAGCTGGTAACGCGGCGCCCCTCGGGGCGGCCGGGTACACTACCTTCCATGCACGACATCTCGGTGAAGCTCGGCGTGCGATCCTACCGGATCGTCGTCGACGCCGGAATCCTCGGCCGGGTCGGGCCCGAGCTCAAGGGGCTGGGCGTGGGTGCCAAGGTCGCGCTCTTCTCCGACGCCGGTATCCTCGCTCGCCTGGGCGGCCCCGTCCGTGGCAGTCTCGCCGCCGCGGGATTCGACGTCACCGTGGTCGAGCTACCCGCGGGTGAGGTGGCCAAGACGGTGGAGGTGGCGAGCCGCGGCTGGGACGCGCTGCTGGCCGCGGGCCTAGACCGCGGATCCACCGTGGTGGCGCTGGGGGGCGGCGCGGTGGGCGATCTCGCCGGCTTCGTGGCCGCCACCTACATGCGCGGCATCAACTTCGTCCAGCTCCCCACCACGCTCCTGGCCCAGGTGGACGCGTCGAGCGGCGGCAAGACCGCCATCGACCATCCCAAGGTGAAGAACCTAATCGGCGCCTTTCACCAGCCCCGCCTCGTGCTGGTTGACACGGCGGTGCTCGCCACCCTGCCCGACCGCGAGTACCGATCCGGTTTCGCCGAGGTGATCAAGCACGGCATCATGCTCGACGCCGTCTACTTCGCCGATCTCGAGTCCAGCCGCGGCTCGCTTCTCGCCCGCGAGATCGACACGGTTACGCGGGTGGTCGCAGGCTCCTGCCGCCTCAAGGCCCACGTCGTAGAGCGCGACGAGCAGGAGGCCGAGTTGCGAGCGGTGCTCAACTACGGCCACACCATCGGCCACGCGGTGGAGGCGGCCACCGGCTTTGCCCGCTGGACTCACGGCGAGGCGGTGTCCCTGGGCATCGCCGCGGAGGCCCGGCTGGCCGAACGCCTCGGGGTCGGGAGCCGCGAAACGGCCAATCGCCAGATCGAGCTGCTCCGGGCGGTGGGCCTGCCCGTCCGGGATTCGGGAGCGGCCCCCTCGGCCGTACTCGAGGCCCTCGGGCGCGACAAGAAATCCCGCGAGGGCCGGGTCCCCTTCGTCCTGGCTCCCGAAATCGGCCGCTTCACCGTCGTCTTCGACGTACCCCGCGAGGCTGTGCTCGAGACCCTCCGGGAGCTGGGGTGATCCGTCGGGGGTCCGGGAATCCCCACCGCGCGGGTCTCGCCTCCCTGGCCGCCCCGCGGCTGAGCGATCGGTGGGTGGCGCTCTTCCTCGTCCTCGTCACCGTGCTCACCTTCCTGCCCGGGCTCGAGGGCGCCTTCCTGGACTGGGACGATCGTGAGAATTTCCTCCACAACCCGCACTTCCGCGGTCTCGGCCCCGCCCAGCTCCACTGGATGCTCACGACCGGTCTGCTTGGCCACTGGATGCCCCTCACCTGGCTGTCGCTCGCCGTAGACTGGACCATCTGGGGCCTGAACCCCTTTGGCTATCACCTCACCAGCCTCGGCCTGCACGCGATCTGCGCGGTGCTGGTCTATATCCTGGCCCGGCGTCTCTTCGTGCTGACCGCCCCGCGCGTCGCCCCGACGACGCACGCACTGGGCGCCGGTGTGGCCGCGCTGCTGTTCGCGATTCATCCCCTCCGCGTCGAGTCCGTGGCGTGGATCACCGAGCGGAGAGACGTCCTCGCCGGAGTCTTCTTCCTGGGCGCCATCCTCGTCTATCTGGGCCGCTGGAACCCAGACGGAGCCGCGCGCTCGTGGCCGCAGCTCCGGTACCTCGCCGCGCTGGCCCTCTTCGTCGCCGCGCTGCTCTCGAAGGTCATGTCGGTGAGCCTGCCCGTCGTGCTCCTGATCCTGGACGTGTACCCCCTTCGCCGGCTCAGCGCGAATCCGCGGGACTGGCATCGCCCAGACGCCCGGCGGGTCTGGCTGGAGAAGGTGCCGCTGGTGCTGCTGAGCGTGGGCGCCGCGGTGAACGCCATCGTCATCAATGCGGGCTCCGGCAACCTCACGTCCATGGAGCGCGTGGGCCTGCTCGACCGTGTCGCCATTTCGCTCTATTCCCTGGCCTTCTATCCGTGGAAGACCCTGGTCCCGACGGGCCTGTCCCCGATGTACGAGCTCCCCAACCCCCTCGAGCCCTGGCGCTGGCCCTTCGTCGTGGCCGCGCTCGCGGTGGCGGGGATCACCGCGGCGTCGATCGCCCTGGCCCAACGCTGGCCCGCGCTGGCCGCCGCCTGGGTCGCGTATGTGGTGATGACCCTGCCGGTCGCCGGGCTGGTCCAGAACGGCTTCCAGATCGCCGCGGATCGGTATACCTATCTGCCCTGTGTGCCCTGGGCGCTACTCGCCGGGGGCGGGCTTCTCGCGCTGGCCCGCGCGCGCAAGGACCTCCTCGTTCCCGCGGCCGCGCTCTCCGCGCTCCTCATCGCCAGCCTGGCCACGCTGAGCTGGCGACAGACACTGATCTGGCGGGACACCGAGACCCTGTGGCGCCACGCGCTGTCCCTGGCCCCCTCGTCGGTGGCCCACAACAATCTGGCCCTCACCCTGGCGAAGCACGGTCAGACGGGGGCGGCCATCCCGCACTACCGCGCGGCGCTGGCCATCCAGCCCCGCAATTCCCAGGCCTGGAATAATCTCGGCCTGGCCCTGATCGAGGGGGGCGACCTCGCGGAGGCCGAGCGCGGCCTTCGTGAGGCCATCCGGTTGACGCCGCGATTCTCGGAGGCCTGGAGCAATCTGGGCCTGGTGCTGGCCCGACGTGGTGAGGCCGCGCCCGCGGTGGCAGCCTATCGCGAGGCGCTCCGGCTCCAGCCGGACAATGCCGGCGCTCACGGCAACCTCGGTGCCACGCTCGACTCGCAGGGCCAGGGCGAGGAGGCGCTCGTCCATCTGCGCGAGGCCGTCCGCCTCCAGCCCGAGTCGGCTCAGACCCACGGCAATCTCGGCGTCTATTTCGCGCGGCACGGAGACGGGCGGACGGCGACGGCGCATTTCGAGGAGGCGCTGCGGCTCTACCCCGCCTCCGCCGAGGCTCACAACAATCTCGGCCTGGCGCTGGCCCAGCAGGGCCGGCTCGACGTGGCGGCCGGGCATTTCCGCGAGGCGGTGCGACTACGGCCCGACTTCCGGGACGCGCACTCGAACCTCGCCCGCGCCCAGGCCGAGCTGGCGCGCCGATGACCCGGCGCGACCATGCCGTTTGACTCGCCCCCCCGGGCGCGCGTATAACAAGACCGCCATGGTTCAGCCGGTTCCGCGGGCCGGCTCCGGTGTGGCGGCCGACGATGCCGCCCAGGCCGCGGCCATACGCCGCCACGAAGAGCGCTTGGCCAGGGACCCCTCCTCGCTAGCCTTCGCTCCCCTGGCGGATGCCTACCGCAAAGTCGGCCGGACCCAGGAGGCCATCCGGCTCTGCCGCGAGGGTATCGACCGCTTTCCGCACTACACGACGGCGCGTCTGATCCTCGCCAAGGCCCTGCTCGACGACGGGCAAGTTGACGAGGCCAGCGCGGCGCTGGAGGCCATCGTGGCCGCGGGAGCCCGGGATGCGGAGACGCACCGGATGCTGGGGGAGCTTCATCGTAAGGCGGGGCGGCTGGAGCCGGCGCTGGGCCATCTGGAGCAGGCGGCACGGCTGGATCCCGGGGATCGCGAGTCCCGGCTGGCCGCGGAGATGCTGCGGGGGCGGGGTCAGGCGCCGGAGGGCTCGCCGCTGGCGGGGCTGCTCGGCGACGACACGTTCGCCACGGAGACATTCGGCACGGTGTGCCTCGAGCAAGGGCTGGTGGACGAGGCGGCTCAGATCTTCCTGCGCCGTCTCAACAAGGATACGGGCGACCCCGTCGCCCGAGAGCGGCTGGAGCAGGCGCTCCGGATCAAGACGCAACGACGGAAAGGGCCATAGAACCATGGTGGTGTCCACGGCGGAGTTCAAGAAGGGACTGAAGATCCAGTTCGACGGGCAGCCGTACAGCATCGTCGACTTCCAGCACGTCAAGCCGGGCAAGGGGGGCGCCTTCGTCCGGACCAAGCTCAAGCACATGAAGCAGGGCCGGGTCATCGACAACACCTTCCGCGCGGGCGAAAAAGTGGAGCTGGTGGACTTCGAGGACAAGCACATGCAGTTCATGTACCGGGACGATCGCTACCACTTCATGGACACGGAGACCTACGAGCAGATCTCGCTCTCGGAAGGCGAGGTGGGTGACGCGCGCGACTACCTCAAGGAGAACACCGAGGTGGAAATGCTCTTCATCGACGGCAGCCCCGTCACCGTCGAGCTGCCGAACTTCCTGGAGCTCCAGATCGCCAAGACCGATCCCGGCATCCGGGGTGACACCGCTTCTGGTGGCTCTAAGCCCGCCACGCTGGAGACGGGCGCGGTGGTGCAGGTTCCGCTCTTCCTCAACGAGGGGGACGTGATCAAGGTGGACACCCGGAGTGGCGACTACCTGGGTCGCGTCGCGGCGGCGGGGTAGGCGGCGGTGCCGGGGCGGAAGAGCGCGAAGGCAACGGGGACGGGCGCGGCCCCCACCGTGGGCGAGCTGGTCGAGCTGGCGGTGAGACATGACCTCGCGGAGCTGGAGGTGGAGCAGGGCGGCGCGCGCATTCGCGTGGTCCGCCAGCGCGCGGGCGGCATGGTGGCGGTGCCGCGCGCGGAGGGCGCCCCCGCGGAGGTCGCCGCCCCCGCCTCGGAGCCGGCGGTGGCGGCCCACCTGGTACGCGTGGACGCACCCATGGTGGGGACCTTCTACCGCGCGGCGGGGCCGGACGCGGGCCCCTTCGTCCAGGAAGGCGACACCGTGAAGGAAGGTCAGGTGCTCTGCATCATCGAGGCGATGAAGCTCATGAACGAGATCGAATCCAAGGCCTCCGGCCGCATCGTCAAGATCCTGGTCGAGAACGCCCAGCCGGTCGAGTTCGGCCAAGGCCTCTTCCTCGTCGAGCCGAGGACGTAGTCGCCCGCGTGTTCCACAAGATCCTCATCGCGAACCGGGGCGAGATCGCGCTCCGGGTCCTTCGGACCTGCCGCGAGATGGGCATCCGCACCGTGGTGGCCCACTCCACCGCGGACGCCGACTCCCTGCCCGTGCGGCTCGCCGACGAGTCCATCTGCATCGGCCCCCCGGAGTCGCGCGCCAGCTACCTCAATATCCCCAGCATCATCTCCGCCGCCTCCATCACCGACAGCGAGGCCATCCACCCCGGCTACGGACTCCTCTCGGAGAACGCCGCCTTCGCCGAGATCTGCCGCGCCTGCGGTATCACCTTCATCGGCCCCTCGCCGGAGGCCATTCGCCTGATGGGCGACAAGGCGCAGGCGCGCGAGATGGCCAAGGCGGCGGGAGCTCCGGTGGTGCCGGGCAGCGAGGGCCCGCTCCACGGCGTGGACGAAGCGCAGGAGCTGGGCGATCGCCTCGGCTACCCGGTGATGCTCAAGGCCGCCGCCGGCGGCGGCGGGCGCGGCATGCGGATCGTGCGCGCGCGCGATGAGCTCCCCCGTGCCTTCGCCACCTGTCAGGCGGAGGCCCAGAAGGCGTTCTCCTCCTCCGAGCTCTACCTCGAGAAGTTCGTGGACGAGGCGCGGCACGTGGAGGTGCAGGTGCTGGGCGACCGGAACGGCATCCGGGTGCACCTCGGCGAGCGCGACTGCTCGGTGCAGCGGCGGCACCAGAAGCTCGTCGAGGAGTCCCCCGCGTCCTCCATCTCCGCCGAGACGCGCGCCGGCCTCTACCGGGCCGCCCTCGCGGTGGCCAATGCCGTCAACTACGTCTCCGCCGGCACGGTGGAATTCCTCGTCGCGCGCGACGGGAGCTTCTACTTCATCGAGATGAACACCCGGATCCAGGTCGAGCACCCGGTGACCGAGCTGCTCACCGGGCTGGACATCGTGCGCGAGCAGATCCGCATCGCCGCCGGGGAGCCGCTCGGGTACAAGCAGGACGCCGTCCGCTTCGTCGGGCACGCGCTCGAGTGCCGGATCAATGCCGAGGATCCCGAGACCTTCGTCCCATCGCCCGGACTCGTGACGGTCTGGGTACCGCCGGGCGGCCGCAACGTCCGGGTGGACAGCCATCTCCGGGCGGGCTACACGGTGCCCCCGCACTACGATTCCCTCGTGGCCAAGATCATCGTCCATGGAGCGGATCGCGCGGATGCCATCGCGCGCATGCAGCGCGCGCTGACCGAGACGCTGATCGAGGGGGTCAAGACCACCATCCCCTATCACCAGAAGCTCCTCTCGGACCCCGCCTTCGTCTCGGGCGAGTTCACCCTGCCCCGCCTCGAGCAGTCGCTCTAGCTTCCGTGCCGCTGCCGTCGCCGTTGTACGTGATTCTCGACCGGGAGGTCGCGCGCGGACGCGCCCTGCCGGAGCTGCTCGACGCGGTGCTGGCGGGAGGTTGCCGACTCGTGCAGCTTCGGGAAAAGACCCTGCCCATGGCGGAGCTCCTGCCGCTGGCCCGGGCCCTCCAGGCCCGCTGTCGTGCCGCGGGGGCCCGCTTCATCGTGAACGACCGTGCCGACCTCGCGCTCGCCGCGGAGGCGGACGGGGTCCACGTGGGGCAGGACGATCTCCCCGCCCACGCCGCGCGGCGCCTCTTGCGCCCCGGCATGACCCTCGGCGTGTCCACCCACGACGAGGCCCAGGCCCGCCAGGCCCTCGCGGCCGGGGCCGACTACATCGCCGTCGGCAGTATGTTCGCCACCGGCAGCAAGATCGGCTTCCAGCTCGTCGGCCCCGCACTGCTCCGGCAGGTGCGCCCCCTGACCTCCGTCCCCCTGGTTGCCATCGGGGGGATCACGGAGGCCAATGTCGGCGAGGTGATCCGGGCAGGGGCGGACGCGGTGGCGGTCATCTCGGCGGTCTGCGCGGCCCCGGATCCTGCGGCCGCAACCGCGCGTTTCATTGAGGCCATTGCCCGGGCCCGCGACGACGGGCCGCCCCGTTGACGGAGGGGCAAAAACCGTTATAATGCTGTCGCCTTTAACCTAACTCGCCGTTGTCTTGGAGGAGTGAAGCAATGAGAAACGTACGATTCCGGTTCGTCCTTGTGGCGCTGGCGGCACTCGCGTTGGTGCTCCCGTGGAGCGGCGAGGTGCCCGCCCAGTCCAAGGGCACGATCAAGATCGCGACCCAGAGCCCGCTGTCCGGCGGCCAGGCCGCGCTCGGGGAAGGCATCAAGCTCGGCACCCAGCTCGCGGTGGACAAGATGAAGGGCCCGCTCGAGAAGATGGGCTTCAAGGTGGAGCTGGTGCCCTTCGACGACCAGGCCAAGCCGGACGTCGGCGTCGCCAACGCCGCCAACATCATCGCCGACAAGGACATCCTCCTCGTCGTCGGGCATCTGAACTCGGGCGTCGCCATCCCGTCCTCGGAGAAATACAAGGAGTCGCAGCTGGCGATGATCTCGCCCGCCAATACCAACCCCACCATCACCGACCGCAACTATCTGAATGTGAGTCGTGTGTGCGGCCGCGACGACGTGCAGGGCGTGGTGGGCGCCGAGTTCGCCAAGTCCAAGGGCTGGAAGACGGCGTACGTGATCCACGACAAGACCACCTACGGTCAGGGCGTGGCGGAGTTTTTCAAGGCCGACGCGGAGAAAAAGGGCATCAAGGTGCTGGGCTTCGAGGGCACCGAGGAGAAGTCGAACTTCGACCCCATCCTCACCCCGGTCAAGGCCAAGAACCCGGACCTGATCTACTTCGGCGGCATCTACGACCAGGCCGCGCCGTTCTTCAAGCAGGCGCGTGAGAAGGGCATCAAGGCGACCTTCATGGGGCCGGACGGCATGGACTCGTCTGACCTCACTAAGATCGCGGGCCCGGCGGTGAAGGGTATGTTCTACACGTCGGTGGCCGGTCCGGTGACGGTGTACAAGGACGCGGCGGCCTTCGCCAAGGAATACAAGGACAAGTTCAAGAAGGATCCCGAGCCGTTCGCCGCGCAGGCCTATGACGCCGCCGTCATCGGCATGAAGGGGATCGAGGCCGCGGCCAAGGGCGCGGGCGGTAAGGTGCCCAGCCGAGAGCAGGTCTCGGTGGCGGTCCGCAAGACCAAGCACACCGGCCTCACCGGTGCCGTGGAGTTCGACGACAAGGGTGATCCCAAGAAGGCCCTCTACTTCGTGCTCCAGGTGGCCTCCGAGGATCCGGCCAAGTGGGGCGAGAACAAGGCGATCAAGACGCTGTCCATCGCAGCTCCGCCGCTGAAGAAGCCCTAAGCATCCGAATGCACCCTCGAAGGGGAGGGGCCGGCTAGCGGCCCCTCCCCTTTTTTGGTTTTCGGCGCACCATGGACTTCGAGCTCCTCATCGGGATCTTCCCGCAGGTTCTCCTCGACGGGCTGATCCTGGGCTTCATGTACGCCCTGATCGCCCTCGGGTACACCATGGTCTACGGGGTGCTCGAGTTCATCAACTTCGCCCACTCCGAGATCTTCGTGGTGGGCGCCTTCGTGGGCGTGGAGGTGCTCCTCACCTTCAAGGCCATGGGGCTGCTCGAGATCCTCTCGCCGTTCCTCGTCCTGATCGTGGTGCTGCTGGTGGGCATGCTCGCGAGCGGGCTGCTCGCGGTATCCGTGGAGCGCATCGCCTACCGGCCGCTCCGCGGCGCGCCCCGGTTGATCCCGTTGATCTCCGCGATTGGCGTGTCGTTCTTCCTCCAGGACGCGGTTCGCCTCTTCGAGAGCATCTGGCGGAACGCGTTCAACCTCGTGTACCCGACGATGGACAGCTTGAACCTCCGGTTCAACTTGACCGATACCATCGACGTGTCGGTGAAGTCGCTGGTGGTGATCGTGGCCTCGCTCCTGATGCTCTGGGGGCTCCACGCGCTGGTGAACCGGACCAAGATCGGCAAGGCCATCCGCGCGGTGGCGGAGGATCAGTCCACCGCGAGCCTCATGGGCATCAACGTGAACCGCATGATCTCGCTGACCTTCCTCATCGGCGGCGCCATGGGTGGGGCGGCGGGCGTGCTCTTCGGCGTGCAGTACAGCCTGGTGAACCCCTACACGGGATTCATCCCCGGGCTCAAGGCCTTCACCGCCGCCGTGCTGGGCGGCATCGGTAATATCCCGGGCGCCATGCTGGGCGGGCTCGTGCTGGGCCTCCTGGAGGCCTTCGCGGCGTCCTATCTCTCGCTGCTCACCGGCGGCGCCTTCGGGGCCGAGTACAAGGACATCTTCGCCTTCTCCATCCTCATCCTCATCCTGATCTTCCGGCCCAAGGGCCTCCTCGGCGAGGTAGTCCGGGAGCGAGCCTGAAGGGCGAGCCGCAGCCGGAGGCGAGGCGAGCGAAAATGGAAATGGGTTCCCGAGCGGAGCGAGGGCGGTCCAGGACATGATCAAAGGTTTACTCGATCGCCCACTCACCGCCATCGCCATCTCGGTGGGGCTGCTGGTCGTCACCGCCTACTCGGTCTCGCACTTCCCGCGCTCGATCGTCGCCTTCATGCTCTTCCAGGCCTCGATCCTGGTGCTCTATTTCGCGCGGATGCCCGCGCCGCTGAAGGCGCTCCTGACCGCGGGCACGCTGGGCGTCCTCATGCCCGTGCTCGGCAGCATCAACGGCTACTACCTGGAAATCGTCATCCAGGTGGGCATCTTCGTGGCGCTCGCGCTCGGGCTCAACATCGTGGTCGGGCTGGCCGGCCTGCTCGACCTCGGCTACGTGGCTTTCTTCGCGGTGGGCGCCTATACCTGGGCCGTCTTCGGCTCGCCCCAGGCCAACCAGTTCCTCCCCGGCGGATTCTTCCCGCTGCCCCAGGCGTGGTTCTTCGTGTTCCTCCTGCTCGGCGTGGGGGTGGCGGCGGGCGCGGGCATTCTTCTCGGGCTGCCCGTCCTTCGGCTACACGGCGACTACCTCGCCATCGTGACCCTGGGCTTCGGCGAGGTGATCCGCGTCCTCGCCAACAACCTCGACAAGCCCATCAATTTCACCAACGGGCCCAAGGGCATCACGCCCATCTCGCGGCCGCCCATCTTCTTCGCGCCGGCGCTGCGCGCGATAGGCATCGAACCCGATCCCAACCTGATCTACCCCCTGTACCTTTACTTCATCGTGCTGGCCATCGTGGGCGTCACCGTGCTGGTGAATCGCCGGCTCGAGGACTCGCACATCGGCCGGGCCTGGGAGGCCATCCGCGAGGATCAGACGGCGGCGCAGGCCATGGGCGTGCCGCTGGTGCGGATGAAGCTCCTCGCCTTCGCGTGCGGCGCGTCCTTCGCGGGCGCGGTGGGGGTGCTCTTCTCCGCCAAGCAGGTGTTCATCAACCCCGAGTCCTTCACCTTCATGGAGTCCATCGGGGTGCTCGCCATGGTGATCCTGGGGGGAATGGGCTCCATTCCGGGCGCCATCCTCGGCGCCACCGTGGTCACGGTGCTCAACCTGCAGGTCCTCAAGGGCCTCTCCCTCTGGCTCAACGAGCTGCGCAATGCGGGGACCACCATCTTCGGCTGGAGCCTCACCAACTGGCCCACCCAGCTCGAGCCCGCCAAGTACGAGCGGATGGTGTTCGGCCTGATCCTCGTGCTCATGATGATCTTCCGGCCCCAGGGCATCCTGCCCGCGCGCCGGCGCGAGCGGGAGCTCGCGGATGGGTCGAGCGAGCCCCGCTGACGGCATGGGCGTCATCCTCGAGGCCCGCGGCATCACCAAGCGCTTCGGCGGGCTCACCGCGCTCGACTCCATCGACTTCACCCTGGAAGAAGGCCACATCGCGTCGATCATCGGCCCCAACGGGGCCGGCAAGACCACCTTCTTCAATGTCTTCACCGGGATCTACGTCCCCGAAGAAGGCGTGGTCACCTTCAAGGGCACCCCCCTGCTCGGCAAGCGCCCCGATCAGATCACCGCGCTCGGCATCTGCCGGACCTTCCAGAACATCCGCCTGTTCTCCAACATGACCGCGGTGGAGAACGTGCTCGTCGGCATGCACAGCCGGGTGGCCCTGGGCCTCTGGGACGTGCTGGCGCGCGGACCGCGCTGGGCGCGGACGGAGGAGGCGCTCTGGACGCGGGCCGCCGAGCTCCTGTCCCTGGTGGGGCTGCGGGCCAAGGCCAATGAGCTGGCGCGCAATCTCCCCTACGGCGACCAGCGCCGGCTCGAGATCGGCCGCGCGCTGGCCTCGCGCCCCTCGGTGCTGCTGCTCGACGAGCCCACCGCGGGGATGACGCAGGGCGAGGCGCGCGGGCTCATGGATCTCCTCCGCCGCCTCGTGCGCGAGCTGTCCCTCACCGTGCTGCTCATCGAGCACAACATGCGCGTGGTCATGGCGGTGTCCGACCACGTCACCGTGCTCGACTACGGCCAGAAGATCGCCGAGGGCCTGCCCGCCGAGGTGCAGCGGAATCCGCGCGTGATCGAGGCCTACCTCGGACGGAGGAAGCCGGCGGTGACGCCGGGGGCCGCCGGTGCCTGAGGCCGCCATGCTGGAGGTCGAGGCGCTCCACGTCTTCTACGGGGAGATCCATGCCCTCAAGGGCGTGTCCTTTCGCGTGGGCCAGGGCGAGATCGTCACCCTCCTCGGCAACAACGGCGCCGGCAAGACCACCACGCTCAAGACGCTCTCCGGGCTCCTGGCGCCCCGCCGCGGCGACGTGCGGCTGGAGGGCTCCTCCCTGCTGGGCATCGCCGCGCACGACATCGTGCTGCGCGGGATCACGCATGTGCCGGAGGGCCGCCGCATCTTCAACCGTCTCACCGTGTTCGAGAACCTCGAGATGGGCGCCTATACGCGCGCCGACCGCGGCATCGCCGGGGACATCGAGCGCGTGTTCGGCATCTTCCCGCGCCTCAAGGAGCGGCGGGTCCAGGTGGCGGGCACGCTGTCCGGCGGCGAGCAGCAGATGCTGGCCATCGGCCGGGCCCTCATGGCCCGCCCGCGCCTCCTGCTCCTCGACGAGCCCTCCATGGGCCTGGCCCCGGTCCTGGTCGAGCAGATCTTCGACACCGTGCAGACCATCAACCGGCAAGGCGTGACCATCCTCCTCGTCGAGCAGAACGCGGCGATGGCGCTGTCCATCGCGGGCCGCGCCTACGTGCTCGAGACGGGGATGGTGGCGCTCGAGGGCCCCGCAGGGGAGCTCGCCGGCAATCCCGAGGTCCGCCGCGCCTATCTCGGCGAGGGGACGGAGATCGCACCATGAGAACAGGCGGACTGACGTACGAGGAGCATCAGGTGGGAGCCACGTACGAGACCCTCGCCCGGACCGTCTCGGAGGCCGACATCTGCGCCTACGTGAACCTCTGCGGCTTCAACGAGCCGCTCTTCTACGACATGGAGTACGTGGCGCGCGAGTCGGTCTTCAAGGGCAAGCCCTCGCCGGGGGCGTTCACGTTCTCGCTGTCCGAGGGCCTGATCATGCAGACGGGCCTGATCCACGGCACCGGCATGTCCTATCTCGGCGGGGAAATCCGGATCGTGTCGCCGGTGCTGGCGGGCGACACCATCCGCGTCACCGTCACCATCTCGGACAAGCGCGAGACCAAGAAGCCCGACCGCGGCATCGTGACGTACACGCATACGGTCACGAATCAACGTGGAGACGTCGTGCTGGAGGCGCAGGTCAAGCGCATGATCAAGCGAAGGCCCGCGAAGGCGTGATGCGCGTCCTCGGCCGGGAGGACCTCGAGCGGCTCCTCGCCCCGGCCGACGTCATCCGCGCGGTCGAGGGGGCCTTCCGCGAGCACGCGGCCGGGCGTGGGCGCACCCTGCCCCGAGCCGTCCTGCCCATGCGGGGCGCGGGCCTCTTCCTCGCCATGGTGGGGAGCCTGCCCCGCCGGCGCGCGCTCGGCACCAAGCTCGTCACCGTAGTGGGGGCGAACCGCGGGCGCGGCCTCCCCACCCTCCACGCCAGCTATCTCCTCACCGACCCGGAGACGGGGGTGCCGCTGGCCCTGATGGAGGCGGGCTTCCTCACCGCGGTCCGGACCGGCGCCGCGTCCGCGCTGGCCGCTCGTTACCTCGCCCGGCGCGACAGCAGGACCATCGCCTGCTTCGGCGCGGGCGTGCAGGCCCGCTACCAGCTTCTCTGCCTCCAGGCGGTGTTCCCCGTCGAGCGGGTCAGCGTGGTCGGCCGCGACCCCGAGCGGGCCCGGGCCTTCGCCGAGCGCATGGCGCGCGAGCTCGGCGTTCCCGTCGAGGCCACCCGGGACCGGCGGGCGGCGGTGGCCGGGGCCGACCTCGTGACCTGCGCCACCACGTCGCCTACCCCGGTCTTCGATGGGCGCCACGTGCGGCCGGGCACCCATGTGGACGCGGTGGGCGCCTTTCGGCCCACCACCCGGGAGGTGGACAGCGGTCTCGTGCGCCGGGCCCATGTGGTGGTGGACACCTACGCCGGCGCGTGGGAGGAAGCGGGGGACGTCCTCATCCCCATCAAGGCCGGCGCCATCACGCGCCGGCATGTCCGGGCCGATCTGGCCGAGCTGGTCTCCCGCCGGAAGCGCGGGCGGGCCGCGCGGGAGGAGATCACCTTCTTCAAGTCCGTCGGCTTCGCCCTGGAAGATGCGGCAACCGCTCGCCTGGCTTATGATCGAGCCGTGGCCGGGAACGTCGGCACCGAGGTCCTGCTCTGAGCGAGTCCGGGCGCATCGTCCAGATCAGCGTATCGCCGGGCGGTGTTCCCAAGCGCCCGGTCGAGTCGGCGGAGGTCAACGTGGGCGGCGTCGCCGGCGATGCCCAGCGCGATCGCGAGTACCACGGCGGCCCCGACCGCGCCCTCTGCCTCTTCTCCATGGAGCTGATCCGCGCCCTCCAGGCCGAGGGGCACCCCATCGCGCCCGGCCAAATCGGCGAGAACCTCACCGTGGAGGGGCTCGACTGGGACGCGGTAGCGCCGGGGGCCCGCCTGCTCCTGGGAGAGGACGTCCTCGTGGAAGTCACCCGTTACACGAGCCCCTGCGTCAATATCCGCGCCGCGTTCACGGGAGGCGACTACCCTCGCGTGTCCCAGAAGCTGCACCCGGGCGCGAGCCGCGTCTACGCCCGCGTGCTCCGGACGGGGGCGATCCGGCGCGGGGACCCCGTGCGCCTCCTCCCGTGACGACGCGCGCCGTCGACGCCATCATCATCGGCGGCGGGATCACCGGCGTCTCCACCGCCTTCCAGCTCGCCGGGCTGGGCCTCCGGCGGGTGCTCGTCCTCGAGAAGACGTTCATCGGCGCGGGCGGCACCGGCCGCTCTGTCGGAATTATTCGCCAACTGTATCCCACGCGGGAAACGAGCGAGATGGTGCTTCGCTCGCTCGCCGTCTTCGAGCGGTTCGCGGAGGCGGTGGGCGGATCCTCCGGCTTCGTCCGCTCCGGCGTCCTCATCGGCGTCTCGCCGGCGATGCGGCCGACGCTCGAGAAGACGCTTGCCCTCCAGCGCGCCCTGGGCATCCGCGCCGAGATCGTCGAGCCCGCCGACCTCTCCCGCATCGAGGCGCGCATCGACCCCACCGGGCTCGGCGCGCTTCTCTGGGAGCCGGGCTCGGGCTACGGCGACCCATCCGCGGTGACGGCGGGCTATGCCGAGGCGGCGCGGAAGCGCGGCGCCGTCATCGAGCAGGGCGTGGAGGTGGTCGCCATCCGCCAGGCGGGCGGACGGGTGACCGGCGTGGATACCGCCGCGGGCGACCACATCGACGGGCCCGTCGTCATCAATGCCGCCGGCCTCTGGTCGCCGCGCGTGGCGCGACTGGCCGGGCACGAGCTCCCTATCATCATCGGCCGTCATCCCGTCTTCATCGTCGAGCGCGACCCGGCCTTCGGCCCCGCGCACACGGTGTATCTCGACCTGGCCGGCGGCTCCTACGCACGCCCCGAGACAGGGGGCCTCACCCTGACGGGCTCCCTCACCGACGACGAGACCGAGCATCCGATGGACGCCGACCTCCTGGGCAGCGAGGCCGGCTTCGACGAGGCCAGCGCCGTGCTCGCCCGGACCGCCCGCGCCATCCCCGCGCTGGCGGACTCGCGCTTCAGCCGCGGTTATGCCGGGGCCTTCGACATCACCCCGGACTGGATGCCCATCCTCGACGAGTCGCCGCTGCCCGGCCTCTACGTCGCGGCAGGCATGTCGGGCCACGGCTTCAAGCTGGCGCCCGCGGTCGGGGAGATGATGGCGGCGCTGGTCACCGGCGCGCGTCCGCCGGTGAGCCTGGCGCCCTTCCGGCTGGGGCGATTCGACGGCGCCACGGCGTCGGGCACCTTTGTGTCCTCGTATCTGGGCGCCCCTGAACCGCCACCCCTGGCGAAGGGGGCGAGCCGCTGAGCACCACCAGCGCCAATCGACTGGTGGCCGGACTGACGGGCGACTTCCTGATACTCGCCTTCTTTGGCCTCGGGAGTACGGCACAGGGATTCAGGATCACGTTCGAAGGCCCGCACAGCGCCAGCTCACCGGGCGAGGTCTATTTCTGGCTCGGGCACGCCCTCCTGTTGTTTCCCGCCGCGTGCTTGCTGGGTTACAGCCTGGCGCCCAGGCTGGGCCCGGCGCTCGTCCACTCCTGGGGAGCCCTCAACTCCTTGAGCCGCCGAAAAAGAGTCCTTGGCCTCGTCGCGATCTTCCTGCTCGCGGTCGCGGTGGCCCGAGTCGGCCGGATCGCCGTGCTCTATGACCTCCCGTTCACGGACGACGAGTACGCGGTCGAATTCGGCGGCCGCATCATGGCGACCGGGCACGTGACGGCGCCGCGGTCCCTGCCCGAGGCCGCGATACCGACCCTGGGTCTCTTCTTGAAGGACGGCGACATCTCGAGAGCCGATTGGCCCGGCGCACAGGCGGTGTGGGCAATCGCCGAGCTGACGCGGCTCGGCCCCCTCGTGTGGGCCATCCTGGCCGCAGTTCCCATCCTCGCGCTCGGCATTCTCATGGCCCGGCGCCTCGGGGCGGGTTGGGGGTTCGTTGCCGGAATCGTGTTCCTTTGCTCACCGATGGCCCTGATGCTGTCGCTGACGACTCACGCGCACCTCGCATCTAGAGCGATGCTGGCGCTCGCGATAGCCGGCTACTGGTTTGCCGCGCAACGTGGGAGCCTGTGGGGGTGGACCCTGACCGGGCTCGCCTTCGGCTTGGGATTCCTGTGTCGCCCGCTCGAGATCGTCTTCTTCTCCGTGCCGCTGCTGCTGTGGGCGGTGGCGCAGAGCGTGCGAGGGGTGCCGGGCTACTCCCGCGCGCTCCCGGGACTCGTGCTCGGCGGACTCGTTCCCGTCCTTCTCATGCTCGCTCACGCCTACGCGGTGACCGGACATCCGCTCGTCCTCCCGCGGATGACCGAG
>Ga0137404_10001124_pt1 | contig 17456 bp, 12 predicted proteins | sample CZOMad2_1_16fung_FD_108285 | JGI IMG/M metagenome (GOLD analysis project Ga0137404, IMG submission 108285) | Vadose zone soil fungal communities from Angelo Coast Range Reserve, California, USA - CZOMad2_1_16fungal (Illumina Assembly) | ecosystem: Environmental > Terrestrial > Soil > Vadose...
CGATCTCCGCAAATATAAGGCCAAAAAAGTCGGGACTGATCCCGGCACGGATGTGGCATTGCTGAAGATCGATGAGAAAAATCTGCCGGCGATCACGTTCGCAGATAGCGAGAAAGCGCGCGCGGGCGATATTGTGCTTGCGATCGGCAACCCGTTTGGTCTGCGGCAAACGGTCACGATGGGTATCATCAGCGCTGTGGGACGCGGCGGCATGGGTATCGTTGATTACGAAAATTTCATTCAGACCGACGCGGCCATTAACATGGGCAACTCCGGCGGCGCGCTCGTTGACACCGAGGGCCGCTTGTTAGGGATCAACACCGCGATTTTCAGCCGGAGCGGGGGAAACCAGGGCGTCGGCTTTGCGATCCCCGCGAATCTGGCGCGCGAGGTGATGCAGAGTTTGCGCGAAAAAGGCCGTGTTGTGCGCGGCTACATTGGCGCGTCGGTGCAAACGCTCACGCCCGAGCTCGCTGAAGCGATGAAGCTGAAAGGGCAACTGGCCGGCGCGCTCGTCGGCGAGGTCGTGCCCAAAAGTCCTTCGGAAAAGGCTGGCATGAAGACCGGTGATGTGATCACAGCCGTTAACGGGAAGAAAATCAGCGATGCGCGCGAACTGCGTTTGATGATTGGCTCAATGGCGCCCGGGACAAAAGTGCAGATCGAGGTCAATCGTGAAGGTCAGAAGAAAATGTTCGAGGTCGAGCTTGCTGAAATGCCTGCGGGTGTAGCCGAGGAGGGCGCTGAGGCGTCGCCTGAAGAAAGCGCTCAACCTGAAAAAGCGACCGTGTTCGGCGGCGTCGCGGTTGCGGATGTCACCGATGACATCCGCAATGCGCTCAATCTTTCAAAGGACATTAAGGGCGCGGTGATTGCGGAAATTGATTCCGACTCGCCGGCTGCAAAAGCTGGCCTGCGGGAAGGCGACGTGATTCAGGAAGTAAACAAGCAGCCTGTTAAAAACGCGAAGGATTTGGTAGCGATTAGCAAAAGATTGAAGCCTAACGAGAAGATCTTGATCCGCGTCTGGAGCCAGGGCCGCAGCAGCTTCGTCGCGCTGGAACCGAAATAGCGCCGTCCGCGATACAGATGCTGTAGTGTCCGCTGTCCTCAGCGGATTTCCTATCAGACTGCAGATGCACTGCGCTGAGGACAGCGCACGCTACAGCCTGCTCAAATGTCCAAAAGCACTCTCGCTTTCCATCCGCCGTCCTCTTGCTTCACAGAGAAGTCGTGAAGCGTGACCGCCTTCACGTCGGCGCGCTGATGATGCCGCACAGGGTCCACATGCTCGCCTGCGGTTTCCGCTTTCAAAAAGTAGTTTTCATCTCGCTGCTCGATCCGAACGCTGCGGACTCGCAGCAGAAGGCGCTCGGCGTCCTTCAAGTAAATAAGCTCTTGCAAAAAATCGAAAAGCAACATCTCGATGTCGTCGCTCGACAGGTCGATATGTCGGGTTTCGCGCGGCTCAATGGCGTCGAGATTATCAATCATCACGTTCATTGTTGCGTCGTCCGCGTCGCTAAACAATTCAGCCAAATCACGCCCGGTTGCTTCAAACGCAATGTCTGCAGTGCCGATTTCTTCGAGATAATGGTAAGGCATCGAATGACGATTAAAGATGTGAACAGTGATCGGTGAACAGTGAACTGAATTCGATTGCTCGCGCCGCTGATCGCTGATCACGGTTAACTGATCACCTTCGTATCATTAGCGGTGCATTCATCCAGCGCACGGCGAATCGTCTCTTTTTCCGTAGCCATGTTCTTTCCGATGAAAACCAGGTCGGTCCGATCGGCCTCAAACGGTTCCAAGTCCCACCGACCTGCGACGAAGTTGAACAGCTGCGTGCCATCAGCGAAGCGGACGAAACCTTTCGCCCGAATCACACTCGCCGAGAGGCTGTCTGCGAAACCTTCGAAAGAATCGCGAGAAAAAATCTTGTCGGAGCTGAACGTGAATGACTCGAACTCGAGCTGGTGCCCATGTTCCGGGCGCGCGACTTTTCTCTCGCGCCCGATTCCGAACAATAGTTCCGGATCGGTCCGACAACGCTCGGTCCGAACAATTGCCGCAGTGGGATTGATTTCATTCAGTTTCGTTTCGAGCGGCTCGATCTGCGCTGGCTCAACGAGATCGATCTTGTTCAGAAGCAAAATGTTCGCGCCCTCGATTTGCAGCCGGGTCGTATGACCGAGCTCGGGAAAACGAACGAGCATGTCGGCGTCGATTACCGAAACAACACCGTCGAGCCGGCACTGCGGCAGCGCCTCCTGGATGTTGACCACTAGCGCTTCAGGCTCAGCCAGCCCGGTGGTCTCGACGACGATCCTCTCAGGCGCAGTTTTCTCGATAATTTCGCCAATCGCGGCCTCGAATTCGCCGAGGAGGGAACAACAAACGCAGCCACCGCCGAGTTCAGCGATCTGCACGTTTTTGCCCTCGATCACTTTCGTGTCGATGGCAATCTCGCCGAACTCGTTCATCACGATCGCAATCTTCGTCGGCAGCGTGTCAAGGATGTGCCGCAGCAAGGTTGTCTTGCCGCTGCCGAGCGGACCGGTGACTAACGTGATTGGCGTGCGCCCGGTCATCCTTTCACATTCCCAATTGGCGTGAAGCGCACGACTGGTTTGCTGATTCCCGCCAGCTCTGTCGCTGCGATTACCTCATCAATATCTTTATAAGCTGGGCCCGCTTCCTCAGCGAGACCAGCCCATGATGTGCTGCGGACGTAAATGCCACGCATTTCGAGATCGCGCTGGAGTTGTTTGCCGTGCCACTGTTTGCGCGCTTTAGTGCGGCTCATTGTGCGGCCGCTTCCGTGCGCCGTGCTAAAGAAAGTTTGTGCGCCCGAGGCAGTGCCCACGAGCAGATACGATCCAGTCTCCATGCTGCCGCCGATGATTACTGGTTGGCCAATCTCGCGATAGCGCACGGGCAGTTCTTCGTGTCCCGGGCCGAACGCGCGCGTCGCGCCTTTGCGGTGAACAAGCAATTGTTTTTCTATTCCATCAACAAGGTGGTGTTCCAGCTTCGCGGTGTTGTGCGACACGTCGTAGATCATTTGCATTCCCAGATCTTCAGCGCTACGGGCAAACACTTCGGAAAAAACTTCGCGGATCCGATGGAGAATCACCTGCCGGTTCGCAAACGACATGTTCAGTCCGCATTTCATCGCGGCGAAATAATCGCGGCCTTCTGGCGAATCGAACGGAGCGCAAGCCAACTCCCGGTCTAAGATTTTAATGCCGTATTTCGGTTCCATCACTTTCAAGAACGTCTGAAGATAATCGGTGGCCACCTGGTGCCCAAAACCGCGGCTGCCGCAGTGAAACATCACGACGATCTGGTTCGGAATTGTGATCCCCAATTTTGCCGCTAGTTCTTTGTCGCGCACGTCCTCTGGCCGCGCGACCTGCACTTCCAGATAATGGTTGCCGCTGCCGAGTGTGCCGACTTGGTTGTAGCCGCGCTCGATTGCGCGTTCGCTGATTTTCGACGCGTCGGCGCCAGAGATACAACCATTCTCCTCGGTGAGTTCGAGATCTTCCTTCCAGCCGTAATCGTGTTCGAAGCACCAGCGCGCGCCTTGTTCGACCAAGTCGCGAAAATCGCTCCGTGATAGCTTCAAAAATCCGTGACTGCCGACGCCCGCCGGCACGCGTTGAAAAAGAAGGTCCACAATTTCCTTCAAACGCGGTTTCACGTCGTCCAGCGTGAGATTTGTGGTGAGCAGGCGCATGCCACAGTTGATGTCGAAGCCAATGCCGCCTGGCGAGATGACGCCTCCTTCATGTACGTCCATTGCCGCGACGCCCCCAATGGGAAATCCATAACCGCTGTGGCCGTCAGGCATGCACAGCGCATAACGTATAACGCCCGGTAAAGTGGCGACGTTGCTGATCTGCTGGTAAACGGTTTCTTCCATCTCGCGTACCAGCTTTTCCGTCGCGATGATTCGCGCCGGCACGCGCATGCCTTGCTTGTAACTCGCGGGCAATTCCCAGACCGTGTCCGAAATTTTTTGCAGGTGATCACTCATCGCCATGGGTTCTGCGCCTTAATAGATAAACGTTTTTCACGACCGACTCCCTCGTCTTCTCCGAATGTGGCCGCCATCCCGGTGCCTGTTACGCGCTCGTGTCTTGGACTGCGCACCTGGCTTCGCTCAACGCATTGTAGAGCAAGCGCCACACTTGCTCATCTGTCTTCGCTCCGCGACTAACGATTGCTGGCAACTTTGCGGCGCGCCGCGATATCGGCCGCGAGAACGTGGTCGATGCTGGCATTCACGGGCCTCGCCCATGCCTCGCCCGATTCGCGGTTGTAGTGAACCCCGTCGCCGCCAGTTTTCCCCAAGACATAACGAGTGAATCGACGTGAATCGATCACTGGATCGCCCCGTGGCAGCGATTGCTGGATCAAGCGGTAAATCCGATTCTGCACCTTTGAAAATCGCGACGAATCCGGCGGGCCGATCCAGATCATCCTTCGTGTGCCGCTGCGGTGCGTCGCGCCAACGAACCGCGCGAGGACAGCGCGGATATGATTGTCGGACAATGCCTGATCCATCCAGTTCGTGCCTAACTGTACAATCACGATCGTCGGGTTGTATCGCTCGATCAGCGTCTCGACCTTTGGCGTCGCCACGGCTGACGGTCTCTTCCCGTTATGATAATCATGATAAATGTCGCTCGTCGGCGTCCGCTCGCGGTAGCCGCACCGCGTATTGAACACCGGTTCATTTTGCAACCAATTCTCCGGCGACGACCCGCACGACGCGAAAAATGCCACGTTCTGGCGGCCGAACTTATCTTCAAGATGTTGCCGCACCGCATCGCCAAAGCCGCTTACAGACAACGAATCGCCAATCATGAGCACCTTCGGCGGTGGCGGCGGAGGGGACGGCTTCTTGAATTTATCGGCCAAGACGAAAGAGCCGATGACGACCAGCAAGCCGAGAGAAAATGAAGCCGAGCGAATCATTGGCGACCAATCTTTTTTACCGCGCGCTCTTGGGGTATCGGGCTTCATCCTGGATCCGAATATAGGGTTCCAGATCGATCCGGCCGGAATCGTCCTTCGATTTTACTGTACTCCAAATCGAGCCGTCCAACCCGCGCAACTGAAGCTCGTAACTCCGGCCGATGTGAAATTTCCCGAGTGATTGCCGGTGCAGGCCAATGTAAGCCGGATGCATCACCAAGATTTGTTTCTCCCCATAGTCGCCCGCGATCACCTTTTCTACATCGTAAACAAATCCGACCAGAAATTCCTGATAGGGCATTAATTGCTCCCGCGGAATAGGTTTCGTTTTGGAAATGAGTTTCGCCTTTACGATCAACGACGCCGTCGCGGGCGTTGCACTCGGCGCGGACACGGGCGTCTCGGCTGGTGCGAGTCTTGCGAATGATTCGGTGAGCGGCTGCAAACTCGACCATGGCTGCGCGGAGAGATCGCGGTCGATCTCTCCAAACACGTTGTCCGTCCACCTGTTCATGTCTTCGCCGATGAAGTGCTCCTTATCCGGCTCCATGTGTTTGTAGGGATAGGCGACCAGTTTTCGACTATCGATTACGTGCGTTACGCTGCCGATGTCTTTCTGTGTTTGCTCGAACACGAACTCCTGAACTTCGTCTGAAACGCGCCCGGACTTGGGCGGCGCGACCCAGTAAATTTTTCGCAACTTCGACGGCGGCGTAATCGCTTTCTTGACGAATGGCACGAGGTATTTTCGCAACATGGCCGCGTCGTGGTCGGGCTTTATCTTTTCGCGGCCCGAAAACAAGCCGAACAGGTTCCCGCCGGTTTGCATAACGAGGATATCCGGCTGGATCGTGGCGAGGAGGTCGTCCAGCTTGGGAACCGTGTGCGATGTCGGGCGATGGCCGCTCGTCATTCCGTAAGTATCGCGCAGTTCCTTGATGGCATGCGAATCCGGCGGCGATTCAATGCTCCAGTAACCACAATGCGTCTGAACGTGCGCATACGGTTTCTCTTTCAACCAGCTCAGCGGATTCGTGCCGCATGTGCAGTAGGTGAAAACCGATTTCACCCGCGGATCGGCGCGGAATTTTTGGTCGAGCCGTTTGCCGAATCCACACAACCCGAGCGAATCGCCGAGTATCAATACCGTGAGATTGCGCGGCGGTTCGGTCGGAGTTGGAGTGTTTTGAGCAAGAGAAGGAATAGCGATGCTTGACGCAATTGCCACGATGGCTAGCCGCTTTGAAAAACGTCCAACGTCCAGTGAAGCGCCCTGTTGAATCTTGAGCGTTGAGTGTTGAGCGTTGGAGGTTCGCATTTCCTCACTGACCCACAGGCACTTTGTCCCAGCCTTGGTCCGACTCGGTGAATTCGCGCGCGGCGAAACACCAGACGATCATTTTTTTCTTAGCGAGATAGTCGGGATCTTTCCGTGCGCGTCGATACAGACTGACCCGGACCGACGTAGCGCCCGAGCCGCGCGTGCCTATCAAATCAGGCGCGAAGCCGATCTGGTACGCAAGTTGATCAAGCAAACCAGATTTCTCCGCAAGAAAATCGTGAAACACGAGCGTGTGGCTGTCGCCAATAATCAGCAATGGGCTGTTCGGATCGGGAATCGTTGCCGCGCCGGTCTCTTTATCGCTGATCGTTCGGACCGCGATTTTTTCCGGCTCGGGCTTCTTTGTATTGAGTCCGGGAAGATCGCCAAGATCGCCTTTGATCGTGGTCTCTTTCCATTCTGCTGCGTAATTTTTCTTTGGCTGACCGGCGAGTTTCTCGTGAATTTTCTCCGTGATCGTTTGTGCCGCGAGAACGCAGCCAAATCCAGACCAATGCGAATCGGTCTTGCAAAAAACCGGGCCGTGCTCGCTGGCACGGTTTTGGAGGAAGACTGGCGCAAGATCGACTACGTCAATTCCGCGTCCGCGCAGTTCGTCATAAAATCGCGCAAGGAATGGAGCCGCCGTTTCGCCATGAAGATCGACCTCGGGCAAAATTTTCTCCGGATAAATTGCTGCCTTCGGGGGAACCGGCATTAGCAGCAGGTCGATTCCGCGCTTTTTCAGCTGCTCATGAAAGTCGACAATTGCCGGAATCGGATCTGCCGATTCGGGTTTATGAGCGCGACTGACTTTCGCCGCGTCAGCGCCCCAGAATTGGCCCACCGAGAGAAATCGAATATCGCTGGAAAGAAAGAACCAGCCATCCGCGCCCGGGATCACGGCCGCGCCTTTACTTTCAGCCGAGCGTGATTTTGCCGCCAGTTCATTAACGAATTTCTGTTGCAAATCGGACAGCGGAATCGAATCGCCAGCGAAGACCTTCGGGATAGGCAAACAAGCGAGAATAGCGGCGTAAACACAAGAACTCCGGGGAAGGCTGACAGATTTCCCTTCAGTGCTCGCCGACAGTGAGAGCGCCCGCCAAAATCTGCGGATGCCTGATAAGATTCGGATCGACTTCAAGAGAAGTTTTTTTCTATAACCGCATTGCGGAAAAAAGCACCAAATATCGAGCGTGGTATTTAGCTCTCACATTTTCATCTATTATTTTCTGCCTTTGGCGCTGGTCGGTTATTACGCGCTGTTTCGCGCGCCGCAACGCTGGCGTAACGCCTGGTTGATACTCGCCGGATACACATTTTACGGTTGGGCCGAGCCGAGATTCGTGCCGCTCATGTTCGCGACAACGTTTATCGACTGGCTCATGAGCCTGGTCATCGCGCACAACTCCTGGCAACTCTGGCGAGTCTGGCATCAGCCGGTGAAAATTGTCGACCCTGCACAGCGCAAGACGCGCGTCCGGCGAACGGCAATCACGATCTCGATCGTCTGCAATCTCGTCGTCCTCGGTTTTTTCAAGTACTTCAACTTCGGCATCGATAGTTTCAACACGCTGGTGCAAAGCCTCGGATTGGAGGGCACGCAATTGAACACGTTTTTTCGCGTGGTGCTGCCGCTCGGCATCAGTTTTTACACATTTCAAGCGCTCAGCTACACCATCGACGTCTATCGCGGCAACGCCGAGGCAATGGCCAACTTTATCGATTTCTCCTGCTTCGTCTCGATGTTCCCGCACCTTGTCGCCGGGCCGATTCTGAAATTCTCATTTCTCGCCGATCAACTCAAAAACCGCCGTCCTACAGCCGATAAATTCGCGCGCGGCGTAGCGTTTTTCATGATGGGCGTGGCGAAAAAGGTTTTGCTGGCGAATCCTTGCGGCAAAATCGCGGACACGGCATTTGATGCTGGCTCGATTAAAACGCTCGACGCGTGGTTCGGATCGGTCGCGTATTCGTTCCAGATTTATTTCGATTTCAGCGGTTACTCGGACATGGCGATCGGGCTCGGCCTGATGTTTGGATTCGTTTTCGCGAAAAATTTTGATTCGCCGTATCTGGCGCAATCGATCACCGATTTTTGGCGGCGCTGGCACATCTCGCTTTCAACCTGGCTGCGCGAATATCTTTACATTCCGATAGGCGGCAACCAGCACAGCCTTCCCCGCACGTACGCGAACCTCATTATCACAATGCTTCTCGGCGGACTCTGGCACGGCGCATCGTGGAACTTTGTAATCTGGGGCGGGCTTCATGGCGGGATGCTCGCATTCGAGCGCAGCCAGGGACGCAAAGGTCTTTATCATAATCTACCCAAGCTATTACGGATCGGCCTAACCTTTTTGATCGTGACGATCGGCTGGGTCTTCTTTCGCGGTCAAAGCTTGCGGAGCGCCGTCCGATATCTCGGCGCGATGTTTCACCTCAATCAGCCGTTCCCGAATGCGGCGCTGATTGGCGGTCTGATTTACAAGCCGTATTACGTTTTGTCGATTCTGACCGCGGGAATCGTTGTGTGGTTTGGGACGCAGACCTGGGATTGGACCCAAGAAATGACCTGGCCGAAGACTGCGACTTGTTTCGCGCTCGGCTGGCTCGCGCTGATCGTCCTGGCCACGCAGGAATACAACCCTTTTATCTATTTCATTTTCTAGGGCGTTGAATATGCCAACGAATCAACCACCTCTGCCGAAATATTCGTTGCCGAGATACGCTGACCCGAGTCCGAGCGCGGCGCATCGAAGTTCGCGCGAAGAGGAAGCCGATCTGGCGCTAAAGAATACCAAGTTTGCGCCGGGAACGCGGCAAACTCTTATTGCGCTGTTTTTGTTAACTGTTGTCGCTATTCCGGCGATTCAGCTTGCTGGCGAATTTCGCGCGGCGGGCGCGATCAGCCGCTTGCCAATACTTTCCATCTTCAAATCGCTGCCATGGCTTCCCCATTCTGAAGATCTGAAACGCGTCGAGCGCACGTTGGAAAACGAGTCGTTAGTCTCGCAATGGCTCCTGCCGCGCACGCAATATCTGCTCACTGTGCTGCTGGGCGCGGGCAACGAGCAGGTTTATTTGGGTCACGATCACTGGCTGTTTTATCGCGCAGATGTCGATCATGTGATCGGGCCGCCCTTTCTCGATCCGATCCGGATGAAACACCGTTTGCAAGCGAGCCGTGTCCAGCCCGATCCGATTAGGGCAATTGTCGATTTTCGCAATCAGCTTGCCGCACGCGGCATCGATCTGGTGGTTCTGCCGGTGTTAGTGAAACCAAGTATTGAAGGCGAAATGCTCGCGGTGTCTAACGCCAGTCAAACTCAGGCCGGTGGCGCTCTACCCAATCCATCGTTCAACGAATTCAAAGCGCGGCTCGAACGAGAGAAAGTACGGGTGTTCGATCCTGCGCCATTTTTGATGGAGCAAGGAAGAAATGGGTCGCTTTATCTCGAAACCGATACGCATTGGCGGCCCGCGACGATGGAGATTGTTGCGGAACGGTTGGCAGATTTTCTCCAATTACCGGCGGCGGCAGGATCAACATCGCCATCGATCATCGAAAAGGAGATCGTCGCGCGCGGCGATATCGCCGCGATGTTGAAGTTATCGGGGGGTGACAAGTTTTTTTCGCCGGAGAAAGTGACGATTCGACAAGTCGTCACAGGCAACGCGCTGTGGCGGCCAAGCAGGGAGGCTGATGTGCTCCTGCTCGGCGATAGTTTTTCAAATATTTTTTCGTTCGAAGCGATGGGCTGGGGCGAATCGGCGGGATTTGCCGAGCATCTGAGCATGGCCTTGCGGCGGCCTATCGACTGTATTTTACGAAACAGCGATGCATCGTTTGCCACGCGCGAAATTTTGAGCAACGAGCTCGCGCGCGGGCGCGACCGGTTGGCTGGAAAAAAACTGGTGATTTGGGAATTTGCAGCGCGCGAGTTGTCGTTTGGCAATTGGAAACTTCTCGATCTAAAACTGGGTGAAGCAAAACCTTCTCGGTTTATGAGTTTGAAAGCCGGCGAAGAAATCACGGTTAATGGAACAGTCGAAAGCATCTCGCCCGTGCCGCGGCCGGGCACGGTGCCGTACAAGGATCACATCGAGGCGTTGCATTTGGTCGACATTGTGGCTGCGGATTCGCGCGGCGAGGGCGCCGGAACCGCGGATACCTTTCGTGAGGCGGCGTCGCATTCCCAGGCTGTGGTGTATTTGTGGAGCATGCGCGACAACGTGTGGACATCAGCGGCGCGGTTGCGGCCGGGCGATCGGGTCAAGCTGCGTTTGCGGCCGTGGCCGGAGGTCTCTGGGCAATATGAGAAATTTAATCGCACTGAGCTGGACGATCCGGCCTTGCAACTGGAGGAGCCGGTTTGGGGCGAGGACGTTGAAGCGTTGAAACGTTGATGCAGTGGGGACACTGACCCGCTGCTTCAATGATTTGTTGTAGCGAACGCGAGCTGAAGGCTTGGCGTTCTTCCACGCATTTGGCGGACAAGTCTTTGGTTCCATCCCATTCCATCCGCGTAATCCACGCTCCTCTCCTCTTTGAGTGCTCGCTCACCGCGCGGACGTGGCTAGTCGTCGTTTTGAAACTCGCGGCGGCCGAGTTCCGATTTGCGATCCGGCTTTAAGAAAGGAATCGACCCACCAAAAGACATTTTCGTTACATACGACACGTCTCATGCGCTTCATGCGTGTCATGCGCTCGGCCTCGCCCATGCGGAACGCCTTGAAGATCGTGTCGGCCATCTGCTCGACATCGTACGGATTCACAAGCAACGCATCCGGCTTGAGTTGCTCGGCCGCGCCGGCGAACTGGCTCAGGATGAGCACGCCATCGTTGTCGATGCGGCACGCACAATATTCCTTGGCCACGAGATTCATTCCGTCTTTCAGCGCCGTGACGAAAGCGATGTCGCACCCGCGATAATGCGCAAGAAGATCATCGCGATCGAGGCAGCGAAAGTGATATTGCACCGGCAACCATGTGCTCGTGGAGAAACGGCCGTTGATATCGCCGACCAAACGGTCAATGCGTTGCTTGAACTCGTGATATCTTGGAATTTGTACCCGACTTGGCACGACGACCTGGATCAGGACCACGCGACCACGCAGTTCCGGATGATGTTCCAAGGCGGTGCGAAATGCGCGCAATCGTTCGGGAATTCCCTTGCTGTAGTCCAGCCGGTCCGAACCGAGGATCAACTGACAACCAGGAAAAGTGGCGCGTAGCCGCTGAGCTCGTTGCTCGACCGTGTCGGACCTTGCGTCATTTTGAAATGAGTCGAAATCAATCCCGATCGGGAAATGCCCGACGCGAATTTCGCGTTTTTCAAAGCGGATTAATTGAAGGTCGCGGCGAGGAACAATCTTTGCGTCCGACATCACCCGCCGCACACACTGCATGAAGTTGCGCACATCGCGTCGCGTTTGGAAGCCGAGCAAATCGAACTGGAGCAGCGCGCGCAGGAGTGGTTGTTGTTGCGGAAGCTTCGCAAAAATGTCGTACGGCGGAAAAGGGATGTGCAAGAAAAACGTCAATCCCGAAAGGTCTGGGGACACGCCTCGCTCGCGCAATGCCTGAGCGACGTACATGAGGTGATAGTCATGAACCCAGATAAAATCGTCGGGGTGTGCGCACCGGGCGATGGCATCCGCGTAGCGGTTGTTAACTTCCTTGTACGCTTGCCAGTATGCCGGCTCGAAGTTGCAGAAATTTTGGAGATCATGAAAAAGCGGCCAGATCACCTCGTTCGAATAGCCGTAGTAAAACTCATCGCGCTCGGTTTCACTGAGAGCCACTGGCACAACCTTGTAGCCGGCGTTGCGCGTGGCTTTCGCTAGCGGTTCTTTTGGGATTTCACCCGCCGTTCCCGGCCAGCCGATCCAGGTGCCGCCGCGCTCGCGTAGCACAGGTTCGATCGCGGAGACGAGTCCGCCTGTAGCCGTTGTCACCGTCCACAAATCTTCGCCAGTCGAATCGAGGGCGAAAGGCAGTCGATTGGAAACGACAATCAGGCGGTTCATGTAACAACGGGGTTCAAAAGTTAAAAAGGTTTCATCGCTACAACAGAGTTAGTCAGGACCGGTTCTAACCTCGTAACGTCGTAACCCTTTTAACTTCTTTCATTAAATCGTTGAAGCCTTAAAGCGTTGAATCGTTAAATCGACAAATCAGATATGATTCCCTCGGCGCTCGAACACGTTCAGGAGATTGCTACCGGCAGCAGTTCGGTGGCCGTTTTTCTCGACTACGATGGCACACTTACACCGATCGTAAGGCATCCAGAGAACGCGTTGCTGTCGGATTCAATGCGACAGGCGGTGCGGGATCTTGCAGCGCGAGGACAGGTTGCCATTCTCAGCGGTCGCGACCTCGATGACGTCCGGCGCCGTGTTAAAATCGATGGCATTGTGTACGCCGGCAGTCACGGATTTGATATTGCCGGCCCACGTGGATTGCGCAGGCAGGTGGCCACCGAGTTTTTGCCCAAACTCACGATCGCAGAAAAGGAATTGCACGAAGCGCTTGATGGTATCCCTGGTGCACGCGTGGAGCGGAAACATTTTTCCATCGCTTCGCACTACCGGAACGTGAAGGAAAGCAACCTCCCCAGAGTGGAGCAAGCTGTGAGGGCAGTGGCTGCGCGACATCGCGAACTGCGCCGGATCGATGGTAAAAAGGTGTACGAACTGTTGCCCCGCTTCGATTGGGACAAAGGCAAAGCCGTCGTGTGGCTGTTGGAAATGTTTGGCTCGAAGCGCGGCAACGTTCGCCCGATTTACATCGGCGACGATAGCACCGATGAAGATGCGTTCCGCGCACTGGAGCAATCGGGCATTGGCATTCTGGTGAGTGAGCAATCACGGCCGAGCGCCGCGCGCTATGCGCTCAAGAATCCCGAGGAGGTCGAGCGTTTGTTGCGCGAGCTCACTGGGCGCCTGAAATGACGAAGCTCGAATGACGAATGACGAATTAATAACGAATGACCAAACCAAAACGACGCGGTCAAGAGGACTTCGTCATTCGGGCTTCGTCATTCTTCCGCCACTTCAGGATCAAGCTGCCGTCGTCGCTCATCTGCGTTTCCGTGCCGAACTGCGCGCCGAGTTCATTCAGAAGATTACACAGCCATTTCGCGTCGGCGGCCGATGCGCGCTGTAGCTGGAAACGCCGCATTTGCATTGGAACCAGCCGCGCACTCATCAATTCGCCGGTCTCAGGATCGAGTTCGACGAGATACGCCAGCGCCAGATCGCCACGGAAAATTTCGTAGCCGCTGATTCCTTCATAATCGGTAACGAAATCGCCGCAGCCATAAAGAATGAGTCGGTCTCTGAATACCTCGATCGCTTTTACATGATGGGAGGAATGTCCATGCACAATCGCAACGCCTTCCTCGATTAAACGATGCGCGAACACGACCTGTTCACCCGGGATTTTGTAGCCCCAATTGCCACCCCAATGGATCGACGCGATGATCAAGTCGCCCGCTTGCTGGTGGGCTCGCATTTGATCGCACACTCGTGCAGCGGTCGTTTCCGAAAGATCATCTAACAGATTTACTCCCGGAGAACTGCTCATGGCTTTCCACTGTTGCAGGATACCGCTGGTTGTTGACCCAAATGAAAACAAAAGCAGTCGGCCGTTGCCCGGGGCGTTCAGTACTGCGGGTTGCATTGCTTCGTTTGCATCGTTGCCCGCGCCGGAGTGTGCGATGCCTGCGGCATTCAACGTTCCCAGCGTTTCGGACAATCCTTGGTATCCCCAGTCCAGCACGTGATTGTTTGCCAAAGCGCAAGCGTTGATATTTCCAGTAGACAGGCAACCAACATTCTGCGGGTGCATGCGATAATGAATTCTTTTGCCGGGCCATGGCGTTTCAGCCGATGTGATAGCCGTCTCCAGGTTTACGATTCGAAAATCAACTTCGGCCCGTTCCAGTTCTTGCAACGCATCGCCCCAGATGTGCTCGGCGCTTAACGGGCGCGGTATTGGCCCGTGGGCTTTCTCGGCAATATCGACATACTCGCGCGCATTCCGCACGTACGGTTCATACAAAATTGGGTTCACCGGATGCGGCAGCGCCTGATCAATGCCGCGTCCGGTCATCACGTCGCCGCAGAGAAAAATTCGCAACGACATAATTGAATTTACGCCCGCCGCTGCAGCATCACAGCGTGGCTTTCATTCCATCGTAGGCGATTCGCACTTCGACGTGGCGCTCGGCGGCGATGGCGCGGAGCTTCGCCGACATTTGGCGTTCGTGGCCTGTCACAATTTCAGATCCGCAATGAGTGATGATTGCGCGCGGAACGCCTTCTTTCTGGCACCATGCGAGCTGGGTCCGAACTGGCGAGTGGCCGATGAGTGCTTTGCCGCGCCTCCGAATAAACGAGCGCGTGACCGTGGCGCCATCGCCAATGTAGATTTGCACGTCCTTAAGCGCGGCACTGCGCTCGTGAATGAAGATGAGGTCGGGTGCGTAGAAAATGCATGCGCGGCCCGCGCTCACGCGATATCCCACCGCCGGGGAGAGAATGGAATGTTCGACCGTGAACGCTTCGAATGTGATCCCATAAATTTTCGCCGGCGTCTGCTCTTTGATCAGCCGACGCTCCTGAATGGGATAGTGCTGTAATTCCTGCCACGTTTTTTCCGGCGCATACACCGGACAAGGCACACCGCGTTTCAGTCCCCACGCGTGATCGGGATGCGCGTGCGTGAGGACGATTGCGCTGGGATCTACGCGTTTCAGTTTTCCCAGCCAATCGAGACCGCAGTCGATCATCACGTTTGCACGGCGATACGACACCAGTAACGACGTATGCATCCGGTGCCGCCGCGTTCGGGCGTCGATTTCACCACGCGTGCCTAGAAACGTCAGTTTCACTCGAAGAAAGTACGCGTTACCCTACCCAAAGCGTTGTCATGTTGAGCGAAGCGAAACATCTCTGGTCTATTTGTGTTGTGGATCAGCTCCGAATTTAATCCGAGATTCTTTGCTTCGCTCAGAATGACAAAAGCAATGGTGAGCAGCAATCGTTCGCCGCGAATCAGGCATGTTTCGTGGGGCCGGCTTGAAGTCGAAGACAACGCCGAGCCTTACAAAGACGCAAAACTTTTCCCGGCGGTTCACGCGCATGGAACTGGCGCGAGACAGGAACAAGTCACAGACCCGGCATTCAAATTATCCACGTCCACGAACTGCTGGACCACGGCGCAAAAGTGGTCGTGCTGTCGCGTGGAATGGCAGAGTGCCTTCACGTGCCGCGCGAGACGCTGGATTTTTTGAAAGAACGGCAAATTCCTGTGCACGTATTACCGACGCAGCATGCTGTGGGGCCTTACAACAAGCTGGCCGAAAGCGAGGCCGTCGGCGGACTCTTTCATACGACGTGCTGATGAGATCTGCCGCAATTATTCGCTAAGGCGCGTCACAGCTTGCCTGAGCGAAGCCGAATGGGTGCGCGGCGTTTCGTGAATCCTGATCGGTGTGTCCCGATCCCTCGGGACCCGCCCTACCAATGCGCGTGCGTTTGGTTGGCTGCGTAGGCGAAATCGGCGGTTCACAGATCTGGAAAAAATTTTAGAATTTTTCTTGGAACTCTTCCGTTTTTTTTTCCTTAATAGGAGGCGAACCGAAGAGACTTTTTCTCCGAAAGGGTTTGGGGCTCTCGAGAAAACGGCTCCTCTCAGCCCAAACATCCCCCTTGAAAAAGAAACAAAATAATTCTGTGTGCGCTTGGTCGCTTCAAATCACCTTCATCTCGATCTCGGCGGTGTTGCTGACGCTCGGTGCAGGGCCTGCGAGAAACCAATTCGAGCATAAGCCGCCTAGCGTCGGTGTGGCTCTACAGAGTGCGGACCTCGACGCCGCTGTGTCCGAGTCCTCCGCTGCTCCAAAAGGCATAAAGGCGCGGAAATCGGCGGGCGTGGAATTTTCGGCGAGCCGGCAAAGTTGGCGGCCGCGAAATCGCTGGATTCAGTGCGCGCCAGGCGCGGACGGCGCAGGAGGAAAACCTAACGCCGCCGGCCGGTCTCAAGGCGGTCGAGCAGGAAGCGTGGCTGGCGATGGCGCGGCGGCAGGGCCCGAGCGGCGGCACGGAGTTGGCCGGCTTCTATCCGAAGCGTTACGGCGAGGCGTTCGTTGTGGAAGGCGAAGGGGTGCGCGTGGCGGTGCGACCCGTGGGCGGCACTGATGTGACGGCGCGGATCGACAACGGCCAGGTTATCTATCGCGAGGCCTATCCTGAGACCGATAGTGTGCATGTGGTGAGCGCCGGGCGCAGTGAAGAGTTTCTCTTTTTGCAAAATGAATGTGCGCCGCGCGAGTTCGCGTACGAGTTGAGCGAGCTGAGCGCCGGGACACGCGTCAAATTGGTGAACGGTGAAGTGCGCTTTACCAACGACGCCGGGCACGGGGTGAAGATCGAAGCGCCGTGGCTGATCGAAGCAACAGGCGAGCAGCGCACGGGAGCGGTGCGCTGGGAGCTTGAGCAGAGCAAAAGCGGAGCGCTGCCAAGATTGCGGCTGGTGGTGGCGGAAGGGCTGAGCTATCCGGTGCTGATAGATCCAAGCTGGGTCACCACCGGTAGGCTCGGCACCACACGCCAGTTTCACACGGCGACGCTGCTGCCCTCAGGCAAGGTGCTCGTGGCGGGGGGAGAACACAATGGTAGTTCCTTGAGCAGCGCGGAACTCTATGATCCGGCGACGGGAAGCTGGAGCAGAACCGGTAGGCTCGGCACCGCACGCTCGTTTCACACGGCGACGCTGCTGCCCTCAGGCAAGGCGCTGGTCGCGGGGGGAGAACTCAATTTTAGTTCCTTGAGCAGCGCGGAACTCTATGATCCGGCGACGGGAAGCTGGAGCAGCACCGGTGGGCTCGGCACCGCACGCTCCTCTCACACGGCGACGCTGCTGCCCTCAGGCAAGGTGCTGGTGGCGGGGGGAGAGGGTAGCAGCGCGGAGCTCTATGACCCGGCGACGGGAAGCTGGAGCAGCACCGGTGGGCTCGGCACCGCACGCTCGTTTCACACGGCGACGCTGCTGCCCTCAGGCAAGGTGCTGGTGGCGGGGGGAGAGGGTAGCAGTGGTTCCTTGAACAGCGCGGAGCTCTATGACCCAGCGACG
>Ga0137404_10001129_pt1 | contig 17406 bp, 19 predicted proteins | sample CZOMad2_1_16fung_FD_108285 | JGI IMG/M metagenome (GOLD analysis project Ga0137404, IMG submission 108285) | Vadose zone soil fungal communities from Angelo Coast Range Reserve, California, USA - CZOMad2_1_16fungal (Illumina Assembly) | ecosystem: Environmental > Terrestrial > Soil > Vadose...
ACAGAACCCGGAGCGGTAGCGACGGGGTCCAGCCATCCGACTTAGTGGGTCGAGTAAACATCTTTCTTGCTCGGATTTTGTTCACACAAGGTTTTCTATTGCGCGTCAAGACGCAAGTTGAGTCTTTAACCCGGTCGCTACCGCTCCCGGTTCTGTAACATCAGCATGACGTGTAATTGCGATTGATGAATGCAATTGCCGGCCGAGCAAATCCCAATCATCCTTTACGTCAAGCAAGATCGCAGAATCGTCGGCCTGCCTCCGATTTCCATATCGTCAAAACTAAAAGTACAATCAAGCCAGTGATTCCAACCCCTGTCGAAAATCCCGCAGATAGAAGGTTCTTCGGCAAGCAAAAACTCAAGGAATGGAAAATGCGATTTCGATAGCGGCGCAGGACGGCGAACGGTCTTTTAATATTGACTTCATTAATTGGTTCGTAGATGAAGGCTCTTACGGCATCGCAGAAGGTGAGACCGTGGACGGTAAATCGGTGGAGGGCCGAATCTGCGTGGAAGATATGAACAAAGTCAGAAAACATGATAGCCGGCTCGAAAAGGATGCCTTGAGAAGGCGCGTACGAATACTCCGAGAGGAAGAACTGAAGAAGAAACCGTTCGGCGATGCCTTACCTGCTAAGAATCTTGGTGACCAAACTTGATGCGCCAGCCGGCGTCTCGTTAATAGCCCTCCGAAGTCAATCGACTTTGGCGGCCAGGAGAGATCTACGCTTGACTTCGTCTTTCATACCCGATTTGTTCGAGCGCCTTAACAAGAAACGAGCAGGCGCGGCGTTGGTGTCAGAACCCGGAGCGGTAGCGATGGGATCATCCATTCAAGTTGAGGATTGATCGGGTCGCTACCGCTCGCCGTTCTGACACAGCGATGCGCGCGCACTATGTATTAGGCCACACGCTGTGGCCTAAGTCCGTGATGTTGCGTATTATACTCCGCTTCCCCAATCCCAAGTCCGCGAAAGATTCGATCATTGACGCTTCCGTCGCGGTTATACAAAAAGTATTGACACCGCTTCGCTACTCTGATATTTATCACTCATCACAAGGTTGGTTTTGGGCCTCCCGATTCTCGCAAATCCCTAGACCCGAAACCGAAAAAGCAGACACGAAAAACAGTAAGCACGAGTCGGAGGACAGACTCTTGTTTGAGACTTGGCGTTTGGTCAGTCGGCGTTCGTCATTGATGAGACTGCCAAAGGTTCCAACGGCATTGCGATAGACCATTACGCCGCCGTATTAACCGTCGATGGATGCGTCATATCTTATGACGCTGGCGTCGTCGCTCATGACGAAGGCGTTGCAGTCCACACAAGGCCGTCATGAACGTATGGAGCAGCGTCGTTGTTTTGGGGAATCATGATGGTCTCATTTGAAACATGAGCGTCGCGTAGACGCTTTCGCGAGAAAGAAATGCCTGTCTTGCTTTGCGGTTGTTCTTTGCGGCTCTGCGCCTTGGCGGGAAAAACCGATAAGCGGAAAAGTCGTTTCACGCAAAGACGCGAACGCGCCAAGACGCGCAAAGCAAACTAAGACCGTCGCTAGAACACCACGAATTTAAGTCTCAAACTTCACCACAGAAAGGATAGATACAATGGGAGCCAAAGGAACCTCATTTGACGATATCAAAGCTCAGGCAGAGCAACTGCTTCGAGTATGGGACGAGAACGCTGATCTGGCACTTGGCGATTTAACGAAGCCGCAGTTTCAGGCCCTGCTCAATGCTTTCAATACTAGCCGCACCAGCGTTGACGGCATGCGGACACAGCTAACCAAGGGTGTTAACGATTTGAACGACCAGGGAAATCAAATCGTGGCTATCACGGTTCGCGCGCGAAGCGTTGCGCGTGGTCAATACGGACCCGACTCGACGCAATACGATCAACTCGGCGGCACCCGCGCGAGCGAACGCAAACCGCGAAAGCCGAAGACGCCGAAGAGCTAGCCGCGTTAGGACAATACATTTGGAAATCGAAAATAGGCTGGCTCTGCGCGGTGGAATAACTGCCTTGGTGGCGAGTGCTTTCGAGTAGGACTTTCACCTCGTCTCTTCTTTCGAGACTTCGATTTCATTGGTTCGACGAAGCTCGAGCGCCTAATCCGCGCCACAGTCAAGCAGGCGTTTCGGTCTCGGCGGAAAATTCCGCGTAGTAATTACGAGGCACCAGTGACGCATAATTAGTAGTTGGGTTGGAGATACGAAGTGAATCACCAATTCAAAGGAGCCGTTCTTAAGTGTTGCTATAGGCGAGTAGCATTGCTCTCGATTACGTTCGTTCTGGGACTATTCCTTCAAGGTTGTTGCCCGCCCTTTTGTCCGCCGCCACCGCCGCTGAAGTTTAAGGAGATGTCAGTCAGCCGACAGCAAGCCCTGCCTAACCAATCCATCGCTGTTCATGGGAGTACGAAAGTTCTGGCGAGCTTCGTACGCAATGGATGGAGATTATTAGTCTCACCATGCAGGGTCAAATGCTCAGAAACGTGGCGCGAATTCAATCAAGCATCGCCGAATGAATCAAGCTGCGAAACATCCCGGCGTCGACTCAAACGTTAGGCCGCTTACAAATGACCATAGGAGGTCGCTCATGAAGTTACTAATTGCTCTGCTCGTGGTAGTGATGTCAATGGCCGCACCGGTGTCATATGGCTCCGATGGCGGATCGACGACAAAACACAAGAAGGAACAGACCCAAGAGAAAGCGAAAGAAAAAGAGAAAGAGAAAAACGATCCCAATAAGGGCGGCGCCGGCGTTGGCCCTCCCACCGTGCACGGTTGCGATTCGAAGGGATGCGGAAACAACGGGCCCTCCACACCAAAAGAACCGCCGAAGAAGTGCCACAAAGAGAAGGGCATCGAAATCTGCAATTGAAGCGGCCCAACAAATCGTTGGAAGCTAGCGCGGGATAGCGCTTTTCGCAACTGGCTTTGTCCGGCGCGGTTGTGTGCCACCGCCCGCGCCACGGACCGGTGCAGGAAACGAAATCAGAAATGAAACTCGCTTGATTGTCATTGTTATTAGACGAGCGTATCGAGCATCTGCACCTAGTCTTTGATGCGATGTCGATAACCGCGAACTACTCAGCAGGCGCAGGCCATGCGCGTAAATTTTTTTGGGAGGATAAGAGGATGAAAATACTTGCTCGCTTAACCGTTTTGGTAACGATCGCGTTTTCTCTTGGATCGGCGGGTGCGGTGGCAAAGACTAAACGCACCCACAAGCCCGCTAAGTGCTCACAAGGCACAGCGTATCGAGGCTGTCCGGCTTGCGGAACCGCAAAGGACGCGAAACACATCACGCTTGACGTGCAAAAGAATCGCGGCATTAAAGTTACAAATCCGCAGACCCTCACGGTGGCTGATATTAGGAATCCAGCCAACAACAAAGGGAAGTTCTCACCCAGCAAGCAGGTTTCGGTAACTGGCTTCGTGGCCGGTGTGGATCCCGGCGGGATGCCGGAGAACTGTAACTGCACGAGCAAAAAACCAGGTGGTCGAACGGATCTGCGAGACGTTCACATCAATATTGTCGCCGACCCATCGGAGGCCGGAGACCAGACCAAGTACGTGGTTGTCGAATTCACGCCGCGGTGGGAAAAGAAGTTTGGCTTTGATGACAGCAACTACGAGGCAATGCGGCAACTCATCGAGCGTCAACTCAAGGGCAAGAGGGTTAAGTTTTCAGGCTGGATGCTATATGACTTCATACACGAAAATGCGGCCCAAAGCACTCGCCCCAATCAGCCGGTTTGCGCCAATTTCGGAGACAAGAATTGCAACTGGCGCGCAACTCCATGGGAGGTGCATCCGGTTACTTCTTACGAAATAGTGGCCGGACCCTGACGCGATTTCGGTTCTCCAACACTCCAACTCCAGGAGGAAATATGAAGTGTAAAGAAACGTCGACGGCCGGACAACTGTGGTTGGAAACAGCCCGCGTTGAAGGCAAGCCGATCCCAGAACCAACTTATCGTCCGGTTATCTATCGTCTGGCTTCATAACGGAATTCCCGTCCGCCTCATGAAATCCTGGAATCGAGGATCGTCTCTCAACTCGTTCAGGCGGGGATCGAAGCGCAGCGAGTTTGGGGTTAACGACCTCTCGCCAAAAGCCTTCTCGAGAAACACAAGCGCCCGATCCTTTTTGCCAAGCCCGGCATAAATCACCGCTCTCTGGTATGGCGAGACATAAATGGTCTTTGCCAGGTCGTCCAACATCCGGATCGAGTTTTCCGCCTCGCGAACTCTGCCCGAAACCGCATAGACATGGCCCAGCGATCCCACTTCGTTTTCTCTTTCCTGGCTAAGAACGATCCACGAAGTCACACGAAGGAGCACGAAGACAGGCATGCGGATGACGACTCTCTTTATTACATCGCGTCGTCTACACCAGCCCTAAAGGCTGAGCCCTCCCTCACGGTCGGGCTAGTGCCCGTATGGCAAGAGACTAGAAGCCGCGCAAAGGCATCTCAGCCGATCGCTGCAACCAATTACTCGCTGGATAATTCGCCGATGCATCGATCACGTGTAGCGTGAACGCGTGACGCGAGCGTGGCGATCGGTTTTCGCGGCTTAGGTGTGGGAGCAGGCCGTGCAGAACGATCACAGTCCCCTTCTTCACTTCCAAAGGTTGGACCTTCTCCTCGGGCCAGGGCGTGTCATCGACTACTTCAAAGCGTGTGCCGCCACCGTCGGCCCGCATGAATCGTGATTTCAATCCAAGCTTATGTCCACCCGGAATTGCCCACAGGCATCCGTTATCTACCGTCGCGTCTTCCAGCGCAAACCACAGCCCGACCAAACGCAAAGGCTCAGTGTAAAGAAACGTCGCGTCGTGATGACAGGTAACCTCGCCGCCGATGCGCGGCTGCTTGAAGATGTACATTGATTGAAGCAGCCGTGGATCGCTGATGCCAAGATCAGAGACGAGTTGCTTGATTTCGGCCGTACGCGAAAACGTATCAAAGACCGGATCGAGGTCGTGCAGCGCGTGGCCAATCTTATTGATTGAACGCTCTTTGCTCTGGCGTAGATTTCCGTCAGGTAGAAACGCGTTCTCTTCAAAGAAGAAACGGATCTTGTCACCTGACTCGAGAAAATAATCGTCACTGGTGCGGGTTTGTTCGTGGGTCGAGAAGATCGACACAATTCCCTGCGGATCGAATTCGCCCACTAGCTGTTCGGCTCGGTCGCGCAAACGGTCGCACTCTGCGGCGCTGACAAAGTTTTCAAGCAGGAGAAAGCCGTGGCGATCGTAGTCGGCAAGTTGTTCGGCGCCGAGTTTCATATGGTCGAGCATTTTTCGATCTTCCGGAAAATTAATCAAGCGTAATTAACCGCGAAGCGGTTGTGTCCTCCAGCCCAACGTTGCCGCTCAGCGGCTACGTTGGGATCCGAATCGACACTCGGGTCGCAACCCTGTCAGGGTTGCGCCAATCAATACGATCCTTGATCCCAGGGTAGTCGCTGCGCGACAACCCTGGGCTGTGTTACGCAACCGCTTTGCGGTTGAAATCGCTTTGCGTTCCGAATCGTGCGCGATAAACTCAGCGCGTTTCCAGAGGCACTCAAACCTTGTCCAATCAAATCGAAGCAGACAACAACGGCCCGGCAATCTCGCCATTCAGGCGCATCCTTGGCGTCTTCGCGCCCGCGCCCGCTCTGCCCATTCAATCAAACGACCCGGCCGAAGTCGCCAGGAAATATCGCTACTGGCAGAAACGCGTCCTGCTGAGTTCAATCATCGGCTATGCCACGTTCTACTTCGTGCGCAAGAACCTCAGTATCGCGATGCCGGTAATGCAGAGCAGTCTCGGCTTTAAGAAAACCCAGTTGGGTTTGTTCCTCACCCTGCATGGATTGCTTTACGGCGTGTCGAAGTTCGCCAACGGCTTTCTTGGCGATCGTGCGAACGCGCGGGCCTTTATGGCCTTCGGCCTGGGAGCTTCGGCTTTGATGAACGTCTTCTTTGGTTTCAATTCGGCGGTAGTGACGCTCGGGTTGATCTGGATGGCCAACGGTTGGTTTCAGGGCATGGGGTTTCCGCCGTGCGCTCGTCTGTTGACGCACTGGTTTGCGCCCAGGCAACTGGCCAGCAGAATGTCGATTTGGAATATCTCGCATTCCATCGGCGGCGGCCTGATCGTGATTCTCTGCGGTTACCTGGTCGTAATCAGTTGGCGGCTCGCATTCTTTGTTCCGGCCGCGATTGCCTTTGCCTGCGTGATCTTTATCTGGTTTACACTCCCTGACACACCTTCATCCGTTGGCTTGCCTGAGGTCGAGGGCACGCAGAGTCATTCCCAAACGCATGAGTCAGGCGCAGAGTTCCGCCGCTTCGTGATCGACCGCGTCTTTCACAACAAGTACATCTGGATCCTTTCGCTGGCAAACTTCTTTGTCTATGTCGTGCGGTACGCGGTGCTCGACTGGGGTCCGACACTTCTGACTGAATTCAAACACGTGCAGATTACGCACGCCGGCTGGATGGTCGCGGCGTTTGAATTCTGCGGAGCCTTGGGTGCGATCTTCGGCGGCTGGATCACCGACCGATTTCTGGGCGGCCGTGCCGTGCGCGCCTGTGTTGTCTATATGGCGCTGGCGGGAGTCGCGTTATTCGCATTCTGGAAGCTGCCGCTGAATTCTGAAGTGCTGACGACCGGCGTCCTCGGCGCGGCCGGCTTTTTCGTTTACGGGCCGCAATGCCTGCTCGCCGTAGCGGCTGCTAACCTGGCGACGAAGCGGGCCGCGGCCTCAGCGATCGGGTTGACGAGCATCTTTGGCTACGCGAGTACGGTGCTTTCCGGCTGGGGTCTGGGTGCGTTAGTGCAGCGCTACGGCTGGGAAGCAGGGTTTGTCGGTCTAATCATCGCGACAGTGATCGGGACGCTGCTCTTCATCGTCGCGTGGCCGGCGAAGGCACATGGATATGAGAGCTAATAAGACCTAAGGAGGAACGTCACACCGGTAGTAGAATAACACCCATGGCTAAAGGGATTTTAGATTCGGCATTGTGGGTACGCTTTGAAGCGGCTGCACGCAAGCGACGCCGCGATCCGGTGCGTCTGCTCAAGGAGTTTATGAAAGAGCGACTTGAAGTCTGGGAAGATCAGAAGCTTGATCGACAGGTCAAGAAGGCAGCGCTCCGCAGCGGACGGCGTGAAGATGACGCCGTTCAGATTGTGCGCCGTCACCGCACGAACAGAAGCAGACCCAGTGCCACCTCGTAACTTCGCATCCCCGTTGTTTTCGATACGAATGTCATTGCGAGATCGATGAGACCCGATCGCTATCGGTCTCGGTACTGACCTCATCATGCAACCGGCTCAGCCGACGTCACGGGCACCTCGCGAGCAATTGCTGCCTGCTTTCTTCCCAGCCACAGGCTGACCAAAAGCCACACCGCAGCGATTGGCGCCGCGACAAACGAAACTCCAGTCAGACCCAATCCCAGCCAACCCAGAACGGGAGTGGTCCACGCTCCGATCTGGTCCCCGGAGCGATAGACGACGGTATCTATGAAGTTCTTGGACTTATACTTGTCTTCCCTGCTGACGACGGTAAAGAGTGTTTCACGCGCCGGCCGGGCGATGGCAAAGTTGCCCGCTCGTCGCACTGTCAGAAAAGTCACCAGCAACGCGAGCGTCGGAGCAATCCCCATGGTGGTGAATCCGACAACGCTCAAAGCGGGCAGGACAGCGAGGGTCACGCCGACGCCCAACCACTTCAGGAGTCTGCCAGTTAAAAATATCTGCACCAGAATCGTCAGGACGTTGACCAGCAAATCGATCTTTGCAAAGAAGGCCGTCCGCGCCGCGCGATCAGTAAAAGCGCGCACCGCGAAACTTTGTTGCTGAAAGTACAGGAGTGTCGAAGTGATCGAATAAAGGAGCATGTAGGAGCTGATGCCGAGCAGATAAGTTGAACTGAAGGTATGGACTATGCCCGTCCAAATCCCTCCGCCGACGGGTTCTTCAGCGGACTTCTTTTTGATAGACGCGCCCGCGCCAACAGATGTATTTGGAAAAAGCCGCACGCATTGGGCACTCAGTTCAACCAACGCTGCCGAAATGAGGAGGAGCGTGAGCGTGCCAACCTTCTGCACGAGACTGGCAGTGATCGCCGCGCCCACGATCGCGCCCAACGTGCCCCCAACGCTGATAAAACCAAACAAGCGCTTGCCCTGGTCGGTGTTAAAGACATCCACCATGAAAGCCCAGAACACGGAGATCACAAAAAGATTGAAGACACTGGTCCAGACAAAAAAAGCGCGCCCAACCCAGACCTGATTGCCTTTGGAGATTGTTAACAGGAGAACAAAAAATATTAAGAGATTAGCAATCAGGAATCGATAGGCGATAGGTATAAACCGACGGCGGGAAAACTTTGCGACCAAAGCCGCGAACAAACTGTTCGCAACCAACATCGTGACCAGCGTACCCGTGAACATCCAGGGCAAGTTCTCGATGCCACCGGCCGCTCCGAATTCATCACGGATGGGGCGAATGACGTAATAACTGGAAAGAATTAGGAAGTAATAGATGAAACCCAGAGCAAGCGCCCGGAGTTCCGCTGCTTTCACATCGACAGCCTTGCGTAGAAGGCGCAGGAAAGGACCTGGTTCAGATTGAGTCTCTCCGTCCAAGTAACTCGTTTCTTCGCCTCGGAGAGGCGAAACGTTTATAGCCCCGTCTTGAGACGATAACCCGCACGCCGCGCGCCCACCTATTTCTTGCTCGCATGCCAGGCAGCCAGAACTTCAACTTCGCGCGCTGGCTTGATCCCTTTTCGCAAAGCCGCTTGTCGTTCGGCGGGCTGCTTTCTAAACCACTCGAGGGTGGCTTGTGTCGTATCACCAACAGATCGGAATGTCAGTCCCTTGCTCACTGCCTTTTTGTTGCTGATCTTGGTAAACCCAGTCTGGGCCCCACGTGGCGCGACCCAAACGGGCATGTCTGACCATGGCGAAACGTGTTGGGCAGCCAAAAAGTCCGCATCGACCCAGGTGAACTTCGCCTTGGACTTTGTCGCCTTCTTAATCTCGTCGAGCATTTCGCCGATCGTCAGAGTTGCTTTCGGACCAGTCGCGTTAAAGGTTCCCGTAGTTCCCTGCTCGGCGCTGCGAATGATCCATTCAGCAAGGTCGCGAGCGTCGATGAACTGAACCGTGTCGGTGGGCTCGCCGGGAGCGAGCACTTCACCGCCACGATCAACACGCACGGGCCAGTAGGTAAACCGATCAGTCTCATCGCCCGGCCCGACAATTAGTCCGGGGCGAACAATCAGGGCCTTGCCGGGAAACCACTTCTCTGCTTCTTGCTCGGATTGCACTTTGAGCGGTCCGTACAGCGCGTAATTCGAAGCATTCAAAGTTGCCAGAGTCTCTTTCATTGGATCCGCACCGGAATATTTGGCCAGCGGTCCAGTCTCGTCCATGCCCGGCTTGCTGTTGTCCGAGTAAACTGAAATCGTCGAAATGAAGATATAGCGATCTACATTTCCTTTTAAGACTGCCGCAGCATCGCGCACCCAAACCGGCAGGGTTGTGGGGACATCGATCACGACATCCCAGGTTCTGCCCTTGAGAGCGTCGAGTTGGCCATTACGATCGCCGATTAACTGTTCGGCTTCTTTAGGTAGTTCGCCCGGATGCGTCTTGCCGCGGTTGAACACGGTCACTTTATGTCCGCGGCTGATCGCATAACGAACCTGATGGGGACCAGTAAACCCGGTGCCGCCCAGGATCAAAATCCGCAAAGGCTTTGCGCTCTGACCGGTTGATCTAACTGTCCCCTTACCGCCAGGCATTAATCCTAAGCCGACACTTCCACCCATCAGGGCTGAAAGCTTGAGAAACGTCCTTCTACTGGTTGACATTTTTTCTCTCCTGAAGAATTCGACGTGTGCCCGATTGAGACAAGAGCATTCGCCATTCTATCTCGCGAGCTGTCATCGGCCCTGCCAATCTTTGGTTTGATCGGACTGCATACGCGCACGATCTGAATATTGTTTCAACCATGGAGCTTTCAATAGCTTTGGCACTCTAAGAACCGCGTGGAGGTATTCGCATGTGCCAATATATCAAAGCGTCGTTTTGTGCGCCGCTCGCGCAGCAGGTCCTGACTTCATCTTCGAACGCGAGAGGCTGGAGAGCTAACTTCAGACGCGTCGAGGGCTTTCGGCCTCATCTTTGCGATATGGGTAGTCGGAGTATAGATTGTATGGAGCCGGCTATCGGAGTTGAACCGACGACCTTTCGATTACGAATCGAACGCTCTACCAACTGAGCTAAGCCGGCTTGATTGAGCTTTTGAACTATACGAACGCGTCGTTTGCGCTGTCAAGCAGGTTGAAAAGGACGATAGTTTTCTGATCGAAGTTGAGTGCTTCTTTGCACTTGGCCAAGAACGATCCGATGCGATAAGGAAGCCCCCGGAGATCTCTTCAGATGAGACTAGCAAAACAATTTCACCCGCGGTGGGCTTGGTTCTCTCTCCTGGCCCTCTGTTTCGTCGCTGCCGCGTGTCAGCCGGTGCTCGCGCAAACAGGCGGCGCAAAGAAACTGCCGGCTGCCGAAAAAATTGTCGACGCTTATCTCAAGGCGATCGGCGGAAAGAAACCGGTGAGCTCAATCAGAGACGCCACCTATGACTGGACCATTCAGCTCAACGACCAGTCGATGGGCCTGGCTAAAACACGATCCAAAGCACCGGCTTCGCAGAGATCTGAACTTACCTTTGGCAATGGGCAGATCACTTTAGCGGCCAATCCCCGGTCCGCCTGGGTTCGTGGGCTTGACGGCGAATTGCGGACATTGACCGGAGGCGAAGCGGCCAACGCAAAACTGCAAGCCGCGCTGGATGTTGCGCATCTCATGGATTACAAAAAATCCAACATTCTTGCCCGCGTGGTCTCACTGGATGCTTCCCCGACCGGTCCGGTTTATGTGGTGGAATTTTCGTCGCGCGGGGGCGCGCGCTTGCGATACCTCTTCAGCAGCTCAACCCGTTTACTGACCGCAATTCAGGACGACGCCCGCAAGACCCTCATTCGATTTGAAGATTACCGGGCGGAAGGAAATGTGATCGAGGCGCACAAAATCCAAATCAGCCAGAGTGGCACAGGAGAACTGACCTTCAAACTGCAGCGAGCCAGTTACAACACTGGCATCGATTCGAGTGTTTTTGATCCGCCGCGCGCCGCTGAGTCTCTGGATGTCATCGCGCTGCTGCACCAGGTTTCCGGCAACCAGGATGAACTTGAGAAGCGCTTTACGGAATACTCGTTCATCGAGAAGCGGACTGAACGCGAAATCGACAGCAAAGGTGTAATCAAGAAAGAGACCGTCAAGGTGTTTGAGCTGTTCCCAATTCTGAATCGCCGGCCAATCATGAAGCTGTTGAGCGAAAACGGCGTGACGCTTTCCGGCGATCGCGCCGCTAAAGAGGACCAGCGCGTCCAGGAAGAGTTTCTGAAAGCAGAACGCGAAAAGGACAAGGACGCCAAGAGAGCCGCGGACCAACGCGCCGAACGGGAACGAAAAAAAGCCGCTCAGCAATCGGAGGACGACGACGTAGAAATCTCGCAGTTCTTTCGACATTGTGAATTTATCTCGCCGCGTCGCGAACGTTTCGAGGATCGCGAAACTATCGTCTTCGACTTCCGCGCCCAACCCGGTTTCAAGCCGAGCACGCGGATCGAGAGTTTGATCTCGAAACTCGTGGGAGTTGTCTGGATCGATCCGCAGGATAAGCAGGTCATTCGGATGGAGGCGCGGCTGGCTGAGGGTTTTAAGATAGGCGGCGGCTTGCTGGTTTCGCTGCGTCCGGGCGCCGCATTAGTCTGGGAGCAGACGCGACTGAAAGAAGGAATCTGGATGCCGCGTTTTGCTCAAATCAATCTGTCCGTTAAGGTGCTCTTGCTTGGCGGCGGTGATATCAACCAGACAACGGAGTGGAGCGACTACAAACATTTTTCGGCGGACGTCGACAGTTATAAGTTGGGCGTGCCGAAGACTGAAGCCGAACCGGGTAAGAAGCCTTAGAGTGCACAACTATTTGGAGTGCTGGTCGCGGCTTTGACCCTGCGGCGGCTCGGACAATCGAAGTCAGTAACACAAGAGGGGGAAGCGATGAAGGGCGGAACACGCAACATCGAAACGTTCAAGGTCGGAGCGACGCGAGTTAACGAAGCCGATTTTCAGAAGCACCAGGGCGAGATGCACGAGCATCAGCCCAATCAACCGGAACACGGGACGGACAAAGTCCAAACCCGGGCTGAACGAGTTGCAGAGGTGATGAAGCAGGCCCACGAGAAAGTGCTGCGACGCAAGAAGCGGCGCTGATGTAGCGCAAGTTGTTAACTTGCGCTCCTGGTACTGAGATGGTCGAGACCGCGCAAGTTAACAACTTGCGTTCCTGGTAATGAGATGGTTGAGACCGCGCAAGTTAACAACTTGCGTTCCTGGTAGTGAGATGGTCGAGACTGCGCAAGTTAACAACTTGCGTTCCTGGTAATGAGATGGTCGAGACCGCGCAAGTTAACAACTTGCGCTCCTGGTAATGAGACGGTCGAGACCGCGCAAGTTAACAACTTGCGCTCCTGGTAATGAGATGGTTGAGACCGCGCAAGTTAACAACTTGCGTTCCTGGTAGTGAGATGGTCGAGACCGCGCAAGTTAACAACTTGCGCTACATGATGAACGAAATCATTGTCATCGGCGGTGGATTGGCCGGAGTCGAAGCTGCCTGGCAAGCGGCCCAGGCCGGCGCGCGCGTGCGCCTGCATGAAATGCGGCCCGTGAAGCAGACGCCGGCTCATCGCACTGACAAGCTTGCCGAAATCGTCTGCTCGAACTCTTTGAAATCAGACGAAGCCGGCTCTGCCTCTCACCTGCTCAAAGAAGAACTGCGGCGCGGCCATTCGCTGGTCATGGAAGCAGCGTCCGCGACCAGCGTGCCCGCCGGAGCCGCCCTGGCTATCGATCGCCAACGCTTTGCCGAGTACGTCACTGAGCGTATCGAATCGCATCCGCAGATTGAAATCGTCCGGGAGGAAGTCACCGCCATTCCGCGCGAGGCCATCGCGATCATCGCCACCGGCCCGCTGACTTCCGATGCCCTGACATGGGAGATCATGAAACTGACGGGTGACGATCAGCTCTATTTCTACGACGCCATCGCGCCGATCATCGCGGCGGACTCCATTGACCGATCGATTGCGTTTCTCGCGGCCCGGTACGATAAGGGCGGCGATGATTATCTGAATTGCCCGTTCGATCCAGAGCAGTACGCGCGTTTTTACCAGGCGCTGACCGAAGCCAACAGCGTGCCCCTCCAGCGCTTCGAAGAAACACGTTGGTTTGAATCTTGTCTGCCGATCGAGGAACTTGCGCGCCGCGGCGTCGATACTTTGCGATATGGCCCGATGAAGCCGGTCGGCCTGATCGATCCGCGGACCGGCCGCGAGCCTTACGCAGCCGTCCAATTGCGGCAGGAAAACCTGATGGCTGATGCATACAGCATGGTCGGCTTTCAAAATCATCTGCGTTATGGCGAGCAGGCGCGGGTGCTGCGCTTGATCCCCGGCCTCGAACAGGCAGAGTTCCTGCAGTTCGGCCAGATTCACCGGAACACTTATATCAACTCGCCGCGCGTGCTCGCGGCAACCATGCAGATGCGTTCGGCCTCAAACCTTTTCTTCGCTGGACAAATTACCGGCGTCGAAGGATACGTCGAATCGGTGGCGATGGGTTGGCTGGCCGGCCACAATGCCGTGCGGCATTTGCAGGGCGAAGAACTTTTGCTGGCGCCGCCGCGTAGTGCAATTGGCGCGCTGGCGCGATATGTTTCGAGTGCCGAAACGAAGAATTACCAACCGGTCAATATCACGTTCGCGCTGCTCAAGCCGCTTACGGCTGAACAGACACGGGGTGTCCGCCGCAAACGCGACCGGCATTTGCTTCAAGTTAAGCTGGCTTTGGAAGAGTGGGACCAGTGGCTGCAAAAAGTTTGGAAATCACGCGCACCCGTTCTGACGACAGCCGCCACATGATGAATGACGCCAGAAATCATCCGCCCTCTCGCGTAACTTGCGCGCAGGTAATCCCGGCGCTGATGATCGCGCTCGCACTTCTGATCACTCCGCTGGCGATCAACTCGCAATCAGGCCGGCAAAAGCCGGACAACTCATCCAACAGCAACACGCGTCCGCGGCAGATATCAAAACCGGCGAGCCAGCAGAGCAACACCCAGGCTGCGAAGTCGGCTGGAAAAGAAGAGACCTCGGACGATTCACCTGATGTCGTGCTGGTCACGTCGAATCTGGTGGCGGTTCCGGCCACAGTCGTCGACAGTCGTGGGGTAGCGGTAACGAATCTCAAACTTGAAGACTTTGAGCTGCGCGTCGACGGTCAGCCAAATACGATCAGTGAAATCAGCCGCGCCGAGACACCCGTACGCATGGCGATGCTGTTTGATAACAGCGGCAGCCTGAGCGAGTTTCGCGACTTTGAAAAGCGCGCTGCCATTAAGTTTTTTCGGAACGTCCTGCGACCCGTGGATCAGGCGGCCGTGTTTTCGGTCTCGACCGAGGTCACTCTGGCCGAGCCACTGACGAATGACGCGCGGCGGTTGCAACTGACTATCGAAAGTTTTGGAAAACCCGAAGGCGCCACGTCTCTCTTCGATGCAATCATTGAGGCTGGCAAATACCTCCGCCCTTACGTGGGACGCCGAGTAATCGTTATTGTCTCGGACGGAGTTGACACCACCAGCCGCGCGGATTTCGACACAACGATCCAGCGCGCCCTGGCGGACGATTGCCAGATTTATGTGGTGCAGACCGGCCTTTATGAAAACGCGAACGTGCGGGCGCTGGCCGCCGAACGACGCATGCAGGAGTTCAGCGCACAAACCGGGGGCGCCGTTTACATTCCCAAGTCAGCCGACGACCTTGACGATGCGTTTGCCCAAATCTCCGCCGACTTGGCTCAGCAATACATCCTAAGTTATTACCCCGCTCAGGATAAGCGTGACGGCAAATATCATCTCATCGCGATCAAGGTAAAGACCAAGCCCAATGCGCGTGTGCGCGCGCGAAAAGGTTTTGTGGTTAAGAACCGCGATCGGGTGTAGAGTACGCTTTTGATGGATTGGAAGATGAAGCAATTAAAGAAACCAGTTAAGGTTCAGCGCCCTAAGAAAGAAAAGGTGAGCCGCGAAGAAGCATTGAAGCGGATGAAGGCGTTCCCAAAACGCATGGAGAAACTCATTGCTACTATCCGAGAAGGTACGAATCGAGATCTTCGTTCCTGCCCCCCCTCACCCCATCTATAGTGATCTGCTTGAGGAGTTGGCTGCGGAACTTAGCTATACGTTCGGCGGCAGTACGATCATCTCAGCTTTAGGAAACTATCTCTCCTCCACCGGCTTCATTCTTACCGACCGAATCAACATACTTTTTTCCGATGCGTCGGTCGCTTGGGCGCGAGATCGACTGGCTCTTGAACAATATGTTGATTGGGTCAGTCGCGCAGTAGAGCCAGCGTTGGAACGGGAAGAAGCTGTCCTGATCAGTGTCTACCCCGTGTATCATGGTGAATAACTGTTTGGACGCGGTGTTTCTTAGGCCTTATGCTCGATCAACTTCTCACTCAATTCCTCGATCACTTGCGCTACGAGCGCAATGTCAGCGTCCACACTCTGCGCAATTACGAGAGCGACCTGTTGCAGTTCTTTGAGTACCTGGCGCCAGTCAAAAAAGACCCAACTGCCAAAGCTGCGGCTGAGCATTCTTCTGTTCCCAGGCAAGACGAGCCGAACCTAAAACAAATCGATCACCTGACGATTCGCGAATGGCTCGCGACGCTGCACACGGACAAAAAGAAAAAAACATCTATCGCCAGAAAGCTGGCTGCGCTGCGCACCTTCTTTCAGTTTCTGGTTCGTGAAGGCGTCGTCGAATTGAATCCGGCCAAGTTGGTCGCGACTCCACGCAAGGAAAAGAAGCTGCCGGTCCACCTCTCGATCGAAGACGCCGTGCGCTTCATTGAAACCCCGGACACTGAGACAGATTTTGGTAAACGTGATCGGGCCATCCTCGAATTGCTTTATGCGACCGGCGTGCGCGTTTCGGAACTGGTCCAGCTCAATCTCCGCGACATCGACTTTAAGAGCAAATTGCTGCGCGTCTTCGGCAAACGCCGCAAGGAACGCATCGTGCCGTTTGGTGATCCAGCGGCGAAGGCCTTAAAGAACTACCTCGACGTGCGCGAAAGTTTCCTGATGAATGCGCCGGCAACCAAACGTGATGCCCAACCACTGATTCTGAATTACCAGGGCACGCGCATGACGACGCGCTCAGTCGGGCGTCTGGTAGAAAAATACATTCGTCTCTGCGCGGGCATCCATGACATCAGTCCGCACGCGCTGCGCCATTCGTTCGCCACGCACCTGCTCGACAGCGGCGCCGACCTGCGCGACATTCAGGAGTTACTCGGCCACGCGCGTCTCTCCACTACCCAAATCTATACGCACGTTTCGATGGAGAAACTGATCGAGGTTTACGACAAGGCCCACCCGAAGGCCTAGCAACTCATTAGTTCACTCGCGCGAAACATCTTCGCCTATTCTTCGCTTCTGCAAAAAGGTTGGTTAGCTTGTCAATTAGGTATCGACCAGCTTTCGAACTGAGCGAAGGCCGATCGGGCACTAAAATCTCTCCTCGCTTTCGCCGTCACACCGGCGTGCGCTATGATTCAAATCAGGAATGGGCTGGGGGAAGATTCCGGCGAAACGCAGGCTGCCCTGCGCTCGACTCAAGCGGATTGCTGAACTGCGCATGCAAGGAAAACTGGTCGAACATCCTCTGGCTGAACTGATTCGGGAGATCGTCGCGGCTGGATTGACGGGCGCTTTGCGACTTGCCCGGGAACGCGCCAGAGCAGCGATTTATTTCGAAAACGGACAACTGGTTTTTGCCAGCTCGAATCTGCGCGCGCATCGCCTGCGCGAAGTTGTAAAGCGCAACGGATTAACCAGCGCGCACGTCGCTGAGTTCCCTCCTAATGCTTCGGACGACGAGTTGGCCGCCGCGATGATTCAGAAGGGCGTATTGAAACCACAGACGCTGGACGCAATTCGCGCTAATCAGGTTGGGGATGTGTTGCGGGTCGCGTTGTTATGGATCGACGGCACCTGGGAATTTGATCAGCGAGTCAGGCTGGCTGATGAGATTCGCGTCCAACTCAACGTGAATCGTTTACTGCTTGAGTCCGCGCGTCACCTGCCCGCAAGCTTTGTCGCTTCGCGTTTAGAACCAGACGGCGGCACATATTCGCAGACCGGTAATAACGCGATAAATTTGCTGCCGGCCGAAGCCCTGGTCCTTTCACGCG